>ERZ650304.919-NODE-919-length-12462-cov-5.002499_pt1 | contig 12462 bp, 12 predicted proteins | sample MGYA00376240_ERZ650304 | MGnify/ENA primary metagenome ERZ650304 (study PRJEB26733, sample SAMN07839271) | wastewater metagenome | biome: small river; feature: stream; material: water | place: USA: North Carolina | collected 2016-03-01 ...
CTTCTTCCTGAGACATACGAATACCCAGAGCTAGCTTTAATGCTCCATATACAACGATGCCACCAGTCAGAGCAATTCCTACACCTAATGCGCTACCAATCAGCTGACCAGTGAAGGTAATTCCCCCAATTCCACCGAGTGCCTTAGTGCCAAAGATGCCCGCAGCAAGCCCACCCCAGAGACCACAGAGACCATGCAAAGGCCATACGCCTAAAACATCATCAATCTTCCAGCGGTTTTGTACGAGCGTAAACATATACACAAACAAAGCGCCTGCTACTAAACCAACAAACAAAGCACCAACAGGATGCATTAAGTCAGAGCCCGCACATACTGCTACTAAGCCAGCAAGTGGGCCGTTGTATGTAAAGCCAGGATCATTGCGACCCACAACCCATGCAGCCAAAGTGCCCCCAACCATTGCCATTAAAGAATTGATTGCTACCAGGCCACTGATCTTGTCGATGGTTTGCGCACTCATCACGTTAAAGCCAAACCAACCTACCGCCAAAATCCAAGCGCCCAATGCCAAGAATGGAATGCTTGATGGAGGATGCGCAGAAATTTGTCCTTCTTTGGTGTAGCGACCACGACGTGCACCTAACAAAATTACAGCGGGCAAGGCAATCCAGCCTCCGACTGCATGCACAACTACTGAGCCTGCAAAGTCATGAAACTCTTCACCCGTGAATTCTTTAATCCAAGCTTGAATTCCATAGTGCTGGTTCCAAGCAATGCCCTCAAAGAAAGGGTAGACAAAACCAACCAATACAAACGTAGCGATGAGTTGAGGATTAAATTTAGCGCGCTCTGCAATACCACCAGAAATAATTGCTGGAATAGCTGCAGCAAAGGTAAGTAAAAAGAAAAACTTCACCAACTCATAGCCATTCTTCTCGGCGAGCAACTCTGCACCAGAGAAAAAGTTCACGCCATAAGCGATGCTGTAACCAATGAAGAAATACGCGATGGTTGAAACTGCAAAGTCCACCAAGATTTTTACTAAAGCGTTTACCTGGTTCTTCTTACGTACAGTTCCCAGCTCTAAGAATGCAAAGCCTGCATGCATGGCAAGAACCATGATTGCACCAAGCAAGATGAATAAAGCATCACTACCTGTTTTCAAAGTTTCCATGAAATTTCCCCTCTTATTTTTTGCATCATTATGGGGAATCAAAAAACCCAAAGAAGTGCGAGTTGCACTCAATTAGTGCATAAATAGGTAGATTTATGGTTTATTATCGTTTTTACATACACCTAAGGGAGAACCCATGAAGAAATTCCTCATTGCATTGGCTGCTTTAGCCTCTTTTTCAGGCTTTGCACAAGCACAAGAAACCATCAAAGTATTAAGCACACAAGAACTCGCTAATGTTTGCAAACTCCCAGCAAGCCCAGAATCACGTAGTTTTTGTATCGGCTTCACTACCTCTGTTTATGAAACCTATTTAGCCACTCGTCACCCACAACGCGCAAAGCCATTTATTTGCGTAAAGCAACCAGCTCCAGCACGTGATGAAGTGATTGGTGATTTTGTAAAGTTTGCACAAAGCAATCCACAAGTTGCTGACAAACCAGCAGCAGGTGTTTTCTTGGGCTTCTTAGCTTCACGCTTCCCTTGCGCCAGAAAATAATTCCAGCAACTTAGCCAAACTAATACATTTTTAAAGGATCAGTTGAGATGAAAAAAATTATCGCAATTACCGCAGCAACTTTAGCAATCGTTGGTTGCTCAAACATGAGCAACACTGAGCAACGCACACTCTCAGGCGCCAGCATTGGTGCCGCAGCTGGTGCCGTTGGCACTGCAATCTTCCACGGTAACCCTATCTGGGGTGCGGTTGGTGGTGCAGCCGTTGGCGCAGCTTCTGGTTATGTATACGACGCTTATAAGAAAGATCAAGCAGCTGAATACAACTCTGGCTATAACGCTGGAAAAAATAATCAGCCAGCTAAGGCGCCTAATTAAGTTATCTACTTAAGCTTTATATCCAGAGCCTCTTGGGTCTGGATGCAGCAAAACAACCCAGCTTGTATTAATTTACTAGCTGGGTTTTTATTTGGATCTGTCCAGCAAGCGCTTTGTGAATTGGGCACTTATCGGCGATCTCCAGCAAGCGCTCTTTTTCTTCTGAGCTTAAATTTCCCTGCAATTGAATCTCGCGAGAAAAGATTTCAACATCATTTATTCGCTCTATATCTACAGTCACAATGGCATTTTCTAAATTCATTGCTTTGCGACCGGAATACATTTTCAAAGTCATTGATGTGCAAGCAGCTAATGCGGCACCCAGATACTCGTGAGGACTAGGTCCAGTTCCCTCGCCACCCTTAGAGGTTTCTGCATCCGATAAGAAATGCAAATCACCAGCAGTCAATTTTTGCTGAAGTGGGCCAACGCCAAACTGTGACACGACTTTTCTCATAACGATCCTAAATTAATAATTGGTAACTGAGTACTATTAAGGATGACTTTAACCGGAATGGGGTTTACTTGCTTTTTCCGCTGTCGGCAGTTGTGCCTTCTTCCAAGCACTAAAACCACCTTCTAAATGGCAAATATTGGGAACACCCATTCTCTGTAGCGTTTGAGTAGATAGGGCGGAACGCCAAGCTGAGGCGCAATACAAAATGAGTTGCTTACCCTCACCGAAAATTGGCTTGTAATAAGGGCTATCGGGATCAACCCAGAACTCCAACATTCCTCTGGGGGCATGAAAAGCATTAGGAATCATGCCTTCTCGCTCCAATTCACGAACATCACGAATATCCACAAACACCACGTTAGGGTCTGTTAATAGTTGCTGCGCTTTTTCCAGAGGCAGTGTCTCGATTTCAGCCATTGCGCTCTGAATGAGCTCTTGATATCCAATCTTTAATTTCACCAAAATCTCCTAAATTAACAATGCCTCATTTTGATTAAGTACCTGCTACCATTCTGCTATGAACTTTACCCCGACAGAACTTGGCGCAAGCATTATTTTTACAATTGCAGTTTTGCATACTTTTTGTACTGGTTATTTTGAATCCATCGCTAAAAAATCTCCGCGGCACGCTGGGCTTTGGCACCTTCTCGGAGAAGTAGAAATCGTTTTTGGCTTTTGGGCCGCTATCTTGGTTATTTTCATCTCTTTGAATGATGGCCTAGCTTCTGCTAAAGAATTTTTAAATAAACGCAACTTCACTGAACCGCTATTTGTTTTTGCCATCATGATTGTCGCTGGCACAAAACCTATTTTGTATTTTGCGACGAAAATTCTGCATGCTTTAGCTACAGCATTGCAATATCTATTGCGCATTAGAAGTGCTCCCGCTTTATATTTTCTAACTCTGGCGATCACCCCTCTTCTAGGCTCAGTCATCACCGAGCCTGCTGCTATGACCCTGGCAGCCTTTCTGCTGCGTGATTTGGTCTATCGCCATAAATGCTCAGCAACGCTAATGTTTGGAACGCTTGGCGTCCTCTTCGTCAATATCTCTATCGGCGGCACACTGACCAACTTTGCTGCACCGCCAGTGTTGATGGTGGCCTCTACTTGGGGATGGAGCTCGGCATTTATGTTTGCCAACTTTGGCATTGAGTCCTGCATAGCCATTTTTATTAACGCCCTGGCTGTCACACTTTTATTTCATCGCCAACTGATTGAGCCTGATGGAGAGAAGAGGGAAGTCAAGATTCCATTGGCCGTAATTTTGATGCACCTACTCTTCTTGTTCGGAGTAGTGATGTTTGCACATGATCCGATTATTTTTACCTGGATTCTGTTGTTCTTTATCGGCTACACCACAGCTTATCCAAAACATCAAAGCCCATTGATTCTGAAGGAAGCTTTGCTGGTCGGCTTCTTCTTAGGTGGCTTAGTCGTTCTTGGTTCATTACAAGGTTGGTGGCTACAACCCATTCTTGAAATGATGAGCCCTACTGCGGTGTTCTATGGCAGCCTAGTTCTCACTGCCTTTACCGATAATGCGGCACTTACCTATTTAGGCTCATTGGTAACTGGGACATCACCGGAATTCAAGCTTGCTTTAGTGGGAGGTGCAGTAGCGGGCGGCGGTCTAACCGTAATTGCCAATGCACCTAACCCAGCTGGCATTGCCATCCTGCGACAACACTTCCCAAATGGCGCGGTCTCAGCGCTCTTTTTATTAATCGCTGCTATTCCACCCACAATCGTGGCCATCTTGGCTTATCGACTCATCTGAGGCCTCGACAAGACTTAAGCAGTAAAATCTGAGCTTCGCCCCCAGCTATAAACCTGAGAACGGCATATGAAAAAGCTCTATATCAAAACCTTTGGCTGTCAAATGAACGAGTATGACTCGGGCAAGATGGCCGACCTATTACATGCCGATGAAGGCATGGTCATGACAGATCGACCAGAAGATGCCGATGTTGTCCTTCTCAATACTTGCTCTATTCGAGAAAAAGCTGAAGACAAAGTATTTTCAGACTTAGGCCGACTTCGTGAACTCAAGAAAACCAAACCTAATTTATTAATTGGCGTTGGTGGCTGCGTAGCAAGCCAAGAAGGTCAGCAAATTGTCAGTCGCGCACCCTATGTTGATGTGGTCTTTGGCCCTCAAACACTGCACCGCTTATCTGATCTGATTGCAGAAAGACGCAAAACAGGCATCTCTCAAGTAGACATTTCATTTCCTGAGATTGAAAAATTTGATCATCTGCCAGCATCACGACAAACTCGTGGCTCAGCCTATGTATCAATCATGGAAGGTTGCTCTAAATACTGCAGCTACTGCGTTGTACCTTACACACGCGGCGAAGAAGTTTCTAGGCCTTTTGACGATGTACTCACCGAAGTAGCAGGTCTTGCTGGTAAGGGTGTCAAAGAAATTGTTCTACTTGGTCAAAACGTAAATGCTTACTTAGGCAAGATGGGCAATACCGAAGAGATCGCTGACTTTGCTCTTCTCATTGAATACATCGCTGAAATTCCTGGGGTCGAACGAATTCGATTTACCACTAGTCACCCTAAAGAATTTACCCAACGTCTCATAGATGTTTATGCAAAAGTACCCAAGCTTGTAAGCCACTTACACCTTCCTGTCCAACATGGATCAGATGCTATGTTGTCAGCGATGAAGCGTGGCTATACAGCATTAGAGTTCAAAAGCATCATTCGTAAAATGCGCGCAGTTCGTCCTGATCTCACTCTATCGAGCGACTTCATTGTGGGCTTTCCGGGTGAGACTGAAGCAGACTTTGAGAAGTTACTCAAGATGGTCAAAGAATTAAATTTTGACAATAGCTTTTGTTTTATCTTTAGTCCGCGCCCAGGCACACCGGCTGCCAATCTGCACGATGACACACCTTACGAAGTCAAACTGAAGCGCCTTCAAACATTGCTAGCTCTCGTTGAGGGTCAGGCAAATCAAATTAGCCAAAAAATGTTGGGCAATACTGAACGAGTACTCATTGAAGGACTTGCAAAGGATGGCATTAATTTGCAAGGGCGTGCCGAAAATAATCGTGTCATTCATTTCACGGCACCGGATCAAGATATTGAGAGCCTCATTGGTCAGATCGTAGACATACGCATCACCGAAGTCCTTAACTACACCCTTAGGGGTGAATTGGTAGAAGTAAATGTCAGCTAAGAACAAAGTCGATCCACCTAAGCTGAAAATTGACTTGCAATACGCTAGTACTGCAATTGAATCTACTCTTAGCAAAATCGCTTCTCCCGCTTTAATAAAAAAATGGGTTAAGAGTGCAACACCTCTTGGCGGCCTCATAACACTTCGCTTTGTAAATGCCACCGAAGGCAAAAAGTTAAACCTAGCTTTTCGCCAAAAAGATTACGCAACTAATGTGCTCACTTTTCCTTACGAGCTTTCAAAAAATGAATTGGCAGCAGATATTATTTTCTGCCTGCCTATCTTGCAAAAAGAAGCAAAAGAACAAGATAAATTACTCAAGGCCCATTTGGCGCATTTAATTGTGCACGGCTGCCTTCACGCTCAAGGCTATGATCACGAAGCTGCCAAAGATGCAAAGAAAATGGAAACACTGGAAATCCAAACCCTCCAAAAAATGGGCTTTGCCAACCCTTATCAGTAATTTGACTTATTTCTACGCTATTCTTGCTATATGCCTGACCCCAATAAATCCCTTTTAGACCGTTTAGCTGATTTTTTAACTCCTCAGCCAACGGAGCCCAGCGAACGCCGTCAAGAACTGATTGAAACCCTACGTGAGGCACAAGCCGAGGGCTTAATAGATGCAGATGCGCTCTCAATGATTGAGGGCGTCTTTCAGGTAGGTCAGTTATGCGCACGAGACATTCTTGTACCTCGTGCACAAATTGATTGGATCGACATCGGTCAGGCGCTTCCTGAGATTATTAAGAATGTGATCGAAGCGGCACACTCTCGCTTCCCGGTATTTGAAGGCAGTCGAGATAATGTCATCGGCATTTTGCTAGCCAAAGATTTATTGCGTCACGCCACAGAAAAAGATTTTCAAGTGAGAGACTGGTTGCGTCCCGCCGTCTTTATTCCAGAATCAAAACGTCTTAGCGTTTTATTGCGTGACTTTAAAGATAATCGCAATCACTTAGCGATTGTGGTTGATGAATATAGTGGCGTAGCTGGAATTATTACGATTGAGGACGTCCTTGAGCAGATCGTTGGCGATATTGAAGATGAGCATGACGTTGATGAAGAAGCAGATAATCTCATTGCTCTAGATAACGGTGACATTCGCGTCAAAGGCATTACGGAGCTTGAGCAATTTAATAAAGCACTGGGCACCGACTTCGAGCTTGAAGATATCGAGACAGTAGCTGGCTTAGTTATCCAACATCTTGGTCGCGTACCTAAGATGGGTGAGCTCATTGAAATCGATGGTATTGAATTTGAAGTGCAACGCGCCGACCCAAGACAAATTCATATTTTGCTTGCGCGACAAACCAATAAAAAATCTGACTGAGATTTACCTTGTTTGATCAGCACCCCCATCAGCAACACAAGAGCGTCAAAATATTTTCAGTATTTATCTTGCTGTTATTGGGGGCAGCACTTGCGCTAGCTGCAGAGCTTCCTTATGGCGGCTGGATTCAAATCCCTCTTTTAAGTATTCTGTGGTGGCGTCTTGATTCATTCTCAACACCTTCAATCAAAAAGCAATTTGCATTAGGCCTCACATTTGGCATTGGCTATTTTGTCGTAGGCCTATGGTGGCTCTACATTAGCCTGCATGATGTTGGCGGTATGAATGCACTACTTGCTTGCATGGGAGTGTTTTTACTCTCAGCTTACGTGGCAGTCTACTTTTCGATAGCCACACTAGCAATTCCTTTATTTAAAAAGAATCGATTCACTGGGTTGTTTCTGGCGGCAAGCTGGGTTGTTGCAGAATTTTTGCGTGGCTATATTTTTACTGGATTTCCTTGGATGGGTTTTGCTGAAACCCAATTTACTGGGCCATTCGCCCTTATTGCACCCTTCTTTGGCGGTTTGACTTGCACCTTCCTAGTAGTCTGGGCCTCCTGGGAGCTTTATCAAGCTCGCAAACATCCTACTTCCAGCGTGCTCCTGATTGTGGCAGCCATTAGCCTGACTCAATTTGCCGGCCTATTTACTTTTACTAAGCCCATTGGAGAACCTATTAGCGTTCGACTTATTCAGGGCAACTTTGAACAAAGTCTGAAATTTAATCCTCAAGCTATTGGTCAACAGATTGATTTTTATGCCGGTGAAATTACCAAGCAAGCAGCCAATCTCATCATCATTCCTGAGACTGCATTCCCATGGCCTATTCCAAATTTACCAATCGGCCTATTAAATTACCTACAAGATTTCTCCAACGGCAGTAATAGCAATATTCTTCTTGGTTTGATTGGCGAAGTGCCTGGAGAGATTGGTGTGCAATATTCCAATCGCGCTACTGGACTCTCGCCAAATGCACCGGCTTATCAATACGATAAAGCGCACCTTGTTCCTTTCGGAGAATTTATTCCGCCCGGATTCCAATGGTTCGTCAAAGCATTTCACGTGCCAATGAGCGACTTTGCTAGAGGAAAATTAGATCAACCTCCGTTTGCGATTGTGCGCAAGGGTCAAGCAGATATTCATGCAGCTATTACGATTTGCTATGAGGATGTCTTTGGTGGCGAGTTAGCCTCTCGGATTCAGCACAGCGCCCAGCCAGTGAATTTACTTATCAACATGACCAATCTTGCCTGGTTTGGTGAATCCCAGGCATCCACCCAGCAACTCAGACTATCTCAGCTGCGCTCTTTAGAAACTGGGCTGCCTGCTTTGCGCGCCACCAACACAGGCATTACAGCCGTCTTAGGACCTGATGGCAAAGTATTGCAAGCCCTTCCTGAATTTACCCAAGGCACCCTAAGCACCCAAGTCCAAGCCTATTCTGGAAAAACACCTTATGTCATTTGGGGCAATTTACCGATTTTGGGTCTTTCTTGCCTTCTCTTGCTCTGGGGTCTCATTCGCCATAGACGTTTTTAGGCATTTTTTAACTCTTGGGTGCCCTAGCCATGTAAAATCAATGGCTTAGCCAGGTTAATCATGCTTACTTTTCAGCAAATCATTCTCAAACTTCAAGATTATTGGGACCAACAAGGTTGTGCCCTATTGCAACCTATCGACCTCGAGGTAGGCGCCGGTACATCTCATACCGCCACCTTCTTACGCGCCATTGGTCCAGAGCCTTGGAAAGCTGCATACGTGCAACCATCGCGTAGACCAAAAGATGGTCGTTATGGTGAAAACCCAAATCGCTTGCAGCACTACTATCAATACCAGGTAGTACTTAAGCCAGCCCCAGAAAATATTCTCGATCTTTATCTAGGATCTCTCGCTGCACTTGGCTTAGACCTTAAAGAAAATGATGTCCGCTTCGTGGAAGACGACTGGGAAAACCCAACGCTTGGCGCTTGGGGTCTTGGCTGGGAGGTGTGGCTCAACGGGATGGAGGTGACACAGTTCACCTACTTCCAACAAGTTGGCGGCTTAGATTGCAAGCCAGTCCTTGGCGAAATTACTTACGGCATCGAACGTTTGGCAATGTATATCCAAAACTGCTCTAACGTCTATGACTTAGTTTGGGCGGATGGCATCTCTTACGGTGATGTGTATCACCAAAATGAAGTTGAACAATCTTGCTACAACTTTGAACACTCCAATACCGATTTACTCTTTGCCAACTTCACAAACTATGAAAGTGAAGCAAAGCGTTTGATGGAAGTTCCACTTGCGCTGCCAGCTTACGAAATGGTTTTAAAAGCAGCGCATACATTTAACTTGCTGGATGCTCGTGGCGCCATCTCCGTTACTGAGCGCGCGGCCTACATCGGACGCATCCGCAATCTCTCTCGTGCTGTTGCCCAGGCTTACTTTGAGTCTAGAGAAAAGCTGGGTTTCCCAATGTGTCAACGTCAAGCTAAAGCTCAGGCTTAAGCGCATCGAGATTTCTGCATTCCATCTATGAGCACATCTAATTCAAAACCACAATCAGCCACTTTATTGATTGAGGTATTTACCGAAGAACTACCTCCAAAGTCATTGCGTCGCCTAGGTGACGCCTTTAGCGAAGGTATCTTCACAGCACTCAAGTCTGCTGGCCTGGCAACAGAAGGTTCTAAAGTTACCGGCTTCGCAACGCCACGCCGCTTAGCAGTTCAAATTACGGATGTTTTAGATCAAGCGCCGGACTATCCTGTACGTGAAAAATTACTACCAACGAGCATTGCATTTGATGCTGAAGGCAAAGCAACTCCACCCTTACTTAAAAAATTAAGCGCCCTTGGATATGCAGATGCCGATCTCGCCACTTTAGAAAAAGCTGGTGAAGGTAAAAATGAAGCCCTCTATCTGAATGTCGTTGCTAAAGGCGCTGCGCTTGAGAAAACTGCTCAAGCCGCCCTTGAACAAACCTTAAACAAGCTACCTATTGCAAAAATGATGCACTACCAAGTGCTGCAGAAGAATGGTCAATTGGCAGATGTGCAGTTTGCCCGTCCTGCTCACCGCATCATTGCGCTTCACGGCAGCGCCATTCTTAATATCAGCGCTTTAGGTATTGATGCTGCCAATCAAACTGAAGGGCATCGCTTCTTGGCGCCTGGCAATGTAACGGTTTCTAGTGCAGATCAATACGAAACAGATTTGCAATCCAAGGCCAAGATTATTCCTAGCTTTAACCAACGTCGCGCACAAATTGAAGTTGCACTTTTAAAAGCGGCTGGCGATGATTTGGTTTTGATGCCAGATAGCCTTTTAGATGAAGTAACTGCCCTCGTCGAATGGCCGGCTATCTACGAATGCCACTTCGATCAAGAATTCTTAGAAGTGCCACAAGAATGCTTGATTTTGACAATGCAAACCAATCAAAAATACTTTGCATTAACTGACAAGCAAGGCAAATTACGTAATCGTTTCTTGATTGTTTCCAATATTGAAACGAATAAGCCTAATGCAATTATTTCTGGCAACGAACGTGTTGTGCGTCCTCGCTTATCAGATGCTCGCTTCTTCTTCCAGCAAGATCAAAAACGTCCTTTAGCTTCACGTGTAGCCGATCTTGGCAAGGTGGTTTATCACAATCAATTAGGTAACCAGCTAGACCGCACCAAGCGCGTTCAGGGTCTAGCTGTAGGCATTGCCAAAAAATTAAGTGCCGATGAAAAGCTGGCATCACGCGCTGCCGAAATCGCTAAAACAGATTTATTAACCGATATGGTTGGCGAGTTCCCAGAGCTTCAAGGAATTATGGGTCGTTATTACGCCACACACGATGGCGAGAATGCTGATGTTGCTAGCGCCTGCAGTGAACACTACATGCCGCGCTTTGCTGGCGACACACTGCCGCAAACCCAAACCGGAACTATCCTGGCAATTGCTGACAAACTTGAAACTCTAGTTGGTATTTGGGGTGTTGGTCTAGCACCAACTGGCGATAAAGACCCATATGCATTGCGCCGTCATGCTCTCGGTATTTGCCGTTTACTCTTAGAAAAAAATCTTTCGCTCAATTTGCCTGAACTCATTGAACTGGCTCGTGCGCAGTTTCCACAGGCTGATGTGCAAGAGAAGGCAAAGGCTGCCGATATCTACGCCTTCATCATCGATCGCTTGCGCGCCTATTTGCGCGACCAATCAGTTGCTGGCAAAGCGTTTACTAGCGCTGAAATTGATGCTGTTTTAAGTCAAGATCCAGCTCAAATTAATGATCTGATCGAACGCTTAACTGCATTGCGTGAATTTAATGCTCTTGCAGAAGCTGCTCAGCTTGCCGCCGCCAATAAGCGCATTAGCAACATCCTCAAGAAAACGACTACCGCTATCCCTGCGACTTGTTCGACAAAATTGCTGCAAATTCCAGCAGAAGCTTCATTACATCAAGCCTTGGAAGCGGTTACACCTGCAATCAATGCGGCTTATGAAAAACGTCAATTTGTAGAGCTATTGAGATCTCTTGTAGCTTTAAGTGGTCCTATTGATCAATTCTTCGCTGATGTGATGGTCATGGATCCGAACCCTGAGCTGCGCGATAACCGCTTAGCCCTTCTGCAACAACTTCACCAGAAAATGAATCTCGTTGCCGATCTCGGCAAATTAGCATGAGCACCAGCTCTTCTAAACTTATCATCCTCGATCGCGATGGCGTGATCAATGAAGACAGTGATGATTACGTCAAGTCAGTAGATGAGTGGATTCCAATCCCAGGCAGTCTTGAGGCAATTGCCCTGCTAAATCAAGCAGGCTACCAAATTGCAATAGCAACAAATCAATCGGGCCTCTCCAGGGGCTACTTCACCATTAATGATTTACATGCGATGCATAGCAAGATGGAATCGCTACTCAAACCTTTGGGCGGGCACATTGACAGTATCTTTTTCTGCCCCCATCAGGATGCACATCAATGTGATTGTCGCAAGCCTGCGCCTGGCCTGATGAAAGAAATTGCTTTGCGCTATAAAAAGACGGATAGCATCAAACCGCTTACCGGCACCCCTATTGTGGGCGATTCTTTGCGCGATCTTCAAGCTGGAGTTGCTTTAGGAGCGTCACCCCACTTGGTTCTCACCGGCAAGGGAGAAAAAACGCTTGCCAAAGGTAACTTGCCGGATGGCACGCAAATACATGCCGATCTTTTAGCATTTGCTAATGCACTTTTAGAAAATAAGGTTTAGACCCGCCGTGAAACTAATTCGTTCCATTCTCTTTGCCTTATTTTTAGTAGTGTTCACACCCATTTGGTCTGTGTTGTGCATGCTGGCATTTCCTTTTTTAAGCCCTGAAAACCGCTATACCTTTATTGGACTCTGGAACAAAGTAGTAATTGCTTTGTTAAAACCCCTCTGTGGCATCCATTACGAAATCCGCGGTATGGAAAATATGCAAGCGGTACTTAACGAGCCCGTCATCATTCTTAGCAAACACCAGTCTGCTTACGAGACGATCGCTTATATTGAG
>ERZ650304.920-NODE-920-length-12458-cov-4.382407_pt1 | contig 12458 bp, 11 predicted proteins | sample MGYA00376240_ERZ650304 | MGnify/ENA primary metagenome ERZ650304 (study PRJEB26733, sample SAMN07839271) | wastewater metagenome | biome: small river; feature: stream; material: water | place: USA: North Carolina | collected 2016-03-01 ...
CGTTTCTTTAGGCTTAGAAGGATCAAAATTTATTGTATAACTTTTTAATTTCCCTTTTTCATCATATTTATTAACTTGAATTATTCTTTTATTATCTAACCCTAACATTCCACCAAATAATGATTTTTTAATTTCAACACTTTTTACAGTTGGATCGTGCATTTTTATTTGGCTTGACACCTCATCAATATTGTCCATAACATTATTGATTTTTTCAGGTGAATTATCTTTATCTTTTAAAGAATGGGCAAATGCAATATGCTTCATTGCATTTGCATCAGATATAGCAGCCATTTCTTTTTGCCTTTTAAGATTTTCATCAGAACGTGCCTTAAAATTTGGTTGAGTTTTAACATCCTCATTTTTTCTACTCGCTATCTCAAAACCTAAAGCTGCTGCGGCATCTGACATATTATCTGGTGATATTCTCATATCTGTACCAGTATTTTCTTTAAATATATTATTCAACTCTTTCCATCTTTTTGATTCTTCTACTCTGCCAAATGAGTCAACTGTTGGTTGTAATTCTTTTGACAAATCAGTATTAACATAATATTTAAAATCAGGGTCACTTTGATATAATGAAGCAGCCAATCCACCCATTCTAAGTTTGTTTTCATTATTATATGATAATGGAGTTGTTACTATATTAGTATATGGGTCTTGTGGAGATTGTGTTATAGTAGGCTGACCTTCTGATAATTTAAACCCTTTTTTAATATCTTGTTCAAATTTTGATAAATCAAATTTTTGTTTTTGTGTAAGTTTATTAAAATCTAAAGGTTTATATAAAGGATCGTAAATAGATTTCTGTTGCAAATCTGCATCTGCCATAGATTCAGGAGTAAAATAATTTTTATTGCCTTTAGTAATAGTAAAAAAATTTGCAGTATTATTAGCGGCTTCTTTTGATCTTTCAATATCTCCTAACAATTTATTGTAACCTTCATTAAATTTTGCATAAGCAATTCCTCCATCTGACATATCCTTTATTGCCTTTCTGTTATCTATTCCAAATTTTAGCCATTCGTTTTTTTTAGCTAAAAACCCATCATTCCCATTTGCACCAACAATATCTATATTTCTCATCCCTTTTGGGGTGATATTAGTTGCTAAATCATTAATGCTTTTATCTAATGCTAAATCTTTTGCTTTTTCTTGCTCTTTTTGCATTAAATAATAATGCGTAGCGGGGGTAGAATCAAAAATACCTTGACCTACTCCGTATGGATTTGGAATACCTAAACTATTTGTATTTCTTGGCATTTTTTTTATTTTACTACCTATTAATATTATTATTCAGCAACTCCAGGGAAATTCATCATTTGAGATGGCGTATATGAATTACCAATAGCTGTATTTCCGCTTTTAGTACCTGTACCTAAAATTGAAGTTAAATTGCTTAATCCTCCAAATATATTCATAAATCCATTATTTGCAGTCTGTGTATTGGCTCCAGCTTTCATCCCCAACAATTGCAACATTTTTTGATATGGTGCTAATTTGTTATATTGGAAAGCCAACCTATCGTCAGCAGCTTTCATTTGAGTTGCACCTGCAAGTTGATTAAATCTTTGATTTTGTTGATTCTCCGCTTGAACACCGGCATTTAATGACGCATCATTTCCAAGTCCAACTAATTTATTAACCCCTCCAAGCACACTTCTTCTGTCTCCCAATGCGCTTAATCCTGCGGCTTGTCCTCTTCCTATATTTTGTTGTTGCAATCTGTATAACGCACTACTGTAAGGGCTTGTATTAGCCCTATTTAAAGCTGCGTTATAATAAGATGAAATGGAAGGGTTTGCATCATATACAGGGGTTTGTAATTGCTCTAATTGATTTTGCGCTTTTTTAGCTTTTGATCCACCAAATATTGATTGGAATAAACCTCCTACGCCTTGCAATATTGCTGGTGCTGCTGCGACTAATAATGGTAATGGCATCTTTATTAAATTTACAAATTAAGAAGAGGCATTTATTTTAAATAAAATGTCTTGAAGTGGCACTACATAAAAATATTCCCCATCTTTTTTTAAATAAAAAGTATTATTTTTTTTATAAAATACAATATCGTTAATATTAAATGATCCTGTATCATCTACTGTTTTCTTTACAATCCCAATTCCATTAATATTTGGATCAATCCCTTCTATTATTGTTGTATCATATTCTTGCAACATTACATATCCTGACAATAAAATTATATTTGAAAAATCTATTGGCATTAACGGCTATTTAATGGTGAATTAATTGACTTGCAAGTTACTGCATTAATAAAAACAAATTCACTTGGATTATTAACTTTTAATTTTATTACAATATATTGTCCTTTTAATGAATCCCCTTGAATTAACCCTCCTATACTATTCGAATCTCTTAGAAAATGAGCATGATATACTCCTTCTAATTTAACAAAATCACTTGTAATTAAATTGCTTTGCTGTTTAATAGTACCATAACTGTCTAATTGGGTTGTAATTTCAGGACATTCCCAAATTACATTTGAATCTTCTGTTATCGTTAGCCATGTTTTTTTATCAAGCATATTTGAATTAAGAACCACAGTAATATGACATGGGTATTGTTGCCCAAAAAAATTACAAAAAACAGAATTATCATGTGTCCATAATGACCCGTTTTTAAATGAAACTAATTGAGTACCTAAACTAGACATCCCTTCTGAATGATATGATGTAAAACATTCAAATCCTTCTGTACTATCTCTCGTCTCACTAAAAACTAATGTGTAAGGGTCTTGATGGAATGAAAGTGTAGTTGGGTTGCTATACCTATTTATTTCTTCTAATGAAATAATATATTTATTAGTAAAATAATCAAAAACTCCATAAATAGTAGGTTCTCCCGTATATACTTGACCAATAGGAACTATCCCATTATTTAAATCTTTTCTAAACCATTTACCTTTGTCAACAAAAAATGCGTTCATTCCATATATAACTGACAATTCTGTAATACCATCTTGGCTTAATCTACAAACAACATTTTTGTTATTATCAAAAAAATATTTTGCATAACGGTAATAAGCAAAACTTTCAGGAACATCGCCTATGCCATATTTCCCTTTATACGGATATTGTATTTTATTTAATAAAATATCACTATTAGCCTCTAATGGGTTTCCTGAAGTATCTTTAACTATTTGTGTTAAAATTGGAACAACTCCAATGTCAAATTTTTGAAAAACATATAAACTTTTTCCTTCAACAAATAACTTTCTTATGTCGCCATTGCTTCTGTCATAATCATCTAAATTTTCAGGATAAAATCTATTTGTCTGATTAATGTTTGTATTTTGTTTATATTCCTGACTAAATCTTATTGTTGTTGGATAATATTGCTGCTTTGCATCTGCATCAATCGCAAACGCCCTCCCATTTCCATTTGTTAATGATGGATATTTGTCTGATACACTTTGATCTACTATCCATACATTATTAACATTGCTTAAATCCGCTGCTAATGGTAATGATCTCTGCCTTATATAAAAATCACCCCTAGTAAATACATAAATTGCAGGTTGAGTACCTATTATTTGATCTTGTTTTTGCCCTTGATGATACCTTAATGAAGTACCAGGATTTACAATATTGTAACTTTCTCCAAACTCATAAAATACCTGCTGATTAATAGTTGTATTAATAGTCGGGGTATATATTTCAATGTCATAATGTTCAAATCCTGCTGTTCCAAAATTATTTATAACACTATTAAATGGAATTAAAATAAAATCACCATTAACAACGCTTCCTGATATTTTAGGATTAATTTTATATGACACAATTGGAAAATCATATACTGAAACTGCTCCAGCAAATACCCCAATAATACGAACCCTATCTCCTTCTAAAAATTCATATACATTAAAATTATTTTGATTTTTTTGTTGGTTTGTTATTTCAATATACCCATATTCTGTATCTTTTTTTGTATTTGCAGATACAGTTGACAATAAAGACTGAACAGTTAAATTAGGAGTTCTAACAAATGAAAATGAATAAGCCCATATTGGTGGTGTATGATTAATACTTATAGTTATTTCAGGTATTTTAGGAGAGGTTATTCCGCTTCCAGTTGTATCTAATTCGGGAGTTATAAAACTCATTGTTTCCTGATATTTAACTCCGTCCGTAACTCCATATTGGTCAAAATATACAAGGGCTATTGCATATCTTGATTTATGCTTATAAAGACTATTACTAATCCCATCAGGAGGATTTGTATTTGTTACTCCATAAATTATATTCCATGTTATATTATCTATTGGACTAATACTATTAGCGGGAGCGCCTACACCAGTAAGGCTTAATCCAAAACCAAATGGCCCCGCAGGATGTATTGCTACTGTTGTTATCTGATTTAAAAAAAGAACATTCCCTACAACAGCAGCATTCATTTGCAATGCCAATGCATCCAAAACATCATCTATTGTATTCCCTGCAAGAACAGTATATGAAACAGTATATGGAATTGGAGATATAGCATTTACTGTAAAACTGATAGAATAAATATCCCCTAAAACAGGTGTCCCATCAAACTTTACAAAAGAAGTGACATAAGTAAATCCAAATTCATCAGTAGTAAAATTATTAAATGGCACAGAAATAGTAATAGAGGTTGCTCCTGCCGCATTATATTTAATTAATGCGGTAGATATGCTTACATCCAATGTTTCATCAAAGTCATATCCTTCTGTAATTGCAGCATATTCAATAGTATTACCATTTGCATTTGATTGGGTATATGCCTTTATAGGAATATAGTCAAATAATAAAAGATTTTCTTTTGGATCAACAAATTGATAACTTTTATCATTAAAAAAACTATATATATATATAGCATTGTTAATAATGCCCAACAATGATTTATCTAATGTTGCAATCAAAAAACAATCTGAAAAGTTACCTCCTAATACAATTCTTCCTGATATTTCTATTTTAACGCAATCTGCTCCACCTGTAAAAACAGTAATATCTATTCTATTATTTTTAAGTTCATTTATATCATTAGCAATATCATCAGGATTAGGAGGGGAAAATAATTTGCTATATGGAGACCATGTACTTTTTGTAAAGTCACGATATACATATCTATATCTAAACTCATATAATTTTTTCCTTAAATTATTTACAGATACGGTTGCATCGTTTTTATAAACATAACTTGGAGGCAGCAGTCCTACTCGTCTTGCAGCAGTAATATAATCAATCAACCAATTTGTTCCATATAATCCACTAATTGCATCTTTTTCATTTATAAAAAATGGCCTATTCAACCCATCTGTCCAAAATATTAAATCTCCCTCATCTCTATAAATAATATCTACATGATTTATACGCCATGAAGGGTTGAAATTTAAAATATCAATGCCATTACTATCTGTTTTGCTAATTAATAATTTTGAAATAGTGTTGTTTAATTTATTATAATACAATATAGAATGATTCCCATTACTATTCCATACAAAATAATAAATTCTATTCCTAATTAAATCAGGATGGCTTCCTATTCTTTTATTTACACCTAATGGTAATGTGTAAGAAATTTGCTTATTGCCTACAATATTTGAAACAACTTTGTCTTTCCCACTCCCTTCTGCATCTCTTGTAATATTTAAAGCATCTATATAATCAATATCAGGAACACGATATAATTCCGTGTCTTGATTCATCTTCCCGCTAAATATTTTTACTTGTGATGGCATTTTTATGCTTTAACACACATACGTGTCATTTCTAATGATAATTGATATGCTTCGTCTAAATAAAAAGGTCTATATCTTGCTTGTGCAAGCCTTCTTTCATTGTAAAATTCATGCCGTCTGTCTCTTTTATCTCCTAAATTCCCTTTTCTTGAACTGGGCATAGAACGAATATCTGTCCATGCTAAATATGCAATTAAAGCCTCCCTAAATACAATAGGAACGTAATATTCTTCCCCTTCTTTAGGACTTGATACATATTCTATTATTATGTATTCATAAAAGAAATTTTCATCCAAAAGAATAATTCCATTTCCATGATCTACCTTAAAACTTCCTACAAATGGCGCGCCGCTAGGAACTCCATATAAATTTCCTAATGAACCACTCCCCCAATAATTATAAAATATAGGGGATGTTGGCAAATAAAAATTATATAAAGTATTGTCTTGTGTTTTTTCTATTCTATCAGGCAATAGTTCAGCATAGTTAGTTAGCTTATTATTATATTTAAGTGGTATTACCTCTCCTTTACTATTTAAAACACCTATTTTAGAATAATTAATATAATCAGAAGGAAGTGAAACTGTTTTATTGGGCAATACGGGAAGTTTTACAGATTTTATCTGATAAAAAAAATCTATCCCTAATTGTTCCATCCCTCTAAATGCAAGATTAAAGCATTTGGCATATTTATGTATGCTTTGCTCACTTTCTTCTAAATAATCATTAATAACCGAATCTAATGTTATCCAACCTTGCTTACTTGATGTCATTATAATTAATTTTCAATATATGCTAATACGTCTTGCTGTTGCATTAAAAAATAACTTTCTCCATCTTGTATAAATTCATCTCCTGCTCCTTTTATATGAAAGCATGTAACACCTACTGGAAGTTTCATTGGTTTGTCCTTTGTGCCGTTTCCTACTGCAACTATTTTAGCCTTACTGCTTCTTTCACGAATACTTTCAGGAATAAATATCCCTCCTTCAGTTTTATCATCTGATAAACAAGGTTTTACTGCAATCGTATTTCTAATTGGTTGTAACATATATATAATTTATTTATTATCTACTCCATCGTTTGTTGTGTCTTGTGGCATATTCTTTTGCAGAATCAACATTTTTGAAACATAATCAATAATCAATGGTATGTAATCATCTGGAACATTTAATATGCTATTTAAATCATTAGTATCACCTCCACTAATTAATCTAACAGTCGCCGTATATTCAGTTAAATCAATAAGGCTATCAACAAAAGCATATATCCCTTGTGGCCAAAATACAATTTTATTAGGTATCTTTCTCATTGTTGCTCTATACCCTATTTGATTTATACTAAGAGGTATAGCAGAATAAGATAAATTGATTCCTTTTTTAAATTGCAATGTCGCAATTCCTTCATTTTTACCAACGGCTATCGGTACTTGTGGCAATAGTACCTTATAGATATATTCTTCATCTTTCGTTACTGGTATGCCTTTAAATGTCGTATAAAAAGAATTATTCACATAAGAACAACCATCTAATTGGATAGAATCTGTATAATTTTTCTTAACTGCAACCCCAATCCCATCATTAATCCATTGATTAATTAAATTATCAGTTATTTGCGCATCGTCAGATTCAAATCCACCATAGATTTGCCTTTTTATTCTTTCTATAAGAGATTTCCTTGTCATAACATAAAAAAGCTAATTTAACAATTAATCGCCAACTTGTTTAATATCATTTGAATATTGAATTAATTGTGGTGCTTGTAAATTTACACCAACCATCGCTAACGCCCTAGATATAATTTGCATCATGTCTTGCTCATGCCAAACTGGTTGAGTGCTTAATAATGGATTATAAATAGGTCGCCCATTTACATCCAAAGTAAACGCCCAATTTATTACAGATGGCGTTTTTACATAATAAAGAACCGCTTGCCCAATATTATTAGGAAAGAATCTAAACCCATTTTGTTCTATTATATAAATGGGGTTAGATTCTATTGGATCAATAACGCTAGATAAATACGAAGTCAACCGATTGTTTTCTGCGTATCTTATTTTATTGTACCCTGAAACAGTCCACATTGTGTCCAATTGTTCATAGTCGTCAGGATAAAGAGAAAACCCAGCTAAATCAACAGCTAATGTAGCCCCAACAATCAAAGGAGTTAATCTATTCCTTGAATTTTCGTTACTACTGTAACCTATTCTAGGTTGTGGTCTTTGGTATTGATACTGCTGTAATTCTCCTAACAATAAATCTAAATAATTCCTTTGCGCTTGATTAATAACAATATTAAATTCAGACGGAGACAAATATCCCGATTGATTTTTGTTTATTATAAACTGCATTAATTTATATACTTCATCAACCGACACTTTGTTATATTTTAATTTTAATTAATAAATGTTTCTAATTTCTGTTTAAAATCTCTCCCTTCTTCAGAATTTGTCATTGCCAATTCAATTAGATATTCTTTATGGTCTCTACCTTCAGGAACTTTAGTAATAAATGCCCCATTTGAACCCCATACAACATTACCATTTCTTCCTCCTATATCAATCTTAGAATCACTAATTGCTTTTTTTACTAAATAAGCTATATCTACTTCTTTTGAATCAATGAGTTTTTCAAATCGTTTAGGGTCTTGTTTTGCTTTTAACATAACTTCCCTTCTTATTCCATCAATATCTTTTTCTTTCCCAAATTCGTCAAAGAAAGCAACTCCTAAAAAAGAAGCTATTTTTTTCATTTTGTCTACGTGCATTTCTTTTGCTGCAATACCCATATCCAATTCAAGCATTTCTCTTTTTAGAGCCTCTTGTTGTTGTTTTTTTGAATCATACTCAAAAAACTCAAACTTACTTGACCCTATTCTATTTGGATTGCCAATATTATGATTGCATAATCTTGCAAATTCTAATTTTGTTGTTTCCCATTTAAATATTCTACAAACTCTACCTCTAAATTCAAGATGATCCATATTTTGCCTTATGTAATCTTGATCTATATCTTTTTGATCTTTTTGCCATATACTATCCACCCCTTTTAAAATTCTTATCCTTTCAGTTTTCCCAGTTTTAGGATTAATTACATCGTCTATGCCTCCAATATGTAATCCTCTTTTCCTATCTGTCCCCTTTAATTTAAATACAACAAAATCTTGTGTTGTATAACTAGCATCATTTACTGCTATGTCAATTATTTCTTGCTCTTTTCTAATAGGTTCTTGATCTAATTGTTCTCCTGAATTTGAAAAATCAATGTGTTTTTTACTTGCCATTTTTTTTGTTTTTAATATGATTTAAGACATTAGCGTCTCCTACAATCGGTAGGATTATTAAACCCAACCCATTATATTAGATGGGCTGGGCTTTTTTTTGTAAGATTAAGATGCTTGAACTAATACAAATTGATTAGCTGCTGCAATCCTTAAACCACGATATGTAATCATTTCAACTCTATCTTCCATTTTACCATTGGTAGCATTCAATGAACCTCCTCCATGTTGCCAAACACGAATACCATTACCAACAGTTCCGCCACCAGGAGGTTGTTGATACATGATTGTCATATTTTTAATGCTCGCTTGTGTTGGATCAACTGCATTTTTAGTATAACCCATTGGGCAAATAACACCAAAATTCCTAAAGAAATCAATTGTTGGAGTTTTACCAGTTGTGTATTCAGAGTTAAACATCATGTGTTTTTTTGCTTTTAGCATATAACCATCAATGTAAATACTTTGAACGCCATAATTAATCGCAGCTTCTTGTGAGTTTTCGTTTGTACCCCATACCCAAGCACCTGCTGGAAACTCTTTGAAAATACCATCGCTAAAATTTTGTCTTTGGAAAATATCCATCAACCAAATATTTTCTTTAGCACATCCATTAACGTCCATTATACGAGTTATCTCATGCAATTTTGCAATATCTAATGTACCAGGAGTATATGTTACAGTTTCACCGTCTTGTACAATTTTAGGAATAAAACCTAAAGTACCTACTGATGTAGTTGTATTTAAACCAGTATTATTAACAATATTACCACGCATTAATTTATCCTCAATATAATTCAAAAACCTTACTTGAGATTTTTGCAAACCTTTATATGTATAGTAACTTGAACCTGCTTGTTTACCACCCATACCGCTTGTAGATACCCCTGAATCAAAATACACATCTGTCATTTCTGCCAAATCTGTTGCTTTCCAAGAATCTCTAATTTCAGTTATGGTATTAGTATATTTTTGATCCAAATGAATAAGTGGATCAATAGAATCAGATGCTTCACCAGCATCAACATCGCCACCAAACAATAGCACATCTGTAGCTAAAAGGCTTGTAGAACCTGCACTAGATAATGCTTGCGTAGAAATCTTAGGACGAACAGTAAATTGGAATGCGTTTGCTACTGTACTTGTGATAGCCAAAATAACACCTTCTACGTTTGTAGATGCTACACGAACAGTCTCACCTACTCGCAATGGTGTTTGTGTACCTCCATTAAAGTGATCCCCAACTGATAATTGCACTGTAATTGTTGCGCCAACTGCTGCTAATACATTCGCAAAAGGAGAAACCCCAATCATTAATTTGCCTCTGCTTTCAAACCAAAAAAATTCTCTATTTTTAACTTCTTCCATTCCACTATAAGTAGCTAACCAATGGAAAAACTGTTCATTGCCATATTTTTCAACATAGGCTTTATAGTATTGTGGTGTTAGTAATTGTAATGAAGAAACTAACGCTAAGTTAGCCCCACTACTCAGGCTTATTGCGCCTGGTTTAAGTATATTTGATGTAGGAATACCTGCCATGATTTTTAATTTTTATTGTTTACAATTTTTTAATTACCGAAGAAGAAACTAGCCAATTGTTCAGATTCCGATTTTTCTGGCATAGTTATATCCCCTTTTTGTTGTCCATTAATATGGATGTTTTTATTTTTTTTAATTAAATGCTCCCAAGTTTTATTAGATGAATCATTTGCTATTTTTTGCATAATACTGTCCCCTTTCTCTAACAAATAAATGTCTTTCATCATTTGTTCAATTTTAGGAGTCCCATTTTGATTAAACCATCTCCCTCCAAAGTATTCGGATGAATCCAATGAAGACAACTTGTTTTTTAGTTCGATTTTATCTTCGTCTGTAAGGTTAAATGACAATGGCAATTCTACTTCTTCGTTTTTTGCTACCACATTAAACCCATTAAAACTTTTAAAATCTTTTTCCAATGATGTTTCAAAAACTTTTCTAGTTTCACTTAATGCCTTTTCCAATTCTTCTTGTGAAGGCTGTGATGAATCTGCTTGTCTTTGAATATCAGGTAACTTTATTTCACTTCTTAATTTTTCTAAATTTTTTTTAGCTATTGTAGCTTCTATAATTAGATTTTCTTCAACCACTTCTTTTTGTTCTTTCCATTTGTCTATTCTTTCTTGAAATTCATCATCTAATTCATCATTTTTTTGAATAGGTTTGGCTGGGATATTAAATTGCTGATTAATTCTATGAGCAACTTGTTTATCAGTCAATTCACCATACTGATTTTTAAGATTTGTTTGCAATATCTCAATAGCATTAGAAACAGTAACATCTCCATTTACTAACTTATCTATTTTTTTCTTTTGTTCTAAAACGCTATATAATTCATCTTCTTTCCCCTCTTTTAATAAGTCAAAAATCTTTTTACTTGTTTCATTCTCAAATGTTAGTTCAACTGCTTTTGCCTCTTTAAGTCTATTAATTTCTGCAATAGCAACTTCCTCATTATCATAACCAAATTTTTCTTTAACATACTTATTATAATCTATATTTGGCTGCGATTCAACTTCACTAACCTCATTTTTGGTTATTTCATTTTGATCTTTCTGATCTATTACATCAGGTTTAAGAGTTGACCACATATCATCTAGTGACAACTCTTTGTTTTCAATGGTTGGATTCTCTGTTTTTTCAATTGTTTGGTCAATCATATATTTATTATTTAATTACGAAATTTTAGAAAGACTTAATATCATTTTTTCAACAGTTACACCTATTGCTGCCATAAGCAAAAATTTACCAATAACCCCAAATTTATAATCTGAAGAAACAGCCGTACTTATTGCAGCAACGCCTGTTTCAAGTGAAATACCTTGTACTGGCAAAACATTTGCAGGAACAATTGGATTTGGTGGTACAACTCCTGTAACAGAACCATCATCATTTGTTGTTCCAAAAGCAATCGATCCTGATGGATTCACAATTTGGACAACACATGAATCCCAACCACTTAAATCTTGTATATAAAAATTTAAAAATGTGCCAGAATTAAATTTATCTGTAACATCTACTATTGTGCTAAGTGCCATTTTGTTTTATTTTTATTGTTTGTTGTTTATTGTTGTTCTATTATTGGTTGTTGCTGATTTTGAGTCTGTTGATCCATTTCTTGGTTTCTATTTTCAGAAACATTTTGTTGTTCTTGTTGCATACTTTGTTGTATTTGTGATTCAACTTGCATATTTTCAATAGCAAGAGGGACTCCAATATTTTTAACTAATGCAGGAACTAATGGTTTGAAATCTTCTGGTATTGGCAATCCTGATTTATATAAATCACTAAACATTTGCAATAGGGCTAATCTTTCTTTAGCTTGTGCTTTTTTATCTTCTAATGCAGATTCCCCTTCCGATGCAGCTTGTTGTGAAGCCTGTTGTATTTGAGCATTTTGAATACTATTTTG
>ERZ650304.921-NODE-921-length-12455-cov-5.575081_pt1 | contig 12455 bp, 11 predicted proteins | sample MGYA00376240_ERZ650304 | MGnify/ENA primary metagenome ERZ650304 (study PRJEB26733, sample SAMN07839271) | wastewater metagenome | biome: small river; feature: stream; material: water | place: USA: North Carolina | collected 2016-03-01 ...
GCTGGCATAATAGTTTCGTAAAGTAATTCTACTAACGTGATTTTTTACGGGCTCGACCATTAATTTTAAAAAAATAATTTGCGTCCGCATCACTATATATATTTTCGCGCAAAAAAAAATTATCTGCAAGTAAAATATATACTTACCTGTGGATAACTTACATAATAAAAAAAGTATATTGTACTTATATACTAGGATACGAGTACATAGCTAAATAATTAGAGCTTATGTTATAATGAATTTATGAAAAAAAAGATAATTTTAATAATAATTTTAGTATTAATATTAATAAGTATTGTTTTTTTATTTAATCATGATAAAAAAATAATTACACCAAATAAAAATTTTTCTGTATTAATAGCTGATACCGAGCAAAGTCGACAATTGGGTTTATCTAACACAAATTCATTAGATAAAAATAGTGTAAAGTTATTTATTTTTGATAAACCAGACTATTATGGATTCTGGATGAAAGATATGCTCTACCCAATCGACATTGTATTTTTAGATACTAACATGCAAGTTATTTCATATATTGATAATGCTGATCCAGCATCATATCCCGAAACATTTTACCCAGAGAGACCAGCATTATATGTAATAGAAATGAACACTGGGGAAAGAAAAATCTCAGGACTAGACAAAAATACAAAAGTATATTATAAATAAATAGTGTATTTGGATAACTGCGCGATCCGCCAACTGGCGGAAGTGAGGAAAGTCCGGACGTATATCCCAAAAGCAATTGAGGGAAAAGGTAGTGGGTAATACCCATCGTGCGCAAGCATAGAGGTGCGAGCAGAGACGCCCTAGTAGAAATACAAAGGCATCCGCAAGGATGAGTCCCAATGGTAACATTGGGAGTGAAACGGCTAAATCCTTACCCGTACGCAAGATCGTACTCTGATGTTGTCATCAGAGAGTATCGCAAAGATTTTTATAGCAATATAAAAGCAAGATTAATAGTTGTCACCAATTTATTGGTACAGAATCCGGCTTATAAAATACATACATACTAAAAGACCTGCTTAAACGCAGGTCTTTTGTTTTACTTGATTATTTACCCATTCTTACATATACTATACACAGGTATATACCTGTGTGCTTTTAGTTTGTATGTCGCCTGCTGGCGGCTGAACTCACATAGGCATTTGTGTTGGGGTCCTCACCCGCTAGCAGACGGTATATAAAACAATAAAACTCCCATATGGGAGTTTTATTGTTTTAAGTAAAATAAAAAGTATTTTTTATAAATTTTTTAATGTAATTGTTTATCTTGACTTGATCTTACAAAGTAAACTATTGCTGCAATAATAATTAAAGCAATTAATAAACCAATTAGTGTAACACCATTATTTGACCCAGCACTACCTGTAAGCAAATTAGTTTGGGCTTTTTGGTTTTGGTAATTATAATCATTTGCGTATTTTGCCATTAATTCATTTGTATAATCATTATTATAACCATAGTAACCAGTATATGTTGTACTTGGATATGTTACTACTTGATTAACGGGATTAGCCCCAGTTTGTTGGTCAATATATACAGTATTAACTTTGGCTGGTAATTTTTGTGTAACATAATTGGGTCCACCAGTATAAGCTGTGTGCGGATTGTAATTATAATTTTGTACTGGTGTTTGAGTATAAGTTGGATTATATGTAGGTGTAGTGTAGATCGGTGGAACATATGTTGGTATATATGTTGGATTAGTTTGAGCTGGGTAATAAGTACAAGTTGTGTAAGTAACGCATGAACATGTTCCATTATAATAACAACTTGGGTACGTAGTAGTTCCTCCACAGTTTATAGTACATCCACTACCACCATTGTTTGAATAAACCCATTGTGTACCATTCCAGTAACATGCAGAAGTATAATAACAACCAGGGTATGAAGTTGCTCCACCACAGCTAGTAGTACCGCAACCACCAGTATTTGAATAAACCCATTGAGATCCATTCCAATAACATGTAGCTGTGTAATAACAACTTGGTTTTGTTTGACCACCACAATTTGTAGTACAACCACCACCGTTTGATGAAACTGTTATAGCTAAAGTTTTTGTATCATAAGTTCCATTTGTACCTACAGCATACAGTGTATACACTGTACTGTTATAAAGTGCACCTGTTGATTGTGAACCATTTACACTAACAGTACCAAAAGTATTAATACTAGCTGTAGTACATCCGGTTGTAGTCCAAGACAAATTTAATGAAGTACCATAATTTACATATGTGCCACCTGCTGGTCTATCGTCATAGAAACTATTTATTTTACAAGTTCCAGTTGGTGGTGGAGTAATCCCCCCAACAGTTACAGTTAATGATTGAGAATCACTAGCAGTTGCACTATTTGCATTTAAAACATAAGTTACATTGCTATACAATGGACCAATTGATTTTGAATCGTTCAAATTAACAGATCCACCTAATGTATTTAAATTAGCATTTGTACAACCAGTTGTTGTCCAACGAATAACAGTACTACCTCCATAAACTACTGACGGCGCATCGGCATAGAAGCTTGTTATTTTACAAGTAGTTGGTGGTGGAGTAATAGTTCCAGATTTTGTAACAAAAGTAACCTTACCGCCTGGATAATCATTACCAGCAATTGTTAAAATAAGTTCCGCACAATATGTTTGGTTATTTGATAACCCTGTTAAAGATGCAGTTACATATTGCAGTGAACTTGAGTTTATAGATTGAGTTGAAGTATTACCAAGATAACTAGCACAACTTGACCCTGCATAGTAACGGAAATAATATGATCCGCTAGCACCGTTTGTATTAATACGGCCGTTTAGTGTTGCCCCATTTGCAGTAATATTATCTGCACCAAGTGTACCAACATACGGTGCTGCTATACCTGTTGTTTTAAATGAGTAATATGATGGGTTTCCTGATCCATCAAGTGGCGCTACTGTTGAACCATCAGAGTTAGAAACTGCAATACGGTAATAGTAAGTTGTGTTTGCAGTTAAAGAACTAGCAGTAATTGATTTACTAGTTGTATATACAGTTTGAGTATTACTACCAAAAGATGGATCAGTTCCGTATTCAAAAATATTATTAATTGGAGTAGAACTTGTTATAACAGCCGAAAGAGTCGCACTGTTTTGTGTGATGTTGCTTGCAGCTTGAAGAGTCACAACTGGTGCTGCAGCAAAAGCGCTCCCGGCAAAGCCAAGGAACATAAAGAAAGCTAAAATTGCATAAATCTTTTTCATACCGCCATTATAGCAAATTATAAGAATTTGTCAAGTATAGGGTTGACTTTTCCCCTATTATGTGATACAGTATAGGTCAAACATTTAAAACGATACAAATGAAAAAAATAATCAAAAAACTCAACACAGGACGTGGTTTTTACCTTTCCCTGATCACAATTATTTTTGCGTTCTTTAAAATCACAAACGCAAATGGACAAAACTCGGTATCACCAGGTGTACCTACCTCTCTAATCAACGGCTTCACCATTAAAACATCTATTAAAGTTGTAAAGGGTGATACTGTGATCTTCTGGTACAGACATGCTGTCGATACCAGTTTCGCGAGCAACTCTGATCTGCCTCGCAGGATAATAATAAGGGATACTGTAATTTATGATACATTTACTGTATCTAAGAATTTCCTGCCCCCTACAGACAGTACTGGCTATGGTCTTTACATAAAAGCTGGGAAAATATTCGTGAAAGCGAAAGATACCGGGTTTATTAAACCGAATCAGTATGTAATTATTTACCCTACACCCTTCAAAGTAAAAATTCAGAATCTGAAGATTGACTCATTGCCTGGTGGCTGCATAGTGAATTTTTTTGGAAAAAGTGGTAGCCCATATGAAAAGGCTCACACTACTTTTAAATTCAGATACAGTCCTACAGATATATGGAGAAAACCCAATCCTGACACTGTAAGCTTTAAAGGAAAAATGAATGTATCCCCAACGATTTCCGGTATGCTTTCTAATAAGTACATCGAGCTTTGGATAAACGTAAAAAATGTCCTGAGTTCATTTGATACAATTGTTAAATTTCATACAACTGTAACTTCAAACAAACCAGTGGTAGCAGAAGCTGCAGGAAAATCTGCAACATTCGACAGTGCATTCATCCTAATTGATGCAACCTCTTTCAATCTTGTATCAAAGTTCTATTGTGTTAACACATTGAATAATGATACACAAGTTATATCCAGAGCTTCAAATAAAATGGAGACATTGATCTTTAAATTTGGAAGGTTAACTAGTAACACTAAGTATCCTTTTAAAGTGTGGGGTAACAACACTGCAGGAACTGGTAATATAATTACCATTACTGTAACAACTCAACCAAAATTAGTGACTCCTAAGTTCACGGCCCTTGCACCTGAAGTTTACTGGGACTACACGAATCTTACTTATTATATTCTTCCTAAGATTGATTGGATTACAAATTCAAGTACAAGAATTAAAAGAACTGATGTAAGGGTGTATACCGATTCACTGTACAACTCAACACCGACAATTTTCAAAATTGGTGATGCAAACTCGGCACTTAACGGCCCATTTACTGGACCACGAATGAACTCAGACAGTGGACGATTCTGGTATGATTTTGTAATCGAAACAACTGATCCTGTTAATTCAATAGTTTACAGTAGTTTAATTGGTTACAATGTTGGTTGGAAGTATGTTCCGCATAACACTACCGGCATCACCGAGCTTCAGAAAATGGTAAACAACATGCCTTGCCCACTGAAGGATGGTAACATCCAATTGGGTGTGAATGAAGAAACTGAACTTTTAATTTTGGATGGTGCAGGTAAACCAATTGTTGAGAAACATATGGAGCCTGGAAACAACAATGTAGATTTGTCACAACTGAAAGGTGGTAATTACTACTTGATGTTAAGTGATAAAAACGGTACTGCAACAAGGAAAATCCAAATTAAGTAAGGAGGTAAAAGATGAGTGAAAAGACTAAAGACGGATGGGATATTTTAAATGACTATGAAGGTTCAGGAATGGAAAGACCTGATCAAATATTAGTTGGTATTCCGTTCAACAAAAATTACCCAAATCAAATCGATTGGGATGGTGTACTATACGAAAGAGAGATTGCAGGTATAATGAAACCTAGCCATGCTTCTTTATTTAAAAGTGTACAGATATTCCGAAAAATTTGCTAACTGCGTTTGTGAAAAAATTGTAAAATTATAATGCCACCCTTCTCGTTTATTAAAAACAGAAGGGTGTTTTTTTGATTTTTACACCAGAAAAATCACGCATAAAAGATATTTTACTAGGAGTGAAATATTTTTAGGCGCATGTGAAATAATTACCAATAAAAAGAGCGACGCATAAATGCGTCGCTCTTTTTATTTTTCATTTTTATACTAAAATCATAATCCACATATTCCGTGCATAATCCCGAAACATAGATTTATTACCTTTTGTTTCGCTTTATGACCATAGTGTATTCATATGAATATACACTATGGTTTTGTGTCCTTCTATCGAATCGAACATCGAGTAGGTCTTTTGAAATATAACTACCATAATTTATAACTGCATGTAGCAGCACCGACTGAACTTTTGCGCACATTATAATAATGTACCAAAAGCGAATATCAATTTGATTAATTCCACGAACAGCTTCCGCTACCCGTGCCTTGTTACGACTTATTCCCTGTCACTGATCTTACCGTAGTCCCACCGTATGATGAGCCTTCGGGTACTACCAGCTCCCTTGAATTGACGGGCGGTGAGTACAAGACTTGAGAACGTATTCACCGCGGTATATCTGACCCGCGATTACTAGCGATTCCAACTTCATGGGGTCGAGTTTCAGCCCCCAATCCGAACTGAGGCATACTTTCTAAGGATTGGCTCAGGGTTACCCCGTCGCGACCCGTTGTCGATGCGATTGTATTATGTGTGTAGCCCAGGATGTCAAAGGGACATGCTGACCTGGCGTCATCCTCTCCTTCCTCCCCGTAATGTGCACTCGAATCTAATATTGCTATCAAACTCCAGTACACGTTACGGGGCAGTCTCGCGTGACACTTGTAACACGCGATAAGGGTTGCGTTCGTTACCCCACTGAAGGGAACAGTTCAAACCACGAACTGACGACGGCCATGCATCACCTGTCCACGAGCCTTGCGGGGGCCAGAGTTTCCTTAGGCTTTCTCGTGAGTTTCAAATCCTGGTGAGGTTCTTCGTTTACCATCGAATTAAACCACATAATCCACTGCTTGTGCAGGTCCCCGTCTATTCCTTTGAGTTTTAATCTTGCGATCGTACTTCCCAGGCGGTTCTCTTACCGCGTTAGCTAAGCCACGAAAAGGGTCGATACTTTTCATAGCGAGAGAACATCGTTTAGGGCGTGGACTACTGGGGTATCTAATCCCATTCGCTACCCACGCTTTCATGTTTCAGTGTCAGTAATGTTCCAGTAAGCTGCCTTCGCTTTTGGTGTTCCCCATAATATCAACGGATTTCACCCCTACACTATGAGTTCCGCTTACCCCTAACATACTCTAGTCGTGCCGTTTCGAATGCTGTCTCCATGTTGAGCACAGAGGTTAGACATTCGACTAACACAACCACCTACACATCCTTTACGCCCAATAATTCCGGATAACGCTTGGACCACTCGTATTACCGCTGCTGCTGGCACGAGTTTTGCAGGTCCTTATTCATGAGGTACCGTCAATAAACTTCTTCCCTCATAAAAGATCTTTACATACCGAAGCACTTCATCGATCACGCGGCGTCGCTCCATCAGACTTTCGTCCATTGTGGAAGATTCTCGACTGCAGCCACCCGTAGGTGTATGGGCCGTGTCGCAGTCCCATCGGTGGAGGTCAGGCTCTCACCTCTCCTAAGCGTCATAGCCTTGGTAAGCCATTACCTTACCAACTAGCTGATACTGTTTAAGCCGCTCCCGAAGCGATAAATCTTTAACCTTGCGGTACCATCATGTATTACTCCACCTTTCGATGGGCTATTCATGACTTCGGGGTGCGTTCCTAAATATTACTACCTCGTTTGCTACTAAACTGTCAGGCTTCCATATCTCACTTGTATTGCTACTCATTTGATACTTCCATCTGATTAGTTCCGTTCAACTTGCATGCCTTATCCACGCCGCCAGCGTTCATCCTGAGCTAGGATCAAACTCTATTTAATAGAGTGTGACAAAAGAAAAAACAAAATGCACTAATGTGTATATATTTAACTATTCTATTTACAAAAAACTGCGCGTATAGAAGTGACTTCTATAACCACTCACATTTATATAGTGAGAAGTCCTGCTATTCTATACCGATTTATATTGAAAGTCAAGGGATTTTCTCCACTTTCTATACAATCCAACGCACTTGGCAAAAACCCCTTAATTAGCTACACTAAAACCATGAATTTCCATCAGATACCAATCATTGCTATCGATGGAACCTCCTCCTCTGGAAAGGGTACAATTGCCTACAAACTCGCTCAACATTTTGGTTTTAATTACCTCAACTCTGGAGCACTGTACCGCCTTGTTGCGTACGAAGCATTGTCGAGTGGTATTGAGTTAGATGACACTGAACGACTCATCAACATCGCAAAACATCTTGAAGTTACTTTTAAAGATAAACAGGTAATTATAAACGGTGACGATATTTGGCCCATTATCGGCACACAAACATACGGCAACCCAGCCTCTATCGTAAGTCGCATACCTGAAGTCAGATATGCGCTTTTTGAAGCGCAACGCAATATGATTCAATCTCCTGGCCTTGTCGCAGAAGGACGAGATATGTGCACAAATGTTTTCAAAGATGCTCGTATCAAACTATATTTTGATGCAGACCCACATGTACGCGCCGAAAGACGTTTCAAAGATGAAGAAACGATCAAAAGTGGCAAAACGTTCGAACAGATTTTTGACGAGATTATCATGCGAGACGAGCGGGACAAGAACAAAGATGTAGGCAGACTATACCCGGCAGATGATGCACTTATCGTAGACTCAACCAACCTAACTCGTGAACAAGTACTCGATGCTTGTATTGCTTGGTGCGAAGAAAAAGGAATCGTTCGTGTGTAACTAAATTAAAAAGCGCGACGCCTACGGCGTCGCGCTTTGGTTTTAGTGGGCAATCGTTGCCATTGGTCGCCCGATGGGGTGAGTGTCAACCATGTCACTGATTGCGTCAGTTAGACAGTCGGCACAGACGAGGCCAACACCTGGAATCATGACTGGCCGAATGGGGTCAGCTCCAGAATGCTCGTGACCACACCCTGCCGCACAAAGATTGCGCAGGTCTGGGTTTGCATCACGCTCTTCTGCTTTCGCCAAAAACTCAGCCAATGTGTAGGCCATACAAACTCTCCTTGTACAAAGTTGATGTAATACTACACCAATCACAACCGCTACACAAGATTACTTCTGAAACATCTTTGCGGTAAGCGCAAGGAGAAATGTCACAGCCAGTGTAACGACCCCCATAAACGGAAATGTTACAAAACCGTATTCGATAAATGTTGGTGTCGAACAATCCACCGCAAATGGCGCAGTAGAACATGGCGCCAAAAGTTCGTACCCCATTTGGAGATAGTGATGATAGAGCGCAATGAGGAACCCAACCCCAGAGATGAGTAGTACGTAGTCATATACTTTTGTATCACGCTTATACCAAGCGAGCCCAAAAATAAATACCAGTGGATAGATAAAGATTCGCGCGAACCAACAAAGCTCACACGCCGGTATGTGCAGGTAGTACGAATAGTAGAGTGACCCAACCATCGCAAACAGTGATACAAAAAACCCAAGCGGTATAGCATACGCCGCTAGTACCTCATATGCACGTTGTTTGCTTTTCAAAAAGCCAAGCTTAAGAAATGCGAGGTCAACAATCCAAATGAGGACAACGATAAACCCAACAAGTGTTGCTAAAGCGAAATAATGATTTGAACTTGCGATGAGCGCTGTGTTATCTAGCATAGTGATTACCAGTATAGCAAAAGCGCGTGTCTACGACACGCGCTTTTGCTATACGCTTTCCAGCGACCTTATTTATTTCGGTGGAAGTATGTAAGGAGTGGACTCGCTACACAGATAGATGAGTACGTTCCCACTACAAGACCAGTGATGAGTGTAAGAGCAAAGAATCTGGTTGACTCAGGACCGAAGATATACAAAGCAATGAGTGAAAGCGTTGTTGTGAGTGATGTGTTGATAGATCGCACAACTGTTTGTCGCAAACTCATGCCAATAATTTCTTCAAATGACCCCTTCTTTACTTTCAAGTTTTCACGGATTCTGTCGAACACTACGATCTTGTCAGAAATAGTCACCGCCATGATCGTCAAAAGCGCAATCACAAAAAGTGTGTTAAGTTCTGCTCCGTAAAAGTGAGAAAACAATACATATGCCCCTGTCGGAACAATGATGTCATGTGCCATGGTTACCATTGCCGCTACACCGTATTTCCATGATGATACAGGTCGAGATACTTCACGGAATGCAAATGCGATGAACGCAAGAATAGCGAGGATGACAATCACAATAGCAATGAGTGCCTTGTGTGTCATTTCTTTTCCAAGGGTCGGGCCAACTGTTGTGAGTGTTGTTGGTGTAAATGTATACGCACCATTTTGAGTCAAAAGCGGTATCAATTTTGGAGAAACATCATCGTACGCTTCAGTTGTGATGAACTTAAACGAAGCATCCCCTGTTTGATATGTATCTACGTTGATTGCTTTGATAGCAGCTACATCAAGCGTAGGAACAGTAGACGTGCTGTAGAGAACTTCAAGCGTTGTTCCTCCAGTAAAATCAACTCCGCGTTTGATACCGTACACACCCATCGCAGCAAAAGATGCCACAACAAGTACTACAGATAGTGCGATAAACCAGTGTTTGTATTTGATGATAAACATAGTAGTACTATTACTTAATAAATCCTGACCCGAACAAGAACCGTGCTAATTTGCCAGATGTTTTTGGGACGAGCGCTCGCATAAATACGCGAGTAACAATCTGTGCAGAAAAAAGCGATACTACCGCTCCAAGGAAAAATGCAAATGCAAATCCTTTAACAATAGATGTTCCAAACCAAAAGAGAATAACAGATACAAGAATCGCAGCGATATGAGAATCGCGGATAGAAGTCCATGCACGTACAAAGCCTGCTTCGAGCGCATCGCGCATCGACTTACCGTCTTTTAGTTCTTCTTTCATACGTTCAAACGTGAGCACGTTTGCATCCACCGCAAGACCAAGCGAAATGATAAACCCTGCAAGTCCAGCCGCAGTGAGCGTAACAGGAATCAGTTTAAAGAGCGCAAGCATGATAACTGTATACGATACAAGCGCAAGAGAAGCAGCAACACCAGATACGCGATACCAAACAATCATAAAGATAACAACAAGAAGGAATCCAAGGAGTGATGCCTTAACACCAGCATCAACTGCAGCGACCCCTAGCTGTGGACCAACAACAGATGTACCACCGAGTGCGATAGGTACAGGAAGTGCTCCAGAGTTTAGTCGTCCAACGAGTGTACGTGCTTCATCTACCGTAAAACTTCCAGAGATAACGGCTTTCCCTGCTGTGATTTCTTCATTCACAACTGGAGCAGAGATTGGAACACCATCCAAAAAGATAGCTACTTGCTTTCCAACATTTGCTTTTGTAATAGCAGCAAACAAATCCGCCCCTGTTCCATCAAAGACGAGCTCCACCATTGGACGATTTGTATTTGGATCAAACACAAGGTTAGCTTTTTCAAGATATGTACCAGTGAGTTGTGTTGGCACAAAGTCACTGAGTGTCGTTGAAGCAACATCAACTGTTACACCCGCTTTCAATGTACGAAACTCAAGCACAGGTGTTTCACCGATAAGTGCAGCAGCCTGCTGTACATCAGTCACACCAGGAAGGTCGACGTTGAGTCTCCACTCTTGTGCGATACGACTGTAGGATGTCGTAACTGTTGGTTCACGAACACCGAACAAGTTCACACGACGTTCGATAACATCACGCAATGATTCAACAGAAGCATTCACGTCTGTCCCTTCTGGGAGTTTGTCTGTTTGAATGGTGTACACAAGAGATGATCCGCCCGCGAGGTCAAGACCAAGTACAAAGTCTTTACCGTATGCACCTTGTGCAAACGTATCCCCTTTCCACAACCATATACCGATAATAAGAACCACAATAACCACCCAAAACGCCTTTATTTTATCTTTCATACATTTCTTAAATTGTATGTACTGTAGCACAATTTTCCCTTTATATATAGCTTGTAAAGGCTTATTTTCTATGTGGATAAGCTATTGACTTTTTTATTCAAATGTGCTATATTATATACATAAGGTCCTCGTGACCTAATAACCCGGAAGTTCCTTCCAAAACCCATGTTCTAAGGAGAACGCCATGTTCCAGCGCATCATTGCTACCGTTTTGGTTGCCTTGGCAGCCATGTCCTCCGCCGTCGCACAAACCGACGCGAGCAGCGCCCAAGAATTCCTGGGCAGTAAATATGGGTTCACTTTGACTGAACCCAAAGACCTGACCTGCAACGGTGGGATGATTACCATCCGCCCGGGCACCACCTGGTACACTCTGTGCGAGTCTGGACTGAACACCGCGGAATACGTTGGTGTCATGACCAAAAACCGTTTCTCGGAAATCCCTGCAATACACAAGGACTTTGGTAACGTTCTCTTGGAAGTTACCAAAGACCAGAGTCAGCGGTCCTTGAAGTGCATCTCGGACAAAACCCCTGTCATTGCAGGTGGAATGCACGGAGCATTTGTCGACTGCATTTTGATGCCGGCAAGTGAGTCCCAAAAGCCGGTACACTTTACAACCTTCTACTTCAGCCCGAAGGGAAGTGACATCCTCGGCAAGGTCATCATCTTCTCCGATTTCGGCAAAGGCGAAAAAGACCACGACACCTTCAAGGCGGCGGCGCGCGCAAGCGTTAACGCCAACCTGAAGAAGGTTACACAGTAACCACTGGACACACCCCACGCACCTGACAGCAACGTCAGGTGCTTTTTATTTTCTGTGATTAACAGAGACGATTTTAAAAGAAAGCAGTGGTAAACTTAATGGTATAGATATTAATAGATTATTCACCATTATGAAACCACGCTTACTTATACTAGCTTTAGGACTTTTAGTCGTACTTGCACTCATTGTTTCTTTAACTCCAGGAACGTTCCTCAATAGATACTTCTCAGGACCAACGGTTGTCTACGGAGAAAACAGTCAAAAGTTTCTTTCGAAGACATACGGATTCACATTTTCAGGTAGTAACTTCACATGTGGCAAACACAAGACAGCAGTAGCTGGAAAACAGTGGTTTGTTATTTGTGAATCAGGTATCAATACAGAAACATATACAGGCATCATGTGGAGAACGCCTGGGTCTAGCACCAGAGAACTACAAAAGAACTTTGGCGACAG
>ERZ650304.922-NODE-922-length-12454-cov-4.655456_pt1 | contig 12454 bp, 20 predicted proteins | sample MGYA00376240_ERZ650304 | MGnify/ENA primary metagenome ERZ650304 (study PRJEB26733, sample SAMN07839271) | wastewater metagenome | biome: small river; feature: stream; material: water | place: USA: North Carolina | collected 2016-03-01 ...
ATACGAGATATGCCTAAGTGACTGGAGTTCAGACGTGTGCTCTTCCGATCTGGTATTCGAGCATCTGTGAAAGCACCTGAAGAACCGCTCATTTGCGATGACATATAAATAAAAAGCGGCGGGATTTCTCCCGCCGCTCTCTACCTATGCTTATCAACCCTTAACCAATTGTTTTGCTGGCCTTATTACGTCCGTAGATTGCAAGTACTGACGTTACTGTAGCGCCGACGAGAGTGATGGTATCAAAACCGGAACCCATCACTTTTTCCATATCGACATGATTGTCCCCTACACCAAGGGCAGTCATAGCGATAGCTGCGATCTTACCAACTGAACACCAAAAAGTTCGTGTTTTGAAAATGCTCTTGTCAAAGTTCACCGCCTTAACCCGCGACACGATGATACCAGCACTCGCGCCTAGGCCGATCAGAGAACCTTTAATGTTCCACAGGTTGTCTACTATGGAGGTTACTTCGGTTGAGCTTACGTCCCATCCCGTGAAGGAACGAAGCGCAAATATGACAATACCAGCACCACCAGCTAAGACGGTTGTACTGGATGTAAGGTCTTTGGTGGGTGTGTCCATAGGGGAAATGTAACTCTAGTGGATGCTGCGGCAAGATAATTTTACAATATGTATTTGTTTAGTGTTATACATACATGTAGACCATAAAGGTGTACCGGATAAATTTTTAAATATTATGATCACACTTGCCCTTTGCCGGAATGATTTGGAAGTACAACTGTGCATTAACGCACTTATTCGACACGATGTTAAGGAAGCTAGTTCTGTTGAATCACCACCTTCTGAACATGAGGTGGTGTCGGGACAAATTAATAGAAATGATACCCGCTCGATAGTTGTTCCTGATGGGATCTACTCGCAGCCCAGGGTGGAACAAATGCAAATGCTGTTGGAGGGGGTCACATGGACTTTGCGTACTCCCTTCTGCAAACGGACAATTGACGTATTCGGAGAAGACCCAATTAATGTATGGCGAGACCAACTCGTACTGCCGACTGGAAGGTAATGCCTTCCAAATGTCCAACATGCCCTTTCGGGGATACTGGGTGTCCCCAAACCCGGGATATGGTAACTAGGCGCTGCTTAACATCAGTTAGCCAGATATGCCATCATCCAGCGATACATGGTAAAAAACAAACACATCTCTGCCGTGGGGCTAGAGATGTGCAACTGCAGGCCTTCGCTGCTGCGGGATTCATTGAGTCCCCGACAGATGAGGCCTGGGATAAGAAACGCAAAGAACTCGGAGTGTGAACTCCTTAATACCGCACATATGACCAAAACAACGTCTGATATTCTCAAAGGCTTGAATAGCTTGAAGCCATCACTGAATTCAACCCAGCTGTACATGCTGGATCTGATTCGTCAATTCCCTGAAATCAATCTCAGGAAGGTGGCATTCGAACTCGGCATCTCCAGCGCAGCAGTGACTGGCGCGCGCGATCGCCTGGTTGACCTGGAACTGGTTCAGAACATTGAACGTGGTTCAGTGGCCGGTGCAGATCGCCGCAATGGTGGAGTCAAACTTCTTCCCAAAGGCCTGGAGATTCTCAAAACGGTCGACGCGCTTTTCGGGACAACGTCTGCGGTTGCAGAACAACCAGTGGACATTGTGGATGAAGCCAGCGATATCCCCGTAACGTAAGGGACACACGCATGGGATTCCACATTCAAAATGCATTACTTAGTCGCAATAAAAAGTTGCGTTTAGAGGTGGAGCTGACGGTTAAGCGCCTGAAGAATAAGCCTATTGTGGTTTATACCCCAGACCAAGCAGAGAAAAAATTACGTGCATCCTTAGACACTGAACATATAAGGACAATGCATGAAGTGGCAAAGAATCATAAAGCCACGGATGAAGACACATTGATTTATTTTTATGAATGCCTTCAATGTGATTACCTCATACTCAATATGACGACAATGGAAAAGTATGGGGTTAAAGAATACGCACAGATGGTTTTCTTTGCTAAAGTGGTTTTACCTTATAACTATAAACAAGCTGATGGTTTAGCTACATTAACAACTGGATACTATTTAGGTTACCCAGTAAGCATACTGCTGCAGGGTACTGCACACGAGAGATTTGTGTATTACCCGAAGCTTCAAGAGTTAGCTGATAGAATACGTAAAACATTCAGAGTGCGATGATTAAATAAAAAGAGTTGAGAGAGCACCTCTAGTGATGTTAGATTGCCAGTAGTAACCCAATAAAACTATGGCTTTCGACCCCGCACCAAGCACATGGATCACAGGATGGTCCACAACAAATGCAGACGCTGACATCACAATAGCTGGATTTAATGCAGGAGCATTTCCAGAACTGACCTCGGCAGAGGCTCATGCTACTACAGGCGATATACGTAAAGTTCTATATGCTCTTTGTGAAGGGTTCTACCAACAGTGGAATACTACAACTAGCACGGATCGTCCTGCCAAGTACACCATCACTCGTACATCTACAGTTAACGAGTTGACTGATGAAATAACCAAACGGTACACACTGACATTCGTAACTGCTTCTTCAGGCGCAGACGTTGTGACTGAATAGTTATTTCTGCAAAGTTTCAATCACACCCGCCACGCCTCTCAACGATGCGCAATTTGGCGGGTTTTTTATGTATTCCCATTATGACCCAATTACTTGATACAGTGAGTGAAGAAGAGTTGGAGGGTGCCTTGCAAGAGGCTATCCAACAAACACAGGCCCTCGCGAGAGCGTTGGCAGCAAAACGTGGCACGCCTGTTGAAGAGCAGTGCGCCAGTTGCAAAGGAACAGGTAAAGGATTTGACCTGTTCAAAGCTCTCATTGGAGAGAAGTGCGACGAGAACGGCGTCTGCGAAGAATGCGACGGTAAAGGTGTGCGTCCAAAGTTCTTCCCGCGCTACATTGCCGGGATCAACTACGAGCACCTTGGAAAGACATTGGAGGAAAAATGTCTCACTGGTACATCCACCGGGGACTTTGTTTCCGTGCGACCTTGTGATGAGGAATGCGAAGGTAAGACCTACCTTGGCGTGTTTCTCGGCAATCTCGCGCTGTCGATGAGTATCGGCTATGATGCAAAGACCATGACGCTGTTCCCTCAGCACACCATGCACAACCCGGCGATGTGGGTTCCTGAGCTGAAGCGCATTGTCATGGGCTGCGGATCTTGGTGGGGTGAAATCAAAAACCCAGAAGATCTGAAGAAGATCACGAACCAGGACATTGAAAACGTCTGGTACGTTCAGGCCTTGAATGCGCTCAGCAAAGATGCGCCTACGGCAAAGGAAGCGGAAGAAGCCCCACCAGCAGAAGAAGCTGCCCCCGCAGCTGAAGCTGCAGAACCAGCAACGTAAACAACATGCCTGAGGATGAGCTGAAGTATACAGCTAGAGAGATCTCTCCAGAAGAGAAGCAAGTGGTGGAGTCCATGGTGCAAACCAAGAAAGATTTTGACACCGTCGAAGGATACGTAACCCTTAATGAGGATACAAAGTTAATTACCTGGGACAAGAATTTACCAGTGGAAACCAGTATGGTCGAAACGATCGTTCCACTTGGCACCACCCTTCGAATTGTTACTATAAGTAAGTTTAACGATTTTGGCTTAACGAATGATTTAGCAGAACCGCATGGGTACAAGGTACGTATTCCTATTGATGCAGCGATGCTGTCTGATATTCGGTTGCACCCTGAGCCATCATCTGCTCACGCAAAAATTCACGCCCTGGTTACGCATAAGGAAGAAGCGTCACCAGCGGCACCACAGGATACTATGCAATAGAGTATATTTTTGTGGTATATAAAATTGATGAGGAGGATTGTTATCTGGCGTTCGCGCCGATGGCAATATGAATCATAAGTAGCAATACATGACCTCGGGATGGTCGACTTGTAAACGCAGGCAGGCGTCTGCCACGCGGACCTGAAACAAGTATGGTTGTTTCCCGTACATCACCAAAGACATAGCCATGTCACTGCACAATCATAAACCTTGATATGAAAGGAAATTGCTACGGCGTTTCTGGACAAAGTCTTGGCCACTGGTGTGTGCAGCTTTTGGCGAACGTTGAGCTGGTGAAGTGAACAACCCGTGTATTGACGCGTGTCGAGTGCCGCACATAGGATGCGAAAAAGCAATGCCCGTTAATGACGGGTTTACGCTGAGCCAATGTGCTCAGCGTGCTGATTCGGATCTGGTGTAAGACCGTGGCCTGCAACCAGGTAAGCAGCGGTGCTCGACAAAATTTTATGACAAAAAGCAGCGGCAGGGTCAAACCTGCCGCTGCTCATAAAATTTTACTTATTTATTCTTTTACACCCACAGCAACAGCAGTCTTGTAATTGATGATGCTTTGCGGGTTGATGGGTATGATAGAATTGCCAATGAATTCCACAGGCTGAATGTATATGCCTGCCATGTATTTACCATCTTTAGAAACCTTACCGCCTACCCGGACAAATCGCGTCTCTCCCGTATCAGTTATAATTCTAAAGATGGCCTGATAGTAGCGGCGGTTCTCAACGCATTTCTTCATCTCGGCTGTGAGTGTGTCCCTGTCTTCCGGGACAACATATTGAAGAAACTCATCATGAGTGGGTGAGCCTTTGCTTCTATCTCTGCCAAATATGACAAACATCTGGTCGTCCCAATCGATCTTATCTTTATCCAGATACCATACCCAGCGCCCAGCTCCAGCTGCTGCTATAGCATCACTAAAGACTCTACTCTCGTTAATGGACATCTTACGTTCAACTACATACGCGACCGGGCCTATGGCTCCCAGTATCAATAGAATGATATGTAGCAAGTTCGACAGTTGTACCCGCTGATTCGCTTTTGGTCTGAATGGGCAAAGTGTCACGTTGCAAGAAGCTGTATATGGGGTCATGCTCATTATTTAGGGTTTTGATTGGAGGTATCAGGCGGTGTCTTCATGACGTACTTTTTAGCCAGGGTGCTAACGCCTACGGATACAAGAGCCAATACGTCAAATGCCTTATATCCAGCAAATATACTAGTACCTACAAGAAAGTAACTGAAACCGTATTGTTCCACAAGTAACAATACAATGCCAAGGCTAACTATACTTCCAGCTATTATGTACGCTACTATGACTCTTATATCTAGTGGCTTATCAGAACCCAATAAGGACGCAATAGAAGCAAGTGCGCCCAGTGTTAATGCTGTAAGTAAATACCAGACTTTAGCAGGATCGATTTCTGGGGTTCCGAGGGAATTATGGTCCATGGGATGAGTGAGTATATTAAAGACTGTATATATAATTATTGATATGTCATGACTTTTTGCAAACAGATATTGTTTTGTGGTATATAAATTTGTATGAGACCTCCAATCTCATTTATTTGTCATACTTCTCTTGACGCTGATAAAATAAGCCATCATTGGAATACGGCAAAGTTAATCGGACCCAACACATGAAAAACACAATAGCATCCATCCTCCTCATGGTGGCCATGCTTTTCAGCGTAGCACTACCAAGCTACGCAGGGAAGAGTGGCTTCAGTTCCAGTTCTTCTTCTGGATCACGTTCGTCCAGCAGTGGATTCTCCTCAGGATCATCGAGATCATCCTCAGGATCGTCATCACGTTCATCCGGCAGCGGATTTTCGTCCGGGTCGTCGAAACCCTCATCGGGTTTTTCCTCGGGGTCATCCAAACCATCCTCGGGGTTTTCATCAGGGAGTTCCAGCTCTTCCACGAAACCGTCCGGTTTCTCGTCGAGCAGTTCTTCTTCCAGCGGAGGTAGCAGTTGGTTTTCTTCTGGATCTTCATCTTCTTCATCGAAGCCGAAGCCATCCAGTGCAGCAGCCATCAATGATTATAACAACACCAAGACAATCGCTCCAGGTAAATCAAAGGATCAGTTCTTGGCGGACTTCAAAGAAAAGAATGCCGCGAAATACCCAAACAAGTTTGCATCGGAACCAGCAACCCGGCCTGCATACATACCATCGACGTATTCCGTCGGAGGTGCTAATGTCAATATCATGTGGAACCCACTTACAAGTTCCTACGGTTATTATCATGGTACAACGTTCATGATCTACGATCCTATGCCCGTCGTGAGTAATCACGCCTACGTTCACTACTATGACACAAATGGACCGCCGACCTTCTGGTCAGTCCTTGGTGTCTTCGTTCTGGCCATCGGCGTTCTACTCTTCCTCGGCTGGCTCTTCACCCGTTAATTCAACTTCTTCAACACCCATTACTTTCCGTATGAGAACAAACCAATTTTTTGCGATGGCCGATTTTACCAGCCTCCGCAATAACGACATGCAACCAGTTCAGAAACAGGTTGTGCGTCTCGGAACACTGCAAGACGAACGTGCTGTCTTCCGCATTCACTTCACCGATACCAGTGGTGAAGAAATGCTGCTGAGCATGACCCCAAAGACAGGGCCTGCGCTCAACATCTTCCTGGAAAAACATCCCGCCCTCTCGACAGCCAATCGTCGTCAGATGGTGGAATCCGGCGAAGGATTTCTGTTCCTTGATCCCACAGCACCTGCTGGCGTGGATCTGTGGCAGAAGCTGGACTACGTTCCAGACATCAATGCACCTGACGGCAACCGGTACCTGAGAGTTCTTGAGACTCTCGGTACTTACAAAGAGACCCCTACCCGAGAAGGACTTGCGGGTGTGGAACTCATTGCCAGCCTAGGGATCTACGAAGCTGAACTCGAAGATCTCAAGGGAACATACCTGGTCACCCTTGAAATCGGAACGCCTACGTACAAAGACGGCGGTCTGATCACCCTTTACCAGGGGCGCGCCATCGCTACTGGCGACATCGAAGTTACCCAATAACCAAACGTTAAGAAAAATACATCATCCATATGATCACCCTGTTTGAATTCTTCGTCGGCGGCTGCCTTGCACTCGTCGCACTCCTCGCTCTCGCCACCAAAGGCGGGATCTTCCGTTCCATGCGCAACAAAGCTGAATCTGCTGCGCGTAAGGTGAACGATCAACTCCGTGACCCCGTCGCTGACGGGGAACAAGCCATCATCGACGCCAAAGCTGAAGTGGCGGACTTGAACAAAAACTGCAATGAGCTGCGGGTCGAACTGAAAGACCTGAATCAGCAACTGGCTGAGTCCAGGCGGTTGGCTACTAAATGGGAACAGCTGGCACAAGCTGCTGGCAAGGCCAAGGACCTCAAGAATGTTGAAACGGCTGTGCTCAACAAAATCCAGGAGGAAGAAGAGATCGCGTCTCTGGAAAAAGAAATCCAGGCAACGACTCAACTCGTTAACGATATCAAGGCCCGGGCAGATGCTCGTACCGCTGAAATCAAGCAGGCTGAGCGTGACAGCAAGTTCCTGGCAAAGGATCTGCGCTTGAGCCAGTTCCGTGAGAAGGTGGCCCGCGATCAGTCCAAGAAATCCGAATCTTCGTCCGCACTATCTCAGCTGCGTGAAGATGCCCGCAAGCAGCGCAACCGTGCTGAAGTGGCGGAAGAAACCGCGCAAGCGGAAGGTGGTTCCACGTCGGAGATTGAGCGCCTCTATGGAGACGCCAAGATTCCTTCTGGAAAGGTCAGTCAGTCCGTGATCGATCAATACATGAATCAGGACACACCTGCGGCGGCAGCGTAAGCCATTCAAACGTAGAAACGAAAAAAGCCCTCTAGTAGCTTCGTTAGACCAGTGTGCTAGAATTACCCATTAAGATCGCTGTTAGGACGAGGATGCGTTTGACAACCGAGGCACGGGGCCGTAAACCCCGTGCCTCTCTTTATTTAGGTTAGAGCAAAGTTAAAATAACACCTTGATTTATTTGTGCCTATATTTAGTATAAGGCATGCGCATCAGCTCTGAACCGCCATTCAATGATTATGTTTGTTACAAAGTATTCCATCATAAAGAACAAAGATGGTATGCACAATTGATACATAGTAGCGGCAAGAGGACCACTATAACTTACGCCAAATTTTTGATGTCGATAAAAGTTGGACGTATACTACAAAGAGATGAAGAGGTGGATCATAAAGATGAAAATAAACTCAATGATTCCATAGATAATTTACAGGTGTTAACTAGAGAAGAAAATAAAAGAAAGAATGAGATGACCAGGGGGAGGAATATGGTAGAGCTAACCTGCCCTTGTTGTAATAACAGTTTCACAAGAGAAAAAAGACAAACACACTTGGCAAAGGGAGGTACTAGAACGTTTTGTTCGCGTACTTGTCTTTACAAGTTTCAACGAGTTCCTGTAGCTTAGCGGTCAAAAGCGATCTGCTCATAACGGATGGACCGTGGGTTCGAATCCCACCGGGAACACTTTTTTTATGCATGAAGAAAACAATCCAAGAGAGTTTGAAGACATCCTGAGGATAAGACAGGAAAGACGCCACAAGGAAGGGCGCAGGCTGGATAGAGAGCCATTGAATTTTAGCCATGAGTATCGTACCAGTAAGAATACGATATGCCCGCATTGCCATAAGGTTACTGATGGGTGCTGTGGGGATGAGAGAGGACCTCAAGCAGGAGCTTTCAATATTTGCTTCTACTGCACAAACGTGTCAGTGTTTCAAAGTGATTTAACACTTCGGTTCATGACAGAGAATGAAAAGAATGATGTTATCCTGCAGCAGAAACTTATTCCAGTATTGGAAAAGCTGCGCATGTTGAAATTCAAGGAAGAAGCTAAGAAGGAAAACATCAAGGTAATTGAATTACCCATGGGTTTCGTTAATTTTTGGAAAAGATAAGTACCATAGCACCCGTAGCTCAGTGGAATAGAGCAGCCGATTTCTAATCGGCTTGTCGCAGGTTCGATCCCTGCCGGGTGCGCCACTTTTTAAGTATCATGATAAAAACAACAATGCTAGGGACAGTGTTAAACGAGGGGCGGTATATTAAAGATGCCATCAAAAACAGATCGAAGCTGCCAAGCAATTACTGGCGCAAACATCTGGCGTTATATGCATTTCGGAAGGACGAAATGAGCGAGCTTCCCAAAGCTCTGCAAAGCAATTTTTGCCCGCTATTCTGGGTGACTAATTTTTTGCTATTGGTATCCCCGCTGTGGGTTCCGGTGTACATCTTCTTCGGCTTGTTGGATAAAGCCTTCGATAAGATCGAACAATTGGTGCTGAAGCCCTCAATTTCTTACATCAAGAAACGAAAGGAGGCGCGTGTTGAATTCAAGAGCAAAGAATACCGAGAGGAGATTAGGCTCAAATATACTTACGATCCAAGATCGCCAAATCTACCCAATCTGTTGGAGGGTAGAGAGAGTATTGAATCAGTACTTGAAACCTTGAGGGGATGGGGATTCCTGAAAAAAGGACAACCTGTTCAATGGGATGATCCTAAGCTTCTTGAAAACATCCATGATCATGAAGCCAGGTACTTTGCTACATTCTGTGCTCATTACGGGGAGAACTGGAAGAGTGAATATAAGAGGCTGAAAGATGACTATACTGCCCGGGAGAAGGAGCGAGCAGAAAAGTATAAGAAGCTGGTGGAGGCAGAGAAAGCCCGTAAGGCCGCAAGAGATCAACAACTCTCAAGGCTTTTTGGACATGCTAAAACCTTCTGCAAAGTTGTGGCATTGGCCATTGCTCTGCCGTTGGTGGTCTTCGTCGCCTATCACCTGTACTACGCACTTGGATTCTGCTGGTACTGGATCTACAGGTTCCTGCACTTTGTATTCGTGGATCACATCTACGATGTACTTACATTTGCGTGGCAGTTCTGTATTGTTCTTGTCGCCGCTATTGCTCTTGCATCGTTGTTTGCTCTGGATGCGCCAAAGAAATATATATGGTTCCCAATCGGTAGAGGTATCCGATGGACCTGGAAAACATTGGTGCTGCCGCCATTGAAGATCATCGCAGCTCCATTCGTGTGGCTTGGCGGTATCCTGTCAGGCACGCTTGAATTCGTATTCAATTTCATCCGAATGTTCTTTTCGGAAAACTGTCCCCATATCGAATGGGAAAAAGAGGAAGAAGAAACCAAAGAGTCGTCTAAATAAGTATGAGTAGAAAAGCTTCAAAAGTCGCTCCAGCGACAGTGTCAAATTTCATCAATCACATCACATTCGTGATTGATCGTAGTGCTTCCATGGGATACTCAAATCTCTCCGGCCCAGTTATCGCAGTTTTTGATAACTTGGTGAAGCATCTCGCTAAACGGTCAGTTGACTTGGACCAAGAAACCCGGGTCAGCGTGTTCCTGTTCAACACCAACACAGCATGCGTGGTGTGGGACAAGGATGTGTTGCGTATGCCAAGTTTGGCAAAACTGTACCATTCGGAAGGCGGTACTGCCTTGATGGATGCTACTGGAAAAGCGCTCACAGATCTGCGCAAAATACCTGAGTTGTATGGTGAGCATGCTCATCTTGTGTATGTTCTCACAGATGGAGAAGAACGTGACAGTCGAATCTTCTCGGCCTCGCTCTTGAGCAAGACCATCAAAGGGTTGCCTGACAACTACACCGTGGCGGCGTTGGTGCCGGATTCGGATGGTAAATTCGAAGCCAAGAAGTTCGGTTTCCCTGCAGACAATATTGCTATCTGGACGACATCCGCAAAAGGTATGGATGAAGTCGGATCGAATATCCGTGAGGCTACTGATAACTTCATGTCCAACCGGGCTAGGGGTATCCGTGGTACGACATCGCTGTTCAAGTTCGATACGGCTTCCGTAACGAAGACATCAGTCAAAGCAAACCTGGATCCTCTCAACGCTAAGGATTACGAGATTCTTCTTGTGCGTCCGGCCCAAGAGGGAATGATGATTCGTGACTTCGTTCAGAAGATGCTGCGGTCATTTACGTACACGAAAGGTTGTGCGTACTACCAGCTGACCAAAAAGGAAACCGTGCAGAGCAACAAGAACATCTGCATTCGTGAGAACAGTACTGGTAAGGTTTATACCGGAGATGCTGTTCGCGACGTACTTGGCCTTCCTGATCATGAGATCCGGGTGGAACCAGCACAACACAAACAATTCTCATTCTTCGTTCAATCCACCAGCGTTAACAGAAAGCTGGTAGGTAATACGGATGTGATCGTCATGCTCTAAGTATGGACCAAATTTATGATACATTGGATTTGGCGGATCAGAAGGAGATTTATGTAGCAGGACCTCCGTCTGACAAAGATTCCCAGATTAAAATGGGAATCTTGGATTACGTACCACTACCAAACTCTATTCAATGTGAGTGTGGTATGTGTGGACATCAAGTGTGGATCGGACCAAAGCAAGAAACTGTTGCAGCGAAAGCACGCGAACAGTCAAAGGATGTGCATTACGTCTGCTTCCCTTGCTCGTTCTATCTTCAGTTCATGTTCAAAACGCCCGAAGATAATACGGATCTGAAAGTGGCGCGCGCTGGCGATGAAGGTGGCACATATAAACTGGCCCCTGAGGTAACCAATCGTAAATGTATGGAGATATTTACGATCTATGATCATCCAAACGATGTGCCTAACAAATTCGTGTTACGCCGTTGGACTGTCAAAGCCAACAGTGTTCCCGTTCCTGACGCTGGATATCAAACCGCAGATACGCTGGATGGAATCAGGGCACTGATTCCTCCTGGGTTACACTGCATGCCAAGAAACCCCCAAGACGATCCCAAGGTCGTTGAAAGCTGGATCTAATAATTAAATAAATACTATAGTATGGCAGACAAAAAGAAACCGGATGAGCCGAAGAAAGATTCCAAACTGTACAAGGAAGTTTGGATGCAGTGGGATGGTCCCAAGATCATGGAAGCTGAAATATTGCAGTGCGCCAACGATGAGGAGGAGGCCAAGGTGCTCGACAACTACTTCCCCGGGAAACCCTGGTTCAAGTACACATCTGTCGCCTCTTATAAGGACAGATATCTTGAGACTGATAGCAAGCCTATCTACTTTCAGGATGATCCTGAACTGATGCGGCCAGGTCGTTAATAAGCATTACATGGTGGCGGGAAGTACCCGTCACCAATTCCTATGACACCCAGGGCTTTGATTTTGGATGAAGAATCAAAGAAGAAAATCGCGAAGGTTGTAGAGTTCGCGTCATATAACTTCTTTGATGAAAAAGAAATGTTGGATAGGTTTAACGATCCTGCAGCTTTCCCACCGCCAGGAGATATGGGAGGCTACAGCTGTAACATACCAGTTGGATTCAAATGTGTATTCACTATTGAAAGACACCCATCTGGATGGTGTAAGCATTTATCGGTAACCATAGATGCAAAAGATAAAGTACCTGATGTAGTGTGTACTGAGCATCTAGCTAGAGCTTTCGGAATGGATATCAAAGATATGGGTGAACTGGATGCAGTGTGGCTGGAGGAAATTAGTCCTGGATTATCCGCAGTAAATATGGTTTTAGCTTGTAACCCGATAAAAAAAGATACGTCAGATGTCCCAGTCTCGAAACGCGGCAATGCTGAAGTTCCGTGA
>ERZ650304.923-NODE-923-length-12454-cov-4.197032_pt1 | contig 12454 bp, 5 predicted proteins | sample MGYA00376240_ERZ650304 | MGnify/ENA primary metagenome ERZ650304 (study PRJEB26733, sample SAMN07839271) | wastewater metagenome | biome: small river; feature: stream; material: water | place: USA: North Carolina | collected 2016-03-01 ...
TATTCCGGTAATGCATGATGACCAACACGGAACAGCAATTATCTCATCTGCAGCACTTTTAAATGCGTTAGAATTGGCAGGAAAAAAAGCAGAAGATATGAAAATGGTAGTTTCAGGAGCGGGTTCAGCTGCTTTAGCTTGTGCCGATTTATATATTTTGCTTGGAGTTAAATTAGAAAATATTCTAATGTTCAATAGTAAAGGTTTGTTGACCAAAGACAATCCTTCACTCTCGCCTTTACAACAAAAATATGCTAAGGACATACCTCAAATGACTTTGGCGGAAGCCTTAGTAGACGCAGACATTTTCTTAGGTCTCTCTTCAGGAGATATCATGTCGCCTGAAATGTTATTGACTATGGCTGACAATCCTATTGTTTTTGCCATGGCCAATCCTGTTCCAGAAATCGATTATAACGTAGCTGTTGCTACCAGAAAAGATGTAATTATGGCAACAGGAAGATCTGATTTTCCTAACCAAGTGAATAATGTTCTTGGGTTTCCTTATATTTTTAGAGGAGCGTTGGATGTTCGCGCAACTAAAATTAACGAAGCCATGAAAATGGCAGCTGTTAGAGCTTTAGCGGCTTTGGCAAAAGAAAATGTGCCAGAACAAGTAAACATAGCTTATGGTGTGACCAAATTAACTTTTGGTAGAGAATATATCATTCCATCTCCATTTGATCCTAGATTAATAACTGTAGTTGCACCTGCTGTTGCAAAAGCAGCTATGGATTCGGGTGTGGCGTTAAATCCAATTACCGATTGGAACGAATACGAAGAATCGCTATTAGAACGATTAGGGAATGATAATAAAATGGTTCGTTTGATAACCAATAGAGCCAAAAGAGATCCAAAGCGTATTGTGTTTGCTGAAGCAGATCATTTAGATGTTTTGAAAGCAGCGCAAATTGTTCATGAAGAGGGTATTGGTTTTCCGATATTATTGGGAGATAAAGAGGTAATTTTAGAATTAAAATCGGAGATAGGATTTGATGCTGATGTGGTTATAATTGATCCTAAAGTTGGAGAAGAAGAACGAAGAAATCGCTTTGCATCTTCGTTTTGGAAAACAAGACAAAGAAGAGGAATCTCCTTGTTGGATGCTCAAAAATTAATGCGCGAAAGAAATTATTTTGCGGCAATGATGGTCAATGAAGGTGAAGCAGATGCTTTGGTTTCAGGACATTCTAGAAGTTATCCATCCGTAGTAAAACCGATGTTACAGTTGATCGAAAAAGCTCCAGGAGCATCTTTAGTAGCTACTACCAATATGATGTTAACGGCTCGTGGCCCCATGTTTTTATCGGATACTGCAATTAATATTAATCCATCAGCTGATGATTTAGCCAAAATTGCCATTATGACTGCCAATTCTGCTAGGATGTTTGGTATTGAGCCAGTGATTGCCATGGTTTCTTTTTCAAATTTTGGTTCTTCAACCAACGAAGGTGCTGGTAAAGTGAGAGAAGCGGTAGCTTATTTGCATAAAAATCATCCTGACTTGGTTGTTGATGGAGAAATCCAGGCTGATTTTGCTTTAAATCAAGAGATGTTGGAGAAAAAATTTCCTTTTTCAAAATTGGCTGGCAAAAAAGTCAACACTTTAATATTTCCTAATTTAGAGTCGGCTAATATTACCTATAAATTGTTGAAAGAATTGAATAATGTAGAATCTATAGGGCCAATTATGTTGGGAATGGGTAAACCCGTTCATATATTTCAATTGGGTGCGAGTGTTGAAGAAATGGTAAATATGTCTGCTATAGCTGTAATTGACGCACAAGAAAAACAAAAAAAGTAACTAAGAGATAATTCCTATACATAATTATGATAGCACATATCCAAGGCAAATTAGTTGAAAAAAATCCGACCGAAGTTGTTATTGATTGTGGCGGAGTAGGGTATCATATCAACATTTCGTTGCATACGTATTCGTTACTTCCCAATTCCGATCAAATCAAATTGTTTACCTATCTTCAAGTAAAAGAAGATGCGCATACATTATTTGGATTTTTCGAAAAATCAGAACGTGAAATATTTAAAATGTTATTATCAGTATCGGGAATCGGGGCAAGTATAGCCAGAACGATGCTATCTTCTTTAGAACCTAAACAAATAATTCAAGCGATTGCCTCAGGTGATGTTGGCACGGTCCAGTCCATAAAAGGGATTGGTTTAAAAACCGCACAGCGTGTCATTCTTGATTTGCAAGACAAAGTGCTTAAATTATATGATTTAGATGAAGTTTCCATGGTATTAAACAATACAAACAGAGATGAAGCGTTATCTGCTTTGGAGGTTTTAGGTTTTGTTCGTAAAACATCAGAAAAGGTAGTAGAAAAAATCATCAAAGAAGATCCAGATGCTTCGGTTGAATCGATTATTAAAAAAGCATTAAAAAGTTTGTAATTGCATAAAGAAACAGGGAATTTCATGAATAAAATTTGCCAGCTATTGCTAATTTTATTTGCCACTTGTGCTGCTCAAGCTCAAGTTACACCAGTAGTTCAAGATACGATTAAAAAAGGGTTTTCAATAGGTAAAATTACTATTAAAGACCCCAAAAGTATTTTGTCGGGCTATACCTATGACCCTGTAACGGACCGTTATGTTTATACCAATTCGGTTAATGGTTTTACAATTGATTATCCTATTATTTTAACGCCAAAAGAATATGAAAGTTTGGTTCTCAAAGAATCAATGCGTTCCTATTTTAGGAAAAAATTAGATGCTGTAGAAGGTAAAAAACAAGGAACAGAAGCGGCCAAAAAAGATTTATTACCAAAGTATTATGTTAAATCAGGATTGTTTGAAACCATTTTTGGAGGGAATACAATTGATGTAAAACCAACCGGTTCAGTAGAAATGGATTTAGGTCTTCGGTATACCAAGCAAGACAATCCCTCTTTTTCTCCAAGGAATCGTACAACAACTACATTTGATTTTAACCAAAGAATTAGTTTAGGTTTAACGGGAAAGGTGGGAAAACGACTAAGTGTTAATGCCAATTATGATACCCAATCTACTTTTTCGTTTCAAAATATATTTAAAATCGCCTATGACCCAACGTATAGTGCTTCAGAAGATGCGATTATTCAGAATATTGAAGTGGGTAATGTGAGCATGCCTTTGAATAGTACTTTAATTCGAGGAGCACAAAGTTTATTTGGGGTAAAAACCAAATTGCAATTTGGAAAAACTACGGTTACGGGAGTGTTCTCTGAACAAAAATCACAAACCAAAAGTATTGTTGCCGAAGGCGGGGGTGCCATTCAAAATTTCGAAATATTTGCATTGGATTACGATAGTGATCGCCATTTTTTCTTGTCCCAATACTTTCGAAATAATTACGATAAAGCACTTTCCAACTACCCTTTTATTAATAGTAGAGTTCAAATCAATCGTATAGAAGTTTGGGTAACTAATAGGCAAAATCGAATTACTACTACGAATAATAATATTCGAAATATTATTGCCATTCAGGATTTAGGAGAGGCGCAATTAAACGGGCTTACAGATGCAGAAGTTGTAGTAAAAGATCCGTCATCGGGAATGTTTAATCAACAACCAAATTCACCTTCAGACAATAAAAATAACGATTACGATCCAGATCAAATTAAATCTGGTACGGGATTGTTGAACTCTAATATTCGTGAAATGGCAACGGCACAAGCCGGATTTAATTTTACAGTACGTGAAGGACAAGATTATTCCAAATTAGAAAATGCAAGAAAATTAAATCCTAATGAATTTACATTCCATCCTCAGTTAGGTTATATTTCGCTCCAACAAAAATTAGCTAATGATGAGGTATTAGCAGTTGCCTATCAATATACTATTGGTGATCAAGTATATCAAGTGGGTGAATTTGGAAATGATGGAATTGATGCGACACTGGTAACAGGAAGTACTCCAGCAACCCAAGCTGTAATTACACAAAGTTTAATTTTAAAGATGCTGAAAAGCAACTTGACTAATGTGAAAAATCCAGTTTGGAATTTGATGATGAAAAATATTTATCAAATCCCTGGGGGCTATCAATTGAAAAAAGAAGACTTTAGATTCAACATTCTGTATACCGATCCTTCTCCACTAAATTACATCACTCCTGTTACAGGTTCCCCTTTTCCAGTTAATCCAAGTCCGGATAATAAATTAGCAGAAACCCCTTTATTAAAGGTATTCAATTTAGATAAATTAAATTATAATAATGATCCACAGGTTGGCGGAGATGGTTTTTTTGACTTTATGCCTGGTTTGACAATTGATCCTCAAAACGGTCGAATTATTTTTACTGTGAAAGAACCTTTTGGCGAATTATTATTTTCAAAATTAAAAAATCCAGGATCATCCGAATCCTATAAAAGTGTTGATTCCTACAACCCCAATCAAAAGAAATATGTTTTTAGTAACCTGTATCGAAGTACTCAATCAGCTGCTTTACAGGATAGTGAAAAAAATAAATTTTTATTACGAGGAAAGTATAAATCATCAACAGGTGAAGGAATTCCAATTGGAGCGTTTAATGTACCGCAGGGTTCTGTAAAGGTTTCTGCTGCTGGAAGGATATTGGTTGAAGGTGTTGATTACAGTGTGAATTATCAATTAGGAAGGGTTCAAATTTTAGATCCTTCACTGCAAGCGTCAAATACACCTATAGAAGTTTCATTAGAGAATAATTCTATTTTTGGCCAACAAACCCGACGTTTTATGGGGGTGAATGTAGAGCATAAGATTTCAGATCAGTTTCTAGTTGGAGCTACATTTTTAAAAATGACCGAGAGACCATTTACTCAAAAATCGAGTTTTGGACAGGAATCAGTGAACAATACCATTTTTGGAGTGAACACTGCATTTTCAACAGAGGTGCCTTTTTTAACCAGGTTAGCCAATAAATTGCCCAATATTGATACCGATGTTCCTTCTAATCTTTCTGTAAAAGGAGAAATTGCTTTCTTGAAACCCGATACGCCTAAAGCAGATCAATTTCAAGGGGAATCAACCATTTATGTGGATGATTTTGAAGGATCTCAGTCTACTATTGACATGCGTTCTCCCTTAGCTTGGAGTTTGGCATCTACCCCAGTTAATGATTCTGAAAGCAGGTATAATTTCAATGAAAGTGCCAATGATTTATCCTATGGATTTAAAAGAGCTAGGTTAGCTTGGTATACTATAGATCCTGTTTTTTACACTCAAAAACCAAGCGGAATTTCAAACAATGATCTTTCATTGAATTCAACAAGAAGGATTTTTAGTCAAGAATTATATCCGTTAACGGATATTGCACAGGGACAAACACAGGTAATCAATACTTTGGATTTGAGTTACTACCCTTCGGAGCGCGGACCCTATAATAACAATTCAGCAGTGTCGTCTAATCCTAGAGATAATTTTGGGGGGATTATGAGAGCCATTAACTCCACCAATTTTGAGCAAGGAAATGTCGAATATATTCAATTTTGGGTTTTAGATCCTTATGTTGGAAAAGGCGCTACAACGCCATCAAATGCAGGAAAAATATATTTCAATTTAGGAGAGATTTCCGAAGATGTCCTCAAAGACGGAAGAAAACAGTATGAAAACGGATTAGGTCCTGATCAGGTTGTTGCCAATCCAAGACCACTTTGGGGAAATGTCCCAGCTTCTCAATCACTAATTTATACATTTGATACCAATCCATCGAACAGAACCAATCAAGATATTGGTCTTGATGGTCTTAAAAATGATGATGAAGCAGCTACCTATTCTAATTTTGCCACCGAAACAGATCCTGCGGCAGACGATTACAATTATTATTTAAATGCTTCTGGTAATGTATTGGATCGCTATAAAAATTACAATGGAACGGATGGAAACTCAGCTGTTTCTATTGATACCCCTAACAGAGGAGCCACGACTTTTCCTGATGTAGAAGATATCAATCGGGACAATACCATGAATACTATTAATGCGTATTATGAATACGGCATTGATATGAAACCCAATATGGAAGTAGGTCAAAATTTTGTGACCGATATTAGAAATACACAAGTAACATTGCCCGATGGATCCACAACTGATGCCCGATGGATCCAATTTAAAATACCTGTTTCGCAACCTCAAAACACTATAGGTAGTATTTCCGATTTTCGTTCTATTCGATTTATGAGACTTTTTATGACAGGATTCGCTAATCCTGTTACGGTTCGTTTTGGTGCATTGGAATTAGTTCGTGGAGAGTGGAGAAGGTATACCAATACATTGGATGTAAGAGATGCCAATGTAGATGATGACAGAACCGATTTGGATGTATTAGCAGTGAATCTTCAGCAAAATAACGAAAGATGTCCAATAAACTATATCACCCCTCCAGGAGTAGTACGAGAGCAATTGTATAATAACAATACTGTTATTAATCAAGATGAGCAATCTCTTTCTTTACGCGTATCTGGAGATGGTTTAGAAACTGGAGATTCAAGGGCAGTATTTAAAAATGTTAGTGTAGACATGCGTCAGTTTAACAAATTAAAAATGTTTTTACACGCAGAATCTTTGCCTAATGAAATTGCGATTCGAGACAATCAAATGATAGGATTTATTCGTTTTGGAAATGATTTTACCCAAAACTTCTACCAAGTCGAAATTCCTTTAAAAGTAACTTTACCCTCTTCATCGTCTAATTCAGATTGTTCTCCTTTGAGTCCTGAGGTAGTTTGGCCAGATGAAAATCAAATCGATCTCGCTTTAGAGTTGTTAACCAAATTAAAAATTCAGTCGATGGGAGTTGATCCAACGACTTTGCCTCAAGATGGTATTTACTATCAAAATGAAGAACAGTTAGATCCAAAAGCGGCAAGTAAAACCAATAAATTGCGATTAGGAATCAAAGGAAATCCTAATTTTGGTTTGGTTAGAACCTTGATGGTAGGGGTAAAAAGTAACGAAACATCGAGACGAATTAAAGGAGAGGTTTGGTTCAATGAATTGCGTTTGGCTGATATGGACAATAAAGGGGGTATGGCAGCGATACTGAATGTCGATTCTAATATGGCTGATTTAGTAACGGTTTCTGCTTCAGGAAAGAAAACAACCATTGGTTTTGGGGCTTTGGAGCAAGGTCCAAATGAACGAAGTCGCGAAGATATTCAGCAATACAATATTGTTACTAATGTTAACTTAGGAAAGTTATTGCCCAAAAAATGGGGTGTTAATTTGCCCTTTAATTATGGTGTGGGAGAAGAAATTATTACCCCTGAATACGATCCGTTCAATCAAGATATTCGTTTGAAACAATTATTAGACAATACTTTGAATGCTGATAGTAAGGCAAATATTCGCAATCGTGCTATCGATTATACAAAACGAACAAGTATCAACTTTATTGGGGTGCGTAAAGAAAAAAATCCGCAAAGTAAATCCCATTTGTATGATCCTGAAAATTTCACATTTTCGCAATCTATTAATGAAGTGCAACGTCATGATTTTGAAATCGAAGATTACGCTGATCAACAAGTTACTACTTCAGTAGATTTTGCCTATAGTTTCAATTCAAAACCTTTGGAGCCATTTAACAAAATGGCATTTATGAAAAAAAGCGGGTATTGGAAATTACTACAAGACTTTAATTTTAACTTTTTGCCAGACAATATTTCATTTAATTCAGATATTATTAGACAATACAATCGCCAGCAATTTAGACAAGTAGATGGCGTAGAAGGAATAGGTTTAGATGCATTGTATAGAAGAAATTATGCGTTTAACTATCAATATGGGTTCAATTACAATCTAACCAAAGCATTAAAATTAAATTATTCAGCATCTTCTGGAAATATTGTAAAGAGTTATTTAAATGCTGATAATTCCTCGAATAACGAACTAACGGTTTGGGATGATTATTGGAATATTGGAACTCCTAATCAACACCAACAACAGCTTGTGGTTAATTATGAATTACCGATCAACAAAATCCCAATTTTTGGTTTTATAAAAGCGAATTATTCATACACTGCTGATTACAGTTGGCAACGTGCTTCTGAGGCTTTGTCTGAAATTGAAATAGACGGCAGTTCCTATAATCTGGGTAACACTATCCAAAATGCCAATTCCAATAATTTGAATGCTACGTTTAACATGGAAAGTTTCTATCGTTATTTAGGTATAACTAAATCCAAAGCACAAATCAACTCAAGACCTAAACTAGTTGCTCCAAAACCAGGGGAGAAATTAGTGAGATCAAATACCCAACAAAAAGAATCCAGTTCTTTAATGGATGGATTAATTAGTGTTTTGACTGGTGTGAAAAACATCCAAATGAATTATACCCAAAACAGTGGAACGGTCTTGCCTGGCTATACTCCAGGTATTGGTTTTTTTGGTTCTTCAAAACCTACAATGGGTTTTATTTTTGGAAGCCAAGATGACATTCGCTATGAAGCCGCTAAAAGAGGTTGGTTGACTAATTATCCGAATTTCAACCAAAATTTCACCCAAGTAAAAAATACTATTTTTAAAGCTACCGCCACTGTAGATGTACTACCCGATTTGAAAATTGACCTGAGTATGGACCGTTCCTATTCTGAGAATTTTTCTGAACAATATGATATTGAAAACGGAAATTATAATGCAAGATCGCCTTATAGTTCTGGAATATTTTCAATTTCAACCGTACTTATTTCAACTTCTTTTGTCAAAAGCGATGCGGTTTCATCAGCTGCTTTTGACGATTTTAGAGACAATCGAATTATTGTGGCTAATCGTTTAGCAATAGCAAAAGGTATAGATATCGGAAACCCGGCTAATTTAGATGCTGATGGATATCCATTAGGTTTTGGAAAAAATAATCAAGCAGTTTTGTTACCAGCTTTTCTTGCCGCTTACTCGGGATCAAATGCTACGGATGCGTCATTAGGTATTTTTAAAAGTATGCCATTGCCCAATTGGTCAATTCGATATAATGGTTTTATGCGATACGAATTTTTCAAGAATAATTTCAAACGGGTTTCGTTCCAACATAATTACAGATCATCGTATACGATTAATGCATTTCGTTCCAACTTAGAGTTCGATAAAAACCCAAATGGGTTGGATAAAAATGGAAATTTTTTAAACTCAACCATTATGTCCAACGTCAATTTAGTGGAACAATTTAGTCCATTAGTACGAATGGATTTTGAGTTGAAAAATTCATTAAAAGTACTAACCGAGATTAAAAAAGACCGAGCATTATCAATGAGTTTTGACAATAATTTATTAACAGAAGTAAAAGGTATAGAATACATAATTGGATTAGGGTACCGATTTAAGGATGTAATTTTCTCTTCGCGTTTAGCAGATAATCCAACCGGAATTATCAAAAGTGATATCAACATAAAAGCAGATGTTTCATTGAGAGATAATCAAACTATTGTACGATATTTGGATTATAATAAAAATCAATTGGCTGCCGGTCAAAACATTTGGTCGTTAAAGCTAACAGCAGATTATTCGTTGAGCAAAAACCTAACGGCTATTTTTTATTACGATCATTCATTTTCAAAAGCAGTAGTGTCTACTACTTTTCCATTGACAAATATTCGATCTGGTTTTACACTTCGATATAATTTCGGAAATTAATTTCCAATTCTAATTTGATTTTCAAATGAAGATACTACCTTTGCTTTTCAAAATTCAATAATTAATTATACACACCTAATATTATGAATATACCTGCAAATTTAAAGTACACAAAAGATCACGAATGGGTTAGCATCGATGGAGATGTTGCTACCGTTGGAATTACAGATTTCGCTCAAAAAGAATTGGGAGATATTGTTTATGTTGAGGTTGAAACACTTGATCAAACTTTAGAAAAAGATGAGGTTTTTGGAACAGTTGAGGCTGTAAAAACAGTTTCAGATTTGTTTCTTCCTTTGTCTGGAGAAATTATCGCTTTTAATGATGCCTTGGAAAGTGCTCCTGAAAGTGTGAATTCTGATCCTTATGGAGCTGGATGGATGATAAAAGTAAAAGTATCTAATTTAGATGAAGTGGATTCCTTATTATCAAGCGAATCATACAAAGAATTGATTGGTGCTTAAACAACTCTTTTTTTGGATTGCCCTATTTTGGACTTTAGCTATTGCCTTTTTTTGTTTGATAAAGGCAAGCAATATTCCAAGTGTTACTATGTCAATCCCAAATTTAGATAAAATTGTTCATGCCTTTTTTCATTTTTCATTTACTATCCTTTGGTTTTTATTTTTTCAAAAACATTACAAAGAAGCAAATAGTATTAAATGGCTAATTATAACGGTATTTCTTTCCATTTGTTTTGGGATTACTATCGAGATATTACAAGAATTATTTACAACAACCCGGAAAGCAGATGTGTTTGATGTTTTAGCAAATTTTTCAGGAGCAATGCTAGCTAGTGGTTTAATCTTGTATTTAAAAAAACAAAAATCTAATTTGATATAAAATCCCATTACGATGGGATTTTTTTGTTAGTGAAGTTGTGAAATGTACTTTTTCGGTTTGATTTTAAAAAGTAGATATTTAGAATATCCTTTTTCAATATAAAATGTACTTTTGCCTACTATTGGTCTCTATTAATTTAAGTTATAAAACCATGAATGTCAGACAATATCTAGATTCTACTTATTTAAAAACGCCAGAACAAGAGGGAATTAGTGAAACTGAAAGTGTTTTAATCGCTAAGAGATATATTCAAGAAGCAATTGATGAGCATTTTAAGCTTATTATGATTCGTCCAAATAGAGTTGCTCTGGCTAAAAAAATGATTGCTGAAGCACATTCAAATTTACAGATTGGTACTGTGATTGATTTTCCAGAAGGTAAATCTAGTTTAGATAAAAAGTTATTAGAAGCTAATGAAGCAATTAAGAATGGAGCTGATGATTTAGATTTTGTATGTAATTATGAGGCTTTTAAGAGAGGTGAAGTTGATTTAGTTAAACAAGAAATTCTTGCATGTACAACCTTAGGGTTGGCTAATCATAAAGTAGTAAAATGGATAATTGAAGTTGCGGCTCTAACTGATACGCAAATTATACAATTGTCATGTTTGATTAAAAATTTGGTGATTTCAAATTTTAAAGAAGAATCGTTTTCTTCTGTTTTTGTGAAATCATCTACCGGTTTTTTTAAAACCAAAAATAATTTGCCTAATGGTGCTACACTTTCATCGATTACTTTAATGCTTGAAAACGCGTTTCCACTTCCTGTGAAGGCTGCTGGAGGTGTTAGAACTTATGATGAAGCTATTGAAATGATACGATTGGGAGTAAAACGAATAGGAACTTCAGGAGCTAAAGCAATTGCAAATGGAGAAAGCACACAAATTGATTATTAAACACAGCAGCAATATGAAGAAAGGTTTGTTATTGTTATTTTTAGGATTATATACTTGTTTTAGTTATTCTCAAGAATTAATTGCTAATGCTTTACCCGAAAGATTTCCTGTTTTTTCTGGATGTGAAAATCTGCAAGGGGTAACATTAGAAAATTGCTTTTATGACCAAGTTCAAGATTTTGTTTTTCAAAATTTTAATGTTTCTGAAACCTTAAAACAAAATAATTTTAATGGAACTGTAAAAGTGCTTTTCGAAGTAGATGAAACGGGAACTTTCAAAGTTATTTATGTAGATGCTGTTGAAGAAGATTTAGTAAAAGAATCAAAAAGAGTTTTTGCTAAGTTCCCTAAAGTTAAACCTGCTACTTATAATGGAAAAGCTACTTATTCAAAATATACTATTTCAATTGCAATACCTCTAAAAACGAAAGAACAAATTGCTGCAGAAGCAAAGGCTAAATCGGAGATTCTTAATAATACTGCTACTAAACTTACGGAATTAGACAGTTTAGTTTATAAGAAGTATAATAATCCAGAGTTCGAGAGTCATCTTAATATTCCTTTCTCTCATAGTTATTATGCAGAATTCGATGCTTCAATTAATAAGATTGGAAGTAACAATCATACGGCTTCTAAACCTTATACGTATGCTGAAGTTTCGAAATATTATGATTTCAAAAAAGTTAACGAAAAGAATAAAAAAGAAGCTTCGGGATGGTGGTTTAGAAAATTGTGGAACGAGAGTATGGTCGAAATCCAAGGCGAAGGATATTGGTTTACTGTAAATCCTATATTTGATTTGCAAGTGGGTAAAGCATCTCAAAGTGATGTTTCTTACACATATGTAAACACTAGAGGAATTAATTTTAGAGGAGGAATTGGGAAACAAATCAATTTTACCACAACTGTTTTTGAAAGTCAAGGACGATTTGCGGATTATTTCAATCAATATGCGGAATCAATTAAGCCTGCTGGAGGAAATCCTGCCATAATACCAGGCATTGGAATTGCCAAAGATTTCAAAACGAATTCCTATGATTTTCCTTTGGCGGAAGCCAATTTAACATATGCAGCAAGCAAAAATTTTGATTTACAATTGGGTTATGGTCGAAATTTCAT
>ERZ650304.924-NODE-924-length-12450-cov-4.862525_pt1 | contig 12450 bp, 14 predicted proteins | sample MGYA00376240_ERZ650304 | MGnify/ENA primary metagenome ERZ650304 (study PRJEB26733, sample SAMN07839271) | wastewater metagenome | biome: small river; feature: stream; material: water | place: USA: North Carolina | collected 2016-03-01 ...
CCTTTATTTTTTTATTGTTTTTTAAATAAAAAAATAATAAAGAAGGTAAATATGATAAAGGATATTTAATATATAATATAAACCAATATGTCTTTTCTTTAATTTTAACACAATAAAACTAGCTAGCTCTAGAGCTTCTACTTGGTTTAACCACAACAACTTGTGGTTCAGGCTGTTTTACAGGAGTAGGAGTAACCACGACAGGTGGAACATAAACCGGCAAAGGAGTAGAGATCGCTATCCCACTGTCTGCCACGATGGCTAGACTTTTTTGCCTTTCTATTTCCTCTTGCTTTTCGAGCTCAATCCTTTCTCTCTCTTCTTTTTCTTCTCTTTCTTTTCTATTACTCAAAACTGATTTGAGATTATAATTAGCAACAGCAATATCTCCCATGGACTCTTCATAACTTTTTTCAAAATAAGAAATACCACCTCCAAAGGCAATAGCTATTACCAAGCAGAAAGACATTAAAACATTTTGTGCGTCTTTTTTCATATAATTAACTTATTTTTTGCCACATATTAGTATCACTTTTCTTAACTTCACAATCTGGACACTGAAAATCTTCTGGTAAATCTTCCCATTTTGTTCCTGGTTGTATTCCTTTCTCTGGCAGACCCTTTTCTTCATCATAAGTCCAGCCACAATCTAAACACACGTATTGATTCATATTTTTAATTTAAAATTAAACTCTACTATACGACTCAAATATTGTATTTAATTTAAATGAACAAAAAATGAATAGAATTATTGAAAGACAAGCTCAAAAATAGACCCTTCCCCTATAGTACTAGACACTGTCAGTGAAATATTGTTTTCATCCGCTATTTCTTTTGCAATAGCAAGACCCAATCCAGAACCACTTTTTACTCTAGCCCTAGAATTATCTGACTTAAAAAACCTATTAAAAATATACTTTTGATCTTCTTTTGAAATTCCTATTCCTGTATCTTTTATCTTCAGAGAAACGTTCTTTGTTTTATTAAGGTAAACCTCAACACGACCTCCTTGTTTATTGTAATCAATAGCATTTTTAATTATATTTTTTACCAATCTTTTTACCTCCTCTTCGTTGCAAAAGACAAATATATCTTTTTGTATTTCAGAAGTAATATTTATCTCATTTGTCTTAGCGTATTCACTTAATAAATTCAATTCTCTCTCTACCAAACCAGACAAAAGAACATTACTCTTCTCAGTTTTTTTAAAAGAATTATTCTTTATTAAAAAAATCAAATCATTCAAAAGGGCTGACAAAGAGTCTATTTCATTGAGATTGTCTTCAGAAACCTTTTTAAAATACTCTAAATCATTTTTGCGAATAGCAACTTCTGTTCCTGTTTTAATAACAGTAAGCGGAGTCCTGAATTCATGGGCTACATCTGCGGTAAACATTTTCTCTCTTACAGAGGCCTCTCTTAACGGTTTTATTGTTTTTCTCGCAATGATAAAGCTTAAAAATACAAGAATCACTGCAAAAATAATGTCGACTTTAATAATCACATCTAAGAGGTGTTCATTTGCCTCTTCTTCAAACCTTTCTTCAACATAATTATCATTCTCTTCTCTCCCCTCAAAATCTCTCTCTGCTGAAAAACCACTATCAAAAAGAAAAAATATTCCAAATGACAATACGCTCAAGAAAAATAAAACTCCTATTGAATACCAAAAGGCAAGCTTTATTTCAGCCCTAAAAAATAAATCATTCTTCCATTTTGTAACCAACACCTCGAACTGTCTTGATATATTGTTCATTTTTATCTTTTAATTTTTCTCTTAATCTTTTTATGTAAACATCGACTATGTTACTAAACGAATCATGTGCAAAATCCCAACAATGCTGCAAAATATCATCCCGCGTGATAACTTTCCCTTGGTTCCTCATAAAATATTCCAAAACAGAATATTCTTTTAAAGTTAACTTAATCTCCTTACCCTTCTTCAAAACCTGATGACTAGAGGACTCAATTTCCAAATCAAGAAAAGAAATCTTCTCTGCAACTCTACTCTGAGGTCGTCGAAGAAGTGCTCTCATTCTGGCTAATAATTCATCAATAGCAAAAGGTTTTATTAAATAGTCATCGGCTCCACTATCTAGACCCAAAACCCTATCATCAGTCTCACCTTTTGCGGTCAGCATAATTATAGGAACTAATACGTCTAAATCCCTTAAATCCCGACAAACAGAAATTCCATCTTTTATTGGAAGCATTATGTCCAATAAAATTAAGTCATAAGAACCTTGCTTGGCCATCTTTTCTCCCTCTTGTCCGTCAAAAGCCAGGTCAACTGAATAGCTCTCAGAAACAAGCATTTCCTTCAAGCTCTCCGAAAGTCTTCTGTTGTCTTCAATAATTAAAACTCTCATATTTACCCATGATACATAACTAATCTTACAAGCGCCAATCTTGTTCATTTTCTATTCATTTTTAAAAATTACTATTAATCACGTAATGAAAGAATATGAATTTTCAGACAAAATAATGGGAACAGAGTTAAACGTATCAATAATTGCAGAAAACGAAGAAGACGCAAAAAATGGATACGAAGAAGTTCTTATTATTGCAAAAGAATATGAGGCGAAGTTTTCTAGATTTAATAAAGACAGTGAACTTAGTCAACTAAATACCGAAAAGACAAAAAAAGTGTCGGAAGAATTTTTACTTGTCACCAAAATAGCAGGCAAGCTTTATGAAGACACTGAGAACTTATTCAACCCACTCCTTCAAGTGGAGAAAATTGGTTATGATGAATCTTTTGAAAAAATAAAAGACCGGAAATCTTTTGAAAAAGATTCTGGTCTAATAAATACAAAAATGGATGAAATAAAAATAATAGAATCTGAATCCAAAATAATTTTAGACCAAAATCAAAAACTAGACTTTGGAGGTTTCTTGAAAGGATACGTCTCTGAAATAATGTGTAAAAAATTATCTGAAAAATTCAAAGGAGTAATCGTAAATCTTGGTGGAGATATATTCACCACTGGATTGGATGAAAACCAGGAGAATTTTATTTTTGTAATAGAAAATCCGATAGATAAATCACTTTCAATTAAAGTCCCCTTAAGAGACTCTTCTATGGCAACAAGCGGAAACTATAAAAGGAAATGGAAAATAAACAACGAGACCATCTCTCACATAGTGGATAAAAGCGGGAAAAACCCTAAAACAGACCTAATTTCAGCCACCATCCTATCAGAACACGGGCACTTAGCAGAAGGATTTGCAACGGCAGCCCTGTGCTTAAACAGCAAAGAAGCAAAGGAGTTTTTAGATAAAAAAAATATTTCCTACTTACTCATAACCAAAGATGGAGAAATATTAACCAACTTAACTATATGAAAAAATACTTAAAATTAATTTCTTTTTTACAAGAATCACTGATTGGAGGATCAATCTTAATTCTTTGCTTTTTACCTCTACTTCTTGTTTTCTACCCTGAACAAGTAAATCCATTCATTAATACACTTTTTGCAATATCTCTTATATCCGTAACTTTTGTTATGGCAATAAGACCTTTAGCTGACCTAATAGACGAAACCAATTTAATAAGACCTTTAGTTATATTGCGAAAGGGCTTTGGTATTTTGTCTGCCTCTATAATCGTCAGCTTTATATTTTCAAAAATAATAATTGGGGGCAACGAGTATTTTCACAACTATGTAACATCAGCATTCTGGAACATTCAAGACTTATCTCTTTTTGCCCACCTCGGAGACATAACGGGATTCATCCTGCTTATTACCTCAAATGTTTTTTCTAAAAGAGTTCTAGGAAAAAATTGGAAAAGAATACAAAAATTAGCTTATGTGTATTTCTATTCTGGAGCACTATATGAATTTTTATCTTTCCAAAGCAAGTTTGCCCTATTTGCTTTAATCCTAGTGACTGGATTAGTATTGTCGGCTTATATTAAAAATAAATTTAAAAAATATGAAAATAGAAAAATTTAATGCAAAAATAAAGAAAATAGAAGAGATATCTCCAACAGTGAGAGAGGTTACTTTCGAGCTTGATAAAGAAATTGAATTCAAACCTGGATCATTCGTAAATGTTTTTGTTCCTTTTGAGGGACAAGAAGTCCGTCGAGCCTACTCAATATGTAGTGATTCGAAAAATAAAAAAGAAGTATCAATTTCTCTTAGGAACATGCGCTTTGGGAAAATAAGTCCCCTGTTTTGGGAAAAGGACATACAAGAAAAAGAATTTAAGATAGTCGGCCCACTTGGTGTTAATACCTCTGACAAGATAACCAAAAACAAAGTTTTCTTATTTTCTTTTGGCGTTGGAGTTTCTGTAATAAAAGGTTTGCTTTTTGACTTATTAAACAGAGAAAATATTGACTCCGTAACACTCTTTACCGGAAATCGAGATGAGAAAGAAAACCTATATAAAGAATATTTCGAAGAACTAGCCCGAAAAAACAAAAAACTTAAATTCGTTTCAGTGTTATCTCAACCAAATGATTTAAGCTTTCAAAATAAAGGATATATTCAAGACTTTATTGATGCCGAAGACTTTAACGACAGCGACATTTATGTTTGCGGACCAACGAAAGCTTGTGATTCTTTGATTGAAACAATAAACACAAAGGAACCAACAAACTGCTTGGTTATGTCTGAGAAATTTGGATAAAACAAAAAATCCGGCAATGGGCCGGATTTATAAAAAACATTAATTTAAACTTGATCAATAAGTACTTCCTTATGATAAATTTTTTTATTTACACAAAGCACTATAACTGAATAAATAAAACAATAAAACAAGCAGAGTAACAAACCCACAATAAGAACGGCAACTACAACATAAAAATTATTTCTCTTATCAAAAATATTAACAAGAGGTTGCACTACACCACAATTAGCGAGAAATAAGCACACTTTGGAAAATATTCCATATTTCTTTCCCTTCATATCACTTCTGGCAAAGAGGCCACCAAATATCCAGAAAAATAAAACGAAAAACATTGCGCTAGAAAAAAAGATTCTTGCATTATTCAAGTCTTCAGAGAGACTCAAATCAAGAAAATTACAAACCTCCTTGATTGCTTCCATTAATTTATTCATTATTTTAAATTTCATTCATTATACCAACCATAAAGAGGATTGTCAATATAATACTCTTTCTGATTAGTAATAACTTCTTTTTACTCCTCCGCTTGATTTATAGCCAAAAAATGATGGCGGTCATTATTCTAAATCACTCTTTTATATTAGATTTTTCCTCTAGAATAGCCAACTTTTCACTTTCTTTATTTATTATTGAATCAATTGTTTTTTGTAGTTCTGCCTCAATAATTGTATGTGCCTCATTTTCTAGTGAACCTTCTGTTTCATATTCTCTCAACTGAGCACTATAAAAACTTTCACCGTGAGAAAGAGCATTCATTGCCATTCGGACACCAGAAACAAGCCCTTCTTGCATCGAAGCAAAAGGTTTTTCTTGGAATTGTTTTGCGTGAGAAAGCTCAGCTATCCAATCTTCCAAAATAAAATCCTTCATTTTTTCTGGAGAGTAGTTGTATAAAGATCTAACCCAACTAACATTTATTGTATTACTCATCGGATTATAATAAGCACGGTAAAGACTCTTTCTGTCTTCTTCTATACTATGTTCTTTATTTTTATATAAAACTCTTGCCTCTTTGTCGTTATAGTCAAAAAAACGAACATCTGGATTTCCATTTTTCCTATGCATCTTCCATATTGCATCATACTTTTCTATATCAAAATTATCCTTAAATACACCAAAGATGGTATCAATCTTGCCATACTCCTTCTCATACTCTTCCAGTGTTATATTTTCATATTTCTTTAGTTGATCAGTTGCGCTAGAATCAAGATCATATTTTTCTGCAATTTCCCAAAAGTGAATTTCGGCCTTTTTGATAAGATTGAATTTTACATCAAGAGGAAGGTCGATCTTACCAGATAGAAAATTCATAACCATATCAGTCTCTGGGTCAGAGTGCCCATATATAACAACTTCCGGCAAGTCATAAGTGCCTGTTTCTAAGTTTGGTTTATCGGGCATTCTAAGTTCTGGAGATTCTGGGAGAGAGTAATCATATGGTTGATTCTTCTCATAACGAGCTCTTCCTGCAAAAAGTGTTGCCAAAACGATTCCGTATGTTCCATATTTTTTTAATTTTTCAAGAAACCCGATTCTGGCTTTAACCGTTTCTTTTTCGCTCTCTAATTTCGAGTCCTTCTTCTCAATCTTTGGAGCTTCTTCTTTGAATTTAAACATGTATTAATTATATCCAAGATCCCAAAATAAGACCAAAAACCACAAAAAGAACTAATTGGTAACCAGCTGAAATAAGAAACACCTTCCAAGCATCCTTTCTTGGACGACTGCTCCACATAGAACTTCCTGCCACTGTTGGCATTATGAATCCAAGCCATATCCATAGAGCATTAGTAACACCACTTGCCTCTTCCCATCCGGCTATATACTGAGCAAGAATAAATGCTTGCAAAAGAGCAAGTAAGAACTGAGTTAGATACAATTGCCACATTTTTTTCTGAATCATGGCCATTTTCTCTGGAGTCATTCCAATGTCCATTCCAGAAGCCTTTATGAAGCAATCTCCAAACAAAAGCTTTGAGTGCCACAAGAATCCTATAAACATAGCCGCCACTCCACAAACCAACACTGCAAGATAATTTATTTCCATAATTTAAATTAAAAAATATTAATACTTACAAACTAATTATAACCAAAAAACTAAATAGAGAAATCAAGGTTGATTGTTTGTTCTTTCTGAATGAATATTGCTTCTGCCTTTTCTCTTTCCATTCCTGGCTCAACCATTATGTAATAAGCCCCCTCTGCAATATACATTTCAAAGGTTCCATCTGGATTTATTTCCACTCTTTCTTTTTCATCCCATTTCTCATAACTATAAGCAACGACTTCCACCTTTCCACTAAAAACAACGGATGAAGTAACCTTTCCCTTTATTATGCCGTCCGCCATTTCTTTGCCACCGACTGGAGCGCCTTCAATCTGAGAACCATCAATAAATTGTATTGGGTTTGTGAAATGCTTCCCGTCTGGAGTATTACACTGCTCCGGATAACTCTCCATTACAGGATATAGTTCAGCGCATTCCTCAAAGCTATTAACAACAGGCGCAGGCTTCTCTAGGGTGCCATTTTTCATAGCATTAAATCTCCCCCAAAAAGCAAGTACCACAAGTCCCAGTACTATAACGACTGAGGCCTTCAAAGATAATTTATTTTCCATTAATTTATTTTAACTTAAATCAAATAAAAAATTAAACTAAACCAATCCACATGACCAATCTTAGTTTTACTTTAAAAAAGTACTGAGAATCTAACTATTATTAATGAGATGAGATGAGATGAGATGAGATGAGATGAGATGAGATGAGATGAGAAAAATTTTAAATCCCTTTATGCTATTAGCAATTTTACCACGATCGTGGTAAAATTGCTAATAGGAAATAAAAACAAAATTAAGCTCTCCAAATACTTATTTGTTATACTCTCTAAATTTTGTAAGTCTTTGTCTCCCCGCTCGGAATCTTATATTCCAAAGTCTCGTTGTCTAACCACTTTGGATAATGCCACCAGGTTGTATCTGTTGTTTTTTCCAAATCAATCTTTTGTTTTGAAAATATATTGTATAGAGAAAAAGTAACAAAATCTCCCGCATCTTCCCACTCTTGCTGATACTCATCATCAAACTCCTTCACCCCAGTCCAAGGAGGACCGTCATCATAAGTAACCCAACCGGTTTCTATGTTAAAAGCGTCTTGATTCATTGTCCCAACAGGAGCGTCAAAAACCTCATAACTAGAATCAGACATGTCCACTTTCACGAAAGCTAAAACGTTAGCTTGATCGAAAAGACTGAACCAGAAATATTTTTCATCACTACTCCATCCCCTAAATTCAACATCTCCAGCAACGTTTGGATACTTTTTAAACAAATCAGCTGTAAGATTAACCTCTACAACATTTTGCTTGGTTTCTATATCTTTTATGTGAAGAGCGTAATCCTCACTACCCAAATAACCTTGGACTAAGGATATGTATTGTTCGGAATCTGATACGTCGAATTTATATTGATAAAAAATATTTGTTTTATTATCTTGCCTATTGGCAAGATTAACAACAAGATATGGGTCTTTAAAGAATGGGTAAGCCCAAATAGAATAATTAAAATTTTCTAAAACTTTATAAGTCTTATAATCAAAACCTTTATATGTAATAACGTAAAGAGAACAATCTTTTAATTTATACACACTTGATTGATTTGGTGGAATATTACCTATGATTTTAATTTTATCACCAGCGTGTAATTCAATGGTTGCGGGTGTTGTTTCTTTGTTTAAAACAACTTTTTTTTCTAAATTTAAACAATTGTCTTGCACTATCGTAGAAACATCTTTTATTTTATTAAAAATAAAATAAAAACATGAAAAAATAATTAGCAATGAAAATACTGGTATGAGTATCTTCTTAGTGCGTGACAGTGATTGTTCCATTTTGATTAATATTTATGTCCAAAGTTTTTAATCCAGCAAATATTGTTTTGACAGGCTCAAATCCTGGTAACGTATCCCAAATAGTGGTTGTTGTCTTTTGAAGTTTATAGTTTGCAGTACTATATGTTCCATCATTTATATCAACTATTTGTTTATACATTTTCATTGTACCATCAATTTTTTTCTGCCATTGATAAGTAATATTTGCACTAGAAGAAACCATAGTCCCTCCAAAAGACACGTTTGAAATTGCTATGTTTATAGGAGAAATACCTGGCTCATACAAACCACTAACATTAAAGGAAGTTATGTCTCCATCCGCATCAGTTAGCGTATATCCTGTTTCTGTTTCTTCTATCAAAACACCAATCTCATCACTAGACACAACAAGAGAGTCTGAGGAGGTATTAAATGAAATTTTTGCACCTGGATAAATAGGGGTTGGATCTGGAGGAATGGTTTCTAATAAAGCCTCAGTTATACCACCATCGTTTGAATATATTGCTCCATAATCAATAACTTCATTCTCCTCTATTTCACCACTCTCGCTATCAGAAGAAAAACCACTAACGCCATTACCAGAAACACCAACAGTGTAAGAACCAGAACCAGTTCCTATTACATATATATTATATTCATCATCTTCTGCCTCCGGGATATAGGCAACTTTCCATTCATGTTCAGACGGTATCCCTTCTGGATCGTCATACATTTCACTAACATATGAAGCATTAGGTATTTCATTATAGGTGATATCAGATATTGGATCATATCCAAGTCTACGACCCAAAGAGTCTTCTAGAACCAGGTGTGCAGGAGAAGCGATGTTTGCACTAAAATATGATTGGGCAAGTCCGTCTCCTGGTTTAAATAAACGCAAACCATCAAAACCGTTTTCATAAGCTCTAACTTTTCCAACTGTAGCTGGCTCATTTAAGGTCTTTGTGTCATACCAAGCAGGATCTCTCACCTCATATGTATCAGCTAACTTGTTTGAAATAACAATAAAGTGACTTCTTGGAGAACCTCCCCTGCCTTTTGCCATTTTTGCAATTGCTGGTCTTTCTAAATTTAAAAATTCATCCAACAAAGAATAATTATTTATAGAATCTCCGGAACGACCATCATACGCAAGCTGATTGTCTGTATATTCAACTATCTTCAACCAGTTTATTGCCCCTCCTGGATAATAACCATTATTCGATTGAAGCCAAGAGTTCATTGTTCCAGGAGTAACATCTTCTCCGTCAACTTCTGTTATTCCATAATATCTAGCAATCATAACCCCAGAAGTCATTGCACAACCACAAGAAGCAATTGAAGATCCACATCCTGTATTGTCTGAACCAAAAGCATAATCTTGAATACTCCAAGCAAAAGTTGAAGCCTCATCAGGATAAGGTGACTGATTCTGTGTATAGTGCGGGACCTGGTGTACAACGAAATCAATATTTCCACCCACCCCATATTCAATCCAGTCAGATTCATTTCCAAACTCATCAACAACCCTTGCTCTCCAATGATAATTAGTATCAGGTAAACTAGAAACTAATTTCTCAGCTATCTCACCATCAGACAAAAATTCTGTCTCTTGGCTAACAATTCCATCGAATGGAACATCAAAACTTTTTATTTCCAACTGCATTTTTGCTTGTCCGAAAGGAGAAATTAGTGTCCCTTTAAAAGTAACTTTATCACTCATATTTGTTCCTCCTTCAGCAACAGAGGCAACGCCGTCATATTTAAATTGGCCAAGCCCAGTTATTTCAACTTCCGTTGCACCAAATGGATCAGAAGTAAGCCACGGATCAAAATCTTCATCAGCTGTCTCAAGAATATCTCCTGTTCCAGTTGGGTTATAAAAATAATGATATGGACCACTTGGGCTTCCCCACCAATTATTTTCAAAATTTAAAGTAGGCTCTTCTTCGTCACTATTTGTCCAAGCCCCAACTTCATTGTTGTATATAGAGTTATTATTAATATTACCAAAAGATTTTCTTTCCAAACTTAATCCATAATTATTATTAGTTATTAATGAATTTGTTAAATAAATTTCCTCATCATCTGAAACTGGCAATCTTCCAATTATTTCAATATACAAATTTTTTATTCCTGATCCAGAAAAATTATTAAAAGTACTATCAGAAATTGTCACGTCACTTCCACCTGTATAAACAAAACCATCGTCGCCCCCAGATAAAAATAACCCACTGGCAGAAACATCCGAGTTGCCTGAAACATAAATAGCCTTGTCTTCTGTATCTTTTACCTCTACATCTGTTAGATTAAAAATTCCATCATACAAGTCCATACCGACATCACAAAAAGAAACATCTATATTATTAAAATTAATATTTATAGAATCAGTAGAAATACAATAAGAACCATATTTTACAATTACATTATTCAAAGATGACCCGGAGCTCGTATCCCAAAAATCTAAACCAACCCAATCTCCAGTGCTCGGGATAGTAACAACTCCGTCTGCGTTTGTATCTCCACCAACTGAATCATTTCTTATGGAAGTAAATACTATTGGATTTTCTGTTGTTCCGTCTGCAATTAAAGACCCCTTTATCTTTAAAGACTTACCTATTTTGGCTTTTACAATAACCCCAGGCTCGATTGTTAAAGTAACACCCGCATTTACGTTTGGACTTATATCTAAAATATATGGACTTCCTGCTATTCCCCAAGTCGTATCAGAGGTTATATGTGAAGAAATAGTTGTTGAAGCCGAAACTTCATTAGTAAAAATAATAAAAAAAGAAAAAAATAGTATAAAAAATATTTTGAATCTCATAATAAAATTATAAAATCAAAATATCATCAACTAAATATAGTTTTAAAATACTCTGTGGAAAATTATTTCTTTACACCAAAATACTTCTTTAGCTTTTCGTCTTCAGAAATTTTGTCTGCCAAGATATACTGCATATTTTTTCCGAAGTTGTGTTCCGCTCGAAGAATTTCAATATACTTCTCACAAGGGTACGGAGAGACCCAGACACTTCTCTGCATCTGAATAAAACCAAGACTTTTCAATTCATCTCTGAAGATATCTCTCTTAGTCCTCTGCCCTTCTCCAACATCGAAGCAGACAATTCTCCACTTCCCATCCCACTTGGGACGCTTTATCGAAGCCGGACTTATTTTCATCAAAAGAATCTCTCCCTTGTTGGTAAGCTCAAACTTTGCGCCCGATTTCTTGATATATCCCTCCTTGATTAATTCATCAGCAACCTTTTTTAGTTTAAAGTTAATCTGATTTTTTGGTGTCTTTTGATTTAAAAACTTTTTTATAAAAGGAACAACTTGAAGAGCATTCGGTAGAGCTGATCCAATAGTCAATAATCCAGTAGTGCCAACCAAAAATATAACTACCTTGATTGTAAGACCTAGTGATTTTTTCATGTTAGTAATTTTACCACGATCGTGGCAAAATTACTAACAAGCATTATTTAATTTAATAGTGCACTATTTATCTTTATACAACTTCAAACTTGCGGAATTTGTGCAAAATCTTTTTCCTGTTCCCTGCTTTCCACTTTCCATCATTCCAGTTGGTCCATCATCAAAAACATGACCCAAGTGAGCTCCACAAGAAGCACAAACCACTTCTGTGCGAATCATTCCATGACTTTCGTCTGTCTGTGTTTTAACAGAGCCCGGTATTGCATCAGAGAAACTCGGCCAACCAGTTCCTGAATCAAACTTTGTATCAGAAGAAAACAGTGGAGCATCACAAACTTTACAATGATACATTCCATTGTCGTGCACGTTCCAATATTCATTCTTGAAAGGTGCTTCTGTCCCCTTTTCTTGAGTTATTTTATATTCTTCTTCTGTGAGAGATTTCTTTAGTTCATCTTTGTTCATAAAAATATTATACCCTAAAACAAAACAACCCCGACTTTCGTCGGAGT
>ERZ650304.925-NODE-925-length-12446-cov-5.926075_pt1 | contig 12446 bp, 11 predicted proteins | sample MGYA00376240_ERZ650304 | MGnify/ENA primary metagenome ERZ650304 (study PRJEB26733, sample SAMN07839271) | wastewater metagenome | biome: small river; feature: stream; material: water | place: USA: North Carolina | collected 2016-03-01 ...
CATCCAGGACGTGCGCGACCGCCACCGCGGCATCCTGGACAACATTGCGCCCGCCAAGCGCGGCGACGAGTGGCGCACGTTGACCACCTACCACGTGAAGGACAAGCGAGGCCGCCACGTCACGTGCATCAGCGCGCCGAGCGGACACGAACTGCTGCGGGCGTACCAGTTGGACGAGCGGGAGCGCGCGGAGGCTGCGCGCCTGATTGCGGCGGCTCCGGCGCTGCGGCTGCGTCAAAGGCGAGGCTGGGGCTTTGGTAGCCGTGCTCTCCGGATGGCGTGAAGCGCGGCGCGCTGGCAGCCCCGCCGTGGGCCTCCACGCGCATCTTGGCCGCCACCATGCGCAGGATGGCGATGGCCGTAGCCTCGCCGCCCGCGGCGCCCATGAGCGCGATGCCGAGCGTCAGCGCGACGCCACCGGGCGGCTTGATGCCGGTCACCGTTTCGACGGCAGCGGCCATCACGCTCTCCGCCAACTCGTAACGCGACATCCGCGCGGCGAGAGGCGGCAGCGCTGCTCCGATGGCGGCGCGCAGCGTAGCCGCGGCGCTGTCGACGGTGGGCGGCGCCGCATCGGCTGGCGCTTGCGGCGCGGGCGCCTCTTGCCGCTGCGTGCGTTTGCCGATGAGGCTGAGGAGCGTGGCGAACAGAGTAGCGGGCGGCGCGCTGTCGCATACGTCGCCGCACTGCGGGCACACGTAAACGCCATCCGTGGCGGTAGGCAACAGGACGACGCGGCAGCGTGAGCATGTGGGCGCGGACATGCTCACGCCCATCCCATGGCGCGACGGTAGACGTCAAGCGACCACTTGATACGAACGCCCCAAAAGGACTCTTCGACGATGCCCCACACCAGTCGCGCATGCACATCGTTAGGCACGCGCCGCATGGTGGTGCAAGCGCGACGCCGCCAGTCCGCCACGGCAACGTTGTAGTCGCGGACAGCGCGCATGGCCTCGCCGATGGCGGCGTTGCTGATCCACGCTGGCGCGCCGCGTCCGCCCTCCGAAAGCGATCGCAACGCCAACGCTTCGGGCGACGCTTGTCCAAACCCGAAGCCAGCGATGGCCGCATCCACGCGCTTGCGTCCGTTGGCGGGGTTGTCCAACGCGAACACGCTGGCGAGCGCCACGCCGAAGGCGCGCAGCGGCTCTGCCTCGGCGCGCCGCACCGTCACCGTGATACCCGCGCTGCCGATAGCGTCTACCGCAGCCTTGGCCTCGGCGATCGCCTCGTCGCTCACCTCGCTTGCGGGCGCGTCCACCAGCACCACCACGCAGCCAGGCGCATCGCGAAGCCACACGCGCGCCGCGTCCACCGTAATGTCGACTACCTTCCCCTTAACTTCCAGCGACATCGCTACGCCTCCACTTGTTGGGCAGCCATCGCGCGCAGCACCAGCGCCACGCGCAACTTCGCCGCGTTCAGATCCCGCACGAGCCGCGTCGCCACCTTGCCGTGCAGCTCCACCGTGAGCCGCCAGCAAAACGGACCACGTTGCGAGGCTCGCGCGTACAGGCCCCCGACACGCAGCCATCGCAGCGTATCGGTGGATCTGCACCACTCCACGCCATCGTACGATACGTTGACCGCGCCGTGGATCGGCATGCCCGTCGCGCGCTTCTGCGCCACGCCCCACCGCGTGCTCACAAGCACGTGCACGCCGCGGTACGTGTAGCCGACCGGGCTCTTGGTGAGGGCTTCGATGCGGCGAGGTACGGGCATGCGCACCACGATGCGCTCGCCGCTGGCGCGATGCTCCACGTCCACCATGGCGCCGCGCACGCCCATGGCCGCCACGATGTCACGTAGCTCTGCGGCGGCTTGCTCGGCGTCCATGGCGGCACGCTACCCCGCCTCGCACCACGGGGTCAACAACGGCAGCGATGCGCTGTCAGCACGCGGCGTCGCGCCGGATGTCAAGCGCCAAGGAACAGGGGTACCCGCGTTCCGCGTCACCGCAGCGACGGCTCGGCGTCTCGCCAGAACTGGAACGTCAGCGTGCGCAGGCCGCGCCCGTAGACCGCGGCGTCCGTGCGGTGGTAGCCCGCGCGTGCCAGCGACCTGGCTGCCGCGTCCACGTCACCAGCATCCCACCACGCCAGCGCGCCGCGGTAGTGGTCACGCAGCAGCCGCCACAGACGCTCGGCGTGCTCGCGGTGGTTTGCCGCCCACGCGAAGCGGTAGCCACCATGAAAGCAGTACGGCTGCCCCTTGCCTGCGTGGATGCTGCCGAGGTTGCCGTTGCATATCCCCACGCGCGAGCCTTCCAAACGCGCTAGCGCCCACACGCCGGCAAGGCGACGCCTCGGCGCGGGGTAGCCGAATACAGCCTCGTGCCCATCGCGCAGCACGGCGGCCAGCTCGCCGTCGCCGATCGGTGCCTTGGCATCAGGGTGGCGCTCCGCTGCCTCGCGGTGCGCGTAGACCACCACGCCAGCTACCTCTGCGACGGTGGCGCTTACAGTGGGGTGTGGATGGGTGAGCTGCGGCGCGTACAGCACGGCCGCGACAGCGAGGATCAGCGCGTACATGCCGCGCTACGTAGCACGTCGTGGACGCTATGCGTTGTGCCCTTTGGGCAGCGGGCCGGGCGGGTAGTAGCGGGCGCCTTGCTTCGGTTTGCCGCCTTGCTGAATGCGCCCATCGGCCTTGGCTTTCGCCATCGTGGTGCGAAGACTCTTCGCCTCCACACGCAGGTAGCCCGCGATGTCGCCAGCCTTGCAGCCGGGGTGCAGGCTAACGTAATCGGCCACAGCATCCACGGTCACGGCCGCATGGCCCTTGCGGGCACGCGGTGCGGGCGTGGCGGCCGTGCCTTGCGTCGATGCGCCTGCGGGCGCTCGGCTGCTTGCGGGCGCAGCCGTGGCCGTTTGCGTGGCGGCGTGCAGCGACGCGGCCACGACGTCAGCGAAGGCTTCGGCCGCAGCCTCTTCGTAGATGGCGACGAGCTGCGCCTTGGCCTCGGCTTTGAGGGCTGCACGTTGCTCGGGGGTGATCTTGATCTGCATGGCATCTCCGTGGTGAATGGTCCACGGGACGTGTGCCACCCGCAGCGAGCGACGCAAGCGTAGAACACCGTCGCGATCGTGCGCGCCGAGGCCGCTCAGTCGTCTCGGACGCGCGATGCCGTTGAGGTCGGTTGTGTAGCGGCGAAGAGCGGCCCAACGGGTACGCTTGCCGCCTCCTTGGTGACCGCGCCAAGGCGCGAGACCGCCGTTTGGCAGCACCACTCCTCCACGTCACACCAAATCAACTTGAGCCCCATTGCCGCGCACGCGGGAAGGTCGGGACCGCTCCCGCCGTGGGGCACGAAGACGAGATCGCCGCGTTTCAGCTTCGCGCGCTGGTAGACCCAAGAGCAGAGCGCGATCGGCTTTTGGGTCGGGTGAAGGTGGCGGTCCCCTTTTTCGGTCTTGCGCAGCGCCCCGCGCCACCAATGCCGGAATATGCGCAGCGGTCCGCCGAGGTTCGACCACGCAAGTTCACCGTCAGCGTTGTCGTCGGGCGTCTGGTCTTCGCGCTTGTCCCAAAGCAGCCACGACGGCGACTCGGGCACGCGCGGCGCGTAGTGGTTGGCGCCCCAAAGCACCGTTGGGCGCCTCAGGTTGAGGATGGGAGCCGGGTCAAAGGGCGCGTCGTCGCCGACCACGCGTGGGAAGTCGTGAGGCAACCCCACCTCGCGCGCTACGCGGGCGCGGGCACGGATCTTCTGGGAAGCGCGAGCGAGCGACCCGACCCGCCCCTTGCTCCTCCGCTCGGTCTCTTCGTTGACGCCATACGGCGGGTCGTCATGCACGAGCGCCACCTCGCGCACCGGCACGACGCCCGCCGCGAGCACGTTTTCAAAACGGTCGTGATAGACCGTGATGAGCCCATCATCGCTCTGCCAATACGGTGTCATCGCTCCGCGCCTGCCACATCGCGCAGCATGTTGACCACCCGCAGCGCCGACATGTATCGCGCCTTGTCAAAGGCTCGCGGCGCCTCGCCGTGGCGGTACCAGAGCCGTTGTTCCCAGCCGCACGTGGCGACGCCTGCCACGGTCGCGCGGTCGGCTTGCAGGGCATCCGCGTGGCCTTGCTCCACGATGAGTCGCAGCCACGCAGGCATGCGCTCCCCGTAGAGCAGCACGTCCCCGCTGCCGATGACAGCCGCGTGCTCGTAGCAACACGGCAGCGCCACGCGCGCGAGCATGTCCATGTCGCCCACGGCTGCGTCGAGCGCAGCACGAAGCGTCTCCACCTCGTCAAGCGCGTCCAGCAAGGCGGGGCCATGCGACGGCGTGTAGGTGAACGGCGAGCACATCGCGTACGCAACCGCTCGCTGGCGCAAGATGTCGATGCGCTCCGGCGTCAGCGCGCCACCGTGGTCAGCGGGCGCGTCGCTGCGTAGCGTCTGTCGTTGCAGCCACAGCAAGTCGTTAAACGTGCGAGCGGTGCAGGCGTCGTCGCTCACTCGCGGCTCGCCTGCGCTTCGCGGCCCATGGCCAGCGCCGTGTCGACGATCGTGTTGAACACCGACTTGTGCGTGAGCCGAAGCCGAGTCATGAGCGCCATCAGCGGCACGGGCACCGCGTCGGTAGAGACGACCGCATGGCGATCGTTGGCGTCAGCCGTATCGCACGGTACGATGAACGGGTCGCCTTGCAGCATAAGCACGGTGATACTCTCGGGCTTCGCAAAGACGCTCATGCGCATCATGTTGGCGGCGTCTCCGACCATGCGAGCATCGGGGAACGCCGTGCGGATGCTTGCGTCAAGCAGGTTACGCCGCGCCACACGGCGCTTGGTCTCGGCGAGACTTTCAACCATATCGGGCGGCGGTGGAATCCGCGTGAGCACGCCAGCGATCACGCGCGACTCCAAGGCAAACGCCGTCGCTGCCACGACCCCGGTTGCATCTCCAGCCGCGATGGCGGCGACGAGCATGCTGGTCCACAGCGCAAGCACCTCAGCGCCGCCGGAGTAGGCGGCCGCGTTCCACCACGGACCCACTGGCAGTACGCGGTCGTAGAAGCGAAGCACAAGCGGCTCGCACGCGTAGCCCTGCTTCTCGGAGTCGCGCAGCAGCGCGAAGCCGAGCACGATGTCGCGCATCTTGGCCGACTCGGGCACGTACATGCCGTAGAGCTCGCACAGCGCAGCCATGCGGCGCAGATCGTCGGCCTCTTGCGCGTTGCTCTCGTTGCACGCCTTGGCCTCGCGCAAGAACGCGTCGGCGATCTCGCACATGCCGGCAACCGCGCCGAGGTCGGCGGTGATGTTCAGGGTGGTCGTGGTCGTGGTGGCTTCGCTCATGGTGCTCTCCGTTGGGGGTTGCTGTAGCCGCCACGTTGTACCTTGGTCGCGGTCGCCTCGGCAAGCGACGCGCCCCCAGCGCCATCGTGACGCCGAGACTTGAACGTGCGCTCGCCCGACATGAGGTCGAAGATCAACTTGCCCACCGCGAAGCCGTCGAGCCGCGCGCCATCGCTGCCACCAACGCCCGCCGCGGCAAGCGCGCCGCCACCGTCAAGGCCATCGGTCGCAAGGCTCACGCTGATCTTGTGCATCCACAGCGAGTGCGCCGCTTGCGCCGCGGGCAGCGCGTACGTGGCGGTGTAGATGCGCGTCTCGCTTGCAGTCTGCCCGATGCGGTCAATGCGCGCCCACGCTTGCCGCGCCGTGATGGCCTTGCAGTTGGGGTTCTGCAACCAAAGCTGCGTCGCGAAATGCACGAGCGGGTTGAGACCCGTTTGGATGGCCTCGGGGTTGAAGACGCCCACGCGCACGCCCGGGGTGACGATGTTCTCGTTGATCCAGTCCTCGCGATGCCCGGTGTCCACCTTCTTCGCTTCCAGGTACACGACGGGCTCTTGCAGCGCCTTCGCCAAGATGCGCCGCAACCTCGGCAACAGCAGCGATGACGTCGCCATCACCATGCAGCGCCGCCCCTCGGCAAGCTCCGCACGGCACGTGTCGATCGCCCACTGCTCCATGGGCAACACCTCGTCGCGCGGAAGCCCGTCCTCGCTCACCACGACCTTGCCCGCGTACACGCCGAGCATGCGGTTGTCCGGGTAACGGATCTGGTAAGCGCCGCCCTTCGTGTTGCCCGTGTCCTCGCTCGCGAGCAGCGGATACTCCGTCGCGAGATGCGCGAGCGCTCCCCACAACTTACCTGCAAGATCGCGGCTGAATCGGTCCTGCTTGATCTGCATTTGCAGTTCTGCCAGCAAGCGGCCAGCCTTCGCCGCAAGCACGGCGCCCGGCTCGATCTGCACGTGAATCTCGCGGCACGGCGGCAAGTCGATCGCGAGGTCCGCCTTGTGTAGCACCGGGCTCACGCGCAGCAGGTAGCGCAGCAGGAACAGCGGCAGCACGCCGGGCGCATCGCCGAGGATGCGCACCTCGCGCTGCACGCGGTCGCTGTTGCTGCCGTACGCCACGACAGTACCCGTATCGCGGTTGACGTCGCGCTCTTGCACTTTGACGTAGCCGTAGCGGTCCACGAAAAGCGACCGCTGGTCACGCGCGAACTCGTCGCGGAACTCCGGGTCAAGCGCGTACTGCGCAGCCCAAAGTTGCTTGGCGTAGCCACCCATCGCCGTGCCCGTCATGGCGATCACAGGCATGCCGAGACCAGCAAGACGCCACGCCGCGCGCGCCTGGGCCGAGTTCTCGTTTGCGGCTTCGTGGATCTCGTCCCCCACCATCATGTCGAACAGCTTGCGATGGCGTCGCGCGATGTACTTGCTCAGCGCGTAGCGACGGCCGCCACGATCCGGGTCTGCCGTGGCTTCGTAGAGCGGCTCTTTGCACTCGTCGGACTTGCGCCACGCACCGACCGCAGCGAGCTTGCCGCACGCGATGACGGCCGCCGTGCCGCTGCCCCGCGGTACATCGCTCCACGTGACGCGCCCGCGGTCCGCCGCGATCTGATCGTGGTAGCCCGTCGCGCGCGCGCCGCCGCGGATGGCATCGCGGTCGTTGCGCCACCTGGGCCACGGGTCTTGGCCGCCACCGTAGGAGACATGGCTGATGTCGTGCATGCCCGTTGCCATGCACGCCTGCATACCGTGCTCTTGCACCTTGGCATTGCTCACCATGAGCAGGACCGCGCGCGCCAAGTCACGTTGCCCACGGCCGACGCCATACGATGCCTTGTCGTGCGCGCTGCTCTCGTAGATGCGCACCGCCACGCGCACCGCGAGGTCATCGTCCGCAATGGCCCACAGCAGCCCCTCAATCGCCGCGTTGAATGCGGCAATGCCGTCGTCGGTCTTCGGTTTGCACCGCGACGCGACGGCCGCATCCAAGGCATAGCGCAGCCGCGCGGACGTCTGTGCACGCGACCACGCCGTGCGAAATCGCGCCATCTGCTCGGGCGGTGGCATCGGCCCCGCCACCTCATCGATCATGTTGGGCACCAGCGACGCCGCGCGCTCCACGATGCGCTCGCGGATGCGCCCCGTCATGAGCGCACGCACTTCCGGCGCGTGCGGGTACGCGGGGTAGATGGTCTCTGCGATGACGCGGGCAGCGTGCGCCAACGCGCCATGCGCGACGCGATGCGTGCGCGGGCAGCGAAGCCGCTTGCGCGCAAGCTCCTCCTCTTGCTCCGCGCCAGTCTTGTTAACCACGCGCGGCATGGCCGTACCGCACCGCGGGCACGCCGCTTCTTCCTGGGCCTCTTCATGCACCGAGAAGACCGCCGGGCCGGTGCTTGACCACATGACGCGCAGCCAACGCGATGACGGGTCGGGCCTGTGCGTGCGTCGCTCCGCGCCATGCCGCGTGGCCTCGGTGAAAGCAGCCGTCATGCGCCACGCAACGCCATCGCGGCTTTCCTCGATAGCAACGAACAGCTCGCCATCATCCTGCGTGTCGGGGTCACAGCCGACGCGATCCACGCGCAAGGTGATCTGCACCTCGCCCTTGCGCACACGACGGGCCGGTGAATGGTCAAGGCCGTAGCGCTCGTCGCTGTGAAGCAGCACGCGGGTGTGCGTGACGCCGTTCCACGCGTGTCCAAGCTTCGCCATCTCGCGCGAGAGGATGGCCACCACCATGCCGGGCGTGCGCTCCGCTGCGAGGTCGTCAACATCGGACACCGACGAGATCACGCGCACGCGCGCCTCGGGCACCACAAACGCCACCTGATCGCGCCACGACTTGAGCAGATGTGGCGGGCAAAGCACCAGCGTGCGCCAGATACCACCGCTTTGGATGACGGGCGCCGCAATGGTCTTCATCGCGGCGAGAGCGATGCTACTTTTGCCTGTGCCTGGCTCGCCGAGCACGATGGCCGTCTTGCCCGCGTAGTGGCGGCGCACGGCCATCGCCAACGCGCGCGGGTTGGCGCTCTTGCGCCCCTTGTAGCGGGCTCGCCGCGGCACCACGACGGGCTTGTCACCGCCGAGCAGCTTGACCGTCGCCATGACGGTGTGTGCCTGCGCTCGGTAGAGCGGGCGGGCAACGTCGGCGACGTGGATCTCATGCTCCGGCCTGCTTGGGTCGTGCAGCACTGGGCAGTTGGCGAGCATGACGTCAAGTAGCGACTTGCCGTAAACCGCGAGCAGGTCAGCCGTCGTGAGTTGCTCAACGGTTGTCGCGTCGCTCTCGTCCTCGGAGTCGATCAGCTTGTGGTACTTGCGCGCGCGGAGGTCGAGAACCACGACGCTCAGGCGCGGCTTCTGCACTTTGATGCTTGCAGTCTTCTCGCCGTCCTTGTTGGTCTTTTCGTCCACCTCGACGAACTCACGCACGAAGGTGCCTTTGACCAAGAGGTCGGGCCATCCGCTGGCCGCGTCATCTGGCGTGATGCGCTCGCCGTCAAACACGCCCGCGGCGATCGCCGTCGCGATGTGCGCGGGCCGCAGCGGCGTGGCCACGGGGTAACGCCGCTGCAAAAGGTCGGCGACAGGTGGCGGCATCATGCCTGGAATCGGCACCAGCGCGCCGCGCTTGTCGGTCGCGTGTAGCGGTACGAAGCGCGCGACGACGGCGGCCGTGTCCACCGGCCGCATGCGCCATGTACCAAAGCCGCTGCGGTGATACGGATGGCCGGGGATGGTGACCACGGGCGCGCACGTGCCCACCGTGGGCAGTACATGGATCAGCTCGGCATCGCCTGACATCGCGACGAGACGTGCGAGCGCCGCGGGATTCGGGTCAAGCAGCGCCGTGCGCCGCGTCGCATACACCACGACTTGCTTGTAAGCGCGGTCGCGTTCTTGCGAGAACAGCGGCTCGGGGAACTTGAAGACAGCCGCGACCTTGTAGTGCTGCGCCAGCGTCGCCGCGAGTTTGTCCAGCGCGGTGTACGGCACGATGAGCACCAGAACGCCGCCCTGGCAAAGCGCGTCCGTGAAGCGGTCAAGGAACCTTGATTCAAGGTGCCCCAGGTTGTACGGCGGATTGAGCAAGATCGCGCTCGCGCCAGCGTGAGGCGTGCCGCCGTAGTCGCCCTCGCGCTTGAACTCGACGGCGAACGCGTCGCCGTACAGCACGTGCATGCGGTTGGCGTCGACCACGGGCGCCTTGCCACCTGACAGCGCGGAGAGCTTGCGCCAGCGCGCAGCCTCCATCTCCACGGCGTAGAGGTGCACGTGGCTCCACGCGGTGCCCATCGCGGCTTGCGCGAACTCCACGACGGCAGCGCCGTCACCTGCGCACGGGTCGACCACGGAGTAGTGATCGCCGGGACCGCGCGCGCAAAGCGCCGCGATGCTCGGTACCAGTTCATGCGGCGTGGGCACGTACCCACCCGTGGAGAATCCCTCTGCGCGCATTACGCTGCCCTCTTGGCCTTGCCAGGCTTGCCCGTCTTTGCGAGGAACAGGCTCACCTCGTCAGCAAGCCACGGCTCGATCTGCGAGTGCTTCGCGTTGAACGCGACCGCCGGCAAGCACCCCACACGCGCCAACCCATGCGTGCGCATGCGCACCTCGGCCGTGCAACCCCACTTGGGGCGCGAGAACGAAGACGTCGTCAACTCCACGTCGAGCCCCGCGTAGTGATGGTCCACAGCGCTTAGTAGGATCTGCATGAACAGCCGCGGGTCCAACGGCAACGGCAGCCCCGTGCGCCGCATGAAGAACGTCGCGAACAGCGACGCCATGGCCGCTGGCGAGGGCAGCACGGTAGGCAGCGCCGCGGCTTGCGCTGCGTCCAAGTAGCCGATCGATCGCACGTACTGCACTACCGCGGCGTCGTCCATGCGCTGCGCTTCCGCCCATGCCTTCGGCGTGATGACGAGGAACGCCGCGCCCTCGTTGTCGATCATGCCCGCGCCGTCGTAGCGCATGAGCGCAGGCATCGTCACCTGAAAGCCAGCGTCGCCGATGTCGGGCCACCGCTGATCGTCAAGCCGATAGCCCGCGCTGCGCAAGAACTCCCAGCGGTCTCCCTTCGCTTTGCTGTACTTGTTGCCCACTTCGCCGTCAGGGATGTCAATGCGATGCCCAAGCCGGCAGTTGGCTTTAAACGGCGCCAAAGCGCCTTCGCTGCACGCGAACGCGGCGTAGATGGGCCGCCGCACTTCGGTGTCGGCCTTGCCACCTTCCCAAAGGCCGTCAGCCTCTACCCACGCCAGCAGCGTGGCCCCAAAGCTACGCCCCTTCGCCTTGTCGCTGTCAGGCTCGGACACGACAACTTCGGGCGGCGTGCCTTCGTTGATGTAGGTTGCCAGTGTGCAGTTGCGCATTTGGGTGAGCACGCGAAGTGGTGGCAGGCCATGACGACCGGCCACCGCTTCGCGACGCTACGACGTCAACCTACCACCGCAACGCCACGGTTCACAAGGCGCCCGTGACGTCGCAGATGCCGCCGACGCGACGTATTCAGCGGGCGCGCTTAGCCGCAGCGTCGGCCGCAAGCTTCTGCTCGGCGCGAGCACGGCCCGCGATGTGGCGGGACTTGGCCAAGTTGGCGCGGCGCTCGGCGCGGTTGACGCCGAACAGCGAGCCCCACTCGGGGGACTGCGGCGAAGGTTCTTCGTTGATGTTGTATTCGATGGGCTGCTCTTGCATGGCGCTACCCTACGCGATGGCAGCCGCGTCGCCAAGGGCGCCGTCAGCCAATGCGCAGACCCACGCGGCACCACACGCCACGCAATGCTGGTGCAGGTGCTCGTCAAAGCGCTTGCAGCGTCGCCATGGCATCCACCACGGCCCGAGGCGCACACGGGCCGCACCGTGGCAGTAGACAGGGCTGCTGACGCGCACGATGCGTTGCCGCTTCTCTTGGTAATAGACCGGACATTGCGGACAGCGACTCGCTTCGTGGTCGAATGACGCGACATCGCTGTCGACGTGACAGCGGCTACACCGAGCCACGTTGCAAGCGCCGCACGATGGGCACTTGTGCCGCGGCCCCACGTGCAGCGGCGTCGCGTCAGGTCGCTCGTCGCGCTCACCAGGAGAGCGGTGCGGGCTCACGTCACGCGCCCATGGCCTGCGTTGCTCTGCAAGGCAGCAAGGTGTGGGTTGCGGCTCTTGCCCGTCGCTTCGTCCGGCTTCGACTGCAAGAGCACGCCGTCAAAACCCGCGAACGTCGCTGCGTCAGCCGCGGTGATCTGGTCTTCGTAGAGCAGGTAGGCGAGCTTTCCGAGCCAGCCACCGTCGCGAGCACGGCGCCGCAGCCGTTCGTACAGCGCCGTCGCGTATCGGCTCCACAGCATCGCGCCGCGCTTGCGGTCCACGCCCCCGTAGACGTCATCAAACCACGTTCGGCCGACGCTGCCTTTCTCGTACCCGTCGCGCACCGTGCGCCAGTTGTCGCGGTTGTTGTAGGGCTCGGCCCACACGGTCTCGCAACGCGAAGGCTTGATGGCGTCGATCAGCGCGTCGACGTCCTCCGCGCCATCGCTCCGCAGCATGTCCGGGAAGATGGGGCACAGCATGCCGAACGTGTCCACGCCCGCATCTTGCAGCCGTTGCAGCGCGCGCAGCCTTGCGCTCGGCTTGCTGGTGCCAAGCTCCACGCGCGACGCCCACGCGTCATCCGTCGTGCCCACCGACAGCCCCACGACGAAGCGGCCGGGGTGCGCTTTGAAGTAGGTGATCCACTCGTCGCGGCCGACGACATCGCACTTGGTCAGCACGCGGATGCGGAATGCCGTCCGCGCGAGCACGGCGTCAAGCGCTCGGCGCGTCAGGCCGCTGGTGAGCGGGTAGCCGATGAAGGCGTCCGTCAGTTGCGACACCATGAGCACCTCGCCAGCGCCCCACGTAGCAGGCTTCCTGCTCAGTTGCGCGTCGAGCCGACGCATCACCTCGTCAGCATCCCACGTGATGGCGATGCCCGGGTCACGCGTAGGGTCGACCGTCTCGCCGAGCTGCGCCTTCGCCAGCGTGATCAGTCGCGCCTTGTTGACGCGCATGGGGTAGCCGTCGTTGGTGGAACAGTAGGAGCATGAAGCTCCGCAGCGTCGCGCGAGGTCAAGATGGTAGTCGCTCAGTC
>ERZ650304.926-NODE-926-length-12440-cov-3.642632_pt1 | contig 12440 bp, 12 predicted proteins | sample MGYA00376240_ERZ650304 | MGnify/ENA primary metagenome ERZ650304 (study PRJEB26733, sample SAMN07839271) | wastewater metagenome | biome: small river; feature: stream; material: water | place: USA: North Carolina | collected 2016-03-01 ...
TGAGAGGACATTATTGACGTCGTGTGCGACGCCGCCGGCCAATCTACCGATGGATTCCATCTTCTGGGCTTGCACCAGCTGACGTTCCATCTCCTGTTTTTCACGCTGGGTCCGAAATTCTTGTAAAGCGCGCTCCATAGCCGAAGGAAGGCGCTTGAGATTGTGCTTTAGGACGTAGTCAGTTGCCCCGATCTTCAGCGCTTCGATAGCGGTGTCTTCGCCTACCGTGCCCGAGACTACAATGACGGGAAGGCTCATTCCTAGTTTATTCAAGATTTTAATGGCGGCAGGTCCGGAAAATGAAGGAAGATGATAATCAGAGATCACGATGTCCCATAGGCCACTACTCAGGGCATCTTTCATTTGCGTTTCAGTTTCGACCCTGACCCATTCCGGTTCACTGCGGTCTTTGCGGATCAGGCGCATGATCACTTCGGCATCTTCTTCGGAGTCTTCGATTAGGAGAATTCTTAGATTTCGTTCCATTTATGCCTCTTCATTTCGGTTGAGATTTCAGCCCAATGACATTGAATACGACCAAAGGGTGATGAATGCCTTTGAGCTCATGTGTTCCGATCGGAGCGGTTTCCGCAAAATGAGAAACAGTCTGTATTAATCGTTGTGGAATCAAGATTTGTCCTTTGTCGGCGGCCGAACACAATCGAAAGGCGACATTGGTTACAGTGCCGATGACGGAATAGTCCCAGCAGCCTTCGACGCCAATGCTGCCTACCGTTGCAAATCCAGAAGCAATTCCCGCACCAAAGTCAATGGAGTATTCCATATCTGCCCATTTCCGGCGGAGATGGCCCAATTCTTCCCGGATTTGGATACCGGCTCGTACGGCCATTTCCTGGGGATTCGGAATTTCCATGGGGTCGTTGAAAAAAGCCATGATGCCATCTCCTGCGACGTGTCCAATCGTTCCTCCACAGTTCAGGACGGCCCGCGCAACACCCGAATAATATTCTTTGAGGACTTGGACCACCACTTCCGGCTCCGAAAGTTCCACGAAGCTCGTGAAGCCCCGTAGGTCGATGAAGAGTACGGTCACATCTTTGCGGTGCCATTCGAAAGGGTCCCCTTGGCTGCCGGAAACGATTCTTTCGGCAACGGTGGCCGGGAAAAACCGCTTCAACCGGTCTAGCTTTTCACGGGATTGATGGACCTCGGCTTCGGCCAGATCACGACGAAGTCGATCTTCCGCTTCCTGAACTTCCCGGATGATGGTGGGGACTAGTCGATGAAGCTGATCCTTGAAAATATAGTCGCGGGCGCCGAGGCGTACCGATTCCACCGCTACGGATGCACCCAGTGAACCCGAGACTAAAATAAAGGGGATTTCCTTTTTAAGGGTCATCAAAAGCGCAAGGGCTTCCATTCCTCCAAAACCAGGGAGGGAATAGTCAGAAAGAATGATGTCCCATTCTTCCTCGAGAAGGGCCTTTTCGAAAGTCGCGGCGGTGTCGACTCTCATGATGTCAAATTTGAGCCCGCCCTGAACGAGCTGCCTTTGAATCAATTGAGAGTCTCCTTCTAGGTCTTCAACTAGAAGGATCCGGATGCGTTGCGTTGTCGCGCGTGGCATATTTTTCGGGCCCTTTACGGTTTTCGCTGTTGAGTGACCAATTTTTGTAGAGCGGCCAAAAAGCTGGGATCGTACTTATCCGTTCCTGTTTGGAGCATATGCTGGAGTGCATCGCTCCATCTTGGCGGCCAATGCGGGGTCTAATTCAGTTTTGCCAATATCGTGAAACAATCCGCCCATCGCGATCTTGAAGAGAGTTGCGTGGGAAGTCCAACCGATGGTGCGAGCAAGCATTATGCTGATAAAACTGACGGCTACGCTGTGCGCGTAGAGATAATCGGCAGAGCTGGAGAGGGAGTCCAGTAAGCTCAGAGTGGATGGATTCTCCGTCAGAATCGCAATGGAGGTTTCAGAAAACAGTTTTGAATAGAGGTAGCCTTCCTCATCCAATCCGTCTGAACGGAGATGCTGCAGGAGGGTTTCGCCGGTATGACGGATTAAATGAAGTTTCTTTTCCTTGTCCATGGCGGGAGCTTTTGTGATGAGTTCCCCAATGTGGAGATTGAAGCCAATGTACCGGGAGTAGTCGTCTTTTTTGAGATAAAGAAAATAGAGGCCCTTTTCTTTATAGGCCATGACTCGCTCTCGGTCTAAGTCTTCTCCTTGATGAGCAACCTTCACGAATCGGTCGTCAGGAAGTCTAACGTAAATATCGAAGTGGATCTCACTTCCACAAATAAAATCATCGATGGGCATTCGACTAAAATCGTCAATCGTGGGAACGGAAGAAGGATCTGGAGAATCCGGAAAAAGTGACTTAACGACCTTAATCAGTTCTTCTCGACGAAAAGGTTTTGCCAGAAAGCCAGCCGCGCCAATCTTGAATGCTTCAGCTGCATCGCAGATTTCAGAAAAGGCCGTCATCAATACCACAGGAATTGGGTGATTTTCCCGGATCTTTTGGAGAAGCTGGATCCCATTCATCTCTGGCATGCGAATATCTGAGATGACTAAATCGACTCCAGCCAGAGCCCCCAGGGCCGCTTTGCCATCTGCAGCAGTGACCACAGAAAAGCCGGAACTTTCGAGAGTCTTTTGGACAGCCTGTCGAGGGAGAGGCTGATCTTCAACTAATAATATCTTCACAGTATTTAGATAATAACATAAATTTTTTTCCCAAGTATGATAAAAAATTGACAATGACGATGCGCGTTAATTTACTGGCCCGAGAGTAGAGGGTTTTTTGGGACGCACCCCGTTGAGATTCTGCTCGATTGATCGAATGAATTGCGATACTGGCCTCCTATGCAAAATAGGCAGTCACTCCATGGATATCATTTAAAGCAGGCTCGGCTTATGGATCCTGTCCGGGAAATCGACCAGGTTCAAGATCTCATTATTCAAGATGGGCGGATTTGGAAGATAGGAAAAGGGCTTGTCACCCCTCCGGGAATCATTCCCCGGGATGCGCGAGGTTTACTGGTGGTACCGGGGTTTATCGACCTCCACGCACATTTGCGGGAGCCAGGAGAAGAATACAAAGAAGATATTCAATCGGGTTCGGCTTCTGCGGCTGCGGGCGGATTCACTTCTGTTTGTTCCATGCCGAATACTAAACCTACCAATGACAATCGCGCGATTACCGAGTTGATTTTAGCTCGCGCTAAAGCTGCCGATGGCGTGCGTGTCTATCCGATTGGCGCTATCACGCTGGGGTTGGAGGGAAAAGTGTTGACAGAAGTTGGGGATTTAAAGGATGCGGGTGTGGTGGCCATCAGTGATGACGGCAAACCCGTCATGAACTCCCGGCTGATGAGAAGAGCTTTGGAATATGGTAGAACCTTTGACCTTCCGGTCGTGCAACATGCGGAAGATCTCCATCTCTCCGAAGGTGGGGTGATGAATGAAGGCCTTAGTTCAACCCGTGCCGGTTTGAAAGGTCAACCGGCGCAGGCGGAGTCTTCGATGGTAGCCAGAGATTTGGAACTGGTTGAGTTGACGGGGGCTCGCTACCATGTGGCCCATATTTCAACGGCGGCTTCGGTTCAGCTCGTTCGACAAGCTAAGCGCAAAGGACTGCCAGTGACCTGTGAAGTGACGCCTCATCACCTCACCCTGACGGACGAAGCCTGTTTGAGTTATAACACCGATACTAAAGTGAATCCTCCATTGCGTACGCAATCGGATCTAGAAATTCTTCGAGAAGCTTTAGCGGATGGAACGATTGATGCGATCGCAACAGACCATGCTCCCCATTCTTCAGTGGAAAAGCGAGTCGACTATGGTTGCGCCGCGTTTGGAGCTATCGGTTTTGAGACGGCATTTTCGTTAGTTTATAAATTAGTGGAAGAAAAGCAGATCTCATTGATGACTGCTATTCAACGACTGACGGCCGGTCCGGCTCAGGTTTTCAGACTTCCGGGAGGGATCTTGCATGAAGGTGCCATAGCGGATGTCACGTGTATTGATCTCGAAAAAACTTGGAGCGTAGATTCCCATCAAATTCTTTCTAAAAGCAAGAACAGCCCCTTTTTAGGCTGGAAGCTCAGAGGGAAGATTGCATCGACTTGGGTTGGAGGAAGATTGATTTATGACGAAGCAACCATTGTTTCCAAGTCGACATTTGTTGGGAATTAAAGATCTTAAGAAGACTGATATCCTGGGCATACTGGATGCTGCCGATGACTTCTTGAAAATTTCTGAAACTCCCGTAAAGCGAATTGCAAATTTGCAGGGTAAAACCGTCATTAATTTTTTTATGGAAGAATCGACTCGAACCCGGTCTTCTTTTGAAATTGCGGGAAAAAGACTGGGTGCGGATGTGATTAATGTTTCTGCCTCAGGGTCTTCGCTGGCTAAGGGAGAGACTATTTTAGATACTGCATTGAATTTAGATGCCATGAAGGCAGATCTCCTGGTGGTCCGCCATCCGACCGCAGGGAGTGTACACATGCTTGCTCAGCATGTGAGAGCAGGAATCGTGAACGCTGGTGATGGAATGAATGAGCATCCTACGCAAGCACTATTGGATTGCGCTACGATTCGGAAACACAAACGATCTTTTGAAAATCGAATTGTCACGATCATCGGGGATGTTGCGCACAGTCGAGTGGCGCGTTCCAATATCTATGCTTTAAATCAATTGGGGGCAAAGGTGAGGGTAGCGGGACCCTTGACGTTACTCCCTTTAGGCCTGGAAACTCTAGGGGTAAAAAGCTTTTGCCGTGTGGAGGAGGCCATTGAGGGAGCGGATGTGTTGATGGTCCTTCGTCTTCAGAAAGAGCGTCAGGAAAGTGGATTAATTCCAAATGCGAGGGAATACAGTCGGTATTTTGGTTTGAATTCAAATCGTCTAAAATTGGCCCGGCCAGATGCCATCGTGATGCACCCCGGACCCATGAATCGTGGAATAGAAATCGAGAATGATGTCGCGGATGGTCCTCAGTCAGTCATCTTGGAGCAAGTGACCTACGGAGTGGCTATTCGAATGGCCATTCTAGATACGTTGATTCGGAATTCGGATCGAACGGCTGACTTTCGCAATGGATGAACAGTTGAGGCCAGAGGTTTTTCAAGCAAGATGGAATTCTCATTTTAAATATGAGTAGACTGTAAAGAAAAATTTATTTTTCGAAGTAGAGGCTCAGAGAGCCACAACAAGGATTTGACAAACTTTTCCTGGCGTCCAAAGATTGAGGTCACAGATAATAATTCGGATTTTTCTGAATTAGTTCGGTAGAATAATAATGATAGGGAAAAGGGTGGGAGCTTCATGAGCGAAAACATAACTATGATGAATGACGAGCGTAAGTTTTTGCACGAAATCGCCAATCCTTTGGCGGCGGCACTTTTCATTGCGGATATTCTTTTGGAAGACGTAAAAAATGAAGAGCAGGAACTCGCTCGGGATACCCTCGTTGCGAAGTTGGAGCAAGTGAATGGTTCACTTGAACGATTGCGTGAGTTGCTGAAGAACCGGAGAGCTTTGCTGATTTCTCGTACTACTGGAGGCGAACAAGAGGCGAAGAGATGATGACGGCTGCGCCTCCGGCAGCAGGCAAGACAGTTTTGGTGGTCGACGACGATGATGTCATTCAATCCGTACTCAAAAAGTCTCTCGAAAAACTGGGTTTTAAAGTCATTCAGGCTTCGGGTGGGCATGAAGCTCAGAATAAGATAAAAAAATCAAATTCAACCGATGGCTAGATTAATCGCAGTTTGCGATCAATTCTGTAATTGGGTGATTACTCCGCCTGATCAAGAGAAAATGACTCCGGCGGCGGCCATTGAGCGTCTTTTTGTCCTCTATGGAGAGATTCTAGATGTGGTTTATTTGGTCGAGCTTGCTAAGATCTTCAAAGTTAACCCACGAAAGTGGCTGGAGAATCTAAAAAACGTCGATCCAAGCCTTCTGAAACGTTAGACAAGGATGCTGGAGAGTTCGCTTTGACGCCAAGATTAAATTGGAGTTTTTTGAAAAAGACTCCTCCGGGACCCGGAGTTTATCGAATTTATGGTTCTCAGTCCCTGCTCATCTATGTGGGCAAGGCCAAGAATCTGCGACGTCGTCTAAGTCAATATAAGAACGTTAAACGTCGGCGCAAGCATCGCCGGATGGGTAGAATCATTCAAGAGGCAGAGCGGATCGAATTTGAGTCTTGCGATTCGGAGTTGGCAGCGGAACTCCAAGAAGTGCAGTTGATCCAGTCTCATCGGCCTAAATGGAATATCGTAAGCGCTTTTTATTTTCTCTATCCCATGCTGGGTTTGAAGTGGGAGGGCAAGAGTCAGGATCATCTTCTCTTCTGCTACACGACCCATCCAGAAAACTATCCGGATTTTCTCTTTCATGGGGCCTATCGATCTCGTGAAATCACGCAGGAAGCCTTTTTCGCAATCGTGAAACTCCTAAAATACGTGGGACACCCCATGGGTTCCGTGAAAGAAAGACGTTCCCGGCACTCTTATTTATATGGATTCCGCAACTTATCTGAAGAATGGATGAACCTTTGGTCGGAGTTCTTAAAGGGTCATTCTAGGCAAGTCTTGGAAGTTCTCATTTTATCATTGGTGGAAAATGCGGGCGCCCGAGAGGAAAGAAGTGAAATTCAAGAATTATTGGAAAAAATCAAACGTTTTTGGAACCATGAGGCCATCCCCTTATATCGAGCGCGCACGCACACGGGGTTCTCGTCCTTTCCCGTGAGTCAATTGGAACGGGACCAGGTTTTTATTCGCTACCGGCATTTAGCAGCCGATGTTAAACACGAAAAATTGATCATCTCCAATTAAGGAATTATTATAGACTCCGGGCGTTCCGGTTTCATAGAAGGCCTGGAGTTTTACTCCTCCGCTCGAGTATCTTCCGGATACTCCGTTGAATCCACTCCACTTGACATACTTAGTGGTGCTTAAGGGGTAAGAGGCTTTGATACGAAGCCAATACTGCGTACCCGAAGTTAAAGTGGGTGGAGTAACAAAAGAAAAAACGGCTGTCGCAGAGGTGGTGCTGAGACTGGCGGGATCTATGGTCCTGGCAGTAGCGAGCGGAACGCCGTCTGGCTTTCCGGCACTGTTACTTTCGATAGTCGCCGTTAGCGTAGAAACATTGGCAGTGAAACTGCCTACGACACTGAGCTGAACGACCACACTGGTGGCGGTTCCGTCAGCGGTGACTACAAAGGGTTGAACGAGAGATGAACCGCCGTAATCTGTGAATCCAATTCCTATCTCATCTCCCGTATTGACCCGTGAATAAGCAGCCAAGGAACAAAGGGTAGATCCCACTTTGACTTCGCCACAGCCAAGTAGAGATGAAAAAAGTAGAAATAACGTTAAAAATTGTCGGAACATTCGTCTCACCCCCCCCCTCTTTCAATCCAATATCTATAGAATAACTCGTGAAAGCCACTATTTATAGTAGATTTCCTGATGAAGAGAAGTCTTCGCCACTCCTTTTTGAAGCAAGAAAGCTTTGATTTCGTTGATCATACCTCCGTGTCCACAGAGGTAGTACTCGGTTTCAAGCCAAGGAAAATTTTCTTGGGACATCAAATAATCCGTCACGCGGCCTTTGTAGCCCTTCCAGGCAAGAGTGGGTTGGGAAACCGCCTTGACAAACTCAAGGCCTGGCAAATGATCCAATACGTCTTCGTAAAGAAGTTCATTCTCAGTGCGGACTCCTAAAAGACAATAAGCCCGGGGAGGTGGATTTTGTTGATAAGCTTTTGAAGTCAGGATCGATCGGAAAGGAGCCAGGCCGGTACCGGTTGCCACAAAGCAAGCCTGGCGTCCAGGTTTGGGTTTGTAAACAAAGTCTCCATAGGGAGCCATCACTTTAAAAGTTTGGCCTGGCTTAAGGCTATAAAGGTATTGAGTTCCGGGTCCGCCTTCTACCAGCTTAATGCAAAGTTCAATGGGGTTCAATTCGGGAGGGGAGGCGATCGAATAGGCTCGCCTCAAGTCGCGACCATTGGGACCGGCGCCTGGAATGAAAAGGCTGATAAATTGACCGCCTGCAAATTCTAACGGAGATTGGGTTGTAAACGAGAGCTGAAAAACCGTTGGAGTCATCATTTTTACGGAGCTTACAACACACTGAAGTTCGACGGGCTTCATAACACCTACCTTTTTAACCGCATAATCTAGCTTAGAATCGCGTTTGACGCCACCTCTCAAATAGGATACTAAATAGGTATGTTTGGACTCAGCCTCGGTCACCTAATCATATTGAGTATTGTCGTTCTTTTATTCGGACATCGACGTTTGCCTGAGTTAGGCCATGCTTTAGGCAAAGGCATGAGCGCTTTTAAGCGGGGGCTGGAGGGTAAGAATACGGATGAGGATGAGCGACCGCGAAAACTCACGTAGTCGCCCGAGTCAAAAATCTCTAAGTTCCTGAACGTTCAACTGTAAAAGTTGAAACTGGACTCATCGCGCTGGATATATCCTTGGATAGGCTTTGTACCCGCCAATAGTATCGGCCGGGGGCTGGATTCTCAAATTCGTAAAAGTTGTCTTCCATCCTAAGTTTTGTTTTGGTCCGCGAAAACGCTGGATCCTGGCTAATTTCGATTTCGTAGTTTTCGGTAAAATTGGTCTTCTGCCATGTCAGTGTAATCCTATTATTTTCGTGAAGGAGCATTTCTTTTGTAATGACGGCCCGATCCGATGGCATCACTAAAACCGGTGGAAGAAAGGCGAACGTAAAGCTTTGGAGGCCGGACGTAAGCTCAAAACCATTGTTGAGTTTGGCTGTAACGATATAGTGAAAATTGCCGTGAAATGCTTTGTCTCGGCTAAAGACGAACTCTGGCTTTTTAGTTTGTTTTTCCAGGAAGGGTTTAGGAGAGTTCGGCGCTTTCAAGAAGGCCAGATCATAGTTATCGATATCTGGATAAGCAGGCTTTGCCCAGCGCAACGTGATTTCGAAATGACTCAGGAGTTCTTCAGTGAGTTGATTCGAAGTCATCGATTTGCCACCCACGAGTGGATTCAAAGGCCGAATGCACTCAATGAGTGGATCCAATTCGAAGCTCCCAGTGGTACTTTCAGGGTTAGAAAGAGATTCTCCTTGTGGACCGCGAATTTCCCATTCGTAGTTGCCGGGAGATTGAATTTTGAAAACGGCACTTCCGGAGCCGAGTTGAGCGCTGCTCTGGACTTTAAACACTTCTTTGCCGTTTCGTTTCAGGGGGATGTCGCCGTTGGCAAGTTTCCGCACGACCACCTGGGTTTCGCCGTCCGGAGGAGACATGCTCCACTTCAAAGAAATCTCCTTTTCCAATAAAGTGGAGCTAGGATCTAGCTTGAATTTTTGGTGCAGAGGGTAGATCACCTTGATTTGGGATAAGTCCCTTTTAAAGACTGGGGAAGGTGTAGGCGTCGGAGTTGAGCGATTCGCGGCGATAGCCAATGCTTTGGGATCGGGAGCTTCAATCGGCTTTGACTCGACCTCTTCGGCGACGAGGGGTACGGAATTGATTTTAGGACTAGAGCTAGGATCCTGAACATCAACTCTCTTAGCGGTATTTGCGTTAACTGTAATGACTTGATCTCCACTCGTAATAAGGAGTTTTTGCTTACCTGCTTGTCCGATCACTTTACCTGCGACGACCTCGAGTCGACCCGAAGGTTGCCGACGAATTTGGCTGAGAGTGGTATGTTGAGGGAACGCCAAGCGGACCATAGTCTGTGCGCCTAGTTCAGCGGAGCTGCCGCCGTCGAAATAGATACTTGCACTGGAGTGGGGACCCGTGACGATCATGTCCATGTTGTACAGGGGAGAGAGCGAGTCGATCGCGTTAAATTCATTTTGATTCGATTTTCGTCGCTTAATGGACCCATCTTTGGAAACGATATGTCCGATTAAGACTTGTTTGTCATTTTCTCCAATATTCAAAATAGATTTAATGAGTGGAAAATTGGTCGAAAAACCAAGGTACGAAAAAATAAATATGATTATTGAAAACAGAATAATAATAATTTCCCAGAGCTTGAAGTTCAAAGTACGCATGGCTAACTTGTTCCCTTGGGCATCAGGCGTATCGCCGCCATCGTGACATCGTCGTCCAGGGCTTTTCCGATGTTGTGCTGCAGGAATTCTTCGACTAAGCCCGTAATGATCGCCTTGGGTTCATCTAAAGAATGAGCTTCTAGCCACTTACGGACTCTTTTTTTTCCGTACTGTTCCTTTTCTAAATTGTTTCCTTCAATCAGTCCGTCCGTATAGACGAAGAGAAGATCGCCCGGTTGAAAAGCAATCGATTGTTCCTCGAAGTCCGGACAGTCTCGCATTTCACCTAAACGTTGACCTTGGGCGACGAGGCTTTTGACCTGGGTCGCCCCATTCTCCTGGGTAAAGAGCCAAGGAAAGTTATGTCCTGCGCTGGAGTAGGTGAGGGTCTTGTGCTCGAAATCGATGACACAAACAAAGAAAGTCATCATGATCTTGGAAAGAGAAGCATCATAGATCACACGATTGGCGAAAGAAAGCATGCCGCTGGGAGAAAAAGAGAAATCGGGATCTTCCTGCGCGAGTTTATGCATGCAACTGAAGCAACTTCGGGCGGAAGCGGTGATCAGAGCGCTGGGAAATCCGTGACCGGTGGCATCGGCGATCATGACGGCCACTCGATTGCCCACGCCAAAGAAGCCCCACCAGTCCCCTCCGCATTGGGATGCGGATTGATAGTGGCTGTAAATTCTCAACGTTTCGCTTTCAAAGTCGCCCATGGGAATCAATGTTTGTTGCACGGTAGAAGCGATAGCGAGTTCGCTTTCTATCTTCACTTTTTCGGTGTTTTCGCGGATGAGTTCGCCGATCTTGGAAGACATCGTGTTAAATGAATTGGAGAGCGCACTGAGCTCATCCCGGCCTTTCTCTTCAACATGAACCGAGAAGTTCCCTTTGGTGACTTCTTTTGTAGCATTGTAAAGGAGTTCAATGGGTGCGGTGAGTGTCTTTGAGAACAGGATGGCAAAGATGATCGCGGCGGCGACGGCCATGGATCCCAAGAGGACAAACTTTTCAATCAACAGATAAGTGGCCAGCATGGCTTTTTGCCATTCCGTTTTGGTCAGCACGACGAGATTCAAGCCAGGGAGCACAAACGAGCCGAGGTAGTGGGTCCCGTCAACATCATACTCTTGAGCGCCGTTGGTCATTTGATTTTGGTTGCGGGAAGCCACTTTGAAAAGGGGGTTATTGGATATATTCTCCTTTGAGAACATGGCGGTAGGGTCTGTGTCAAATAGTGTCCATCCGCTTTTGGAGGCGATGGTGAGTTTCAGGTTATTCACTTCTCTGCCAAAGTCCTTAAGCGATACCAGGGCCAACGCAATAGGCATTCCTCCTGGATTTTCTTTGAGATTAGTGTCCGCCAGGATGATCCCGAGAATCGGGGTTTCTCCGGCTTTGGCCAGGTTGATGAACGCAAAAGTGTTTTCAAGTAGCTCGGGCAGCAGCAGATTCATCCATTCTGTAGATATCTTGTAATTGCCGATGTTGATCTGTAGTCGTTGGGCTTCCTTGTCCCGGGCCGTCTGGGAGTATAGAATCGCTTCTTTAGTCTGCAAATTCGTCAGGTAGATGGATGCGGCGAGGATTTCGGTCTGATTGTCAACGATCGTCTGAAGAGATTTGATTTGGGCGGGAACCAAGGGCTGTCTGGGATCCACGGCGGCCATCAGGGTGCGTAAGGTATCGATGGCATGATTCGAGGTAACGACGAATTCTTTACCGACGAGCAGTGCTTCGGTAGATTGAGTTTGGTAGATGTATGCTCTTTTGTCTTCTCGAAACAATATTATTGTTGAAATACTTAAGAATAAAATTACGATGAATAGAATCGAAACAACGCTCAAAATCAGCTTACTTCCGACCGAAAATGATACCCTAATTTGCTGTTGATTCATTATTTTATTTTGACTAATATTCTAATATAATTCAACAGAGGAGATATAGTAATTTGATAAATATTATTAAAGAGCAAAAGGGACAAGTACTTTTAATTCGTTTGAATGGATCCATTGAGGAATCGGTTAATTTTGATCAACTCATTGGATCTCCTCCAGAAGAACTTCATGTCAACTGCAAGGAGATTTCTCGAATTAATTCGGTTGGGGTAAAAGCTTGGATCAAATACTTCCAAAGTTGCCAGGCCAAGGGGACTAAACTCAGGTTTCAGGAATGCTCTACCGCCATTGTTGAGCAAATCAATTTGATCTCAAATTTCGTGTGTGGAGGCGTTGTGGATTCCGTCTTTGTTCCATTCTCCTGTACCGGATGTAAAAGCGAACTGATTGGACTTTTTAAAACGGAAGACCTTAAGCGAATTCAACTCAAGCTTCCGGAGTTGAAATGTAACAAGTGTGGTCACAAAGCGCTATTTGACGATATCGAAGAAGAGTA
>ERZ650304.927-NODE-927-length-12435-cov-4.512278_pt1 | contig 12435 bp, 15 predicted proteins | sample MGYA00376240_ERZ650304 | MGnify/ENA primary metagenome ERZ650304 (study PRJEB26733, sample SAMN07839271) | wastewater metagenome | biome: small river; feature: stream; material: water | place: USA: North Carolina | collected 2016-03-01 ...
CCCGTAGTCTGGCCCTTTTGAGTTCGGATTTGCTTGGTTTAGACGCCATTGGTCGTTCTGCTGTCTTACACGCTGTCTGCGGGCACGCTGCTCGTCCTTAGACGAAGACACCTGCTTGAGGTACATGAAGCACGCGGACTTAGCCTCAGCAAGTAGTCCGGGGTACTTGTCCACCGAAATGTACGGAGGATACGCATCGTCTCTCAGCTCAAAAACAGGCGTGTACTGACCCCAGCAAGTTGTTTTAGATTGCTGTAGGGTACTGTCCACAGAAGAGTCGTAGCTATTGAAAAAGATATGTACGTTGTCAAACGTGGTCCACCGAGTGGGGTCCTGGTTTGTCTTAACGTAGAAATTAGTAGACAGGTTGGTGTCAGAGATTAGCATCGCATCATCACTGATCTCAAAGGAGTTCGTCAGGAAATCCTCAGGAGCAATGAACAAGACGGGAATGCCATTGTAACGAATCCACTTGATGTTTTTCACATTGTCAGGAATACGCATAACACAAGGCCTAGTGACATCAGCTAGTGCGTCTAGCTTAATCAGGCCTTCCATGTCCGGTACTGTAAGACCAGCAAAGTTCTCGTAGTAGGACTCGATGACAACATTAGCTACTTGTAGAGACTCAACGGTATCCGAGATAGAGTTGACATCATCACTGTCCATAGCGGACAGGATATTTTGCGTCATCTCCAGTAGTGTCATTTTCATGGGATGATACCCCCGCCAGAGTAATTACAAGTAAGAGAAACATTCACGTCTACTGTGTCAACAGTGTTAGAAGCAGAGTCCGTAACTGTACACTTGAAGACAGCAGAGACGCTAGAGCCCACGGACACAAGTCCTTGGAAGTACGTGCTGTAGCTGGAGCCAGACACAGCGGTTACTGTTGTGGAGCCCGAAACTCGAGTCCAACTGTATGTATACGGAGCCACACCGCCAGTGGCCTCCACAACAATAGGAGTGCCCGTGGTGCAGACGCCGTAACCCCAAGTCTCACCAGTGGCTGTTGTAGCGCTCACAGAGGCTGCTAGCGCGGCCCCACTGGTCTTAGAGACAAGTGTTAGCATCAAAGACATTACAGGAGAATCCAGCTATTTGTGTCGTGCTTGAGAAGTGTCTTCGTGTAGTACTGATTTACTGTCTGAGAACCACTCGTACCTGAGCCGTTAGCTGTGAGTGTTACACCAGCGTCAGGGGTAATTGTAACGGCACCTGAACCTCGATTATTAATGAGGATCATTGTTCCGTCGGGGAAGGTCACAGAAGCGCTTGCAGGGATTGTGTACGTATGTCCTGTAGCGGATGTGTGGTAAATCTGCTTCCCACTGTCAATCAATACAAATGTGTAATTTGTGTTCTGGGTATTCTTCGGAGCGCCACGCCAGCCAACACTGTCCACATGGAGTGTAGTTGGTGTGTTAGACAAACGGAGATCACCAGTACCACTGAACACAACGTCATTGGTAATGCTGAGAGCACCACTAAACGTAGTCGCGCCGCTGAAGGTGTTGTTACCGTTCAGCAGAGGGACAGTCGCTCCTGAGGTACCTGTGCTGTACGTGGAAGCTGTGCCGAGACCCAGATTGGTCCGAGCCGCAGACGTGCTTGCGAGACCACTCAGATTGTCTGACTTGAGCATGTCCCCAATACCACCAGTAGCCCAGTAGATTGTAGAACCGTCTGTCTTCAGTACACGACCCCCATTCCCAGACAGGGACGGAATCGCATAACCAGTGAGTGTAACTGCGTCTTGAACGTCCTGCCACCTAGCAGGCTCTGAAGCGCTTTGGGGGGCTGGGATGTTCAGTAGACGAAAACTATTGACATCAATGTCAGACGTCAAGTAGTTGGGGGCCGTACCGTCTCGAAAAACAACACTGTCGAAGGCGGTGGCCAGAAGTTGAAAATTAGCGTTGATCTGCTGAACAGCCGAAGTGGGGTTATTCAGGTTCTCTAGATCGGTAGTTGTTACTTTGACACCCACGGCATTATCACCTTAAAGATTGTGAAAGCAAGTGTGATCACAAAACCACCACCCAGCAGCCAATTACGGACACCGTTCCAGATGTCTTCGAGGTCCGAGATTCTTTCGTCTTGCTTCTTCTGAATACGCTTGACTTCTTCAAAGTCTCTCGTATCCTGCGAGGATTGTTCAACCATCTTGATAGCGATATTGGCAAGTTGAGACTCAATCTGGCCTAGCTTGTAGATGACTGTCTGTCCTGTGATTTCCTGATCCATTATATTAAAGAGGGGTGAGCACCCATATAGTACCCACCCCATCCCCCACGGAAGCTAGTTAAACTTAGCCAGCGGTATCGTCAGCCAACGGATCGATGTACTCGATAACGATCTTACCCTTACCGGCGGTGAACGTACCGGAAACAGTCAGACCGATGTACGCGTCAGAAGCGCCAACGGAAGCAGTTTCGGCAGAGGTCGAAACAAGAGCACCAGCACCATACACACGAGCACCCTTGGTGTCGATGTTGGCCTTAGCACCTTCAGTAGCTGTAATCAGCGAAGTCGCCGAGACAGCAGTACCTGTAAGGCCGTAAGTACCGAGAGTAATCGACGTACCACCCGCAGCGGCTTCTGTCACCAGGAGAGTGACGCGGAGAACCGAGCTGTACGCGGGCAGGTACACGTCGCCGGTGTTGAAACCGTCAGCAGTACCGTCGTTGTTCAGGTCCGACGTGTAGGAAGTTGTAGCGTCAGCAAGCTTGGTAAGGTCATAGTCAAAGACAATTTCCTTAACCGAGCCTGTACGCCGAATAGCACGCGGACGATTGACGAAGTTACCCGAATCCTTGTAGTAGTCCGGGAAACGAACAGTCAGACCGTCAGCATTTTGCCAGGGAGTCTTAGCCATTTGTATTTGTCCTTTTCAGTAGTTATTACGACACGGCAGCCGGATCGGACAGCACAGTGACGAAGTTTTCAGGACGATACAGCTTCAGACCGTAACGGCAGGTCGTGACGTATTCTTCGCGTTGGAAGTCCTTGTTGTACTCACCGTCCACCTTCGGCATTTGACGCCAAGCGCCGACAAACGGCAGAACGTCAGCAGAAGCCGAGAAGAAGAGGTTCGCGACAGCGTTTGCACCCGAAGCAACGCCACCAATGGTCTCAGACGTACCAGCCGAACCAGTGCCGCAGAGCGGAAGGTAGTTCGAGGTGTAGACGTCAAAGCCGTAGACGTTCTTCACGAAGCGGTACGAGTTACCGATACCTTCAGCGATGATGCCTTCCCAGCGCGGGTTGTTCTGGACGTTGACCAGATTGGTCAGGGTGTTCAGAATGTATTCAACCGACGGATCGACAATAGCGATCAGATTGGTTTGCGGCACGTTAGCCTTCTTCAGCGAGTACAGAGCCTTCGCGAAGTCTTGAGGACCGATAACAGCCTTCGAGTTCAGAGTCGAGGAACCGACCCAGCGGTGGCCCACACCGTTGATAGTGTTGGCATTCGCGACCGTCTGACCACCCGAGGAACCCGGTTGACCGATCTTCAGAACGTCTGTTTCCAGACGTTCATTGATGGCACGGGCTTGCTTCGGCACAAACTGCGAAATAAGCTGCGACATGTAATAGCCGTCTTGCTTCGCCTTGTTTGTGATGTAGGTGGCCGAGGACAGATACTCGGTGATCGAGAACTGGAAGTTACCAGTATCGAGCGCGGTGTACTGAACGGCTTGGTCTTCAGCGTAGTTATTCGCATCGAGCTGACCGATAGACGGGATATTAATAGTATTACCGTCCGGGAAGTCAGACAGCCAACGCACATATTGTTGAGCTTGCAGGTTGGCGTAGAGGACGTCCTTAAGTTGGGCCGACCACAGGTTCGACCGAATTAGGGCGTCAGAGTTAGCAGTATTCATACCAGCCATTGCGGCTTATACCTTTTAGTTGGGGAAGAATGCCTCCGGATTATCGAAAGCAGCCTTCATGATCTTGTTTTGAACATCGGGACTAAAGTACCACGCGTCACCCTTTTCCAGGCGTTGCGCTTCCCAATACGCATAGCTATCGGGCTTCGGTCCAGAATCGTTGAAATCGAGGAACGACTCCGTGTTCACGTCAGAACGTGTACCCGGTGTGCCTCTGGGAGCCTGTCCATCAAGACCAACAACCTTAAAGAAGGCAGTAGGATTTTGAGCGGCGATGTCTTGCAACCAAGCAGAATCAACACCAAGTTCCTTCGCCTTAACGCTCACAAAATCACTGGCCTTGTCTTCAGTCCCGAGGATTTCCACGAGCTTATCGACAGTTTGGGTCAGGTTATTTGTACGGCGTTCTTCGGCAGTTGTAGCTTGTAGGACGTCTCGAACCTTTTTAGCCAAATCCTCTTCAGTGAGGCTAGGGCCGGGGGCAGGCGGGTTAGGAGTGCTTCCCTCGGTATTCCGTTGTTCAGGCGGGGTTCGCGGTTGAATCTTAGCGATGAGGTCCTCTACGGAATCACGCTTATTCAGGGCTTCACGCAGTTCAGCGAGTTCTCGTTCGCGGGCGAGAATTACGCGATCAGCTTCAGCCTTAGCTTTGGCCAGGTCGTCTGTGGTCTTAAACTTACGGCCTTCACCAACGAGGTCTTCTACTGTAACTTCGCTGATGTTCTTTTCTTCAAAAACGGGCATGTGGTCTATGTCCTATGTCATTCAGCATCAAGGGTCAAGATGCTGGTAATTTCTTCCAGGGCTCGTCTGTAACCGTTTTTGTCGGCTTGTAGATAAGCCCATGATGGGGATTTGTAGTCTTCAACGGAGGTTTTCTCAACTCCATTAATCTTATTATATACGATGTCTTTCAACTTGTCAAGTACTTTTTTACTTGCGTATACAGTTTTTTCAAACTCTTCTTTTTCCGTGGGGTTCTTCAACCCCTGAGTCCAGACTGTTTTCATTGGGCCGAGGGAGTTCCTGTGTTACCGGGAGTCGCAGGTTGCATGTTGGGATCAGCCGGAGCACCCCCACCACGCTCAGCAAGAATCTGAGAACCGGACTGAGCCAGTTGTTGTGTTTCAAGTTGTTCAACAATACGAATATTGTCTTGGACAAGCTTGTAGCGTTCCAGACCGAGCAGTTCTTCGATCAGCTTGGCAACTGTCTTACCGCTTACGTGAGCAGAGACAGCGGGGTCTTGGCCGATAGCCGACGAGTACATGTTGGTCAGGTTTTGAATCATGTTGGCATTACGAGCAAAGTGACGAGCCCCGATTGGACGAATCTTGCCCTTAGCCGCCAAGTCTTCCTTAGTCACCTTCATGAACGAGACAACAGCAAAGTCGTTGTCCAGAATCTTGATTGTCTCAGACGGACCCATATTTCTACGGGACATTTCGAGCATCGCGTTCAGGACAGGCTCAACAAAGCACTCTTCAAAATGGGCGGTCTTGTTGATAAAGATGCGGTTGGCACCGTTCTCCAAGACTTGAACTTCGTACGCTGTCTTTTCACCCGGTGTGCGGAAACCCATAGCTTGCTTCGGCGCACCCGCCATTTCTTCCATCTGCTGTTGATACATAGCGATCTGAGTATCAGCCGCCAGCATCGTAGTGTCCGGGTTCATAAATTCAACGTCACCATCGTCACCACAGAAGATGCGTTCGTTGGGACCATAATCGAAATCTTCAACCAGACCCTTAACCTTGATGACAGGGTGGATGATGAGATCGTAAGCGTCCGCCTTGGCGTTTTCCAGATGGTCGATGCGGTACTGCATACCGATCAAATTGTCCAGAGGACCCATAGCGTACAGGTTATCCGGTCTCAGTCTCCAACCAGCATGGAAAATAGGGGCCTTGCCAAGCCACGAAGGATTGCTAATATGACGAATGACATGAGCCCTGTCCACAACCGTGATGATCTGGTTGCGGTGGAAGACCCCTGTCTTGTGGTCATAGTAGTCTCCGTAGAAGTCTAAGACCTCCACGTACTCAGATTGGAGATAGACAAGGAAATCAGTGAATCCGTCGATTTGGAACTCTTGAGACTTGCTGTAGTCAGAGGATGTCATACCCACGAAAGCTCGACGAGACGTCAACATCTTGTCAAAAATTTCTTCCTGGAACTGAAGTTCCGGGTGGTCTTGCATCTCAGCCTTTAGGTGGGCAAGTGTTTTAAGTGATCGTACAATCTTAGGAGACTCGTCAAAACTGCGAGCGATAGGATTGAAGGTAATATCCAGGGGGCTAATACGTTCAAGACGAGGGCCAACGTAGCCTTGAATTTGCTCGCCAGTCGCCGGATCAACGGTGTTCTCTGCGATAAATTGAACCATACCGAAACAATTACCAAAATCGATATAGTCGTCAATAAGCTTCCCAATTTCTGTCTGGAAGCCGGACTGTCGGAGCTTGTTCTCCATATAGGCTTCAATTGCAAGTCTCTTATCCTTAGCTTCAGAACTCTCGTCGTCTCCTTCCCAACGAATAGGACGATCTGTCGGAAACAGAGCCGCCATATAGTTAGCCCTCAGATTGTCTCTGATTTGGCACAGCTTGGGGACGTGAGTAGAGTTCTTCCACGGAAGGATCGAATTACTTGTTTGTGTTGTATCCGTTGCAAAGACGTAGTTACGGATTTCACGCTTCTCGGCCAACCACTTTGCACGATACATGTCCCATTGCTGGAACTTGGTAGCGATGTCTGTCGCAATCCGATGCGGCTTGAGAATGTCGTTGATGCTAATAGCACGAGCGCCTACGGGCATTCGTTAACCTCCAAAATTGATACCGCCGAAACGGGTGTTATAAACTATGTTACCAGAGGACCTCATTCTGTCTCTAGCAACACGCCCAACGGGCGGTACAGAAATCTCAATGGCTGTGGCCAAAGCGTCCATGCAGTCGTCATGAGGCGGGTGAGACATGATTAGTTCGTCTTCGAGAACTTGACAATTACCACCCTTGTAGTGCCACATAGCGTGGTTGTCGTACTTGGGCTCTAGAATAGCCGCCAGACGCTCTTGCTTGGTCCCGTCGTGCCTTGTGGGCTTAATCGGAACAATAGACAGGAAGAGGCCGTACGGCTTGATGTAAGAGTCCTTGAGTTCTTCTACAATGGCTTGCTGCGCCACAGAGACTTCTGCAGCCAGTTTATGGAACTCCCACTTAGCGTGTAGGTCCGTAATGTGATCAAAGTACTCAGAGATTCTGTCTGAGCGGAACCTATCGATGTCTAGGACGTAGATGTTACCATCACCATCAACCCCGATTACGACAATAGCGGTGTAGTCCGCCCGAGCACTTTTACTAAAAGCAAAGTCAACAGAGGCGAAAACATTAAGACGCTGGCCGTGGTAATACCAATAAGCGCCCTCCTTAACAAGAAAGGACTTGTCGTAGTATTGGAACTTGTCACGTCCAATCCTCATGTCGTCAGGGTCGTTGGGGTCGTTGTAGTACTGGGCTCGGAACTGGGTTCTGTCTAGGTACTTACCACGCTTGATGGCGAGAACCTTGCGGTCAAAACCAAACCAGGTGCCATCAGTTCTTTGTTGCTTGGGCCACAGGAACTCACCAGTGCCGTCGCCACGATCTTCCACAGCTCGTTCAAACTTTTCGTAGATCGGTACGGACTCCCCGGTAGGATTACCCTCAGCATCGTACTGCTCCTCACCCATTTCCATGAGTCGAGAGTACAAGTCCTTCGGGTGATACCGAGTTCCCACAACCCATTCCTCGGCTTCCGCGCCTTCGATTGAAGACAGGTAGGAGTACTGGGTGTCTACTTTGTTTCGTCCTTCTTCTGTATAAGCGTTGTCACCCACCACAATATCATCAAGAACGGCGATATCACAATGTAGTCCAGTAAGCGTAGTAGTAAGTCCCCCAGTGAAGACGGTAGGGTCACGGACGGCCTCCTCTTTGCGCCGAGGGTGATCAACAGAGATTTCAGAGTTGGTCCACTTCTCACGCTTGTTCTCGTCAAGGTTGACCATCTCGGGCCAATACCTACGATAAATCTTAGAATCAAGAATGTCCTTAATGAACTTTAACTGCTTCTCAGCGAGGTTCGACGTAGCGGAAATGTACAGGATACGAATCCACGGGCGTCTAGTGATTTCCCAAGCAACGCGGAAGGCCACCATACGGCTCTTACCATGGTCTCGGGGGAGTAGGACGAGCTGGAATTGCTTCCGCTTCTCTCGGGTCCACCAACGACACAACTCTTCGTGGACCGCCCCCAAGACTTGCTTAGGGGCTACCAACTTAATAAAAGTTACGAGGTCTTGTTCAGCGGCTAACCGAATCTGGTCTGTCGGACTTACTGAAACTTGCATCTAACTCACTTCTTCCCAGAGAGAACTCTCAGAGCTGCCTCGTACGGGTTTGGACTAGATCGAGGCTCTGTGCGCTTCGAGTTGTGTTGTTCAAGGGCTCTGACGAGGTTTGCCTTGTCTTTGCCTGCGTACATGGGAGACGTGGCCTTGGCATAATTTCCAGCCTGCTCCATAGCAGTTTCTCTGTCAATCTTCTTAGGCATGTTAGTCTCTCGGATTCTTCTTGTGGCCACCCTTAGTGCGGGGGTAGCTACGATTGTGTGCCTTGGAACCCATGCGCCAGTTAGAGGCCTTGTTGTTCATGGGATTGCCATCTTTGTGTTCGACGTCTTTACCGTCGCCCTTGTGCGCTTTACCAGCCTTGATCATAGCATAGCGGGCACGGTTTCTAGCCATGCGCCGCTTCACTTGTTCAGGCTTAGCGTTGTACTTAGCTTGCGCTCGTTGTCTGGCCGCTGTTGCCATTGTCTTCCTCGAGGGTTTTTTGTGTAAAGTAGCGAAGATTGTAGATTGCATTCTCAACTTCACTGAAAGGTTTGTCGCCCAGGTACTTGATAAGTTCCTCGACAAACCCGATAGGAATTTTAACTTCCGTGTTTACCATGAAGCGACGTTAGCTCCTGCTTTGTACAGACGGATATTTGTACCGTCGTAGTAGATACCTGTAATAGACGACGTACCGTCGAGGTAGATGAACTGATTCTGCTTCACAGAAATGTTGTTGTTGTTCGCCATCTGAAGGCCTTTGTACAGACCAGACCCGGTCATTTGACCGAAGGAGACAGCAGAACCATTCTGGAAGTTGATGTTGGTCTTACCTTGCAGGGTGAGGTCGTCACTAACGCGAGCGATCTGAACACCAAAGTCAGCACCAGTGGAGTCGTAGAAGTAAATTTTACCGTCAGCACCACTGATGTTGTACGATGTAGTACCGTCAGCTCTGTAGCCCTTGAAGTCTCGGTGGGCTTCTAGGACAGACGCACGGACGTTAAACGAGCCGTACCCCGCCGCAGAAGTGTTACCATTGACAACAAACTCAATTCGCTTACCACGAGAGTCAAGACCGCCATTTTCCTTGTGATGCATGTAGGACGTACCCACCGCATTGCCATACAGAGCCGAGTACGTTGTCGAACCCATCTTGGCTGTCAGGGAGTTATCCACTGTAGCGTTGAAGTAGAAACGGTGATCCGAAGCCATCTGGAAGGCAGCTTGGTTGGTACCGAAGTTACCTTGAGAGGCATCGTAGCCTACGTCACCCTTGCCCAGGATGGTATGGAAGACGTTGATCGGTTGAGAGCCTTCAGACTTGTGCAGAGTACCCATCCAGCCCACAGCCTTACCACCAGTGTTGTTGGTGCGGTTGTAAGTGTAAACTTCGCCAATAGCCGCAACGTCGTTGCCTTGGTCTCGGATTTGGATTTCAATACCAGTACCGTACACACCGGACTGGGACATTGTCATGTCACCGCCGTACAGACCGCCCGTCGCTGTCTCGTAGAAGTGTGTTTGAGACGCCAGAGGGACGTAATCAACCGTGATCCGTGCCAGATTGGCGTACGCGTCACCACCACCAGCGTGGTTGACTTGGTTGTAGTACAGGGGGTTCATAGTCCTGTACCCCTTAGTCACAACCGTATTAGACGGGTAAGTCTGTGTCAGAGCCCCTGTCCACGAGATTGTAGCGCCAGACACAGTGACAACCTTGGTCTCTGTGATGTTGCCGTCTGTGTAGACAAATCCAACTGTGTCACCTGTGCTGATGCCGTGACTAGCGTTGTTGAGGGTCACAGAAGTCGTGGAGCCAGAAGTGATAATACCTGTCGTACGAGCATTGACACCAGACCAACCGACGTAGTTTTGAAAGACCTGGAAGTACGGGGTGGTAGACGATTCGTAGTACGGAAAGGTACCGCCAATGGACCGGACCAGGTTCTGTCTGAAGTTTGTACCAGACGGTTGCCCAAGGCGATAGTACTCAGCCGTGATCTTGGAGTTGTCAGACGAGAAGTAGTAGTTCAGATCAGAACCAGTACCTTGGGTCGGCAGGGACACGATGTCTGTAAATCGCCCAGGAAGCTTCTTGTTAGACGCAGAAGTCAGAATAAAACGACCGGGACCGTAGAAGAACTTGTTAAAGTCTGTGATAGGGCTAGACGTAGCCACAACACCTTCGACGTACACTCTCTTCGTTGTGGTGTCCGCTAGAGCAGCGTCAATGGCTGCCTTGTCGTCTGTTACGCCGTCTTCAACTGCGCCGTAGTCCTTAAGGGTTTTGAAGTATGTGGTACCCCCGCCACCTCCGCCACCAGCCGTAGAGTTGATTGTGAGCTGCCCTGTGACGTCGTCATAAGACGTTGTAACATTCGTCCCGGCAACCACCATAGCGCCCACGATGTCTTGAACGTCTTCTGTGACCGGCGTAAAGGCCGTAGGCTTGCCTGTGACGGACGTCCAAGGGACTGAGCCACCACCCCCGCCACCGCCGCTACCAGCGTAGTCTAGGACGTCCTGGAGCCTTGCAGCGTCGTTCACGTCTTCAGGGGCGGGGAGGTTGATGATGCGATTGCTGTTCATGTCCAGGGTGGCTTCCATCTGATTCGGTGTAGAACCAGACCTGGACAGGGTGTCCTGGATAGCAGCCTCGATGTCTTCTAGATTTTGATTGAACTTCTGGTACGACCGATAACCAGACGTGATCGGTGACCGTGTGAATTTACCCATTAGCGCCGCCCTCAATGACCTTAAGCCCAATACGAGCCATGTCTTCAATTGTTGTTTCATTCATTTCGACGGCTTTCTTCAGCTCGCCCCGAACCTCAGCCTTGGACGGCCTGCCCCTCTTTGTCTGCCAGCCTTGCTCGACAAGGTACTTGGACGCTGCCAGAGCTTGCTGACCGCCTTGTTCGGCGATCTCCTTGATTCTGACAAGGGCCTCTGAAGCAGTCTTGGCGTTCAGCTCTTCGAGCCAGACAGAGAAAGCCTCCCGGAACCAGGGTGCCTTGAGGAGTTCCTGGAAGTGCCGCCACGAACCCAGGTACTGTATTGCCCATTTGTAGCCCGTAGGGTCATTAAGTTCTACAAATGTGTCCTTGGCATTGATTAGCCCTGGCTTGTCGTAGAAAAGACTAAAGACAGGTTCAATAACCCTCTTGTCCTCCTGGTACAAAACCCAGCGTTCAATAAACAATTGTTGTTTGTAGTAATGGTTTCTATCGCCTACGTACGGCGGACTGGTAAGTTTTTTCATAAAAGCACTTGACAAAGCCAATTAAATATGTTACAATAGCCCTAAGGTGGTTGGGAAAAGAACCTATATAAGTACCTACCTTTAGGATTATAATATTAATATTATATTACTTAGAGTAGGTACTAAGTACCCACCTTAAGGGTTAATATTTTAATTATTATATTCTCTAAGTACTACCCCTAGTACCAACCCTTAGTAATGGTATAGGCCCGTTAGGGGTCGGTACCCACCCTAAGGGGGTCTCCCACACCGCTATACCCCATTAATATACCACATTGTGGAACATTTGTCAACCCTCCAGAATTTCTGTGAGGGATTTTTTTTGTGTAATATGCAATAGCAAGCACACCCCCGACCCCCCTGCAACCCCCGGTAGGTACCCAAGTATAGGAAAAGCATTCATCACAACCAGGAGTAGGGGCTTAAGTATCGCTTGAGTAGTCATGAAGTAGTCCCCATTAGGTTTACTCATGGGTTTCTTGGCTTGGGTACTCTGTTACCGTATTACACCTCTGCCTAATCACCCATTGAGATAACCCATTGTGGGTGTTACATTATAACACATTGACAAGCTCATTGATTGACACATGTAAATCCGTTCATCTTAACACCGCTTAGATTTTATTGATAAACGATAAATCAACGCTAAGGCCGTTTTAAAGGCCGTGCAGGCCGTTTGATGGGTTCCGGGTACCTTCATACCAAAAAACTCTTCGCGGCTTTTGTTCCCGGCTTGTACCCGCCTTGTTCACGTTCCTTATTGCTAAACAATGATAACCCAGAACATGCCGCACAAATTAACAGTTGACAGGCTTAATTCCTATCAATCCACTAGGTTTTAACCCCGACGCTTCGCCCCATTGTGGGTAACTTGGATGATCTATCACTATTGACTTTCT
>ERZ650304.928-NODE-928-length-12430-cov-4.478788_pt1 | contig 12430 bp, 18 predicted proteins | sample MGYA00376240_ERZ650304 | MGnify/ENA primary metagenome ERZ650304 (study PRJEB26733, sample SAMN07839271) | wastewater metagenome | biome: small river; feature: stream; material: water | place: USA: North Carolina | collected 2016-03-01 ...
TATCAATGTCGGGTTTTTCGCCGCGCTCAACCCTTGACAGGGTTGCCGCCGAAAAGCCAAGTTCGCTCGCCGCCCCGCGAAGCCGCAAGCCAAGCCCTCGACGGTGCGAGGCGACGTGCATCCCAAACCGTTTAGCGTTGAACATTCCTGTAAATTTTTGCGGCGACTTCGGATAAAGACGAAAAAAAGGTGAAATAGCAAAGCGCAAAAGCGCGAAGCACCCAAATTTCTGTCGAGCAGTTAAGTTTTGCGCCCGCAACCCAAAGTCCGAACCCCAAAGCCAAAACTGCGAAAAGGAATGACAAAACGTATTTCATAGATAAATATAAAAATGCTTCCAACAATGCACCACCGCACAGCGCGGCGAACGGCTTAACTCGAAGCCACCCCGCCGCGCCGTCGTTGGTGCGACCGTTCAATTATTTGAGTGGACCGTGAAGTCCACTGTCTCAAGATACCGCGCGCGCTCGTCGGTGAGGCGTTGGATTTTTTCGCGCCGCTGCTTTTGCTCGACTATCAGTGCCTGGATATCGGCACTGATCCTGTCGAGCCGGGCTTTGTGGCGGGCGATCTCCTCATCAACGAGCGCAAGGAGCGCGGAGTTTTGGGTGTTGGTGGTCATGGTTTTTTGAAAATCAGGATTTCATGAGAGCCGACGACCTCGCCCGTTGGTTTCAGCACAAAGCCGATCTCCTCCAGCCTGCGGAGGCTGCCCGGGCGAACATCGGCGGCGAGAATATGCCCATCGCCGAGGTCGATATGCACCTCGATCGTGGGGTTTGTTGGGGATTTTAGGAGCTGGAATGGTAGTTTTTTCATGATTTTGCGAGAAAATTTTCGGTGAAATATTCCACGAGTGCCGACCATCCTTCCAGTTCGCATGAGGCAACCTCTGGCGTGATCCGCTTAAGATATGTGAAGCGCGGGTAGAGGCTTTTCCGCATTTTCAGCTCACGCCGCAGCTCGGCGAGGGCTTCCCCTTTTTCGTGCAAGTTGCCGACATCATGGCCGATGATGTCCTGGGCTGTTTTCAGGGACAGCATTTGCTGGGCAAAGGTATCGGCATTGATGCGGACATAGCCGATCGCAAGGGTCTCGGCATCTTGTTCAGAAAAACCGTCGAGCATTGCCTGTGTTTTGACCTTTTTTTTCTCGCGCTCGACAGCCTTTGGGTAGGTCGTCAGGCGTTTTTGTAGCTCTCGGGCAATGAGGTCGAGGGCGGTGATTTTTGTGAAATCTGCCATGATTTTGATTGATTTTGCGCAGGCCGGAAGTTGTTTTTCCGGCCTGCGCGGGCGATTAGTTTACCAAGATTGGTCGGTGATTTGGGATATGCATTGCGAGAGGATTTTGGCCTCATCCCTGCGTTTTCTCAAAAATTTGGTATCCGCTGGGCCATAATCGTAGGGCTGGTCTACTCTCCCCTGAATTTCGGCATCCAGTTTTTTCTGCCGGGCGTTCAGCATGTCGAGTATATAGGCGATTTCCGCCTCCTCAAAATATAGGCAATGCCTGTCGGGCGTCGGCTCGGAATAGGTAGGCTCGATGGCATATTTCAGCCTTTGATCCTCCAGTCCCGTTTCATGAAGGGCCCTTTCTACAATCATTTTGCTCCGAAGCTCCGAGGGCATTTCGGCAATTTCGGATAGAGAATATTCGGTTGCGTGTTTCATTGGTCATTAGTTTTTGTTGAAAACACCTTCTTTTTTGGCCTCCTTAAAAACCAGAACGCTCTCTTCGACCAGATGGAGCATTGGCTCGGCTGCCGAAAAAGCTTTGCAAAAAAGGTAGATGATATCCGGAGCCGTGCCAATCACCCGCGCCGCCATTCCATTGTTCCCGTCGGTGCCGTTCAGCACAAAATGGCATTTTGGGTTGAGCTTGACGTTGACCCCGTCATTGAAAAGAGCTGCGGTGACAATGCGGATGCGCTCATTTGGATCGGAAACGGCATCGAGCATTTTCAGGAAGGAGATGGCTCCCGCTTTTTGAATTTCTGTTTCAGTCATTGTTTTAGAGAAATTGAAGAGTTAAAAAAGTTGTTGTTGCTCCCCCACCGGCGCGGCTTCATTTTTCAGGTCAAAAATGACCGTTTGGATCATCGCTATTTTTCGGCCGATGATCTTGGCCTCGATGAATGAGCCTTTCCCGGCGAGTTTTTGCCAATCGGCGGCGGTCCTTTCGAGTTCGTGTATTTCCACCGCGAGGGAACTATTGGGCGTTTTCATGCCTGCAAACCGCCAGGTCGCGAGCTGAAAATCACGTCGATGGTTGTCCATCAGTAAAATATCCTCGCCCCGATCAAATGCTTTTTTGATATCAGCCTGACGGCGGTCGATTTCATTGTTGAGCATTGCGTTGATTTCGAGCCGCTCTTGGTTGGTGAAGTTCCTTTTCATGTCTCAAAAAGGCAGGTCGCCCTCTGGAATCGGAGGCTCGACGGGTGAAGAAATGGTCGAGGCTCCCGGCTCGGCCGGTGGCGGCGCGGTGAAATCGTCGGCGGTCTGGGCAACGTAGGGCTTCACTGCCCATGCGGTGATGTTCGGAAACCACTTGCCAGCCGCTGTTTTCCGGCAGACGACATTGAAGTTGACGATCACGAGGTCGCCTTTTGCGAGGCCGTTGCAGAGCGAAAGACGGTCGTTTTGCTCCGTTTTGTGAAGCTCAAAAACCAGCGTCGAGTTGAAGCTCTCCTCGGTGTCGATGGCAAAAAGGCGGCGCGAAAAATTGTCGGAAATCTTCTCGACTTCGTAGACGCCCAGAAACTTGCCGACAGCGTACATTTTTTGTGGATGCTTGGACATTTTTGATGATGATTTTATTGATGAAAAATTGAGTTTGAGTGGCAGTTTGAGGGCGGTATTTTTTCAGAAATTTTCCAAAAATTTTCCAGACCCATCCATTTTCAGCTCCTACATCTCCTACATTCCTACAAATCCTTTTTCTCCTACATTTTCCGACAGGATTTTACCCCATTTTAGCAATGTTCAGAAGCATAAAGTATTGATTATCAATGATTTAAATAAAATTGTAGGAATGTAGGAAATGTAGGAAGCCATTTTAAGACTTTCCAGAAAAATTAAAAGGTATTTTCGGTGTCTTTTGGCGTAACTTCTTGATTATCAGGCAGTTGACCGTCTCCATGTTCCAGTTCATGGAAGTCAACACCGTAGTTTTTGATGATTTGTTGGTGTAGGAACACCGAGGCATTTGTAGGATTCTTGAGCAGTCGGAAGCGGTGAGAGGTGTTTTTTGACTCCTCTTCGCTGTATGCGGCGGATGCGGCGAGGTAATTTTGGAGCGTTCCGCGATCCATCGGTTTGAGTCCCTGCCGCCTCGAATATTCGCGATAAAGCGGCATGATCGTGGCCAGGCGGATTTTCAAAAAACCTTTCCAAATCTGATAGTCCACCCCTTCCGTGACCAGCTTGGAAGCGGCCAAAAAGTGCATCATTTCAAAGAATTGCTGCACCTCGTTGGAGGCTTTCATCATCGTGGTTTGGCGGCGGATCAGCTTTTCGGATTGCAGCAAAAGCTGCGTCGATGTGAAAGGCAGTTTTAGTTTTTCCTCCAAAACCATGACGGTCGCGACCAGCACGGCGTAGTTGATGATCTGCCGCTCCACCACTTCATTCCCGGCAAAGGCCGTTCGCAGCGTCGAGGATATTTCTTTGAAGGATTTCTCAAAACCGGCTTTGAAAAACTCGCGGTGCGAAAGGATTTCCTGCGTGGCGTGGGTGATGCCTTTTTGCTCCATCGCGCGAAGGGCATTGAACCGGTCGATGGATTCATTGGAAAAATCGCCGTTCCTGAATTCCAAAAGCATCGTCCGGCTGAATAGCGCGGGTTCGACGTTCGGCATTTCCTGCCCAGAAAGGATTGCTGCCGAGCGCACGGGCGTGGTCTGGGTTCGGTTGGTCCCGTCTTTCACGCCGCGCTCGTAGCCGATTCCGTCCCAGATATTTTTGAGTGATTCGATTTTCTTTTCACCGATATCGTTTTTGTACTCATCGAGCCAGACAATGCCGTTGAAAAACTGCCCCAATTTCCGCATGAAACCGACGACGGTGGACGCGCCGCCGAGCATCAGCGGATCTTGCGCAACCCCGAAAAGATAAAGGAGCGAGTTCGCCAGCGTCCCCTTCCCAGAGCCGCGCTGACCGAACAAAAAGAGCATCGGCGAACAGCGCGTTTTTTCAAAAACGATGTCGCGGAAAAGGGAAAACAGTCCAAAAGCGACGGCCATTTTCCCGTTGTCGCCATAAACTTCGCAGAAAAGCTTTGCCCATTCCTCGAATGTGGCCGAGCTGTCCACCCGGTGCAAGAACTTCCGGTAATTGCGCAGGTCCTCATCGTCCTCGGCCTGTGTGGAGGCAAAAACGGGGATGTAGTAATTGTCGCCCTCATATTCCACCATGCCTTTTTCGTCGGCCGGCAGAAAATCCTTTCCGGTGAAAAGCCCGTTCGCCCATGCCCAAAACTTGGTGCGGTATTGACCGAGCGTGGTGATTTCGATGGATGGTTTTTCGAGGGTGAACAGCTTGTTTTTGATGCGCCCGAGATCGCGGGACTGGCCTTCAAAAAGGAAGTTTCCCTGCGCCTCTACCCTCGCCTTGAATTTGTCCACCGAGATCAAATCTTCGATTTGAAAGTCGATGACGACCTTCTTTTTTCGGGTATTGGTGATCTCCACGATGCGTTTTGGCTGCACCCCGATGATGAGATAGAGGACTTTCATCGTGAAATTCGAGACTGGCTCGAAATGGTAGCCCTTCCGTTGGATCCAATACCGGTGATTGAATTCGTAAAATCCATAGTCGATGACCTCATTGGCATCTACGCCCTTTGGCAACATCCGCATGAGCATGGAAAGCTCGTTGTCGGTATCGGCTACTTGCTGCATTTCGGTCGTGTCGGGCAGCACGGTTTCCGATTTTTTGGGGTGGACGATCTCCTCGGCGATGTCCATCAGGGATTTTTTCTTTGCCATTACGCGGATTGAAATTGAAGGTGTTGATTGCAGATTTTGAAGAAAGTTCCGAGTGTTATCCGTCGTCTGTTTTTGGCCAGCTCCGCGTATTTCTTGGCCGCTTTCCCGGGATCATAATCTGGGTGAAAGGCCGAAATCCGGCAGAAATAGCTTTCACCGCTCGAGCCAAAGGCAGCGGCGAGCGCAAAACCGAGCCGCAGCCAATCGTCATAATTTTGCGTCACATCCACCCGGGCAGCCTCGATGCGCCGGATCGTCCGCTCCACCTTCGCGTCATCGGTTTCCCCGATCGGCGGCGGCGATCCATAGAACCGCCCGATGATGGGTTTCGGGGCTTCGTGCGGCTGTTCGGATTGGTAGAGGTATTTCTGCGCGTCGAACAAAACCGGCGTGTCGTTTATCACCGGATTTGGGTCGTATGACACGAACCGCAGGCGGCAGACATCCTTGCAGGCTTTGTCGATGGTCAGCCCCACCCTTTGGAAAATCCGCTCAAAAAGCGCGACCACTTTCGGGTGCTCATCTGCGCAGTCGAGGTTGGTGGCAACGATGGCAAAAACCCCTTCCCCACCCACCGAGGTCGCCGCGAATGCGATTTCGTCGAACTCGGCGAGCTTGCCTTTGATGGTTTCCGGGGTCTCCTCCGGGTTTTCCTTTTTATCAAAATCGAGGCAGACGAGGCCGTTGTAGGTCTCGAGGTCGCGCATGTTCCGCTTTTTGAAAAGCCCGGAAATCGTGGCGGCGGACAGCTCTTTTTTGGCATCGCTCCGCTTTTTGGGGTCGGCAATGGCGCGGACGGCCAGCACTTTTTCTTTGTACTTATCCGAGAGCAAAAACGACCGCAGTTTGACGGTGACGGGTTCGGTGGCCTTGACGTTTTTGAAATATGAAATTTGGCAGTTGCCCAGGAGCGAGTCGAATGTTTCTGACATAATAGGTGCCGTTTAGGGATGCGAAAAAGTGTTTTTTGGGGTCAGGAGAAAAGGACAGCTACCCCGATATCGTTGAAAGCCTGTTCGGCCTTCACTTGCTCGGCCTCATTCAGCATCGTTTTCAGCCGGTGCAGGTTTTGGCGAAGCGTTATCCATGCAATTCCCGCCTCGGCGTAGAGGCTGCGGAGGGTTCGGTCGGTGAGTTGTTGGTAGCTCATGGTATTTTCCTCCTTTCGATTTCGTTTTTGATAAGCAAAACCTCGCGTTTCATTACCTCGATATCCTCGTTGATGGCCTTGGTGATATCGCCCTCGATGTCGAACATCGCGAGCTGGTTGCGGTAAGCGACGCGGGAGAAACCGATATCCATCTTTTCATAGAGGAGGTCGTCGAGTTCGGCGTCTGTGAGCTTGGCGAGATTGTTCATGGCCGTCCCTCCTTCACGATTCTTGCCAGTTCCGCCACTTCGACCGCGAGATGCGGACCGTCATGGTGGAGCTTGCTTGCTTTGAACGCGATGTATTCGAACCACCCGGTTGGGACTTCTGTGAGCGGGATGGTTTTTCGGCAACTGATTTTCGCCTTATCGATGGCGATTTCTGCCCAATCTGGCAGGTTATGGGATTCTTCTGGAGGGGGCAGCAGAATCGGCATATTGTAGATATTCGTATTGGTCATTTTTAAATACATTATGGGTGAAAAAAGTGGGGCAACCCCTGCCCGGCTCAATTGCCGGGCAGGTTGCCGCTGTGTTTTCTCAAAATAGTCGTGTGGTAAATGCCCCCCTATGTGCTGCGGATTAAAGGAAGGATGCCGGATTATTCGGCGGGGGGTGCGTTTTCGTCCCAATTGCTGATGATCCAGCCGGGCGCGAAAACGAGGAAGATGCCTATTAACATTGATATCATTTGGGATGGCCTTTTTTTGATTGCCCCCGGCAGCAGTCGCCGGGGGCGGATTATCAAAACAAAACAAAAACAAACACCTATTCCCTATGCGAATTCAGTTGTCAGGTCGCACAGCGCATCGATCAGTTCATCCATTTTTGGGAATGGGTGACGGTGCGTGTTGAGGGTTGGTTTGGCGACCGTTTCAAGATATTGCCTGGTCTGTACGATGCGGGAGGCGGAGGCTTGAAATCCGTCCTCGCCCACTCCATCGAGCATCAATTGTAGCGCGGCGTGGATTCGACCGGCAACGGTCTCTTTTTTCGCCTGCGGGTTGTTGAAATTGGCCAAATCCCGCTGCACCTTGGATTTCTGCGCTGTGAGGAATTCATCGCCAAACCGGGCTGTGTGCTGTGGCACAGTCTGTGAGGCTGTGGCACGTTTTACCACAGGGTCAGTCGGTTGTTGTGGGCGTTCTACTGTGGCACTAACTTCCAAATCAACAATTGGAGCGGGTGGGGGCGTGTGGTTCTTAACCTCGACGGGTTGCTCCGTCGTCGTCGAGGTGCTCACTTTCCCCCGAAAGGGGCGGCGGCATACGAACCGTTCATTTGCGAGGCCTTTTTCAGTTCCTCAATGAACTGGTCGGGCGTGATCTGAAATGTGGCATCTGATTTTTGCATCCGTTCGATTTTTGCCAAAACCTTCGAATAGGCATTGTCGAATTTGGCCTCGTCGCTCGGTTGGTTGCGGAGCATCTTGATTTCGGCCTCTTTTGCGGCCAGCTCCCGTTCGTACCGCTCTATTTCATGGAGCGATTTTTCGGAAAAAAATTGGGGAGGAGCGGGGGACTGTTTTTGGGGGGCAGTTTGACCGTGAGGCTGTTGTTGTTTGGGCGCGGGTGCTTCCTGATAATTGCCATTTTGCATGAAAAGGCGACCATCAAAGCTGCGCAGCTCGCCCGCATTTTTTGACCCGAGGCTGTGGACGGCTGTGGCGAGTTTGTGCATGTTGCGGTCGAAAATGTCCGAGAATGCGAGGTTGAACTTTTCCGCCGTGTCGCCGTGTGCCCGAAGGTCGTTGAACTGCCTGATCGGGAAAATGCCAGAACGAGTTTTGATTCGAACTTCTGCCCGGGCGAGGATGGCAAAAAGCAAAAAGCAAATGGCCGAAATGAACCCCGCATAATGGCGTGCATCCATGAGGTCGGTCGAGTATTGCGCCTCTTTTTTGGCGTTCAGTTCATCGACCCCGGCAACGGCTTTTTCGCGGCGGGCGGTCATCGAAGCGAGGTAGCCCATGTGCGCGGCCTGCATCGATGCGAGGCTGTCGGCCATCGAGCGTGTGATCTTTGCCGCCTTGGGGTTCGATTCGATTTTGCGCTGGAGTTCGGCGGCGCGCGCTTTCAGGTAGTCGCGCTCGGCGAGGGTAGCGGGCTTTGTGGCGGCGATGCGTTCGAGTTCAGCGACATCCTTTGGCGAAGCGAGCCGTTTTTGTGCCTCAAAATCCTCGCGGACGGTCTTTTTTGCCTCCTCATAATCGGCCTTTGCCCGGTCAATCCGCGAATTATGGGCCGCATCGACGGGCGCAAAATCCATTGCCACGGGCTTTTCGACCGCGCCGGTCATGTAAATGGAGAGCGCCTTGTATTCGAGCGCGACCAAAAGGCAACCGATGATCAGCGGCGTGACCAGGCTCGAATCCGTCGAAGGGTTGTCGTCCCATTTGTCGTAAAAATGGGTCTTGAAAGTCTGGCTCAACAGCCGGTGCGCGATGAACATCACCGGGGCGCAGACCACGAGCCAAATATTCATCGACATGGCCGGGGCGATATGCACAAGGCTTTCGAAAAGGAGGTGGGCGAGGGCAAACGTGGCGATTGGCAGCCACAAAAGGTACTGGATGACGCGCCTGCCGGTGACATAAACACCCAGCTTCCCGGAGTGCTTCGAATAGTAACGGCGTTGCTCGTCGGTGGAAGGTTGGGTGTACAGCATGATGCTGGTGTTTTTCCCGCTTGGTTGCGGATTGATGTTAGGTATCATACCTTTGTGATGATTTTAACCGGTTTGGGGACGTTTTGCGACTAAACTTTGCGTCCCAGCCCGGTTGTTAGAAAATGTCCCTGTCGGTCGAATGCGAGCGGCGGGGATTTTTTGTTTCGGGGAGTGATTTGATTAAGCGGAGACGGCGATCTCGGTTGTTTCCTCGGTGTACATTTTTTCTGCCTCTTCCAAAATAGCCTCCCGGAGAGGTGTGGTTGGCCCCTCTTTGAATGCGAGATAGATGTTGGCGCGGGACATCTCGCCGCAACGGGCATTGACCCGTTCCAAAAGTTTTGTAATCAGCCTCCGCTCTGCCAATTTTTTGTGGATTTCATCCCTTTGTTTTTTTTCCATGTTTCACTAAATTGATTTAGTTTGTAAATTTAAGTCAAAAGTATAGCACTGATTAACAACTGCCAAATTTATTTACAAAAAAAATTTGGCAGTGCGCAAGATGATGAATTCAGTAAATGACAAAAAGGCGCGTGAACGGCTTCGAGAATTGATTGAAAGGCTATATTTCAACCAGAAACGGTTCGCAAAAAAAGTTGATATTTCGGAGCATTACCTGTCTCAAATGATTAACGGGCGTCGTGGTGTGTCGTTTGAAAAGGCGATGCAGATCAAAAATATTTTTCCGCAGGTGAATGTTGGATGGCTGCTGCGCGGGGAAGGGGAGATGTTTGATGACGGGAAAAAGCCAGCTCCGCCGCCCCAAAAGCATGAGGTCAGGGAGCCAGCGGAGGAATACCGGAAGCCAGAAGGGGAGAAGATGGTGGTGGATGCGACGGAGCTGATCCGGCGGATGGATTTTATGCAGGCCGAGATCTGGCGGCTGCGGGAGCGGGTCGCTCGGCTCGAACTGAACCAAAAAGGCACGGCCCGGTCGGACGATGAATCTGGATAGCCCTGCCAGAAATGACCAGAAAAATGCACAAATCATTGAAAATCAAACACATAGGTCTGCCAAGTGGTCTGACAGATGGCGCAAAAGCTGGCAGGGGCGTCCGTAAATGGCGGTTTTGTCGATATGTAAAGGGTTGGTGGTGTTGTTTTTTGGTGGGGCGGGGGTGGGGGTAGCATATCTCCCCCGCGCTACGAAAACGCCCCACAAATAACTGTAAATCAACCAGTTACCTATTTTTTGCGCTGCGGTCTGCCGAGTTCACTTGGCAGACCGCAGCCAAAAAAAAAATGTCCTCACCAAAACGGCTTCATCAGCCTGAAATCAAGCGCGGCCAGACATGGCACATCGAATGGTACACCGAAGTGACCGGCCAGCGCAAACGAATCCGAAAAAGTCAGACTGAAAAAGGCATCGAGCTGAATGCCATCGCCGACCTCACAGAGCGCGAGGCCGAGGCTCAAAAAATGGTGAATGCCATCCGCGCGAAACTTGCGCCGGTCGCCGATGACCCGACGTCGGGCTATTTTATTGCCGCGCTGAAGGTGGCCGTCGAGCTGAAACGATCCTCGAAAAAGACGACGAATAAGAGCTACGGCGAGATCGTCCGCTGGTTCATTGAGTTTTTGGAGATGAAGGGCTACCGATACCTCCGCTGCAATGCCGTGCAGCTTTCCCATTTTCAGGAATATTTCGATTACAACGTCGTGACGCTGAAAGTGCGCAACACGACCTACAATTATCGAAAAAACAACCTTCGCGCAGTCGTGACCGAGCTGGTCAGACGCAAGTATTTGCCCGAGAATTTTGTTTCGAAAATTCCAAATAGGCCGAGCGAGGACCCAATTCGCCGCCCGATGTCCCCGTCGGAGTTCGCCACTTACCTGGCCCATGTCGCGGCGAATGACCGGGGGCTTTACCTCGCCACGTTATTGCTCGGTTATTTGGCCATCCGGCCGGGTGAAATCCGCGATTTAAAGGTCGGGGCGTTCGATTTTCGGCGAAACATGGTCGTTTTCCCGGCCTCAAAGTCCAAAAACAATAAAAACTCCGCCGTGACCATCCCGGTCGACCTCGTGGAAATCCTGAAATCGTTCGGTTTGGAGAAATACCCGCCCAGCTATTTTCTTTTGGGCGAGGCAAAAGGGCGGCATAATTCCCAGCTTTTGCCCCGCGAAAAGCAAATTGGGGAGCATTCCCTTTCCAAAAAGTTCCGGGCTACCATTTTGAAACTAAAAAAAACGGGTGTGCTGGTCGGCGACCTCGAGGGCGTGCAGTTCTATTCGCTGAAAGATACCCTCGCCATTTACCTCCTAGACAACGGCATCGGCATCGAGGAGGCTATGCGGCATTTTCGCCAGCATAGCCTCGCGGTTTTTCAAAAATATGTGAAGCGGCTCGGCACGGTCAATGAAGGGATCCGTGCGCTGGCTTTGCCGCCTTTGCCAAAAGCGAAGTTGGCGGAGGAGTCTAAATAAAAACCCCGCCCCGGTCGCCATCCATCATCACCATCACCCGATCCGTTTCGGCGGGCAGGGCGTCGAACCAAAGCGGGTAGTCGGCTTGGTTGGCATACAAAAACTCGATTAGGTCAGCGGTGCACGTTTTCGCCGACCGCTCCGCGCCTTCGCGCAGCCCTTGGATGGCCTGCGACATCACTTCCTGCGAATAGGATTTCTGGTCAACCGCGTCGATATTAGATATTACCCGAAACCCATCTTGGTCGGGCAGCACGGGCAGGGTCATTGTGGCCTGCCACACGGCCCATTTTGCCAAAGCCTTTCGGACTTGATGGGCGAGGGCAGTTTGGGCAGTGGTTGAGGTGCCAGTTTTGAGGGCGGCGGCGAGCGCATCGAACTGCGGACGGCGAAGGATGGGCAGGATTTGCCGCTCGGCTTCCTCGTTGATGATAGGCTGCAATGCCCGGAACGTCCGCAGCGACCGCGAAATCGGGTGGTATTTCTGGAAATCGCCCACGTTTCGAAAAAAAGCGGTAGCCGCAACATCTGCCACTGGCTTGCTTTTCCAATTTGTGTTGAAATACGTCTCGCCCGAGGTGGCGGCGGTCGTTTCGATAAAAGCCAAAAGCTCATCCATCATCCGGTCGGCGTCCTGCGTGACTGCCCACATCGTGGTTTTGAAGCCCCACAACGAGCTGGCGGTCGTGCCGTCGCTGGCCGTGTTTTCGACCGCGCCCATCGATGCGATGATGGTTTTTTTCCTAGGCAGCGCGACCATGACCGTGTAAAGCGCTGCGACGTCGCGCAGCATTTCGGCGAATTCAGTCTGCGCGGTAGTCAACGAATTGGCCGCGATTTTCGTGCAAATATCGTCGTAGAGGTCGCGGCCAACGAGCGGCAAAATATAGCTGCGGACGGCCTGCCGGGCATAGGTTTCGATGTTCGCCCAGGCCATGTTTTGGTTCACGTCGGGGTATCCTTTTTTGAAATCAAAGTCGGATACTTTTTCAGTGCCAGCGACGGCAGAGGTCAGTTTTTTGAAGGGTAAAAGCATGGTTTTTTATTTCAAATGTTCAAAAAAACGGGTAACTCCGAAAAGGACAGACCCGCCGTAAATTCAAAAAATCGCAAAACGTTGGTTTTCAATGGTTTATCGGCCTCAAAAAACAGCTTTTTGCCCAAAATGCCCACAACGACAGATCGGAAGAGCAC
>ERZ650304.929-NODE-929-length-12392-cov-3.637756_pt1 | contig 12392 bp, 3 predicted proteins | sample MGYA00376240_ERZ650304 | MGnify/ENA primary metagenome ERZ650304 (study PRJEB26733, sample SAMN07839271) | wastewater metagenome | biome: small river; feature: stream; material: water | place: USA: North Carolina | collected 2016-03-01 ...
CTGTGCAACAATTCATTGGATTATTTTTCAATGTTATTCTGTCAAACTCCCGCCTGACAAGGGAATAATAACCGCCCGGCAGGAATATGGTCGGATTTTAGAAAAGACAAAACGATACTTTCTGGCTTGGCCATGTTGAGTATTCCAAATGGAGTTTGGGCGCAATTGGGGTACAATACCTTGTATGGAATTTCAGGAGGTCTTGGGGTTAATATCAGTCAGTCTATTGCTTTAGAGTATAATTATGAAAGAGGCTTGGGGAATTTTACCAATTTTGGTGCCTCACACGAAATAGGGTTCGCGTATAAATTCACTAACAGAAATTACAATTACGATGAAGATGAGCAAGGATCTATTATTCCATCGGCAGCAGATAGAGACGTAGTGTATGTAAAACCAAAAGAGGTTCAAAAACCAGCGAATCAAGAGGTCAAAACGGAACAAAAACCGATTATTCCAGCTTCAACCACTTTGGCGGAAGCCAAACCAATTAAAGATTCCATTATTCCAAGTCCACCTTTAGTAGAAATTCCGATACAAATGGATTCTATTGCCAAAGTTCAACCTTTGGCAGAAGTCCCAATTAAAAAGGATTCCGTTGAGGTTAAAGCACCTCAGCCAAAGGACAGAGAGTTTGTTGCTATTGATAATTTGGCTGCCGCAGTAGAGGTGACTAAAGCAAAACAACAAGAGGTGTTGAGTCGTTTAACGGTTACCATTGCTAAAAAGGAAAAAGACCTTATAGCGATGAAAGAAGAAAATGATTTGAGCGAAAAAGGAATTTATACAGAACCCAAACCATTTAAAAGCAGTGCGGCAGAAAATGCCGAATTGGAATCTTTAAAAACAGAATTTGCTGAAATCACAAAATTCCAAAAGGATAAAATTAGAGAATTAGAAAACGCGTATGCCGAAAAAGTAAAAAAAGCAAATACACAAGATGAATCTCTTTTGAAAACCTATTCTGAAACCATTCAAAATTTGAAAGAACAATATTTGACATCTGTTCAGACAAATACAACTTTAAATCAATCATTGAATCAAATTCAAGAGGCCACCGAAATAGAGAAAAAACGCCGCATTAAACGCGCTTCTTTTATGAATGTGGACGATCGTTTTGCACAAGATAGAGCCACCTTAAAACGAATTAAGGAAACAACTGTTTTAAGCACACTTCCTTTAGAACCAAAAGATTTTGATTCGGGAGAAGAACAGCCAGAGGTTCAAATTGTTAAAGCGGTTAAAAATGTTCCTAGCGGATATTATGTAGTAATTGCGGTGCATAACGAAGTGACCAAACGAGACAATTTCTTAACCAAAACAGTAGCTTCGGGTCAGCCGAATGTGAATTTCTTTTATGATGCGAATTCAAGTAAATATTTTATTTACTACGATTCATTTGAAACGATTGAAGCGGCTAAAAAAGCATTAAATTCAAAAGGAAGTTTGCCGTATAATGGCAAGATGTCTATTGTTAAAATTGAAAACGAATAAATAGAAGAGGTAATAAGTATCAACTGTTTTAAAGCCCTACAGGAAATCAGTAAATTAAATAAAATTTGATATAAATAGAATCCCAAATGAGTTTTGTAAACCGATTTAAAAACACTTTTTTATTTTTAGTAACTGTAGCAATATTATTTTGTAATGAGGGTTTTTCGCAAACAAAAAAAGTAACGTTAGCGGAAAAAACTACAATCTCTAATCCCGTAATAGGCGATTTAGTTTCAGAATGTCCCGAAACAGGAGACAAAATGCCTAAATTTTTTTTATGTGGCAGTGCAGACAAGCGATTTATTACCACAAATTTTCCGACCTCAACGATTCGGTGGCAAAAGTTTGATGAAGGCTCTTGTTCCTCTATTACGGATGATTGCTCGAATAGTAATCCACCATGTACTTGGGCTACGGTGTCTACATCACCTAATTTTACTATTTCTGAACCAGGTCATTTTAAGATAATAATTACCAATTCAGACACAACTGAAAAATCTTTTTATTTTAATGTGTATCAAAACGGATTAGATATTCCTATTATTAAAACGGATATCTATTGTGGGAAAGCGGGTGAAATTACTATTGCACAATTAACTGGTTATGAATATAGTTTGGATGGGCTTGCGTATCAATCATCCAATGTATTTGCAGTATCTGCTGCGGGGGATTATAAAGTAAGAGTAAGAAGAGTGGGGGCAGGTTCCACAGATTGTGTCTTTGAAATTCCTGTAACAATTGCAAAGAACGATTTAGCAGTTACCCCAACAGTTACCCAGCCCATTGTTTCAGGTGAAAAAGGCACAATCAAACTCACAACTGCGAATGTTAGAGAACAATATTTTTATAAAATAACTCAAGGTGCTACACTTATAAATCAAGTTGGACCAGTTACGGAAAGTGAACATACATTTCCTAATTTGAATTCAGGAACCTATACTTGGTCAGTAATGACAGCCGATTGCAATTGGAAATCAGGCGATGTAACCATCAATTCAGTAGCTCCGTTTCAAATTACTACAATTATAAAACCTATTACTTGTCAACCCGGAAGTGTCCAAGTTTCAGTTACTGGCGGAACGGCACCGTACAAATATTATTTTAATGGAAATGCCACCGCTGAATCATCTAATAGCATCAATGTGCCTGTTGCTGGGACTTATTCGATAAAAGTGGTTGATAGTAACAATCAATCTGACACTTTCTCCGTTGATGTCCCTAATCAACCGGCTCCAATTTATGCAATTGAAAAAGTAAATGAAAATTGTTACTATCCGAATGCTTGGCAAATTAAATTTAATGTCACTAACACTAATGGGAATACGATACGATACAGTATTGATAATGGCACTAGTTTTTCAACCACACCAATTTTTAAAGGACTTACAGCTACTCCTGCAGGAACTACTTTTAAAACCATTATAGAATATACCTTTGGAGGAGTTAAATGCACCAAGGCTGAGGATGTAATCATTGTTCAGCCACAATTTGGATTGTCAGCTACTGCTGGGGTCTCTGAACTAATTGGCTGTATGCCTTCTCCAGATGAAGATAAAGCTAAAATTAGAATAACCAACCCTCAAGGAGGAACACCACCATATCAATATAGTTTTGACAATCAAGCAACTTGGGCTACCACTACATCAAGTCTTAAAACGCCAGGTCAATATGTATTTTATATTAAAGATGCAGCAGGTTGTATATCCGCTTTGCCAAGCGTTACCGTTGAAAATATTGGAGTACCAACCGTTACTATTATTAATAATTCATTCAATTGCGATGGAACTTCTAATAGTACAATTGAAGTTAAAACGGCTACTTCAACTTCATTTAGTTATACCTATTCTTTAGACGGAGGCCCTTTTCAAACAACATCTAGTTTTAATAATATCTCATCAGGTAACCACACACTTACAGTAAACTATCAACCGTTAATTGTACCCACTTTTAGCAATCTATTAAAAGAAGATTTTGGTTACGGTGCTGATACGACTTCTCCAGGAATAAATACCCAATATTATTGTTTTGAGAAACAAGTACTTCCTTATTCCTGTAACAATGGAGGCGGACTTAATATTAATGATGGAGAGTATTCGGTAACTTCGAATATACTTTATCCATTTGGCCCGTGGGTATGGAAAACCACAATCAAAGACCATACTCCACCTTTAACACCACCTTTAGCAAAAGGAAGGTTTATGGTTGTAAACATTGGTTCTGCGATTCCTGTAACCGCAATATTATATCAAAAAACAATTAATGATATTATTCCAAATCAACCTATTAATGTAGAGTTTTATGCGGCAAATTTAGTGGCTAGTAATTGGACATTATATCAACCCGGCTTATTAGTGGCATTAGTAGATAGAACAGGAAAAGAAATTTCAACCTATTCAACTGGTTTAATACCAAACAATGAACAATGGAATAAACATACAGTGCCTTTGAACCCAGGTAATAATACAACTTTAAATTTTATTGTAAGGTCATCGGTTAAACAAGTAAGCGGTAATGATGTTGCTATTGATGATATATCAGCCTATCAAATCCCTAAATTATGTACTACGACTAAAACTGTAAATTTCGTTATTCCATCAGGAAAAGCATTTGATGCAAGTATAGTTAGTTCAAAAAATTGTAGCTGTGCTGGGTTAAACAATGGCGAAATAACCATTGCAGTACAAAATTTTAATGCTACTACAGGCTATCAATATTCAAAGGATAATGGAGCCACTTGGCAAACAGCGATGACTTCACCTTTTACAATTTCGGGTTTAGGAGGAGGAAACTATAATGTAAAAGTGCGTTATAATTCCAACGCAACAGGCGTTTGTGTTAAATCATTTTCACCTATTACGATTACAGTTCCAACGCCATTAGTAACTACGACTAATGTCACAACTTTAGCTACTTGTACTCGTGGAGCAACAATCACAGCTAGTTTGGTTGGAGGAACTCCTTTTTACAAGTATGAATTGTGGGATGAACTGAATACAACAAAAATACGACCTGTTCAAAATACAGGAATTTTTGACAATGTAATTCCTGGAAAATATACAGTAAGAGGAATAGATGCTAATGGATGTAGTAGTGCAGTATCGATTATAGTCGTCGCTGCTGCACCTCCCGTGGCATCCCTCAATTCGGGCTCAGACAAATGCTATGATTCAGTGAATCAAGCCACATTAAAAGTAGATGTTGTTTCTGGGACATCTCCATTTGCATATAGTTTGAATGGAGCTCCGTCTCAAAATTCAAATATTTTTACTAATATTATTCCAGGCACTTATACTATAAAAGTTACAGACAGCAATAGCTGTGAAGGAACTACTCAAAGAATTATAATAGGGAGTGAACTTAAAGCAACTGCAACTCTTGTCAAAGCTTTGGATTGTTCTTCTACACCTGATGCAACAATTAAGGTTACAATTGATGGGGGAGCAAGCCCAATTCGCTATCAAATTCTAAAAGGAAATACAATAATTAGTTCAGCCGACATCAATCTGCCAGCGGGAGACACTTCGTTTACTTATACTGTTTCTGAAGCTAATCCTGCTACATATAGTTTTAACATAATTGATGCGAATGGATGTACTAAAACTACTAATAATGTGGTTGTTAGTGCAAAAACCTCTCCTAAAATTAATTCCATAACTCAACTACAATCTATTTTATGCCATGGTTCAAGCACGGCAGCTATTAAAGTTAATTTAGATACCTCAAAAGGAATAGCGCCTTTTACTTATTCAGTAAAAAACACCACAACGAATACTAGTTTTGGCAACCAACTTTCGGGATTAACTGCTGGAATCTATGAAGTGACGGTTACAGATAGCAATTCGTGTACAGACAAAGAAAATATAACTATTTCAGAGCCTTTAAAATTAGTCGTTCAATCTCATGCAGTACCAATTACATGTGATATAAACAATGGTCAATCTAAAGGATCTGTTGTTGTAGATGGTGTCTCTGGAGGAGTTGCATCATACAATTACTTTGTGACAGGAGTAAATGGGTATACTAATTCTGAATTAAATGCTTCAGGGACGTTATCACATACATTTGATGTAGTAGATTTTGGTTTGTACCAAATCAATGTAGTCGACAGTAATGGCTGTTCTGTATTGATACAGGATGTTAAAGTAGCTTCTCCTCCCGAGGATTTAAACATAGATGTGTCAACTCAAACTGTCAATTGTTCCACTGGAGGGACAGCTATAGTATCGGTCTCGAAAGCTAATGCGTTTAGCTCTAATGGACCTTTTTACTTTGCCATTTACAAACCAGGATTAACCTATTCAGCAGGTGATCCAGCTTGGCAATTAGCAGATGCGAATAAATCAACTACTTTTACTGGATTAATCCCTGGAGTAAAATATACCTTCATTGTGTATGATGAAACTACCAAATGCTATCATTATAAAACAGCAGTTGCAGCCATTCCAACTAATTCTACCCTTGAAATAGCATCTTTAACGTATAAAAACATAAGTTGTAAAGGCAGTGCCGATGGGAAAGTGTCTTTTACTATAAAAAATAATTATTCAATTGTTACTCCTGTTTCGTATCAAGTGTATAATTCTCAATCAGTAACCCCTGTTGCTGGAGTGTCTGGAACGACATCTATTCCTGCTAACGGAACGGGTACAATTACTAATTTAGAAAAATTACCTTTCGGCAATTATTTTATATTAGTCAAAGAAGAAACAGGAGCTCCAAATGTAGGCTGCAGTATTGCATCAGGCACGTTTAATATCACTGAGTCGGCTATAGATTTAAACCTTTCCGCTACCGTTTTGAAAAACGTAAATTGCCGTGAAAATGGAGTTATAAGTGTACAAGCCAAAGACGGCACAGCGCCGTATCAATATCAAATTTCGGCAGTAAGTACACCTAATTCAAATCCTATAGGCACAGGATTTATTCCGCCTCCACCGCCGTCTCCGGACGGGAATTGGCAAACACTCAATACTTTTACGGTAAATCAAGGAGGTAATTATACAGTATTTGTAAAAGATGCTTACGGTTGTGAGAAGTTTCAAATAGTTACCGTAACCAAAGATTCTGAACCAGTTATCAATGTATCACTACTTGATCAATGCGTCAACGAAGGTCAATTTGAAATACAAATAAAACAAACTACCGCTGGAATTGCCCCTTATTATCTTAGTGTGAATGGCAGTGTTTTTAATCCAAGTACATTGCCTGCTTATATGTTGAATCAAAACTCGGGGAGCTATACTATTGCAATTAAGGATGCTAATGGTTGTACCAATACTCAAACCAAAACTATTTATAGTCCTTTAGGCTTGTCTTCAAAAGTTATTCAATTTCCAACATGTAAAACGTTTGACGGGAGTATTGAGGCAATTGCGTCAGGGGGGTCGGGTAATTATGATTATGCTATTACGGGGAGTGCTATAGCAAATGGGGCTACTTTTTCTATGTTAAATTATGGAAGTTATACTTTAAAAATTAAAGATAGAATTACTGCTTGCGAAAAAACAATTGCCATCAATTTAGAATCACCCACTCCAGTTACTGGTTTGTTGTTGACTCAAAAAGCGGTTAGTTGTCATGGAGGAAACGACGGCTCCATAACGGCAACAATTGCAACTCCAGCAGCAGGAACAAACGACAATCCAGTTTATAAATACAGCCTTAATGGAGGAACGCCTCAAGAATCCAATATTTTTTCAGGCTTAATTACAGGAAACTATACGGTTGAGGTGATTTCAGGAAGAAGTTGTGTGGCAACAGATTCAATAAAAGTTATTGAACCTGACACAATTGTTCTTCCAACACCAAGCGTTGTTGAATTTGGCTGTAATTCGACCAATAATTTAAACAACGCATCCATTACGGTTAGTGGAGTAACGGGAGGTTCGGGAACCTATACCCAGTATGAATTTATAAAAAATGGAATTCAAGTACAATTCGGTCCTAATCCAATTTATATTGAAGCTGATTTGGCCGGGGGGAGCTATACAATCAATGTTTATGATGATAAAGGATGTTTAGGATCTACTACAACGAGTATTCAGCCATTTTACATTTTAAATAAAATTATTGTAGATCCAATAAGACCAATTAGTTGCAACGCTCCAGAAGAAATTCAGCTTTCAACATCGGCTATTGGAGGGACAGTTAGCACGATGGAATATTCTCTTAGTCCAATTTCAGGGAGTTTAACAGGAACAACTATTCCGTCTAATACAACAGGAAGTTTCACTGGCTTAACCGTTGGCGAATATTTGATTACAGCACGAAATACAGTAACTAATTGTTCATTACAACTTGTTCATACAGTCGAAGAACCGAACACTTTTGAAATTAGTATTGATTCGGTAGTAGATGTAAGTTGTTATGGTGCTAGTACAGGGAGTGCTAGTATAACATTAATTGATAAAACTACGCCAAGTAGAGCAGCAACATTTAGCTACCATGTCTTAGATAGTTTAGGAAATCTTGTTCTTTCTGATACAGCCCCAACAGCAGGACCAATAACTATTCCCAATTTAAAGGCAGGGGTTTATTTGGTTACAGCTAGCTTGATTAATGCACCTTTTTGTAGTGCCACTAAAAAATTCACGATTACCCAACCGACTTCAGCACTCGTTTTATCTGAATCCCATTCTGATATTACCTGTGTTGTGGGGAATAATGACGGAAAAATTACTGCTTTACCAACCGGGGGTTGGTCTGATTTTTATGAATTTAAATGGGAAAAACAGGGAATATTGTTAGAAGACTGGGGTGATGTTTCTGAATTAACCAACATGACTCACGGAGATTATATACTTTATAGTAGAGATGCAAAAGGTTGTGTGGTTAACCAATCATTGACTTTAGCTGTTCCTAGTCCAATTGTTTTGACAGTTAGTTCAGATACTACAATTCTTAGTTGTTTTGCAGACCGCAAGGCAACTATTACTACATCCAATGTGGCAGGAGGCCAAGGCAGTGATTATTGGTACACACTAAATCAAATTACTCCCAATACTTTGACTTTAGGCCCTCAAATTTCTAATGATTTTAAAAACTTAGGAGCGGGAACGTATACCGTATCGGTAAATGACAATTGGTCTTGTGCTACAAAATCAGGAACAATTGAAATTCAAGAGCCAGCAAATGTGATCCCAACATTATCTTTAAAAACAACTCCAACATGTACGGTTGCTGCTCAATTAGATTTGCAAATTTCTGGAGGAACTCCTCCGTATAGTTTCAGTGCAGACAATACTGTTTTTAATTCATTTTCGGCGGCCTTATTAAATGGAAATACAGGGGTGAATCACTATTTTGTTATAGACAATAATGGTTGTGGGAGTTATTTATCTAATGATGTTGTGGTGGAATCTCCAAAAGGATTGTCGGTTACAATAGACACTACTTTTGCCAAAGTAAACTGTCATGGAGAAAGTACCGCTTCTATTTTAGCAACAGCGCAAGGCGGTTTAGGGAGCTATTCATATACGCTTTTGGACGAGTTGGATCATCCGCTTCGATCAGCTCAAACATCAGGATTTTTTTCAGGGTTACCTGCCGGAAAATATAAAGTAAAAGTAACCAGTGCTGATTGTGTTCCAGCGGAATCCACTACCATTACAATTACTGAGCCTACTGCAAAATTAAAACCCTCCTATTCGTTAACAAATGCTTTGTGTGCTGGGTCTAATGACGGAACGGTTAAGATAAACTCTTCAGGTGGCACGGTGGTGATTAAACAGTCTATTTCGCCTAATTTGAGTCAGTTCACCGAGTCAAATCTTTTCGAAAATTTAGCTGCTGGAACCTATGATGTGTTAGTTCAGGATGCTTTAGGATGCTATGAAAAAACAACACAAGTAATTACACAACCCAGCCCAATAATTGCCACAACCATTGCTTCGTCTATTGTGCAAGAAATTTGTTTTGATGATAAAAACGCTCAGTTTACCATTCTTCTTTCCGGAGGAACACTGCCTTATAGCGTTGCTTTAGACAATCCTTCTGGTCCTTTTTTGCCAGGCAGTGCAACTCAAACGCAATTTGATTTTACTGGTTTGACAGGAGGTTCACATACTGTTTATGTTCAAGATTCACACAATTGTACATTGGATTGGATAGTAAATCTTGACGAATCGGTGAAATTGAATCCATCTACCATTGTAAATTACGACTGTGTGAATAATTCGCAACATAATTTGGTTACAGTAAATCTAGATTCTAGCATTTCTGATTTTTCTCTAGTACAATTTGCTTTGGATGGTGGAGTTTACCAGCCGACGAATGTGTTTTCTAATCTAACCCCAGGAGATCATTTTATAAGAGTGAAACATAATAATGGTTGTGTTAAAGACAGTCCCGTTTTCAACATTAAGAAAGTAGATCCTTTGATTTTGAGTTTAAAAGAAGGCGGTCTGAATGAAATAATTGCTGTAGCTAATGGAGGCGGAGGCAATTACAAGTACACTTTTGATGGCGAATTTAATGACACTAATTCGAGTTATATTTATTATAAAACCCAAGATTATTTAGTAACCGTTCAAGATGCCAACGGATGTAAAACAACGGTCACTCAAAAATTCAATTACATTGATATTTGTACGCCTAACTATTTTACCCCCAATGGTGATGGACTCAACGATACTTGGGCGCCAGGCTGTACTATTAATTATAAGAATTTGACTTTCTCAGTTTTAGACCGTTATGGAAGAGAATTAGGGAATTATCATTTGGGCGAATCTTGGGATGGTAAATACCAAGGGGTTGAATTGCCTTCGGGAGATTATTGGTATGTGTTGAAACTAAATAATTCAAAAGACGATCGGGAATTTGTAGGTCATTTTACACTCTACAGATAATTAAATAAGAAAAGGAATGAAAAATACACTCACCTATATACTGTTATTGTGTTGTTTTTTTGGCTCTAGCCAAGAATTGCACCTACCCGTTTTTACGCAATATTTAGCCGACAATAATTTTGTTTTATCACCTACTTTTGCTGGAATTGGCGATAATTTGAGAATACGAGCCAATGGATTAACCCAATGGGTAGGCATCAAAGACGCGCCACAAAACCAATCACTGTATGCTGATTTTAGACTAGCCAATCGATCAGGAATTGGACTTTCGTTATACAATGATAGTAATGGGAACACCTTTCAAACGGGTGCCAAATTCTCGTTTGCCCACCATATCATTTTGGATTATTATTCGAAGCAATACCTATCATTTGGGCTTTCGTACAACATCAATAGTTTTAAAATAGACATCAGCAAATTCAACACTACCTATGAAATACCAATTTTAGACCCTAGTATTACAAACAATAGAGCCATTTCTAACAACAATTTTGATGTAGGTCTTTTGTACCGAAATAAAGGGTTTTACATGAGTTTCAATGCGTCAAATATTTTACCTAAAACGAAAGATAATTATTTAGGTATCGAACCGAGTTTGGTGTTGAATTACCAATTGTATTCGGGCTATGTAATTAAAAATAGTTACAATAGAAATGTCGAAATTGAACCTTCAGTCTATTATCAATATTTTGCTGGAGACCAACGTTCGACTACCGATATTAACCTGAAATACCGTCGATACAATAGCTATGACGATTACTATTGGGCAGGGATTTCGTATCGGGGCATTAACGACCAAGTTTTTAAACCATTGAATATTGGGCCAATGGCGGGATTTAAAAAAGCCAATTTTTATTTTGGATATTCCTACCAAATTACTTTGAATCAATTAGCAGCGTATAATTCAGGAACACATGTAGTTACTTTAGGGTTTGATTTTCTCCAAGGCATTAGCGATTGTCCTTGTACACAAAGTCCGGTTCACGATTAAAGTCCGGTTTTTCGAAAAAAAGAGAACAAAAAATAACAGATTAATTAATTTACAACGATTTCGTTAAGAAAATCTGAATTTTTATTCCTTTTCAGAATTTGTCACTGCGCTAAAAGTTCTATCTTTGTTTCTCTTTCAGAAAAACTAAAAAACAGATACAATGAAAACGGTAAACGATTTTAATTTTAAAAATAAAAAAGCAATCATCCGCGTTGATTTTAACGTGCCTTTGGATGAAAATTTTAATGTAACAGATGCTACACGTATTGACGCTGCAAAACCAACAATTGATAAAATTTTGGCTGATGGCGGAAGTGTAATTTTAATGTCACATTTAGGTCGTCCAAAAGGAGCTGAAGACAAATATTCATTGAAACATATCTTAAAAACAGCTTCGGATATTTTGGGAGTGCCAGTTCAATTTGCTGTTAATTGTGTGGGAGCTGAAGCAAAAGCGGCTTCAGAAAAATTGCAAGCAGGTGAAGTGTTGTTATTAGAAAATTTACGTTACCATGCTGAAGAAGAAGCTGGAGACGTGGCTTTCGCCAAAGAATTAGCTTCATTAGGTGATATTTATGTAAACGATGCTTTTGGTACAGCGCACAGAGCACATGCTTCGACAACAATTATTGCGCAATTTTTTCCAAATAATAAATGTTTTGGAACTTTGCTTGCTAAAGAAATTGAAAGCTTGAACAAAGTATTAAACAACAGTGTAAAACCAGTAACTGCAGTTCTTGGAGGTTCAAAAGTATCTTCAAAAATTACGGTTATCGAAAATATTTTAGACAAAGTAGACCACATGATTATTGGTGGCGGAATGACTTTTACTTTTGTAAAAGCGTTGGGCGGAAAAATTGGAGATTCTATTTGTGAAGACGACAAACAAGAATTGGCTTTAGAAATTTTGCGTTTAGCTAAAGAAAAAGGAGTTCAAATTCATATTCCAGTTGATGTGGTAGCAGGAGATAAATTCTCAAACGATGCAAATACTCAAGTGGTTGATGTAAGAGCAATTCCTGACGGATGGGAAGGAATGGACGCAGGGCCTAAGTCATTAG
>ERZ650304.930-NODE-930-length-12384-cov-5.269446_pt1 | contig 12384 bp, 15 predicted proteins | sample MGYA00376240_ERZ650304 | MGnify/ENA primary metagenome ERZ650304 (study PRJEB26733, sample SAMN07839271) | wastewater metagenome | biome: small river; feature: stream; material: water | place: USA: North Carolina | collected 2016-03-01 ...
ATCCTTGCAAGGGAACCGATTACCGATGGTTGCGGGATGGCGCCGGTTTCTAGCCCTGCGATATACGGCAAGCACCCCCACGCGTACCAGTTCGATCCGGTTTGGTAGCCAAATGAGTTTGACCGCTCCCAAAATCCTTGATCTGCGTTCCAATATGTATTCCACAGTCGAGTATCGAGCAACACTTGACGCGCGTATTCTTTGGCTGCTGTTACCGCTTCAGTGAAACCATAATTGTGAAGGCCGATAATTGCCCAATAGTTTTGCGGAGGCCAAATATCACCTTTCCAGTAATCGATACCAAGGTATGGCCCGACGTTAATTTCCACGAATCTATCTAACGGCTTTGATAGGTGGGTGCGAGAAAACCGAGGCGTACATGTGAATCCGCCGTTTGGTGCGTTGTACGTCCAGCCTTTCGGCATGGTTGTGATTTTAACCTTCTTCACTGTCACCGATGCGGAGTTGCCAGCCAGTTCTACAACGCCAGGAATGCACGTGTTTGTAAACGTGACGGTTGCGGTTACTGGCTGCCCGTCGGCGCCCGCTGGAACCGCTGGAATTAAAGAAGAGACAAGAGTCAGCGTGTTGTCAAAAAGCTTGATAATCGGCGCCGTTGTTCCGCTTCGTATCCAGGTCACTGTCACAACCAAAGGACGTGATGCCGTAACCTTTTCCCATTCGGGATGCCACCATTGCCGATTCTCGGCCAGTGGTAAAACCGATGGCGGAAGAGTGTTTCCGTAGACAAAGTTGTCGGTGTCAGTTACTCGATAACCAATCCGAATGCCAGTTGTACCGGCCGGAATCGTTACCGATGTAGCGTTCACTAAAGCGCCTGGTTGTATCAGCGGTTTCCATTGAATCCATTCGGTTTCCGTGTGTTGATTGCCTCGCACCGAGGAACCAAAAAACACCTCGAAAGCGGTTGGGGTTGCACCATCCAGGGTTGTAAACAAATGGTTTTTAACCGCTGTTGCCTGCGGTGCGGTGGCGACGTTTGCAAACAGCGGCGCGGCTTGGGCGCCGAGGTTATCGACGGCCGCAAAACGTCGATAGGTCACGGATCCGGCCGTAACCGCTCCGGAAAGTGGCGACGTTAATGCCACCACGGTTGGGATATTTGCGATCAATTCCACAGTGTTCAACGGTTGAGCAACAACGCCACCCGGTAACAACAGTTTGCCCGATGGCAGCCACTGGTTAACAGTTGAAGTTATAGTGATCGATGCTAGCCCGGCATTTGTGGCGCCAACAGTCCCACATGATCGAGCCAGTTCCGCGCGTTCGATCCACTGGAACCGGTTAAACTTTTCATCCCAGCAATACGCGCGGATTGCCGCCGTGATTGATGCGGCTTTTGCTGTCCAGATTGCGGCGTCGCCAGTGTTACCGATCGCCGTGGCAAGTGCCGCCATTTCCGTCGCATTCCGCGCGAGCAGCGATGAAAGTTCCGGATCGACACACGAAGTACGAAACGTGTGATTAGGGTCTGCCGGGTATGGGTTTAAATCCATCCAAAAACTGTCAACGGTTGTACCGTCAACGTCGGCCCGACGTGTTGAAATCGTGTTCCAGGTGTCAAGAACAGAACCGGAAGTAGTGCCAGAGATTGAATACAAGCCAGATGAATCGGCGTCGACGTTGTCAAAATATACGATTGCTGCCTTCAACCATGGATACATAGCATTGACGAAAGTCAAATCGCCATCGGCTTGGTAAATCCGCCGAACAGCCCACCCCCAAAGCCACTGTTGCGGACCGGTGTCTTCAACGCCAGCGGCGTTTTCCAGTGCTGTCCCAACTCGCAACGGAGTTGCCCCAGCACGGCCAGCCGGATCGCCCGGCGCGACGATATGAGTCGCCCAGGATTTTGCCCAACCTTTCGCATAGCCAATGTATGCAGAACTCATTTTGGCAGCGATACCGCACGCCCAAGCGCTGTCCCACGACCACTGACCGCGTTTGTAGTAGTTTCCGGGGTAGATATAGCCGAATGGCAGATAAGTTGAATCACCCGGTTTTCGACATGCGTCAATTGTCACCTCGCATCGCGCACTCATCTCGTTTGATTCCGCAACCGTCCAAGTCGCGGAACCATCCACAACGGTTGCCGTCGCCGCCCGCTCGCCGTCGGTAACTGTGAGAATTCCGGTTGTGTTGGGAATCGCTAGTTCTACCGTCGCTTGTACGGTCGGTTTGCTTACGATCATCGCCGCCGACATCGGAACCGTAATCGCGCCGGTTGTGGCCAGAACGTATTGATCCGGCCAATCTGGGGTTTGAACGGGATAAACCCCAATCGTGGCAGCCGGAAGATAAGCAACGTTTGTGCGGTTGGAAAACAAAAAAGGAACTTGTGCCGCACGCGTAACGGTTGGAGTTGCGATACCCGTGGCAATACTTACAGGTGCGCCGCTTGCTGCGGAATTGTCAGACGTGCGAAGCGCTGCAAGTGCAACTTGGTAACTACCGCCCGGAACGTGAAAACTACCGGAACCGGTAGTTGCAACAGTCGCAAGAGACACACCCGCCAAAGTTTGCAAAGTTGCTGAGTATGTAACACCACTAACCGGCGAAAACGAAAAACCAACGTTAATCGGAGCGGATGAGGTGACAACTAACGGAGGGACCGTAACCGGTGGCAATGGCGAAACCGTGAGATACGGATTCAAAAGCGCCGCCAGTGTTGGAAGATCGAGCGACGAGACTAGATTGCCGTATTGATCAACTGACAGAATGGAACTCGCCGGGAATCCTATCGCCTGCGTTGTAGTTGTGACCGCCTGAAGCCCCGTGATCGGTGTTAACAATCCAGGAACTTCCAAAATGATCATAGAGATTTCATCAATACCAGAAATCTCTAAACGGATGTCATCCATTGATTGCCTTGTTTACCGGTGTGATACCCTGCGCGAGGGTGCGACGTGTACCGTTTGGATACACTACACAGATTTCAGTTGGATACTCGCCAGCATCGAGTACAGCAGTTTGTACTGTGCTGGCCGATAAAATCCAATACCAATAACCGTTAGGATTTGGCTTGTTTGGAGGGGTTTGCGTCGGCATTCCATTGCACAGTGAAAGCAACAGCGTTCCACCATCTTGGATCGGAGCCGTTCGTATTTCGCAAATCATCCTTACCCCCTGCGCGGGGTAGGCGATATTTGAACAGCCAGCCATAGGGCGGATAAAAAACGGTCCGTAGGTGTTTCCGATTATGATCGTCGGAAACTTGAAATACGCTGGATCTTTCATGTACCAAGAATGTCAGAGATTGGGGAATCTATTTCGCAAATCGAATCGGTGGGATTGGCGACATAGCTATGCCAGCGAACAAACCGAAGCGAGAGCGGAGCCAGCCCGGTAGAAATGCTTTGGCGGACTGCGAAGAAGCAAACAAACCTAACGGCCGGATCGGTGAAGGAACTACGGTTTCTTCACCGACAAGCCACACGAAAAGCCGATAGCCGAACGATACTTGAACCACTTTGTTTTGCAGTGTATCCCATGCGGTTTTATTCTTGCCGGATTTGATTTTCTCAACTCGAAACGGCCGTTCCCGTCGCCGTTCATAAACCTCAATCCAATCATCTTCGCCGAAATTCTCTTTCCACCATTGCACCACAGCAATAGCGGCATGCCGAGGGGTTGGAAAACGTGAACCCACGTTATATCCGGTGTACGGCTTCGCGCACCAGTGACCCGATTCGCGAGGGTAAACGCCGTGGTAACCGGATTCTAAGTCTAGGGATTCGATGATATCGAGATCGGCATTTTTTACAGATACGTTCGACATGCAAACCCCTACACTGTATAGTGTTTTGTGCAGGGTCGTCGGCTTGCGGGTCGATCGCCAAATCTAAGCCCGCAAACCGACGGCATCAACTCATTTCAAATTCACGTATGCGTAAAGGTAGTCTAGTGAAGGCGCGGGAATTCCTCGTGATTTATCAGCCCTTCGGCCTTTGGCGCCACGAATTTCGTCGTAAATAAACGTTCCCTTCGATTCGGCGTTCTGGAAGCCTTGCCACACTTCAGGCGGAACGTCGAAATAAACAACCAGCCTGCCCCCGGAAATGAATTGCACGTAAAACCTGCCAAAATCCTCAGAGTAAGCCGCCCATTTCACATTAGATGAATCGACATAATACTGACGGAGGCCTTCGGCCTCGCTAATGTAGTTTTGATACTGGACGGTTTCCACTTCACACCACTTTTGGTTTTGGGTTTGGTACTTGGTATCCTGGACATTTTTGACATTCATCAGCCGGAATAACCGCATCGTTTCCAGACAAACGTTTCAAAACAATCGGATCGGTTGATTCGCAAGTTTGTTTACATCGGAAGCCAGCCGAACAACCGGCACTTGTGTTGACCGGTTTCCGTATGAACTGGCACAATACCACATGGTTTGGGTATAAAACCTTACCAGTATCCCAATAATGTTTATGCTCATCTGAGTTATGATACAGATTGCATTTAATACAATCCGATCGATTACATAGGCATGGTCTTGGCATGAAAACCTTACGGGTAAATTATCAAAGTTGGCGTTTGTAGACTGGTTATATTCGGTCCAAACCCACCCCAACCGTTTCTATACCCGGCAGTTGCCGCAATTGTCTTCTCGATATAAAGCGGGTTGCATGTATCGCCAGGAGGTGAGATTGCAAAGTCAAAATATATCCAGCGTGCACTACGCCAATAGTTTGGCCCAAATGGTGGCGTTCCAACAGCGTCCATATCAAAAACGTTAATTCCTACTAGTAGGTGATACGTTGCGCCGCTGAGTGCACATTGAACCGTAACTAGATCGCCCTTATCATCAAATGGGCCAGCGTAGGGGTAAGCATATACCAATTCTGTTCCAGACGGAAAAGACGATCCATTGAAACCATAATCATAACCAACTAGAAACGGTGGGTTTGTTGTTTGGAAAATCCATTTCGATATTGCGAAATCCCAAGTTACAAGCCAAGTCGAGTTGAGAACGCCCCAGCCGTAAGCGCCTGCGGAAACGCCCGACAATGCAACATGAAATGAACTTGGTAAAACCGTGCCAGTCGGACACGCGCGGCACACTGGCAAAGTACAGCACGTACACGGCCCTGGAATTCGTTTTGTAACTACTCTGCGAGCCACTACTAACCACCAATGTAAAAAACAGTTGTTTCGGTAATACCAAGGGAAATATTAATCGCCGTTCCATCACATTCGGCCGTTGCGATTTCATCAACAGTTTGATTGACGAATTTTCCCCACGGTCCCATTAACCAATCGCCATCATGGGCTGGATTGATATCAGGAATCATTAAAGCGTATTTTCCGATCAATCCGTTATCGTTAAATCCGTTCACATCTCGCACGGTTCCAGTAATCATTCCGGATACCTGCGTAAACGTGTAAACACCAGACGCGTTAGCCGTGATAAGCCCGTAAATGACAGGAGGTATCGAACCATCGGCGAAGACTTCAAACTCCCAGGTTCCGATATTGACCGGGTTTGGAAACAATCGGAAAATCTTTTCATCCGGCGTAAATAGATCATCAGTTGCTAGTGAATTTATCTCAACTGCATAACCGTCGGAAATGGTTCCGGTTATCCCATCGTCAACATCAGCCGCAACGCCAGATCCAGGATGCGCAACTTGTTTGAATGAATAGTAGATCCCCGACCGCCCGGTTATTTTGGCGAATATAGAACCATCCAGCCCATTACCGCCCCCGCTTCCATCAATCAACGGGATATCGTTCGCCCAGTTGATTTTGATACCGCCGTAGCCTTTCATCTTCCGCAGTTGTGCAACCGTGGAAATGGTGCGGTCTATCTGTGCAATCTTGGCGCGTGTGAATGGTGTCGGATTCATATTTTCAGTGTGCAAATGGTGCGGGAAATCCCGTAGGTAATTCATTCTATTGGTATCACTTAAGGATACCAATAATGCCGATTCCACCAGCCACGCCAGAATCTTTCAATTTTACAAACTGGGATGAATTCATTGCGTCTTCGCAGCCAGCCGGACCGCAAATCTTTTCTGAAACCCAGCAAAGCGCCGCGATAGTCGCATGGTTAAAAAAACCCCTGCAAAAAGCTAGTTTCCTGCGGCGAGTGCGGGGATACGCGTACGTAGACGAAACCTCAGCGGAACCGTACCGCTTGCGTCGCGTGAACCCGATGCAACACTCCGAGTACGGATTGCGACATCTCCGCGCAACACGAGTTGGTTTTCTCGATTTCAATCCGGTCGGAAATCCGGAAAACTCAGCGGATAAAAACAAGCCGTACAACGAGGAGACAGATAGCTATATTGCCGTGGATCGGTGGCCAAACTATGCAGCATCGAAAGCTACGATTGATTTCACTGCGCTTCCTTACCCGGTAATCGAAGATGAAGATTTCGGTGAGTTGTGGTATGAATTCGAGTACAAACGCAATGTAAACTTTTTCGATCAGACTGCAACCGAAACAAGCATCATCAGTGCGGAAACCGATCAGGCAATCAAGTTTATTGAGGGAACGCCAAACAATCCGAAAGGGAAGCCGATCGTTGGCGAAATCGGTGAATACGTCCCGAAAGCTACGTTAACCTGGAAGTGGTACAACGTCCCTCACGAATACCTATTCGATCCCATTTCAGGGATACCGAAGAAAATTCTTTCATCGTTGGGCAAAGTGAATCACGATAGCTTCAACGGATTTCCGAAAATGACATTACTGCTACATGGGGTAATGTTCGAGCAGTTTTTGAATCCGTGGCAATGGCAAAATTACCTACCGTCGTTTTCGTACAACGTGACTTTCGTCAACAGTTTTTTTGACCCACTACCGGCCGTTGCTTCGCCTATTTTTGGTGGTCACAATTTGTTACCATGGTCGAAGGGCGGAACCGCAAACGGGTCGATTTGGTACAGTTGCAGTCGGCCGGCAAACGGTGGACTAGTGAACCCGTATTTGCCAGTGATCGATTACGGGGAGTTGTTCACCCACGTTTTGGCGCCGCCTGCAACCACGATTCCACCGTTCCCAGCTTATCCATAAGGTGACAGATGAAAGTCGAGCCATTCGAAGACGATGAAGATTTGCTATCGGCTATTGCTGCGGTTCGCGGAACTGGTCCGCTTTCTTCGGTATCGTTGCACGAATTGAGGAAACTGTTCAAACAAATGAACCCGACCATGTTGGCGAAGTATGGCCGGGTGATGACTGGTTTGGAGTTCAAAGATTTGATTTACAACGTGGTCGGGTTGCACGTTTAGCCCTGGAATTGCATTGCTTGACGCAATGCCAGCCCGGAAGCCTCGCCAGCCATTTCGCCCGCGCTCTTGTTTGGAATGCCCAGGAGATAACGCCCGGCGTCTCCTGCGGCTTTCAGAGGATTGGTTGCCACACTTATTACACCGTCTTTGATCAATCGAACATCGCTAACCATCGCCGCGATATTCTGCGCCATCGTCGCTGTATTCCTTGCCGTATCCTCGGTGTTCTTTGCTGTATCTGCGGCCGGATTCGAACCGCGTCCCGCTGAGAATGCTGCGGTTCGAGCGCGATCGATGAAGGATTGAACCGATCCCGTTTGCGCCTGACGAATGGCGAGGCCAGTGGCCGCGTTTGGATCAACTTTCCGCCCTTCAGGTCGGCTATCAGCGACGCCCAGTAGATCACGCAAATTTCGAATCAGAAACTCGATTGCGTTGGCAGTCTGTTCGATCACATAAGCCAGCAACTGCAAACCGGTCACCACGAACCGCACAACAAAGTCCGCAATCGGAGCAAACGCGCTTGCAAAGCGCCCGATCACTGTGCCGACAAGTTTGAAAATCGCACCAACGACATCGCCAACCATGACGCCCACACTGAATAGCGCTTCCTTCATCCGGTTGATTGCTGGCCCGAACGTCTGGTTTAAGAACGATGAAATCTTGCTGAATGGCCCGAGGATTGAATCCTCGGCTTTGCTGCCAAAGTTCACGAACGATCGCACGACACTGATAATAGCATTAACCACAAACAAAAACCCATCGACCACAAAGGCGATCTGCTTAATAAGCAAGTCGAACACGAGCAACAGCGGCCGAAGGGCATAGCCAACAACCTGGATAGTCAGAACGAATAGATTTTGAAACGTGAAAACCAAGCTCGCCAGCGTCGGCAATAGCTTCTCGAAGATCGGCGACATTTGCTGCATGAGTCCCGCGAAAGTCTCAACTAGTGGAACTATCAAAGTTCCAAGATTTGAAATTCCCGATTTCATCAAATTGACAAAAACACCGAGTAGCGGTTCGGCAGCTACCGCCATTTTTTGGAATGCGTCGCCTATCAAATCCATCACAGATTCGAAACCGCTGGCCATATCCTGGAACAGCTTATCGAACATGGCCAACGGTTTGTTTACCGCTGCCAAAACTGTCGCGCCGATCGCAAGACTTGTCACGAACGTAGCAACAGCCGCAACTAATCCCGATAGTCCCAGCGTTGCTGCATTCTCGGATATCGCCAGCGCGGTTACCATCGCCGTGAGTGTCCCGGTTGCCGCTGCCGCTGCAACCGCTGCAACGGATGACAACACTAGCGCCACGAGTAACTTTTGACTGTTCGGCGAAAGGGATGCGATCACGCTTCCGAGTGATCGCATCATTGACGTAGCTATTTCGAGCGCCGGCATCAAAGCTTGACCGATCGACGCGTTGAGATCCATCACAGCGCGATCGAGTAGCTTTGTTGCGGCCGGGTTGAATAGTTGCGTATACGTGCCGATCGATGATTGAACCGCGCCGGATAGCTTGTTTAGCGATCCGAAAACCGCATCGGAAACATCTTTCAGTTTGCCCAGCGCGCCCGAGATTTGAGCAAGAGGAGCCGTAAGCGAATCCGTCACCAATTCGCCAATTGCATCAAGTACCGGCGTTTTCGATTTGGCCATTTTTCCCCGCCTCGATTGTTATCATCTTGTCGTAAGTTTCGCCCCAATGCTCTTCGGTTTCACCGAACTGCGAAACCATTTCAGCAATAAAGACTTCACGCGGCGGTAGCTCTGGTTCCACTGCGGTAGCAATCGAAAGCGAGGGTGGTTCCAACAATCGGCCATGTTCGTCGCGAGGGGCGAAATACCGCTTCACGATTTGCATGTCGGTTAGCTTAGCCAATTCTACCGGCAAAAAACACCACGGTTCACCCATCAATTGCGTTGCGCAATGACTGATAATTTCGTGATTACGTCGGAGTAGAACTCCTTCATCCTCACCGCTACCGACGCTTGACTCTCCGGGGTTGCTTTCGCTTTCTGCCCCAGAGTCCAGGCGAAAAAATCCGGCACGATTTCCGCGAATAGTGGTAACAGGCTGGCATCACCAAACATCAACTTTGCTTCTGTGATATCGGCAACCGTGGCAAACCGATTTGGCTTCCCGGTCTCTTTGACAGTCAGCAGAGACAAATGGAAAAGCGCCAGGCCTGTTAACCGATCCTCGTTAGACGTTTGCATGTATCGCATAAAGATCGTACCGCCCGGCGTGTGCTCACCTTGCCGGATAGCCTGCGCCAGTTTTTTGAACTGCTCAATCTTTTCTTCTTCGGTTATGAACCCCTCGGTTCGCATATCCGTAATCGTTTGGCGTTCAAAATCGACAATCAACCGTTCCAGCCTTGCCTTAGCTGCTAAATCAGGATGATTCAATTCGTACGAAACGCCATTGAATTCAAAACTAGGCAGCGTCGTTGACGCGCTGCCTAGTAACTGCGTGATTGGTGTTGTCATGGATTACGATGGTAGTGATGGGATAGGGGGGACGCCTTGGACTTCCAGCGTGCAACTAAAGCTTTGCGCTTTCGCGGAAGCTTCGGCACCGTGTTCATAGTTTGCCACTTTGCAAACCATGTTCAAGTACCCAAACCCGGTGGCTTTGAAAATAACGCAACTGGTTAAGACGTATGATCCGTTAACGAACCGCGCCGACGGTTTCAGCGTGTTGCGGTTGTAAACGCCCGAAACGTTGATTTTCGCCCCAGGCGAGAGACCGCCTTGCAGGTTGATCGGATAGATAACGTTCGCGGCGTTGGCGGGGCTTTCCATCGTGTAAATCGGTTCGGATTGCGAGGAGTCCCCGAACTTCCACGATTGAATTTCAGCTGCTACCGTCGCTGTGGGTAATGGAGACAACACGGCCGTGTTGTCACCGAAACCCGGTGGCATGTCGGTTGTAGCGCTGGCAGCTAGTGGATAGTCTCGCATGCGGCCCGAGGTGCCAGCGTTGAAAATATCAGGCATAGAAAAACCTCATTTCCACGGTCGGTAATGAGGTAGATTGACTGCGAAACGGGAATCAAGCGTATTGTGTGGTTACTTCGTAGCTCATCACCGCTTTGTGAACGGATGAAGCGTCTTTCCCTTTTTGGTCATCCAGTGATTTCACAATTCGCTTGAGTTTGGTGCATTCCATTTCTAATTCTTCCGGCAACACGAGTGCCAGCGTGTTATCCAGGCCAGCCGCGTTTTCGGGTGGCTGGCCGTTGAACCGGACAACGTGAACCATTGCGTCCACCTCTTCCAGGGTTTTCGCGTAAATCGTGATTTCGATTTTTGTAATTTCTTGCGGCTTGTATTCGAATTGATCTTCTAAATCCATTCCGATATCTTTCAAAACTGCATACGGAACGTTAACCTCAATTGGTCCACTGATTTGGTCGGTTACCTTTTGCGGCTTCTTGTCAAAAAAAATCCGTTTTTGCTCCGGAGTCGCAAAGTTCAAGGATGCGTAAAAATCCATAATGGCAGGAATCACGGAAGTTGCCATGGTATATTTCTCTTGGTGGTTTCAAACAAACAAAGGGGATTGTATGAACAGTGAGAAGTTGCGGAATGCTGAGCGGCTTGAAATTTCATTCGAAACGGCTGGTTTTGAACTTGGCACAACTGCCGAGAAGATCCAAGCGGAATTGCGAAAGCGAACGGGAAGCGATCGGGTTCACGTAACAGACTTGTATTGGTTTAAACCAGTCCGAAGGTATCAGATCGACGTGCGAGTCGATCGGTTCCCAGGTGACACACGCGCACCGTTTAAAACGGTGTTTGCAATTCAACGCGATGATATCGAAAGCATGTTGAATTTTGCTACTGGCTGGCTGAATGGTTTGGTACTTAACCCACGGGCTTGATTTGTTCCCACTTCGCCCGGTAGAAGGTTTCAATCATCGAAAGCGGATCGCCGGGGCCATGCGTTCCGGCGCCGGTAACTTTTGCATATCGCCCCGCTGCCGGTCCTGAAAGGAAAAAGTATCGGACATCACCGCGACCGATTGCCGGATCATTGCCGGACAGTGTACCCGAAATCATGTTATCGGTTGAATCGTGTCGATCGGTTCGCGTTGGTGTGATTTCCGAGACAACGCACGGCACTTTATCCGCAATCGTGGAATAGCTTTCGATTTGACTGCCAGACGGCCCGCGTGTGGTAGTCAAAACCTCAATTCGAACCGATGAATTCGGTTCGACAATGCCCTCGAAAAGCTTCATGATATCCCGATGGTTTGGTAATCCGACAAGAGCAATTGCGCCGCTTCACTGACGAATTTTCGGGGTTGATTCCCGAGCATTCCAGCCGGAACCGTGAGAGTGATAGAACGCCCATCAATTGATTCTGACATCATGGCGCCCATGCCATTCTTCCGCATTGAGAAAATAGCCTTACATTCCATGATTCCGGCTTCTTCGAAAACCGGGTTTTGCTCGCCTGCCCGATAGGTGACTTTGATACATCCAGGATTGGGGTAAAGGATCGCCGCAAGGTTACCGGCCCGGCGCTCATATCGTTGAGGCCAAACGTTGTTGACTCGTAACAATGTCCCGTAGCCGAAGTTATCACGTTCCAGGACGTAACCGGTTCCAGGTGACAGCAAAGAGAAAGGATCGGTGAAAGCGTTGGTCACAGCGTTCGCTGTGACATCAACATAAACCGAATCGATCGAAATAACTGGATGCCGACGCAACCGCAGACGCGTTGAGCCATCGCCGTCGTAGTATTCGGTGCACGATTTGGGTGTTGGATCGAATCCGATGTATCGGATGATTCGATGGGAAACCGCAGAAGCCAAAGCTTCGAGTTCGGCATTCCGGGTGTTGTCACCGATCGGAATGCCGAGTCGCGATTTCAAGGTTTGCCACGATACAAGCATTGAAAACCTTAGTTTGCCGTTGCGAAGCCTGCCGAGGTGCCGCTGTTGCGAAGTTGGCCGAACAGATAGCAAGCAACCGAGAAGGAAACGGTGCCGGTTACCGTCAACACTGCGCGAACAAACCGCTTTGTTGATTTCTGAGTGAACAACTTGTAATCAGTGTTCACGTTCGCAACAACCAACTGAGTGAACGTAGCGCCAGGAATGTCGGT
>ERZ650304.933-NODE-933-length-12318-cov-4.553698_pt1 | contig 12318 bp, 9 predicted proteins | sample MGYA00376240_ERZ650304 | MGnify/ENA primary metagenome ERZ650304 (study PRJEB26733, sample SAMN07839271) | wastewater metagenome | biome: small river; feature: stream; material: water | place: USA: North Carolina | collected 2016-03-01 ...
ACGCGAAGAACAATAAGCAAGCCGGCACGAACATCAACTGGGTGTTATTCCCCGAGGGTTGGTATTACACGCGCATTCCACCAGTCAATTACGTAGACGTAGCATTTGAAGGTGCGGGTATCGGCCTTACCCGTGTTCGACATGTCAATGGGTATTCTGAGCCGTTGATCTACGTCACAGGTCCAGCGTCGATCTCTACCGGTGCGCGCACCATAGCGACACCATACGGCGGGACTCGGAATATGTCGCTGCAGGCCGGTACGCTCACGTATCCCGCCGTGCACTACTCCGACGTGTCTGTCGATCAGGGCTACGACATGGATGGAACGGCCTACGCAGGAGGCGCGTCCACGGTCGGTGTTTCTGGCATGTCATGCTTCGATTTCCTGAATGCCGGCATGCGCCGGGTTCGCTTCGACGGCATTTCAAAGTGGGGCATTGATTTCAGGTGTTCGTCGGTCCTGACTTCTGTTGTTGACAGATCAGCCGGGCATTACAGGGCATCGTCGCTCAATACCGGAACTGGCGCATGGACAATCACCGCATCACCTGAGCCGATCGCAGGAACTCCGGTGATGTTGTTTGGGTTCGGAGCAACTGCCCCGACTGCAACCGACACGGGCCTGGCCCTGCTGTTTGCGCACGAAGGAGGTATGTACTTCGTCGGCGCGCTCTCCACGTCGTCCACGCTCTATTTGCACCGGACCCGTGCCGACGCGCTGGCCAATACAAACACCCTGGTTTACTCTGCGTCCTACACGGGGTCGATCGGTTTTTGTTTGTGGGCTGCAAATGGCATCGTCACCGCCGTCACCCCTGGCACGGACACGATCACGTACAACGACGGCGGCCGTGGTTTCTGCGTTGGCACGACGATCCGGGACACCACGCTGTCATCCGCAGTGATCGGCACCGGGTACGACAACACTATTTCAACCGCGAACGGTATCCACTGCGTCATGCTGTGGTCTGATGGAGCGCTGCCTTCGCCGCTGGTCGCTGGCACTGTGTACTGGCCTACGTACGTGGACGCCAAAAACATCAAGTTGTCCACATCTCCGGCAAACGCCTATGCCGGTACGTTTATCGACCTGACCGACGCGGGTTCCGGGAACATCTATTTGATGTATCACCACGGTGCCGCTGCATTTGGCATGGGGCATTACACGCTCGACGACTATACGTACGACAATTCTGGCGCGACCACGATGGAGACCCGTGGTGGATCAGCTACTGGCGGCTACGGTGTGCTCTGCATCGACACCAGCGGGGTGGCGGCCAACAAAGGCAACATAGAAATATCGAATACCCGGGTCGAGATCAATAAGTACCCGGCCCGGGACGCAACTAAAGGGATGACGGCTCCTGCTACGTTCTATGCACGAGTCAATACCAACATCTCAGGGACGGAAGGCTCGAACGTCAGTTTCACGCTGGACGGTACTGCGATTGACATGTCTACATCGGTCGCGACTAATACACGGGACTCAATAGTGATCTCGTGTCAGGGGAACAACGACCTTTCAATGTCGATACGAGACCTGTCCTGCTTCGGAATCGGTCAGGCGTATAACAACCAGAACGGCACGGCAGCGTCCGCGATTGCCCTGAGGGGTGGGCAGGTGCGAGGCTACGTCCCATTTGCGTCTACCAAGCGCAATCCAGCAGACCGAAATGACGGATCAGCGCGACATGTAATTGATGGCGTGACAGTTTCGCGCCAAGATTCTACGCTGACATCTGCGTACAATAAGCGAGGCGATACACTGTACGCAGCCCCTGGAGCAAACCCTGTGTTCTACCGAGCGGTTCAGGCCCAGGCTGGATTATGCAAAGGTACTATAGGCGTGCCAGCATCCATCGGGGTTACTGGAAATATGTCTGTCGGCTCGAACGTGATCACGTTCACCGGCACTCTTAACCCGCAGGTGAGTGTTGGCACCGCAATATCCGTGATTGGCGCAGGCGCAGCGGCGGCGAATCTGGTCGGGATCGTGTCAACAATCGATAATTACCCAGCGTCAGGCTCTCGCACGATGACGCTGGTGGATTCAGCGGGCGTTGCGGTTGTGTGTTCAACTGCGGTGACTGGCGCCGTCATCAACTACGCCGACGCGACCTACTGTCAAGTGGACGGCTACTACGCGATGTCTGCAGCTTTGGACTTCCCATCCATCGCGGCAGGCACGAGTGCGGACTTGACAATCGCGGCTCCTGGTGGAGTGACGTTGACGGCAGGCAGGTGCGTGATTCTCGGATTGCCTTCTAACGTGCCTGCTGGCGTCGTATATAACGCGTTTGTGACCTCCGGCGGCGCATCAGTCACCGTGAGGGCGTCGAATATCACTGCAGGCTCAATCGACCCAGCGTCTGGTACGTTTAACGTGCGAGTGATGGCCTGATCCCATCCCCTGCCGGTGATGATTGACCACGGTGTGCGCGTGTCATCCAGCCGGCAACCGACCATGGCGGCATGCTGACCACCGACCCCACCGACCTTGCCGGACTGGCGCGCGCTGAGCGCGCGGCGGGCGACAAGGCGGCCCGCGATGCCAACCAAGAGCGCGACGACCTGGCGTGGCTGATGAGCGGCCCGCGTGGTCGGCGGATCGTCTGGCGGCAGATCGACCGGGCCGGCGTGCTCACCGGCAGCAGCTTCAGCCCGGACGCGATGACCATGGCCTTCGCTGAGGGCGTCCGGAACCCGGCGATGCGACTGCTTGGCCTTGTGCTGCCGATGGACGAGTTCGCGGTGATGGTGCGTGAGAACACGCCGAAGGCCGCGACCAACGAGGAACGCGAAGATGAGTGAAGCAGCGGCTGCGGCCGCACCAACCGACACGGCGGCCGCGCCTGCTGCTGCCTCGCCCGCAACGTCCCAGGCGCCCGCGGCGTCGTGGGTGGATGCGCCCACTGACGCCACGCCGGCCAGCGCCGCAGCCCCCGCATCCGATGCCGCAGCGAAGCCCGCCGGCACGGATGCGGCCGCAGGCGAAGCGAAGACCGAGGAAGCGAAACCGGAACGAGCTGCCCCTGAGGCATACGAGTTCAAGGCACCGGAAGGCGTCGAGCTGAACCCGGCCCTGCTGGGTGAGTTCGAGGGCCTGGCCAGGGAGCTGAACATGCCGCAGAACGAGGCACAGGCCATCGTCGAGCGCATGACGCCCAAGATCCAGGCACGCATGCAGGCGCAGCAGATCGAGATCATGGCGCAGGCCCGGGCCGACTGGCTGCAGCAGATCGAGGCCGATGCCGAGATCGGCGGGGCGGCAAAGCAGGCGTCTCAGGCCAGCGCGGCAAAGGCGCTGCACCAGTTCGGAACCCCTGAGCTTCGCGTGCTGCTCAAGGATTCCGGCCTGGAGGCGCATCCCGAGGTTGTCCGCTTCTTCTCTCGTGCAGGCAAGGCCATCAGCGAGGACTCCTTCGTCTCTGGCCGCCCGCCCACCAAGTCCACCGCTCAAGCCCTCTACGGGGCGAGCAACATGAACCCCTGAACGGAGCCCAACTATGGCAACGATCTCTTCGGCAACCATGCCCACCTTGGCCGACCTGGCCAAGCGCATGGACCCAGATGGCAACATCGCCAAGGTCATCGAGATGCTGGCCCAGCGCAATCAGATCCTGGATCTGATGCCGTGGGCTGAGTGCAACGACGGCACCGGCCACAAGACCACCGTGCGCACCGGCCTTCCGACGGCGACGTGGCGCCAGCTGAACTACGGCGTGCCGTCCAGCAAGTCGGCCACCGTGCAGGTGCGTGACGCGACCGGGATGCTGGAAACCTACGCCAAGATCGACAAGGCGCTGGCTGATCTCAACAACAACTCTGCGTCCTGGCGCATGAGCGAGGAAACGCCGTTCCGCGAGTCGATGAATCAGAACGTCGCCTCGACGCTGTTCTACGGAGACACCCGCGCGAACCCGGAGCGGTTCATGGGGCTGGCGCCGCGCTTCAGCGACTCCACCGCCGAGAACGGCCGCAACATCATCAAGGGGGGCGGCAGCGGCTCCGACAACACGTCCATCTGGCTGGTGGTGTGGGGGGACAACACCATCCACGGCCTGTATCCGAAGGGCAGCCCGGCCGGACTGCAGATGCGCGACCTGGGAGAGGACACCGCCAGTGACGGAAACGGCGGCGAGTTCCAGATCCTGCGCACGCACTACAAGTGGGACTGCGGCGTCAGCGTGCGCGACTGGCGCTACATCGTCCGCATCCCCAACATCGACGTGTCGGACCTGACCAAGAACGCATCGGCCGGCGCCGACCTGCTGGACCTGATGGCCCAGGCGCTGGAGGTGGTCGAGGATCTGAACATGGGCACGCCCGCGTTCTACGGCAACCGAACCATTGCGAGCTTCCTGCGCCGGCAGATCGTCAACAAGGTGGCGTCATCCACCCTGTCGACGGGCGAGGTGCTGGGCCGCAAGGTCATGATGATGGGCGAGGTGCCCTTCTACAAGACTGACGCCATCCTCAACACCGAGGCGACGGTCGCCTGATCGAAGGAGCACACCATGTACATCGACAAGAACCTGCGCTTCTCCTCGTCCCAGGCCCTGTCTGGCGCCAGCGGGACCGCATCGACCGACCTGCTCGACCTGGGTGCTGATCGTGATCTGACGGCCCTGGGCCGGCCGCTCTACGTGGTCGTGGTTGTTGAGGCCAGCGGCGGCACGTCGCCGACCCTGCAGGTGATCCTGCAGACGGACGACAACAGCTCTTTCAGCTCGGCAACGGCGATCTACACCGGCCCTGCGCTGGCCCAGGCCACGAACCGCGCGCAGATCATCCCGATGCCGCACGAGAACGAGCGGTATCTGCGCCTGACCTACACCCAGGGCGGCACCAGCCCGACCGCCACGGTGTCGGCGTTCATCACTGACAGCCCGCAGGCGTGGCAAGCGACGGCTGACGGGATCTGACCGTGGCTGGCCCCGTTGAGGTGATCGCGCTGCGCCGGGGCTACTACGGCTCTTTGCGCGAGGCCGGAGAGACGTTCTTTGTGGCGTCAGCGGCTCACGTAGGCAGTTGGATGACTCTGGTTGTCCGGCCGGCTGAGGCCGCTTCCCAGGCTGCAAAGCCGGCCCAGCCGCCGCGCAAGACCGCGCGCTGAAGCGCTGGTGATCTGACCAACCAAGGGGGCCGCGCGCCCCCTTCTTTCATGGAGCGCCCATGAGCACCCCTGTCGATATCTGCAACCTCGCGCTGGCCCGGCTTGGAGATGAGGCCAACGTCCAGAGCATCAGCCCGCCGGACGGATCCACGCAGGCGGCCTTGTGCGCCCAGTTCTACCCAATCGCCCGCGACACCCTGTTGTCCATGCGGCAGTGGACCTTCGCAACCGTCCGCGCCCCGCTGGCGCTGCTGGTGGGTGACACCTACCACTCCCCATGGGCCTACGCCTACGCGCTGCCGAACCAGTGCCTGGCGGTGCTGAAGATCCTGGAGATGGACGCCCCGGATGATGTGGCCATGTCCGGTTCGGTGACCGGCCAGCCCTACCGTGTGGAGTCGCTGGGAGACGGGCAGGTGGTGGTGCTGACCAACGTGGCCGATGCTGCTGCCGTCTACACCCGACGGGTCGAGGACACAGCCAAGTTCAGCCCGTTGTTCGTCGATGCCATGTCGTGGCTGCTGGCGTCGTATCTGGCTGGGGCGATCATCAAGGGAGACGCCGGTCGCACCGCGTCACGAGCCACCACCGAGGCGTTCCAGCAGGTGCTTGGGACGGCGTCGATGCGAGATGCGGCGCAGCAGTACGTGCCGGCCAGAGTGTCGGCCTCCTGGATCTCGGCGAGGGGCTGACGATGGCGCAGGTTCGCACGCTGTCAAGGGCGTTCAACTCTGGCGAGATCACGCCGGAGCTGTGGGGGCAGATCGACAAGACCCCAGCGCAGACCGGCCTGGCCCGGTGCCGGAACTTCCTCGTTCTTCCCCATGGCCCGGTGGCGAATCGGCCCGGCACCGGGTTCGTGCGCGAGGTCAAAACATCCGCCCGCAGGGCCCGCCTGATCCCGTTCGTCTTCTCGCGCGATCAGGCCTTCGCGCTGGAGTTCGGGCACGAGTCGCTGCGCTTTCATGCGCTGGGGTCGACGCTGATGTCCGGGGCGGTCCCTTACGAGCTGGTCACCCCGTACCACGAGGCCGACCTGTTCGGCTTGCGCTACGTCCAGAGCAACGACGTGGTGACGATCACCCATCCCAACTATGCGCCGCGCGAGTTGCGCCGCCTGGGGGCGACATCGTGGTCGCTGTCGGTCATCGGATTCGGGCCGACGCTCTCGGTCCCGGCGTCTCCTGCCGTTGTTGCGTCCGGGTCTGGGTCTACGACCTACTCCTACGTGGTCACGGCGGTGGCCGGGTCGACGCTGGACGAGAGTTTGCCGACGGCTGCTGTCACATGCGCCAACGACCTGCTGACCACCGGAAACTTCAACACCATCAGCTGGACCGCGGTATCCGGGGCGACTCGGTATCGGGTCTACAAGGCATCGAACGGCCTGTTCGGTGGACTGCACGGATACATCGGCGAGACCAAGGGAACCACGTTCCGGGATGAGAACATCGCGGCTGACCTCGGATACACACCTCCGGAAGGGGCGGCTCCGTTCGGTTCGTTGGGAAACTACCCTACGGCATGCAGCTATTTCGAGCAGCGGCGCGTGTTCGGCGGCACGCTGACTGCTCCGGCCAGTGTGTGGCTGACCAAGAGCGGGACCGAGTCGAATATGAACTACTCGATCCCGACGCGTGACGACGATGCGATATCGATGCGCATGGCGGCTCGGGAGTCGAACGCGATCCAGCACATCGTCCCGCTGGGTGACCTGCTGGCCCTGTCTGGGGCGGCCGAGTGGCGCATTGGCAGCAACGAGGGGGCAGCGCTGTCGCCGTCGAACCTGCGCGTGCGGGCTCAGTCCTACGTCGGCGCTGGCCAGGCCACTCCAGTCGTGATCGGCAATGCCGTGGTGTTCCCGGCGGGGCGCGGCGGCCACATTCGGGAGTTGGGCTACAACAGCGACGCGGGCGGCTACGTCACGGGTGACCTGTCGCTCAAGGCCCCCCACCTTTTCGACAACTTCGACATCGTGGACATGGCCTACCAGCGCTGTCCGATGCCAGTGGTGTGGTCGGTGAGCACCACGGGGCTGCTGCTCGGGTTGACCTACGTTCCGGAGCAGCAGGTCGGCGCTTGGCACTGGCACGACACTGGGGCGTCCGGAGCATTTGAGTCGGTATGCGTCATCCCCGAGGGAGAAGAGGATGCGCTCTATGCCGTTGTCCGGCGCACCATCAACGGCGCGGAAGCGCGCTACGTCGAGCGCATGGCGTCGCGCACCTTCATCGACCTGTCCGATGCGTTCTTCGTGGATGCCGGCGGCACCTACTCCGGCGCCGCAACCACGACCATCACCGGGCTGACGTGGCTGGAAGGCCAGACCGTTGCCGTGTTGGCGGATGGAGCGGAGCACCCGCGGCGCATGGTCACCGGCGGGGCGATCACGCTGGACTGGCCGGCGAGTAAGGTGCACGTCGGCATCCCCATCGAGGCCGACATGATGACGCTGCCGGTCGCAGTGGAGGCGCAGGCCTACGGCCAAGGCCGGGTGAAGAACGTGAACCGCGTGTGGATGCGTGTGCACCGATCCGGCGGGATCATGGCGGGGCCTGAGTTCAACCGGCTGACCGAGCTGAAGTGGCGTCAGGCCGAACCCTACGGCTCACCGCCGCGCCTTGCGTCCGACGAGGTGAGCCTTGCCATCGCCGCAGACTGGCAGTCTGGCGGGCACGTCTGCGTCAGGCAGGCCAAGCCGCTGCCGCTGACCATCGTCAGCATGAGCATGGAAGTCGAGATCGGCGGGTGAGCCGCGCCGTCCTGCTGCCGCCATCGCCTGCCGCCGTCGAGTGGGTGGCGACTCGCCTGCGCCGGGCGGACGTGGATGAGATGGCGCTGATCCACGGCGTCGACGCGGATGACCTGTGCGTGCGCCTATCGCTGCTTCGGGCATCCGTGGCGGCCAGCCGGGCGGGAGAGTGCTGGGCGGCGCACGACGCAGCGACCAGCGAGCCGGTGGCTGTGCTGGGGGTGGCTCCAACCAGCTGGATCGACAACGAGGCGGCGCCTTGGCTTCTGGGTACCAATGCGCTGCCGCGCTACGGTCGCGACTTGGTGGCGATGGGCAGAGACGCGGTTGCGGACTGGTCGCAGCGCTGGCGCCTGGTCAACCTGGTGGACGCTCGAAACACCGTGGCGGTGCGATGGCTGCGCCGCGTCGGGTTCGATGTCGACGCCGGCCCAGGCCTCGTGACATTCCGACTTGGTGCGCGTGTGTAGGCCATCGGCGCCCACCATGCGAGCATGTGCACAGCCAATGCAGCGCTCGGCGCTCAGGCCTTCGGAGGGGCGGCCCAAACCGTTGGCTCGTACTACGCCGCCAGCGCCCAGCGTGCCCAGCTCAGGGCCCAGGCGGACATTGCCGACATCCAGGCGCGCGGCGCCATGGCAGCCGGCGAGCGCGAAGAGCAGCGGCTGCGGCTGGCAACGGCGGGGCTGAAGGGCAAGCAGCGCGCCGCCATGGGCGCCAACGGGGTGGACATGACGAGCGGCAGCGCGCAGCAGGTCCTGAACACCACCGACGTGATGGGCGAGGCTGACGCCAACACCATCCGCTCCAACGCCATCGGGTCCGCCTGGGGCTACCGCACGCAGGCGGCCATGTCCCGCGCCCAGGCTGACGGCATCAACCCGGGCCTGACGGCGCTGTCAACCGGCCTGGGGGCAGCTACGCAGGTCGCCGGCAGTTGGTACCAGATGAAGAATGCGGGGCTCCTGACCCAGCAGAGCCAGGGCGGCGGTGAGCCGGTCGGCGGTACCGGGCTGCGGGCTCGCTCCGGCGTGTGGGGGGGCAGCTGATGCCAGTCGTCCCGACCTACGACAACCTGCGCACCAGCGTCGCGCCGATGCCGGGTCCGCAGGTGGGCCCGATGGATGGGCCAGCGCGGCAGTCCGCTCAGTTCGGCGAGGCTGTCGGCCGTGCCGGCGGAGCGCTGCAGTCGATCATGCTGGACGAGCAGCAGCGGGCCGACCAGACCCGCATTGCCGACGCCATGAACCAGGCTGTGGCGGCTCGCCTGCGCCTCACGCACGACAAGTCCGATGGCTACACCCGGCTGGTCGGACGGGCAGCGCTGGAGCGGCCGGACGGCAAGGGGCTTGAAGAGGAGTACGCCGGGCGGTTGAAGGGCGACATCGACGCCATCGACGCCGGGCTCGGCAACGACCAACAGCGGCGCGTGTTCCGCCAGCAGGCGGGCCAGATGCTGGTGCAGTTCGGCGCCGATGTGGCGCAGTACCGCAACCGGCAGCACACCGCGTACCAGATCAGTACCGCCGAAGGAACCATCGCCACGGCGCGCGACATGGCCAGCCTCGAATCCGGCAATCCTGAGGCGGTGGCGCAGGCTCAAGGAGCGATCAAGGCCGCGGTCTACGAGCTGGGCCGGCTGCACGGCTGGAGCGCACAGGAGACGCTGGCGAAGACGGTCGAGCAGCTGAGCACGATGCATGCGTCGGTGGCGACCGAGGCCATCCAGCAGGGGCGAATCGACTACGCCAAGACCTACTTGGAGCAGGTCAAGGCAGAACTGACGCCTCAGGCGCGGATGCAGCTTGGAGCGGCGCTGAAGATCGGAGACACCAACGCGAGGGCTCAGGCGTTCGGAGACGAAGTGATTGGCAAGGGCCTGACGCTGTCCGACGCGCTTGGAGAGGCCCGCAAGAGGTTCGAGGGCGAGGCTGAGGTCGCTGCAGTGCGCGAAGTGAAAGATCGCTTCGGAGAGCAGGAGATCGCCAGGGCGCTCGACGTGAAGGCGGTCGGGTCGGCCGCGTGGTCCGCCGTGATGGCAACGGGTCGCATACCGCCGACGATGCTGGCCGACCTGCGTGCGAAAGCACCCGAGGAGGAACGGCAGATCCGCGACTGGTTGGAGGCCAAACAGAGGCGGGCGAAGGCCGATGCCGAAGGAAAGCAGCAGACCGACATGGACGTGTACTACGGCCTGCGGCGCATGGCGATGGATGACCCGGCGGCGTTCTCTGCGCTGGACCTGCGCCGGTCGCAGCCCTACTTGAAGGACGGCGACCTGAAGCACCTGATAGAGATCCAGGGATCGATCAGCAAGGGCGACGCCAAGGCCATGGAATCGCAGCGCATCACGCGCCAGACGCTGGGGGCCATCAAGGCAGAGGTCGCAGCCATCGGCATCGACCTGACTCCCAAGGATGGCACCAGCGAGGCCAAGGAAACCGCGCAGTTTCTGGGGGCGCTTACTCAGGCGCTGGACGACGCCACCCGTGAAAAGGGCGCCCCCCTGACGCCGGATGAGGCCAAGCGCATCGGCATGAGCATGGTCCGCGAGGGTGTCGAGCAGGGCAGCGGCATCTTCGGCGTGTTCCAAACCAAGAGACGCGGCTACCAGATCGCCACCGACCCGGACATCCCGCCCGGCGCGTCCTTCGTCAGCGCGCGCTTCAGCGACATCCCTGCCCAGGCCAGAAACGACCTGTCGGCCGAGTTGCGCCAGAAGCGCGGCATTGGCACACGGGCGCTCACGTCAAGCGAAGAAGCCGAGGTTGAGCGGGCCTATACCCGCGGAATCCAAACCGGAAGGTTCAAGTGATGGGCCAGTTCGCCGACCTGTTCGACGAAGAGAAGCCGACGCAGCAGCGCGCGGCCATGAATCTGCGCTTCGGCATCGAGGCACAACCCGATGTGGCGGCCCGCGACCAGGCGCTCGCCCGGCGCTTTGGCTTGCCTCCCGCGGTGATCGAGCAGTACCGGCCCGACTACGACGCCCGCGCCAAGGTCGAGGATGCCGGGCAGTTGCTCGACCAATCCCCAAAGCTGCGTGATTGGCTGGCGGCCGATCCCGTCCGGGCCAAGGTGTCACACGACGACATCGGCAACCTGTCGGCCATCGAGTCGGCAATCCGCTACCTCGTGAGCGCGCCTGGTGCGCCGCGGGGGGGGATGGTGGCTGATGTCGGTAACCTGGGCGTGTCCGCACTCAAGGGGGCAGTTGGTCTGCCGCAAGCCATCGTCGGCTTGGCAGACATCCCCACGCTGGGCCGGGCCGGCAAACTCGTCGAGTCCGCTGGCCTGCGGTTCAAGGACGCGCAGAGCATCCTCGACACCTTCTACAGCGACGCGCAGCAGCAGGCCAACAAGGAAGTTCAGGATGCCAGCGGGTTTCTTGGCACGCTCGGCGCAATGGCTCGCAATCCGTCGACCACCGTGCAGACTGGCGTCGAGTCGCTGCCGCTCATGCTGGGCGGCGCTGGCGTGGCGCGTGGTCTGCTGGCGGCCGGCGGAAAGACGCTGGCGGCTGGCGTGGCCGGGCCGGCGCTGCCCGGCTTCCTGGCGCGCACCTTCGGGCAGGCTGCGCCATTGGTGGCCGGCGCGGCGGGCGAAGGCGTCATTGCTGCGGGCTCGGCGGCCGAGAACTACCGCGAGGCGGGCGGCGTGCTCACTGTCGGCCAGGTTGCGGCGGCCATCGCCAGCGGCGGCGGCACTGGCGCGCTGTCGTTGCTCGGCGGCAAGGTGGCGCAAAAGCTCGGAGTGGCAGACATCGACACGGCGCTGGCGTCTGGTGCACTCAAGGGCGAAGAGGTCAAGAAGGGCTTGATCCGCACCCTGTCCGAAGCGGGCGTGTCCGAGGGATTGCTGGAGGAAATGCCGCAGTCGGCGCAAGAGCAGATTTGGCAGAACATCGCCACCGACAAGCCGGTGATGGAAGGCGTGGCCGAGGCTGCGGCGCAGGGCCTGATGGCCGGCGCGGCGACGGGCGGCGCGTTCGCCGGGGTGTCGCGCAGGTTCTCGCGCGAGTCGCAGGGCGCGGCGCAGGCGCAGATATCGGCGCAGCAGCTCGACACCATCGCGGCCCTTGCCGAAGCCTCGAAGCTCAAGGCGCGCAGCCCTGAGACGTTCTCCGAGTTCGCCAACGAACTGGCGCAGTCCAGCGTGCCCACCATCTTCATCGACGCCCAGGCCCTGATGCAGTCGGGCGTCAACATCCAAGAGGTTGCGCAGTCCATGCCCAGCGTGGCGCAGCAGATCGAACAGGCGGCGGCTACGGGCGGCGATGTGGTCATCCCAACCGCGGAGTTCCTGACGCAGGCGCCTGGGCAGGAGTGGTCGGCCGCGCTGATCGACCTCGCCCGCACCGGGGCCGATGCGATGAGCCCGGCCGGCGCGCGGGAGTACATGCAGGCCCACGGCGAGCAGCTGCAGGAGGAGATTGCCCGCACCATCGAG
>ERZ650304.935-NODE-935-length-12304-cov-13.237325_pt1 | contig 12304 bp, 29 predicted proteins | sample MGYA00376240_ERZ650304 | MGnify/ENA primary metagenome ERZ650304 (study PRJEB26733, sample SAMN07839271) | wastewater metagenome | biome: small river; feature: stream; material: water | place: USA: North Carolina | collected 2016-03-01 ...
ACATTCCTAATCCTCACGCTAATTTGTGTCCAAAAGGTTCACCTCTAGACTTTTTTACCGCCCCCGCCTAACTGATTGTTATTATTATGTTATTTTTTTCTATTTGATAACCAATATCATTTAATCGGCCATCCATTCACATCACAAGCAATGATCTAACGCTTGCCCTCATCCCTTAGTGTCTTGGCCTCATGGCATGGGATACATATTGATTGAAGGTTATCTTCATCATCCGTGCCACCTTTAGCTAATGGGAGTATGTGATCTACTTCCTTGGCTATCGTTATCTTGTGCTTCTTGCTACATGGTACGCATAGGTAGTTATCACGCTAAAGGATACGCTCTCGCTTCCTACGCCATGGCCTGCCACCTCGTCCCTATCCGTACTTACTTGGCATTGAGTAGCTCAGCCTGATCTTCTGGCCTTAATGGGAATGCCTTGCCTAGTATGCGTATATACCTGTGTATACCCATTCGCTTAGCAGTAGCCTTGCGCCAGTCCATACACTTCTAACACATGTTTATTGCCTCAGTAATCCAGCATCGCGCTCCACCCAGTTCTGCCTAGAGCATTCCTGCTCCATGCCCATCTGCCATGCGGTATCGAATATCCTGATTTCACCGTTAGGCCAGAAGTAAGCGATGTACATCTTCACCCCTGTATAGCCGCCGTATGAGTTTTTAGCATTACCTCTAGCGCACGCACACCACGCCTTGCCAAACTTGAAAGCATCCTTGCATACGAAGTTATTAGTAACCGCGTAATTCTTGAAGCTGTCCAGGTCTTTCAATACTTCCTTGAATCGTGCATCTATCTTTATTGCCGTGTCTGTTGGCTCAGTTGGTAATTCCTTTGCCATCAGACCGAACGATGCAAACAACGTAACCGCTAATATCAATACTTTCATTTCCTGCCCTCCTTAATGGAAGGCCAGATTACCGTATATCAGGCCACCATTCCTCTGTTACTTCCTTGCCTGTTTGTGGATCTATGTATATGGTAGGCAGTGCATTCTTAGGCTCTTGCCATACCATTCGCCCATCTAGCCATGCAGCGCATACGCCAGTGTGCTGATAGGCAAGACTTTCTAGATTGGTAAATCCATAAGCCCAAGGTTTGGCGGGGGATGTTGGACTCGAACCAACAGTCGAAAGGTTAGAGCTTTCAGCCTTACCGGTTTGGCTAATCCCCAGTAAATTCACCGATTCACTAGCGCCCTGTCTTGGGCTGCCTCTGTCCTCGGGGTGTCCGTTTCCTTGCATGATTCGTATCCAGCGTTATCGAGTGGCGATTCTTTACGCGAATGACTCCAATCTATCGAATCGAAGTGATTGCTAAATACAGGCTCGTTTGTTGGTCTGCGCTTACTTCCCTTACTCATGCCTAAACACCTTGTAGTCAATAGCCCGATACACGCAGATAGCGATAGCGGATAGTCCTGCCCAGAGTACGAGCGTTAGGCCGATGGCTTGGAGGACGATCACTGAACCGGATCCGGCTTCTGTAGCTGGGTGATTACTTCTTGAAGTCTTTGGATCCAGCTATCGGCTTCGGCGGCGTTTCCAATAATTCGGCCCGCGCTTTCTTCTCGTAGTCGGGAGTCTTCATCAACTCCGCTGGAACCGTCTGCTGCTTTGGTGGGGACACTGCAACCTTGCCACTGCTTGCGCAGCTTGATAGTCCCAGCGCGAAGGCCAGCGATAACAGCATCAGACTTAGCTTTGGCATCGAGTTTGTCCTGTTTGTACTTGTTGGCGATTTCAGCGAACACTCGCTTGTCCTCGGCCTCTTTCAGTTTGTTCTGTGTCAGGCGAATCGCTACGGCTTTCTGTACTTCGGCTTTGTATGCAGCCAGTTCAGCAGTTGCCTTAGCTTCGCCACGATTGAATGCGAATGAATACAGTGCGAATTGCAGGGCAAACACAAACAAGAGGCCCCACACCCAAGACGGAATGCCTGCCAAGAATGCTTTAATCGCCTTCCAAGTTAGATATTCCATTACGCCCCTATACACAGTTTGTATTCGGCCTGCCTGCGCCGTGTCAGCCCTTTCACCTTCTTGCCGCCTGCCATATCCCAGCGCAGTAACTCGGCACAAAATGGCTGCCCTGCATTGGCCTTGCGTTGCAGTGTGGAACCGCAAACGACACGTGGGCCAATGTTGTAAGCCGCCGATGTAAGCGCAGTCTCTTGATTCTTTGTCAGCGAAACCGTGATGCATTTCCTCACGAATGAGTTGGCTATTGCTAAGTCCGCCTTCAGGAACGCATCACACTCTGCGTCACTGTAAATTCTTTGTTCTATATCCTTGCCAGTGTGGCCGTCACAGACAGTCAACACGCCAACAATGTCGTAATACGGCGTATGTCTGCGGCCTTCCCACGGCTGTACGAATAAAGCCGTTGCAGCAATGACTAATGCGGCGACTAGGGCTGCTGCCCCTGTCTTGCCCGACTTATCAGCCACGCGTCCAATCCTCGCGGTTCACCTTGGTTTCCAGCTTTGCTTCGATCCGGTACAACGTATCGCTGATCCGTGACTCAAATCCATTAAGGCGCTGCTCTAATGCAAGCCTCAATTCCTTTTCAGTGTTAATTCGACCTTCAAGCCTAACTAGCCAGATAACCCCACCGACTGCGGCCAGAACTATCGTTACAAGTGGCCCGACAAGTGCTGTGAAGTCCATCGCTTAACCCTTTGCTTTCTTATTGTTGTTTTTTTTGATGCTGAGGTATTGCACGGGGCCGCTTGTGTTGGCATCCAGCTTGGCTACTCGCTGAACCGCCTCGATTGCAGTTGCCCCAGATTCCATTGCTACCATTGCCGCTTGTGCGCCACAGCCTATGGCAACTTGAGTGTCTTGAATCGGGTATTCAGGGAAGTAGTCGTCAGCCAGCCAAACCGATCCGTCTTTCTTCACGATCAGTAGTTGGCAGTCTTTGAATCTTGGGGCCTCACCTTTTCTTCCCTTAACGAGCCAGTCAATCGCCGCATAGCACCTTGACCATTGCCCTGTTGCACTTACCAAGCCGCCATCTGGTAGCTGGTAAACCTTTTGGGTTCGATAGATCATCGTTTCCGCCGTAAGCTGGGTGTCTGCCGCCATCGTGCCGTCTTTGTACGCAGCAGTAGTCACATCAGCCCCAATAGTTGCAGCTTGCACATGCGGGCCACTTCTTCAGCCGTGGAGCAGGTAATCAGCGAATCGTTGCCGCAGATAGTCAACTCAGGTTCGCGCTCGGGGTCGTTGTATATCTTCAACAGTGCGATGCTAAACAGTACGCCAGCCTCAGCATCCGCAATGCCATCTCTAAGCGTCTCGATGATCTCCGGCGCACTTTCAATTTCGCCATCTTTCACGAGCTTGAGCGCCATAAATCCCCAATGTGTTCCTGATAAGCAACAATCGTTGCCGGTTGTACAACATCTGGTACAGGTTGCCGGGTTACCATCGTCCCGACAGGGTCTTATCAGCGTGTGACCGCCTCCCCGGGTGTCCCTAAATGCCCTAGCGCCAGCGCGGTGACGTTCACATCGTCCGCTTCAGATGGGCAACTGCTGGCAGGCTTTCTTGCGGCTCCGATCGGGAACACCCAATCCTAAAGAGCTGCGCTATCGCCTCTCGGCGGGTAAAAAACCCCAACGTAACCATTTCTGGCAAGAGGGAGGGGCCGTGTTTCGCTATGTCGGCAAGATTGTTACTTCTGCCGACTGTTTGAAATAACCCCGACGGCTTATTGCTCGTTATCGGGGGAACCGGATTCATTCAGTTCATAAAATCACGTTAGCACAGGTTTTTTTGAGGCATACCGCCTAACCGTATCTTTGGATACGAACTGCCCATGCAAGCTGCGATTCAAATTGTTGCATCTGCAAAACTACTGAGCCAGCCACTAGATTCCTGATCCGCGTGTAAGCCTGCGGACGGCAATCTAATTCCTTGGCCCTTGCCTCGATACCCTTCACGCTATCCTTGCCCATCATGGCCAGTTGCAGGCCATCCATAGCCGCTACATCGCCCCACTCTGGCCGGTAACTCTCGACCAATACCCTGCGGCGCTTGCCAAGCAACGGGGCCAATTCAGCGACCGCCTTGCCCAGCGACTTGCACCAGCCTTGAATCTTCTCGTCGTGGCAGTCAACGCCTGCAACGTCAGTAATCCATAGTTCGAACCCGATGTGATTCTCTGGCAGTACGGACGAAGCCAGCGAAAGCGCCCAGATAGCCTCATCGCTCAAGGTGATTCGACAGAACCCCGCGTATAGCTGGCGAATGTCTCGTCCTCGAACGTCATAGCATGTTGCTTCACTGGTCATCTTTGACCTCCTTTCAATCGCATCCAGAACGCAATGGCCTCCAAGTCCTCGGGGGTGAATCGGCCATCAAGCACCGCTTCTTTGTCATCGAGATTCCATGCTAAATACGCGCCACTGGAGTAAAGGCTTCCATCTTCTTGGATCATCCCTCGCCATGTGTTCAAAATCAGTCGCGCACGGTCTTCGTTCATGCAACACCTTTCAACTTTGCCCCGCCCGGCTCGCTTGTGACCGACTGACTCCACCCGCCGCAATCAAGGCACTGATGGCGTGCGTATCGCTTAGTTTTCGATACCGTGTACCCACGGCGCTGCAATCGGTCGCTTCCGCAATGTGAGCAAACGTGCCCATCTTCTACGGAATGATTAGGCAGGCCACGAACCCAGCCGCCCAATCGCATCCGGTCAAATTCTTCTTCTGTGATCTCTACGTCTCGGCGGTTGTATTCCTCCATCAGCTTGCGGGCTTCCCGCTTGCCGTCCATGACGCCTTTCCATAACCCGAAGCCGCCTGTCTCTGCTTTCCCTTCTTCGCCTAACCACAGCCTGCGAGACTCAAGCTTGTTTGACAGCATGAAAGCGTCACGCTTCTGGCTGCGCATTAGGTCAACGTTTGTGTAAGGCGCAGGGCGAGATAGTCCGGCGCGTTGAAACTCAGCTTGCAGCCACCGAACATCGAACCGCTGGCTATTCCAGCCAACCACCGCATCGGCATCGCTAAGCAGTTTGTGAGCCGCCCGAATCATCCGATCCTTGCCGCGCCACTCTGCGTAAAACTTCATTTCGTCTTCACCGTGCCACTTGGCTGCGAAACAAAGAACGCCGCCCCAGTCCACTACCTGCGAAGGGCCGAATGACTGATTGAACATGCCCCATGTATAGACAAGGGCTGGCCGTGTTTCGATATCGAGAATGAGTATCTTCACGACACCGCCTCGTCTGAAGCTGATGTGTGGTCAATTAGCGCCTGAGTGGCGGGGGATGGTGGCGGCGTTTCCTTCGTGTGTTCGATCTGTACGCCATTGGCGTATAGCCGCGCCCAGTAGGCAAGCAGGTCAATCGCTGAGTCGTAATCGCCCGCCCTGTCGTATCTTGCCCGCTTGGTGGCGATATGAACGTTTAGAACCGCATTGACCGATAAGCCGGAAAGCTTCGCTGCGGTTTCCATTGTGTCGGCGTAGCCTTCAACGTCTCGAAGCGTTCCCCGCTGGCGAATCGTATCTGCTGCTTCTTGCAGCATGTCCGCTGCTATATCCCATTTCGTTTGCATACCCAGACTCCGTGTTGTCTGGATGAACAAGTTATTCCATAGTTGTCGCGTTTTTTTGTAATTTTGCGACTTTCTGCAACCATCGAAGGCTGCGCCTGTAGGCCGTGCTTCTGTGGCATTGCTGGCGTTCCGCGACTACCGGCGCACCTAGCGGCAATAACTCGGCTGCTTTCTGTTCCTGCGCCTGTCGGGCTATCTTCCTAATTTCCGTTATCTCAAATTCTGTGGGGTCAATTCCTAATACCGCTTTAGCTTTGCAGTATTCGCTCAGTGCCTCGTAACACTTCGCTACAGAGTCCATTCAATTCCCCTAAATTTCGGTTATCTTGACCACGACCGTTCCATCGTTTTTTCTGACTTGTTTGCGGACTATGTGCAGATCGTCAATCTGCGAGTCATCGGTAAACAGTCCCGAGTGCATCAGCGCATCGAGTAAAACCTTCATCACGTTATCGAGGTCACGCTTGCGGTTATCTGGTGGAAAGGCCGAGATATGCACAGCGATTCGCTTGTTGCCAAACGGGTCAAGCCCCTTGCATAGCCAGCCAACATCGCGCCGGTATGCCTTAGCCTCATTGGTCGTGTGCATGATCTTTCCGGCACGGCGCAAGTAGCGATTGATCGAAACGGGCCAAGGAAGCGAGATTAAAATCATGCCGCCAACTCCCGCACCAAGTCACGGTACGGCATATTGCAGTTAAATATGCCCAGCAGTTCAAAGCGTTCCGGCAACTTGCCATTTGCCGATGCCATGAAATACCGGCCATCTTCGCGGAGTATCGCTTTTGCTACGCTAAACTCTGAACCGAGAAACGTAGCCGCAACACGTGCCGGTGTATCACCAGCAATCGGCCACACTTTGGAAACATAGTTCGCTGGCTTTTTCTTTGCCGGAGTAGCTACTACCTTCCGGCGTGACGCCTGATAATCGTTCTTGCAAGCCTTGCAGATAAAATACGGGCAGGTCTTTCCAGACCTTGACGTATAAACTGCAAATTGGTCGAGGCTCTTTTCTTCACGACACTTTCCGCATAGTTTGTAGCTCATAGCTTCCCCTCATTGACTAAAATAAATTGTGTGCGAAATACGGCCTTTGCAAAGTCGAGCTGTGTTTCGATGTTTCCGCGTTGCGTTCTGTCCACCTTTTCATGACAGCTTGAGCATCCCCATGCGCCTAACCAGTCCGGCGACTTCATGCCCATGCCGCTAATGCCCGACATGCGGAAGTGACATAGGCAGCATGGAGCGCCTTCGCAGCCCGGCAAACGAATCTGGCACTCACGGTCTATTGCTTCCCTGCGTAGTGGTGTTGTCTTGCTCATGCGGCCTCCGGAAATTTCAAAATGATGTTTCTGTTTTCAAAGTCTCTTTGCACGGAATCCAGATAGGCGGTTAATTGCTTCTTTGTCATCAGGCTTGTTACGGGCCAGTGCTTCATGGCTTCAAACTTCTTGTCGTATGACATTGGCCTAATGCACAGGTCATAGGTTTGCCGGTAATCGGCGTCCTCTGCCCTTAGAATCGGGACGCCGTGATGCAACTTGCAGTAACACTTCCAGCCAAGCACGTCATACTCACGACATTCACGGGCAAGCTGCTCATACCAGACGTGGCTGATATCGTTCTGGTTAAGGCTGCGCTTGCGGCCAGCCGTAGACTTCACCTTCAGATATCGGGCTACGTGGTATTCCTCCCGTAAGTCCCCGATCATCGTCTGGAATGAAATATCAGAATTGGCAATCCACTCGCTCATATCTTCTCTGCCGTGGCGGTTAGGCTGCTTTGCGGTTTTGTTTGCGTTGCCAGATATCGTGCTGGCGATTGGTGCGCTTTGATTCATTGCGGCCAATGTCGTAAGTTTGCCCAGTGCCTTTTTTGAACCGTTGTGCGGTGTGGTCATACGTCCCTTCCGAGATATGAATCATCCTTGGTGCCGGAACTTCAATCGCCTTGATTCGTTTCCATTCGTTACTTTTCATTTCTCTTACCTCTGTGTGCGGTGGTTAGGGTTTCTTTGGTTTTGCGGTTTTGCTTATTCGGTGCTGCATTCGTAACCAAGCTAGTGCGACTTCCTGTTCATGGCCCTCAAACTTTTCTTTGACGATTGCCGCTAGTGGTTCCAGTTCCACGCCCTTGCGTAAGTGCAATAGGCAGAATGCGAGGCTTTGTTCACTAACCGACATTCCAGATCTTTTGTCCGTACCTGCCATCCAAAGGCGGCAAGCCCTTTGCCGCTCGCAGATAGTCGTGATATCGGTAAGCCGTAGCGCGAGACATTGGGAAATGCGCTGCTATTTCCTCGGGCATTGGCAGCTTGCTTCCAGCCCATACCGCAATGCGCATACCAAGCTCGGCAGCAGAAATGCAGTTATTTTTTTCGGGCAGAGAAATTCTGAAAGTCATTGCGCTATCCCCTTCAACATTCCGGCCAGCTTGTCCAGGTTCGCTAAACGCTCGGCATCGGTGAATACTTTGGCGGGCAATGTTGGCTTCTCGACAATGGCGGGCAGCGACTCGATCAGCTTTGCCGGACTCGGCCATTGCGTAGCGGTGCCCATCAGTTTCGTGAAAGCTTCGCGGATTCGCGGAACATCGCGCTCCTCATTCCACGCACGGCCATGCTCAAGCGCCTCAAACCACGCCGCTCCCGTACCCGCTATCGTCTCCATCGGCGGAGTCCACGCCAAGCCGAGCAAAGCCAGCTTCTGCAATCCCGTTAGTATTTCGATTTTGAACCAGTCCATGTTTCATCCTTTCCAGAGCTTCGAGTCCTTGCGCCAGCTTTGAGGGCTTGGGCGGCGGTGCGTTTTGTCTCGGCAAAATTTCATCGTTCCAACATTCGCCGTTTAGCCAAGTGGCCGGGTGCTTGCAGAACTTCACGTCTTCGATGCTGGCGTTGTAAGCCTTGGCTTTCGGGATAATCACATCGGCTTGCAGGTTGAGACTTCGCTTTTTCCAGATTGCTTCGCACTGCTTCCGCTCCACCTTGCGAATCTGGCATTCCCAAAATTCAGGAAAACGATCGGCAAGCCGATCAATAGCTTTTATAGGTGGTAAGGAAGAGGGAATCAGAGAAGAGGGAATCAGCCCGGCTGGCTCTGGAATTTCCGTTGCTTGCCGTGTAATTTCCGTGACTTCTTCCGGAACTACCGTTGCAAGGCTTGAATCAGGTATGACACTGGCTGCTTCTTTTGGGTGCGGGTTCTGGTGTTTTGCGAAGGCGTTTATCTGCAAATACCGCTTACCTTCAACCTGATAGCGTTTAATGAAACCCTTGGAATGCAGGGCAGCAAGGCCGGAATCAATGTCCACTGAGTCAGCAGGGAATAGCTCCATCTTGATTTTTACCGGACGATCTTCGAGTCGACCTTCCCTATCAGCCAATGTCCAAAGACCGATAAACAGCAGGCGAACATCGAAGCCGAGTTCGACTAAATCCTCATTCTTGAAGAATGCAGGCTTAATGTTTCGCGACCGACTCATCAGCCCTGCCCCTTAGCCATGCGGGCTAGTTGTTGGGGACTGCGTTGGCTGGCTAACTTGTCGTAGGCGATTGCAGCATTCTCGAACATGAAGCTTTTGACGCCCCATGTATGAAGGGCTACAGACATATTTTCCGAGGCCAAGCGAATCCGCCGCTCAAGCAGCCAGTCACGGAGGCGTTGGGGAAGGTGGGCGATCATGCTGCCACCGCCGTTTGCAGTGCTTCTAAGTCAGTCAGGGCTTCTTGAGTCGCTTCGATGAACGCCTTGGCTGCATAGGGATTGATTGCATTGCCGTAAGCGCCGATTCGCACCACTCGGCTGGATAGCCCATCATCCAACGCACGAATGAGGGGTTGATCGTGATAACGTCCGTGATCGTAAGGGCGGTCGATGATCGACTGCATATCCACCTGGCTAAACGCCCCCCACGGTCGCACTTGGCTAATACTTGGGGGCGGCTGGCATCTCGAATCTCGCTCGTAACTGGAGTTGGCAGCGAACCAATATATTCTGTCCCGGATATGCGGTGCCCCAACGCTTGCAGACGGGAACGGGAGTGCCGCAAAGGTGTACGCCATTCCTTCCAGGTCAGTCTGTACAAGGTCGAGCCATTCAAATCCATCTTGGCCAGAAACCTGTTCTCCATAAACTTCTGAAGGCTGGCATTGTTGAATGAGGTGCTGGAAAGCTGGCCATAAATGCCGCTCGTCTTCAAACCCAATTCCTTTGCCTGTTTGGCTGAAAGGTTGGCAAGGGCAAGAGCCAGTCCAGACGGGCTTATCATCAGGCCACCCGGCAAGACGCAAGGCATAGCTCCATCCACCGATTCCGGCGAAGAAATGGCATTGCGTAAAACCTCTAAGGTCACTGGGCACAACGTCTTCGATGCTTCGTTCATCCACTTCCCCTGGTGCGATAAGGTCACGTTTAATTAATTCACGGAGCCAAGCGGCTACTTTCTTGTCGATTTCGTTGTAGTAGTTCATACACACTCCCCCACTCTCGCGATCTTGCAGTCACTCAGCGCCCAGAATTTGCAGCCCTCTGATGGCGGGTCGTCGGTGTAGTGGCATGGCTTTCCGTGGCCTACAAGCTCGCCAGAACGGCGGCTTACGTCTGTGCTGCTCATGTTGAGCAAGCGGCCTAATTGTTTTGCAGTAAGCGGCCCGAACGTGCGCAGACATTCGACAATCTCATGGCGCTGCTGTGCAGACTTTCCAGAACGGGTGATTCTGCGACCGGCGGCAATCGAAGTACTGGGGTCACGCCTGCGAGCCAAGCAAGTAAACTCTGGCTTGTGTAGGTCAAAGCTGATGGCTAGTTGATTAGATTCTTGATGCATATAACATCTCCTTGTGATTCCCTTGGTAAAGATAACCGGCGCGCGCCAAGGGTAACGCTGTCACTGGGTTATAAGGCCAGCTAGCCGGTATCTGGTAGGAATGTAAGCCTATTGGCACCGCGTGTCAAGATACGCCTGCCTAAGCCTATAAGCAATATGATGGGTCAATCCCCATCGGGCCTGAATTTCACGACCCGTAGGGAAATAATCCTTTTCATCTAGCCATTTATAGACTTTCATGACGACTGAATAACTTATGCGCTTAGTCATTCGACACCCCCTGCTTTTCTAGTTTCACGTTTAAGCCACGCGCTAACAGCTTGGCGAGTGACCCCCATTTTTTTAGCTATATCCTGTTGAGTTTTTCCCTTTGCATATAACGCTACGGCTTTATTTCGGCGTTTTGCGTAGGCTTCCATTGCCTTTTGATGTCTTGATACCATGCTAACTCTCCTGTTTTGGTAGGCGAACCATAGCACGATGAAATATATTGCGCAAGGGTATTGACAAGCCAGAAAATAGGCGTATTGTAGGCACATCGAAACAAAACACATACCGCAACACATGGGAGTGGGCAGATGAAGAAAGCAGCAGACACCGGCAAGGCGCTAGTCCTTCGCTTATGCAACGAAGATTTCACCAGCAAAAACGGATTCAAGTATCCGAACAAGGTAGGCGCTGAAGTTGTCGCCCCAGACTGGAAAACTAACGCAGATTGCGGCAACGGATTGCACGGCTGGCTATTCGGCCACGGCGATCATTCAAGCTGCGATTACTTCAATCGTCCTAACAAATGGATGGTTATCGAAGTCGAATTGCAGTCCGTCATCATGCTTGGCGGCAAGGTCAAATTTGAACGCGGCATCATCAAGCATATTGGTGAAAAGAAGTCCGCGACTGATTTCATTATCAAGAAAGAATCTCGCTCAAAGGCTTCCGAAGTTATCGGCGCTGTCCTGACTGTGGGTGATTCGCTTTCGGTTATCGCTGGCTCTTTCGGCACTGCAACGGCTGGCGATAGAGGCACTGCAACGGCTGGCTCTTTCGGCACTGCAACGGCTGGCGATAGAGGCACTGCAACGGCTGGCGATAGCGGCACTGCAACGGCTGGCTCTTTCGGCACTGCAACGGCTGGCGATAGAGGCGAAATTCGCATCCGTTATTACGACAACAAAGCAGATCGTTATCGCACTGTGATTGGCTACGTTGGTGAAAACGGTATTGAGGCTAATGTCGCTTACAAACTGGATAGCGCCAATAAGTTTGTGAAGGCAACCGCATGAGCGCCGTTATTGATTGCAGCCGCGAAGATGAGCTGTATGTCGAGGCTATTGAACACGCGATTAAAGACGCTCGCACGATTCAGGCGATGGAAGGTGAGTTCAGCCCTGTCGAGTATCGCGTGATGGCCGATCTTGAAGCCAAGGATTACGCCATCGCGTTTGTCGAATACCGCAAACATTGTCGCCGTTCACTGCTTCTCACTTGGTTCACGACCTCGACCGAAGTTGACGACTACGTGCGCAGCAACAACCCGCGTAAGAACATATTGGGAGGTTTTACACCATGAGCTTTATACGTGACCAATGCGCAATTATGGGCCAGTTACAAATTGAATTAGCGCGTCAGTTTGTATCAATGCCAAAGCCTACTCGCGAAGAATTGGAAGAGCGCGAGCAAGACCCAGAGTATCGGGCTGAAAGGGCCGAGCATGAAAAGGATTGCCAACATGACCGCTAATCCGAAAGAAACCGCCGAAGACCGCTGGGAGTTTAACCAGCAGTCAGAAGCCTTGTATCAGGCGCGGCTTGAGGCAAAGGCAGCGCTTAAACACACCCTTTCCCCGTCCCCGCTGCCCAATCTACAAGACACGGAACGTCATGGCGGCGG
>ERZ650304.936-NODE-936-length-12298-cov-5.383566_pt1 | contig 12298 bp, 11 predicted proteins | sample MGYA00376240_ERZ650304 | MGnify/ENA primary metagenome ERZ650304 (study PRJEB26733, sample SAMN07839271) | wastewater metagenome | biome: small river; feature: stream; material: water | place: USA: North Carolina | collected 2016-03-01 ...
TATACGTTTCCAAAAATTCTTTTTTATATTCAAAAAATGTGTCGTTCAAAATACTTTCACGAATCTTCTCAACTAGACGCAGTATAAAGTGCAGGTTATGGATTGATGCAAGTGTCGCAGCTGCAATCTCGTCCGCACGAAACAGATGAGCAATATAGGCACGTGTATGATGCGTACAAGTGTAGCAAGTACAACCCTCATCGATCTGCGTGAAGTCATCCACGAATTTTGCATTCTTGATATTGATGCGACCATGTGTGGTATGGAGTGTCCCATGACGCGCCATGCGTGTCGGTGCAATACAATCAAACAGATCGCACCCCGCCTCTACTGCATTAAAGAGATCAATCGGCTCACCGATACCGAGCAAATGACGAGGTTTGTCTTCGGGTAGAATCGTATTGACCCATCCGACTGCAGTACCAATGTCGTCTTTGGTAAATGATCCACCAATACCATAGCCATCAAACGGAAGTGCCCCAAGGTCACGCGCTGCTTGCTCTCGCAAATCTTGAAAGCGTCCACCCTGGATCACCCCAAAGAGTGACTGTTGTTTTTCGGTATCGAGTTCTTCATGGCGAACAAGTGAGCGCTTCGCCCATTCGTACGTGCGTACGAGAGATTTTTGTTGATATTCATACGGCGCACTCGGACTCGTGCATTCATCAAATGCAAAGATCATATCCGCACCAAGCTTCCACTGCGCTTCCATTGAGCTCTCAGGCGTAAAGAGGTGCGAACTGCCATCGAGATGCGACTTGAATGTCACACCTTCGTCAGTGACCTTGGCGAGCTGCCCTTTGGTCGCAGAAATATCTGAGACTTCATCGCCAGTCGCTACTTTGGATACGGATGTACCAAATGCCGCACCAAGTGAGAATGCCTGGAATCCTCCACTATCAGTCATGGTCGGACCATGCCAGTCCATGAATTTTCCAAAACCACCGGCCTTCTCGACGATATCAGCACCTGGCTGCAGATAGAGGTGGTACGTGTTTGCAAGCACGACTTGCGCACCAAGTGATCGAATTTGTTCAGCAGTGAGCGCTTTGACGGTAGCCTTGGTACCAACTGTCACAAAAGCTGGCGTTTGAATGACACCATTTTTTGTTTGAATCTCACCTGCTCGGGCAAGCGTTCCTTCTATCTTTTTTTCTATCGTAAATTTGAGCACGTTACTTTCTTATATCACATAACTATGAGCTTCGATAACACATTCTAAGCCCCCCCTTCGTAAGAGTGAAGTCAGCGCACTCATTCAAATACCTTGCGCAAGCGCGACTGGCGCGAGCAGAGCGATTTTTCAGCAGAAAAATACGTGTGCATTTGAATGAGTGGGCTGACGAAACTTTTTTAGTAACTATCTAACAATTACCCACTTGAGTGCTTGGAGATTGACTGGCGCTTTTGCAAGGAGGCGCTGGAATGGGTCGCGCGGATCCGTCACAATCTTTTCGATGCGGGCAAGATTTGCGACATGGATCGACTGCTGCGCAATCATACCACCCACTTCAAATCTGACATCACGCGGCATGCGGACCTCATACTCTCCCCCTCCTCGCCCAATGAGCGTCACCGTCACATCAGTAGCAACACTCGTCCCTGGTGTCTCACGCTCTGGTGCACTATAGAGGAGTACAGTCGCAGTAATAGGTGTCACCGCAGAGATTGTGCCAAGTGCCACACTATCAAATGCATAGGCAATCTGGCCCTCGTGTATACCACTATCACTTCCTCCATCAATGATCAGTGTGTCATAGAAGCTACGATTCGGCTCAGTCAATACGTGCGTAAGCTTGCCTTTTGGTTCGATACCACGACCAAGCTCTGCCTTAAGTGCAGCATTTTCGTGCTCAAGCAGGGCGAGATTTGAAAGGTGTGCATCATATGATGCAATCGTTGTCTCAAGCTCAGTCACACGACTCATAAGTGCACGCTTTGAGAGAAATGCATGCGAGACCTGATCACCTGTTACTGTTGGTACCGAAGTGATAATACGCGCTGAAAGTGACCGAACGATGAGCCATATGATACCTATAGCTACGATACCAACAACACCCCCTACGAGCATTGGCCGTCTAGAACGTTTTCTGTTTTGAGTATTAAATTGAGACATTATCGTCTATCGAGAGTAGTACTCCTTTATACATTTCAAAATTTTCAAGAATGATACCAGTACCACGCGCGACTGCGGAGAGTGGATCCTCAGCGATAAATACTGGAAGCTTGAGTTCATCTTCAACAAGCTTTGAGAGTCCATGAAGCAGTGCCCCACCTCCAGTCAGGATAATCCCATTTTTTAAAACTTCAGAGACCATTTCAGGTGGTGCAGTCTCAAGGACTTCACGAATACCCGCAACAAGGAGTGACACAGGGCGGGCCAATGCTTCACGAATATCACCATCAGTCACCATGAGTGCACGAGGAAGACCAGTCGTGAGATCACGTCCGCGAACTTCGAGCTCTGAATAGTCAGTCTCGATAGCACTGCCGAGTCCGAGCTTCACGTCCTCTGATGTTGGTTCACCCACGAGAAGTTTAAATTCATCACGTAGATATTCCATCACGCGCGCATTGAGGTGATCTCCTGCAACACGCAGATTGAGCGAGCGCACCATACCACCGAGCGCGATGAGTGCGATATCAGTCGTCCCACCACCGATGTCCACAATAAATGTTGCCGTTGGTGCAAGGACTGGGAGACGCACACCGATTGCTGCAGCCATTGCCTCCTCGACGAGATACACTTCGCGCGCACCTGCATCAATCGCAGCATCATAGACTGCACGCATCTCAACGTTTGTAATACCCGACGGCACACCAATCACGACACGCGGACGGAAAAATTTGGGTGAGAGTTTCTCTGCATTACGAATAAAGTATGCGAGCATTTCCTCAGTGATTTCAAAGTCAGAGACGACACCTTCGACAAGTGGACGTACGATCTTGATATGTCCTGGCGTCTTGCCCCACATTTTTTTTGCATCATGACCAACAGCAACAATCTGTGATGTCTTTTGGTTCACCGCGACAATCGATGGCTCATTAATCACCACACCATGACCTTGCAAATACACCAAGGAATTTGCAGTCCCTAGATCGATACCAATATCATTTGAGAAGCGACGGTAGAGTTTCTTGAGCATGAAGGGTATAGAGAAATTATGCGAAACGTTCAACCAATGATGCAATCGACACTATTTCAGATTCTTTTGCAGTGCGGAGTTTGTACTCGAGTCCACCAGCAGCAATGCTGCGCTCAGAGATCACGATGCGATGCGGAATACCAATGAGGTCACTGTCAGCAAATTTCTCGCCAGGACTTACCCCAACACGATCATCCCAAAGGACTTCGACACCATACTTCGTAAGTTCATCATAGACTTCTTGTGCTTTATCTTGGACTGTTTCGCCAAGTGAGAGGAGATGAATCTTGAATGGAGCTACAGACTCTGGCCAGACGATTCCTTTGTCATCAGAAAGAATCTCGATGATTGTTCCCATAAGACGAGTTACCCCAATACCATATGAACCCATAAATACTGGAACATTAATTCCTTCAGCATTTTTGTAAGTAAGGTCAAACGGTTCAGAAAATTTGAATCCAAGTGAAAAAATATTTCCAACTTCTACTGAAGTATGTTCAACAAGTTCATCTCGTGAAAGTCCAAGATCAGCAAGAACTTCATCTGTGTAGACTTCTTTATTTACTGCAACTCCTTTTTCTTTATGAACATAAATTACATCTTCCCCTGCGGCACAAATTGTTTGAAATTCATGCGAATATTTGGCAAATGTGCTACCTGAAGCAAAGGTCATATATGTGTGATCTCGTAGGCCCACACGATCGTATACATTCATATATGCAATCTTTGCTTTTTCGTAAAAATCATCATGCTCTGCCTTATCCTTAGAAAACGAATACAATGCTTTCCAATAAAATTCACGTCCGCGAAGTATGCCGTTTTTTGCACGTTCCTCATTTCTAAAAATACTTTTGAAATCGTATGGATAGATTGGGAGGTCTTTGTATGAAGAAATAAATCCTTTGACGAGACTTGAGTACGCTTCTTCATTGGTAAATGAGAGACCGACTTCTGAGCCATTTTTGAGGGTGGTCTTGAACCAGTTGTCGACAACTGCGTCGTCCCAACGACCGGTTTGCTCCCAGACTTCCTTGCTCTGCAGTGCTGACGTCTTCATCTGCACGCCGCCGATCATATCCATTTCTTCCTTGATAATACGAGTGATCTTTTCCATCACACGAAGCCCGAGTGGCAGAAGTGTATAGACACCCGCCATTTCCTTGTGGATATAGCCTGCACGAATGAGGAATTGTGCATTCTTGGCAACTTCGTCAGATGGCGCCTCTTTGCGGGTTTTGGTGAAAAGCTTGGTTTGGCGCATAAAATCACCTTTAATAATGCCACAGAAAGGCAAATAAAAAAAGCTCTATTGCCAAAATACGTTGTAAATGTTAGATTAAGTCGTCCAAAACGGACGAAATTATTCAGAAATTAAGGCTTGTTCTCCCCTTTTGGGAGCCGGGATGTCGAAATCCTTGCAAGCAAGCCTGCTACAGATTGTTATGAAACATACACACTCAGCCGAGTCTCTCATGGAGGCCGGCGTACACTACGGCTACTCACGTACCCGTCGCCACCCAACCGTTAGCCCATTTATCTATGGTCAGAAAAACGGCGTGGATATTATCAACCTCGACAAGACCATGCCTGCTATTGAAGCAGCAGCAAAGTTTGTGGCTGAGCTCGGTGCAGCTGGCAAGACTGTGCTCTTCGTCGGTGTAAAACCAGAAGCTCGTGCGTCAGTGATCGAAACTGCATCTACCCTTCACCAGCCAATGGTGACTGAACGTTGGATCGGTGGCATGCTGACCAACTTCCCTGAAATCAAGCGTCGTATTCAGAAGCTTGAGGATATCCGCGAAAAGCAGGCATCAGGCGAACTCGCAAAGTACACGAAGAAAGAGCAGCTCCTCATCGCACGCGAACAGGCTCGTCTCAACAAATACTTCAGTGGTCTCGTTGGTATGTACAAAATGCCTGACGCAGTCGTGGTTGTGGACTCTAAAAAGGAGCACATTGCTGTTGCAGAAGCTCGCAAGATGCACATTCCAGTCATCGCGATTGGTAACACTGACTGTTCAGTTCGCGCAATCGACTACCCTATCGTTGCAAACGACGGTTCTGCATCGTCTATCGCAGCAATCCTTGGTATACTCAAGGACGCGTTTCAGAAGTAAAAAATTCGTTGTTAAACGAATAACTCCTCGAAATACGCGCATAAAAGTCTGCTGACTTTTTGCTATGCTCGGCCCAGTCGGCCTGTGCAATGCATTTCTCGGAGATATTCGTCTCACACCTTCATTATCAAACCTATAAGCAAGAACTATGTGTGTCGTGAGAAAACCCTCGGAAGGCCTGACTGAGGCCGTACGGAGACATTTTTCAGCAGAAAAATGGTGTGGTTTTTGAACGATATATAGTTCTTGCGAATAAAGAATTATGGCAACAATCACCACCGAACAAGTAAAAGAATTGCGAGACAAGACCGGTATTTCCGTCATGCAGTGCCGCAAGGCCCTCGAAGAAGCTGATGGCGACATGGAAAAGGCGCTTATTATCCTTAAAAAGAAAGGATCAGAAGTCGCTGAAAAGAAATCAGACCGTGAAGCAGCTGATGGCCGCATCTTCATTAAAAATGACGGTACTCGTGCAGTCGTACTTTCACTCTCATGTGAGACAGACTTTGTGGCACAGAACCAGGACTTCATCGATGCTGGCAACAAGCTCGTTGAGATCGCATGGACTGATGGCGTAGACGCTGCAAAAGAACAGGCAGCAAGCGTGACCAACGATGTCGTCCTCAAGATTGGTGAAAACATCAAGCTTGCAGACATCAGCATTGTTGATGGTGGCACGATCGGTGCATACACACACTTCAACGGCAAGAGCGGTGCAGTTGTTGTACTCACTGGTGGTACACCAGAAGTTGCAAAAGACATCGCAATGCATGTTGCAGCAATGAAGCCTATCTATCTCGCCTCAAGTGAGATCGACGAAGCTTCAAAGACCGCGGTCATCGAAGTCCTCAAAAAGGAAGTTGATGAGAGCGGCAAACCTGAAGATATTAAGGCAAAGATGCTCGAGGGCAAGATTGCTGGCTACTTCAAGGAGCAGACATTGAATGACCAGGCGTTCTTCAAGGCTCCTGAAAAGACCATCGAACAGTATGCAAAAGAGAACGGCGCGACAGTCGCAAAGTTCATGTTGTATACTATTAGTGCATGATAGTACTACTCGTCACCCTGCTCGTTATTGGCCTCATCGGCACTTGGCTCCTTGCAATGTATATCTGGTGGAAGCGCGAATATAACACCACGTTTTCCCCAGTTCCCATAGACGAGACAATTCTCCCACTTTCTGATAAGATGACACGTATCGCTCGTCGGAAATGGTATCTCACCCTTCTGTACGGCAAAAAAGCAATCAAATGGAATGCCCAGCATCTCACTGATCTGTTCTATGCGATATTCCCGAGTGCCAAGGTAGCCTTCGCCAAACGCGATGCACTGACTGGACTCAAGGATGGCCCCTCGTCATACTTTCTCAAGACGATCTCTGAGAAAGACAAGAAAAAGTAATTACCACATCCGCTTCGGCGGAGAATGCCGGAATAGCTCAGTTGGTAGAGCTCCCGTTTTGTAAACGGGTGGTCGTCGGTTCGAGCCCGACTTCCGGCTCCTTATGAAAGTTCTCCTCGCTTCGTATTCAAATGAAATGCAAGCACGACTCAATCAAGGTTTTTTAGGGTCAGTAGGTATTGAATCAACAATCATGCCTGGCAGTCCTTCGACATACGAAACATCAATTAATCCAGTTACAGGACTCGACAATAATTATCTGTTATATATAAAAGATACCGATTTTCTTGATGCAAAACAGATATTAGAAGGTAAGTAAAAATCCCGAATTATCTTCGGGATTTTTACTTTAGTTTGTCTGTACTTTCTTTGCAGTAGTATTTGTCGTGGCCTTCACCGGATTGGTCACCTCCTTTGGAAGCAAGGTTTTAATGCCATCCACCGTCTGGAAGCCTGCGACAGTTTTGCCATTGACGACAAGTCCCGGTAGCGTGTTTCCTATTTTGTAAATTGAAGTCAGCGCTTTTATGGTGGAGAGCTCGAGATTGTAGTCAAATGAGTACACACGGACTTGTGGATACTGTTGACGGATCGCGTCGAGTACGTAGCCCTGCTTTGCACAGTCAGTACATGCATCCTTGCTGCCATAGAAGTATAGGATTGTCACCGGCATCTGCTTGCAGCGTTCGCCGATGCGCTTGTTGAGGAGGAAGTCTTTGACCTCAAGGATCGTGTACTGCTTCTTCAAAAGATCAATCTCATCCTTGTTGCTGACATTCTGCTCAGCATAGGCGATCTTTTCAGCAAGGCTTGCAATCTCCGTTGAGAAGATAGAGCTATTAAGATCTTGACATGAGAGCTCCTCAAGGAGTGAGAATTGTGTCTCTGACGAGAGGATATCCACCGCAACTTTGTTCTGAATATCCTTAACCTCATTAAGCTTGCGCGTATTGAAGTACGCACTCATATACCATGCACTCAAAAAGAGTGCACAGGTGATAAGAAAGACATAAAAATATTTGCGAAATCCCTGCATCGTATTATCGCCACGCTGGCTGGCGGCGTCCCCAAATTGTATTCCATACCGCCTTCAAAAGCCAGAAGGGTGCAATCAGTGTATAGACTAAAATATAAGGTATGACATGCCAATCAATTTTCTTTTTCTGACCAGTGATCTTGGTACCTGCAATGATAGAGAAAATAACAAGGCCGTAGATGATGACTTCAACAAATACAATTGTGCGCGTACTAATAAAGAATGCATCAAAGTGAAAACCAATCGATGATGAGTTCCATCCCACAATTGAAAGCTGAGTAATTTTTTTGATGAGAAATACGACAAAGTTGTACGCGAGTGCAAATGAAAGATACACCACTGCTACAATAGAAATGACACCGGATGGCAATGTAAAGAATGAAAAGTTGCCGTGTTTGGTCTTGAAGATGAGCCGGCGATAGTCAATCGTGTTTTGGATAAAGCCGTAGATCCAGCGCAGACGCTGCTTGTAGAGCTTTTTCACCGTATCAGGCGAACTTGTGTAGACGATAGACTGATGACAATGATAGATACGCATGTGATGCTCCTGCATACGATAGGCAATCTCCTGATCTTCAGTACCATGGGCTTTTTTGAATTTGCCAATCACCTGAAAGACTTCTTTGCGAAAAATTGAAAAGGGTCCTGGTGTCACGTGGATCGCATTCATAAATGAAAGCATCTTTTTGTTATACGCGGACATGTTGTACTCCACACGCTGCGCGTACTGGAGCATATTCTTTGGATTGTGAATGATCATGGTCGGCGCAGTCGCCATAATATCAGGATGGTTGTTAAATGCGTCTACCATATATTTAAGTGCATCAGACATCACAAATGAGTCAGCATCCAAGCATCCAATCAAGTCAGCATCAGTGTGATCAATACCAAAATTCACTGCAGTGTGCTTGCCGCCATTTTCTTTTTGGAAAATACGAACACGAGGATTGTCTTTGTATTTTAGAATCTCACTCCACGTCGTATCAGTTGAGCCATCATCAACAACAATCACTTCAAGTCTGTCATGAGGATAGTCGAGTGCAAGGAGTGACGCGACCGTACCGTGCACCGTTTTCTCTTCGTTCCAACATGGGACAATGATTGCCACCTTCGGGTAATGAGAAAGTGTAGGTACTGGCAATCCTTCGACGGCTTTGAGATCCCGACGGCGCTCCAAAAACGTCACGAGCATAAAAATCTGCACGTAAACCGCAAGAAACGTAATACTGTAGGTGACGACTTCGCCAATAGGCATGAGTCCCAACTATACCAAAAATGACCCCTTTTTTCAATGATTTCGACATCACACTGCGGTGCGCTATACTTGTGTCATGGAACATGAAAATACCCCCAACGAACCTCAAAAAGAATACATAAAGAAGACAAGTATTAGCACCCCTGCAGCTATCATCACTGGCGCTGTAATTATTGGACTTGCAGTAATCTTTATCGGCCAGCCAAAAGCTGCAAAACAGCAACCTGCAGCCGATGCACCTGCTGGCGAAGTCACGAGTGTACCAGCAGATGTGGCGACTGTTCGTCCGACCGATCACATCCGCGGCAATACGAATGCTGATGTGGTAATTGTTGAATACTCAGATAGTGACTGTCCATTTTGTGTACGCTTCCACACCACTATGCAAACCATTGTAGATGAGTACAAAGGCAAGGTCGCATGGGTGTATCGCTACTTCCCGCTTGATTCACTCCATCCAAATGCAACTACCGAAGCCGTCGCAATGGAATGTGTCGCCGACCTCGGAGGCAATGATGCATTCAACAAATATCTCGACACCATCATCAATGTCACCCTCAATGCAGATCCAAAGAGTAATCAAACACTAACAACATTTGCAACAGCACAAGGTGTTGATGGCAAGCTTTTCCAAAACTGTATCAAGGACACCAAGGCCTCAGATCGTGTCCAAGCTGATGCACTCGAAGCGCAAAAGATCGGTGCTCGCGGTACCCCATTCTCTATCGCCTACAATCAAAAGACTGGTGAACAGGTTGTTATCCCAGGTGCCTACCCTATCGAGGAAGTTCGCACCATGATCGACGGATTGTTGAAATAATCTTGAAATAAAAAATACCCTCATCATGAGGGTATTTTTTATTTTTGATATTAGTCGAAATAGTTGCGGAGACGCTGGATCTTTTCGTTCTGACGCAGCTTCTCGTGAACCTTGGCTTCGATTTGACGGATACGTTCACGTGTCACGCCAAATTCTTTACCAACTTCTTCGAGGGTGTGCTGTACACCATCAATGAGGCCATAGCGCATTTCAAGGATTCGCTTCTCTTTTGGAGAGATTTCCTCGAGCATCGCACGGATCGCATCAGTGAGCATGCGACGTGAAGCTTCCTGGTCAGGACGAAGGATTTTGTCATCAGGAATGAATTCACCAAATGTTGACTTGTCTTCGTCGTCCCCGATTGGCTGCTCGAGTGAGCGAGTTTCCTGGTTGATCTGTTCAATCACATGCACCTTCTCAACTTCAATTCCCATCTCAGTCGCAATTTCCTCTGGCATCGGGTCACGACCCAAGTCTTGCCCGAGGCGACGTACAACCTGTTTGTATTTTGAAATAGTCTCAACCATGTGCACCGGGATACGGATCGTACGTGACTGGTCAGCGAGGGCACGGGTGATTGACTGTCTGATCCACCATGTCGCATACGTTGAAAACTTGAAGCCTTTGGTATGGTCGAACTTCTCGACTGCCTTAAAGAGACCGATGTTTCCTTCCTGAATCAAGTCGAGCAAGGTGAGGTCTGCAGTACGGTTTGCATATTTCTTTGCGATAGAGACTACGAGACGAAGGTTGGAACGTGCGAGCAAGTTCTTGGCCTCATCATCCCCTGCCACAATACGCTTGGCGAGCTCTTTTTCCTGTGCAGCATTGATGAGTGGGTACTGACCGATGTCTTTAAGGTACATCTGCACCGAGCTAAATGAATGACTATCGCGAACGTATTTGGTGAGATCCTGACTGTTGTCGATGTCGAGCAAATTACCACCTTCAAGCACATCAATACCTGCCGTTGAAAACTTCTCGTAGAGTTCGTCGAGAAACATAATATTGTTCTCGATATCCGGGAACATTTTCAAAATCTCATCATAGGTAATAAAGCCACGCTTCTTGCCTTTTTGAATGAGCTCTTGTGCTTTATCCTCAAGTTCTTTGAGTTTCTTTTCGGTATTTACTTCTTTGCGACTTGATGTGCCAGCCGGCTTGATCGTGATCGGCTTTGGTTTTGTTTTTGGTTTTTCAGGAGTAAGGACTTTCTTGGGTGCTACCTTTTTTGGAGCAACTTTTTTAACAACTGTTTTCTTTGCAGGGATTTTCTTTGGAGCTGGCTTCTTTGCCTTTGCAGCTGGTGCTTTCTTTACGACTTTTTTGGTCGTTTTCGGTGCGGGCTTTTTAGTTGTCTTTGATGGTTTTTTACTTGGCATACAATATCGTACTGTGTTGAATCATTACTAAAATCTGCGCTATTGTCAACTTGACCGGTCCTAGGGCTCGTGGCGCAGACGGTTGAGTTTTTGAAGGTTCGTCATGAGTAGTGTCGCTTGCGCTTCATCTCCTACCTGTTCAGCAATGGTGAGCTCTCTCGTAAGTCGTGCGCGAATCGATGCAAAAAATGCATCGCGAATCTTTGCCGCAAGTTCTGATGCAAGCAGATCTCGCGCTTCAGGAGCAAGCGCACCGTAGTCGCGCTCGACCACAAGCACGGCGGTATGATGCTTTACTTCATCAATCGAAGGCATCACAAATGATTCTGTTTCAAAGCTCAACCCTCGAAGTTCTGCTTCTAGTTTGACTGTTGTAGGACTCGGGAAACATGCAGCGATTGCACTGAAGCGCTCAAGGAGTGTCATCGACTCGGGATCTTTGAGTTGTGCCGTTTGTTTTGCAGGAGCCGTGTGCGTTGGAGTATTTGCTACATACGATGCGAGCTCTTTGACCACTTCGTCAGCGTTCACTCCAATATCTTTTGCAATTGTTTCAATATAGAGCTTCTGCTCGATGGCAGACGGGATGCGTGAGAGAAACGGAAAGAGTCGCTCTTTGATTTTGGTGACGAGTAGGTGCGGCGAGAGTAATGCACGTTGCAACAATGCAAGCTCATGCAAGATGAAGTGTTTGCTTCCTTTGAGAAGTGCATGCCATGCATCCTTGCCTTCCTTAGCAATGAAGTCTGCAGGATCAATCCCCTCGGGTAGTGCAACAACTTTTGGATTCATACCGAGGGTAAGTGCAACGAGTGCTGCTCTATCGAGTGCTTTTTGCCCTGCCTTGTCGCCATCAAATGCGAGAAAAAGGTGTGGCGTGAGTCGTGCAACGACCGAGAGATTACTTGTCACGTCATCAGCCATGGTCTCAGACACTGCAGTCCCCGATGTGGCAATCGTGTTTTTGAATCCGTACTGATGTGAGAGGACTGCATCCATCTGCCCTTCTACCAAAATGGCAAAGCCAGCCTGCCGAATGGCAAGCTTGGCCTTGTCGAAACAGTACAGGATGCGCGACTTCTGAAAGACTTCGGTTTCCGGACTGTTGAGGTACTTGGGAGATGCAGTGTCTTTCTCCTTG
>ERZ650304.937-NODE-937-length-12280-cov-4.665930_pt1 | contig 12280 bp, 12 predicted proteins | sample MGYA00376240_ERZ650304 | MGnify/ENA primary metagenome ERZ650304 (study PRJEB26733, sample SAMN07839271) | wastewater metagenome | biome: small river; feature: stream; material: water | place: USA: North Carolina | collected 2016-03-01 ...
CTGCAATGCCGCTTGCGCCGCATCGTCGACCGATCCAAGGCCAGGAATGCCGCCAGTCGCTTTAGGCGCACCGCCAGCAGCATCGAGGGCCTTTACCCCGTCCGCGCCTTCCTCAGCGAGCTTGGCACCCTTGCGGCCGTACTTCAGCCCCTTCGCTGCGTCTCCGACGATCGGGATAGCTGAGATTGCAGAGATAGCCGCATTCGTCAGGTGCTCGCCGGCGCGTTCCGGCTCAGTAAAGGCGCGCATGAGAGAGACGCCACCGTTAGCAAGATCGGTTAGCCCGGTTTGATCGACCACGCCAACGGCATCGGCCACCATCTGCGCTTTGTCGAGCATGCCCGCGGACGAGCTCGGTTGCGAATCGTCGGCCTTGTTGCCACTACTCAGCAGGCCTGCCAAAGCTTCTGGGTCCACTGAGGCTTGAGGCTGCGCGGATTCACCCGCCAGGGAGTCGATCGCGGAAGAGTCGCCAGTGATCGAATCAGTAGGAGCGCCCGAACTGTCACGGCTTGGCCGATAGTGAACCGGGGACCGTCGCTGTTTGTTGAACCGATCAGGCAGGCCCCATAGGAGTTCCTGATACTTGGCTGACGTCATCATGTCGCGGTTGCTCTCGATAGCCGAGTGCTTTTCCGCAAGTTGCGCGAACTCCTCGAGCGTCATGCCGGGCCCAACGGCTTTGGCGAGCTGCAATAGCTCGGAATGCTCGCCGCCCAGGTGCGCGTTCCCAGCTTCGTAATGGGCGAAGGCTTGGCCGTACTTGAAGAATTGTTCCGACTGTCCCATTATCGCCCATCCAAATCAGCGTAGAGAATCGCTTGATCGTCAGTTTCGGCGCATCCCTCATACCACCAATCAGCCATCTTGCTCCCGAACATAGGCAAGACAACCGCCCGCACGCCATCGCGCACGGCTTCCCCTTGCTTTACGCGACTCCTACGGCGCTGGAGCCAGAGGGCAACGTATCGTTCGTAGTCGCTGGTTCTGAGGGTCCGGATGTCGATACCGTAGATTGCGCAAAGGTCGCAGAAAGGCTGATGCTTTTTTTTTGCAGAGCAACGTAGCGGCCGAACGCTTGGAGGAGCGAATAACACTCGGCAACCGTCAGCCCAGGCTTACCCGGAGCGGAATAGGCGGGAACGCTGAAAGCCTCACGCACCGCATCGGCACAGATCGCGATTGCTTCCTTGTCGCCGTCTGCGGCTTGCTTCGGGTGACGATCGAACCGGAAGTCTTTATGAGCTTCGAGCGTCAGTATCGCGCTGATCGGGTCGACAGATCGAACCCGCTTCCCGTCCGAGTAGACGAACAGGCCGCGCCGTGACTCTCTACGTCGTTTACGCTCGAGAAACAGCCGCACCGAAACAGTTGCAGTGAGCAGGGCGAATATCGCTAACGCGAGCAGTACGAGGTAACTGAGCATGGTTTAGGCTTCCGGGGAGTCTGTGTAACAGCGAAGCCATGACCGTACCCAAAGTCGTTCACCGTGCGAACGTCGACCTGGTTCGCAAAACCTCCGGCAGTCGAGTATTCTTAGTGAAAGATTAGTAAGTAGAAAAACCGGAGCGTATGATGGCAGTTTTCCAGTGTTCGTTTGCCGTGGTGTTGTGCATACTCGTGGGTTGTGAAGCCCAGCTCGCATACCAACACGACGGGAAACGAGGCTCCGCTTTTTCAAGTTCTGAGTTTAAGACAGACGCGACTATAATTCGCCTGAATGTCGACAGCACCATCGCCGCAGCGTACCCACACTTTGCCAATGTTGGTGTCTATGTTGACGGCCACTTTCACGGTGAAACATCCGGTACTGTTCGGCTTCCCCACGGTCCAAAAGTCGTCACGGTCGTTAATGGAGTTCAGTCTCGTCCGTTGCCAGAGAAGCCTCCGCTTGGGACTTGGCTGTCTCGTATCGAGGCGAATGCACCGCTAGAGCCAGTGCCGCCTAGGCAAGTCATCCTTTCCATTTACGGCGACTCAATCGCTGCGGGTGATGGAGCCGAGCCAGTTACAAAAAGCGCGTGGGCCATGATCGTTTCCCAGCTTATTCCGGTTCATGTCGAAGCGTGGGGTTATCGTTCGTTGCATGAGGACTCAGGCGATTTAGATGCACTAGTTGCCTCGCTACTCTCGGTAAAGCCTAATGCGGTGTGGCTTGCGATTGGGACGAACGACTACGGGCTAAACAAGTGGAGCGCTGACGACTTCGAAAGGAGCTATCGCTCATTGCTGGAGAAACTTCGTGGTGTAAAGGTCTACGCCCAGACGCCGATTACGCGCAGCCCGGACGAACCGAACAAACTTGGCGATCGACTAGACTCATACCGACAGGCAATCGTCCGAGCGGCAGAAGGGCTCGAAGTTGAAGTCATTGACGGCTCGCACTTGGTTTCCCACGCGGGCCTAAAAGATGGAGTGCACCCGAACAATTCAGGGCATGCCGACTACGCGAGAGGCGTACTCGCAAAATTACTCCCCTTGCAAACAAGTCCGTGACATTCGACACGGAGTACTCTACGCTTCGAAGAATGACTAGCTCAGCAAGCTTACATTGCTGAGTCCCTTAGACTACATACCATCGTCTAGCGATATTCCCGCCGCCAAGTGCTTGCAGCGTTACAGATCGTTTTCGCGAAGTAAGTGTGCCAGAGTTCGTTTTCGTGTTGTTCATGGCAAGGCTGTAGAGTGTCACCGGATGCGAGTTGTCTTGAGCACGAACTATCCGCACTTGATGCCCGACAGTCACAGCCTGCGGGTCACACAGCCAAACCGCCACCGGCCCGTTTGCTGTGTTAGCGAGTATGCAGTTGTCGCGTGGTGTCATCGCGTAATCGCCGTTCACTTCTACGCACACGTAGTCACTATCTGTCCGCCTAAGAACGTTGCCAATCTGAAAGTAGCAGTTGCTTAGCGTGCCGTTGTATGTGTCGACCACGTTGAACGGAACGTGCTGCCATTGGTCAGCGTTGAAGGTAGGGGAGCTATGAGCGGCTTTTGCCACATAGAGCTTGAGCGAACCAGGTGTTTTGCTCGTTGCTAGCTCGTCAACAACTATCGCATCGTTCGGCTTGTACTCGTGGTTAGCCCACCAGGGGTTCATTGCATGGCGTTGAAGGCAGCTAGAAATGGTAGGTGGCTGTGCGCCGCCGAACTTAGCGAACCTTAGTGATTCGGTCCGGCAACCGGCAACGACAATTGCGTCATCCGCACCGCCCGAATCCGCCTTTATGTCCCAGCCATCATTCTTGATCTGCTCATAACCTGCCGTTGACTGAAAGCCAACCCCGATCACATGCACGCCACCGAAGACGATTTCCATTCCGTTGCGTGTGTAGTTCTGGAAGTTGCCTCCGATGAATTGGTTGTTTAGCGCGTTATAGCCGACTTGGTAGTAGCAGGCTTGCGATGCGCCTGAGAAGTGGCAGTTGATAAACGTCTGCTCACTGCCTTGACCGTTGCTCTGCTTATCGCGGCACATTGTCATCGCATACTTGGACTTTACGCCGTCATTAAGCCCTTGGCAGTCAATCAGTAGGTTGTCGTAGGTATTTCCTTGAACCCCCTGCGTGTCGCTTCCATCTATTTCGAGCACGCCGCATTCAGAACCAAAGCTAGCCGCGAAGCCCAAATCTTGGATGCGAGAAAACCACAGCCCTTTGACTTGCAATGCTGGCTTGTTTTTCTTCCCGCTCTGAATCGTTGTTGCGTTTCGTCCACTGCCTCGCAGTACCAAATCTTTGACGTTTTTTAGCTCAAGACTGGCAATAAATCGTCCAGGTGGCAAAACGACTTCGCCGGAACGATTATCAAGCAATGCTTGCAGTTCTTTAGAGCAGTCTTTTCCAGTGTTTGCGAAGTCGATTAGTGGCATTTTACAAGCCAAGTTCCGAAATGACAGCGGCGGCTACGAGTGCATGACCGGCTGTCGTTGGATGAACACCATCAGCCAAATCACTTACACTCAAGATAGCAGAGCCATCGACCACGGTGACGTAGGCTTTCCCTGATGCTGCTGTTGAGATCGCCGTCCGATAATCGCCGCATGTGCTTCCAGCTAGGTTCGCTGTCTCAAGGAATCGAGTGAGCGGAGTCTGTGCGTAAATCTGTGCGGATGGTAACGCTGTGTGAATGTCGGAGAGTAAAGCCGCATAGGCAGTGCCGAAATCAGTTGCGTTCCAGTTCGCAAAGTTGTAGTCATTCGTCCCGATTGCGAGCCAAATGATTGACGGCGATAGCGTAGCAAGTCTCGCCACAAATGCCGCTCGCAATGTCCCGCTTGCCGCGTCGTCGTAAAGCTGGCGACTGCCAGTGGCCTCCAGGCAAGACGGACCGGAGTAAGCCTCACGAACAATCGCAAACCAGCTCGACTCCATGACTGGATCGGCAGCGGAACCGACTGCGATTGAGTCACCATAGACAAGCAGGCCGCCAGTCTGCGTGGGCGTCAGTGGCGTTATTGCTGCGTTGGCCGTGATACTCTTAACCCATGTTCCGATCACGGAACCAGGCACAGACTGAGGACCATTAACAAGTGCGACTTCTTTATTTCCAGGCCCCAAGAAAATCCGCTGGCTGTTGAGACCTTCAGCAGTCGGCCTGAGCGAATCACGATACACACCATCCACATGCACACCGATTCGCGTGAGCGTTGGGTATGCGGTTAGATAGTTCGTGTACATATTGACGACAATCTGCGTTGCCGTGGTCGAGAACACAAAACGAGAGAAAGGGTTGGCTGCAATGTGTGTTGTTAAGTCGACGTTGCTGATAGAATCGCGGAACACGGTTGGCGTGACTGAATTTCCGCTTGGAGCGGAACCAAACTCTGCGCCAGTTAGTACCGCTTCGATCTCCTCGATTTCTTCAGTTGTCAGCACGCGATTGAAAACGAGAACCGTGTCTATCAAGCCAGGAAGTGCAGTAAACCCTGCATCGTTTCCGCCATGCCCGAGGAAATTGCCGCTAGCTGATACGTCCATATCAGCGTCAAGCGTTGAGCCGCTAGCGACCTCGACACCGTTACGTCGTATCTTCTGTGTTCCGTTTCTTGCGTAAACATCGCACCGCACACGCACCGCGTCGATGGACGTTAGGGCGTTAATGATTGTTGGCCCGCCCGACGTGTAAAACGTCGCCGCTCGATCCGTCATTGCTTCTGAGTCATGCGCAATGAACGGGTTTCCAGCGGACGGATTTGATGTCATCAGACACGGAAAGTTACCAGTATCGGCCATTGAGTACCGATGAAACACCGTGTAGCCAGCGTCAGCAGCAGCAACAACAGGAGAAGTAATTTCTAGTCGCTTTGTGCCGTCTAGGCCAAACCGAACGCCAGCCAACCCATAAAGCGAGTCGAAATAGCCTGCACTGTAGATTCTCGGCATTCGGCTTTCGTCAGCCTGAGACCAATCGGCACTGTTGCCCGACTGGTCATACCACTTGGCGACTAATCCATCATCTACGCCGCAATGATCGGCAATCGCCGCCAGATCGCAATAGCTTCCGCTGGACTCTACGTCTACTTCCGCGTTGCTAGTGGCGTTTCGCACTCGTAGCAAAGGCCCTGAGTAGTCGGCGAAAAGTTTATTCAGCGACAGTGCGGATACCAAGCCGGAAGGCTTAACGGCGAACAACGCTTGCTGAACCTGTACGCTGATCGCAGGCGGACTGAAAACACGACTCTTTCCAGTCAGGTCGTTAGTTAGTCGCAGCTTGGGGAACGCTTCGCCAATTACCGCTTCCTTGGTCGTAGTGTCGCCCGTTTCGCCGGACAAATCGCTGCCATCAATCCCGCTGATCCATTGTTTCGAGTACGTCACGGCGTCTGTCTCCAGTGTTACGGTATCGCCTTCTGTAGGCGTCAAGTCGTCAGCGGTAATCGTTAGACGTGGCAGGCTCGTGTTGAAGAATTCCAGCGTGACCGTATCGCCCTCGGTAGGCTCGGTGTCGTCGGCTGTGATGTAGCCGGTTAGATCGCCACTCTCCAGATCCGCTGCCGTCTTCGTAATGCCGAACATGGCCTAGTCTTTCCACAATAGGACCGCTTGAACGACATCGCTTGCTGATGGAGCTGCTGAAAGCTCGAACCGAACGAATCCAGCCGCGCCAATCTCTCGAATCTCGTCCGCTGTGAAGGCGTTCGCGCCAGTGGCAAGAGTTTTCGGCTCGGACAACAGCGAGATTCCATCAAACGCGGAAGGCGTCAGCACAGATCTCGGCAGCATAGTTTCGTCGGTGTAGTCCGTCAGAACGTCAAGCGTTAGGCCATCGAGTTCAGCAGGCACCAGGAGCGTACCGAAAGCACCGCCAGAGATTGCTACTCGATCGCTCTCAGTTTCGTTCGCTGCCCACTCGACCAACTTTGGTTGAGATATTCGGCTCATCGTGTACCTCGAAGGTTTCGCCCGCGCGTCAGGCCAGTGTTAGAAGAAGCACAGGCAGCGAGTGTTAGGTCGTGCCGGTTAAATCGGCGTCCCACACAACACCAACGGCCGTGTTGTACCAGTAGCCTTCAGGAGCGCGATGACCTGTCATGCCCATACCGCAACTCGAATACTTGGTTTGCTTGCCAACAGTTAGCGGTTGCGTCCATGTACAGCACGGGAAGTTGATCGATTGGGCGGTGTCACGAGTGCAATACAGCAGAACGCGAATGCCGTGATCGGCCATCACAAGTGCGCCGATCGCAGTTAGCGGGATCTTGCCGTTCGTCGTCAACAGGCCGCCCATGTTTTCGATCTTGGCGAGCTGCAGAACATCCCAGCGGCTCATCTTCAATTCGAAATCGCACTCGAACCCGAGGAACTGCTTTTCAATTGGCGGTCCGCCCTGCCCTCCGTATCGATCGCCCGGCACCTGATGGTAGAACGGTCGCTTACGGATGGTGATCGAGTCTTCCGACTCACCGAGCTTGAATAGCGACGAGTAAGAATTGGGGAAGGCCAGCAGAATATCTACTTTGCCCGGTACTACGATTACGTCGGCTGGCGTTGCGATGGTCATTTGTTGCGCCTATTAGTTCCGGGGAGTTCGCTGAGCAGTTCCAGGGAAGAAACGCGACATGCGGCCGGGTAAGAGATTGAGGTTGTCTATCTCGATCGATTGCACGGTTTCAACGTCGATGGTTGACGATGCACCGCTAATGAGTTCCGTCAGACCAAACACGTTTTCGCCGCGAGCCAGAGCCGCCAAGTGGCCTCGAGCGATCTTCGCGATTGCCTCAGCCATCTCGGTGTACATGCCCGGTCGTCGCTCAAACAATGCCGCCATCGCCACGGCGCAGGTAATGCGCCGCAGGTGGGCTTGGCTGTTGCCTGTCAGGGTCTCAAGCTGAGCGGGGGTATATCGCCCGCCGCTCAGCAAGTTCACGTCGATTTCGCCACTCGCGTCGTCAAGTGCGGTGAGCACGTTCGGGTGAACAGGGACAGCATCGCGATCCATTTCCTCGCGCTCGTCCCAGGCCAAAGCGCCGATGACATCTACGTCGTAGCGCTGGACCATGTGTTCACCTTCGGCGTATCTCACCGCTGACCTCGCTTACGCTTAGCTCAAGCAACCACGGAACGCGAAACCAGCAGCCGGGGCAGTCATGCCAACGCCGACATCATCAACAACGTCGATCTTCATCAAGCGGTTGTAGCTGTCGTGCGTCTTCTCAACGGTCATTTCCTCTTTGGTGAAGAGGGTTGCAGTCGAGAACGATGGGCCGCCAGTCTTCGAAACCAATCCACCCGGACGGCTCAGAAGGTAGGAGATACCATCAGCCATCACGAACGATTCGGTTTGCGATGCTGCGCCGCGTGCGCTTGTCACCATTACCGCGTCTTCAACCACGATGCGAACGCCGAACAGCTTGTCAGGCAGGCCCCATTCGCTCCAGCGGCCAGTCGCTTGCGTGAGCTGGCTCATGGCTTCTGGGCTCTGCTTGATAACGTCGATCAGTTCTTGCGTTTCGCTGATCGCCATTGCAGTGGTCGGGTTCATCACCCAAACAAGATCCTTCTTGCGGACCTTGCCCAGCGTGGAAAGCAAAATGCGTTTCACGCCGTAGTTGATCGACCGGCGAATGTCCTGGTCAGTGGACAACGAAGCGTCCCAAGTGCCGCCAACGCCCGGAATGGTCGTGACAGTCTTGTAGTGCTCAGTGTCCCAGTTGGCGGACAGATCCAAAGCGGTATGAACCAGCTTGGTACGAATCGTCATCGCCTGCTGAGCCTGCAAAGCTTGCTGGCCGACTTCTACGTTCCAATCGGCTTGCTCTCGAGCCAAGTCACCGATCTTCTCGTTCAGATTGCGGCGAACGGTCTCGAAGTCCAACCATTGGAACTCCTGCCCGTTGTTGTTCGGGTTGGGGCGGTCTTGACCGTCCACCCAAACGAAATCGTCAACGCGACCGCCGACGATACGGCCAGCGTTGCGCTGATCGATCTTCAGGTAGAGGCCTCGCTGCTTCGGCACCTTGCGGTACTGGATGTAGTTCGGAAGCGCGAACTCTTCCACGTTGCGCGAGAAATCAACGACCATCTTGCCCGATGAGGCATGGTCTTTGATGTAGGTATTTCCCTGCGAGACATTGGTTAACGGGCCAGCGGTCATTTTGGGGCTCCCCAAGCTATGCCGCGATCCGTTGCCCGGTCTCGCAAGTTGTTTGTAAAGTTAGTCAGTAACGAGTTGAAAGGGTCAGTGGTTAGCTGTTGACAGTGAAGGCAGCAGCCCAGGTTGCGCCATCGAGGCATCGCATCGTGGCAATCGTCTTGCCTTCGATCGTGATAGCCGCGTCTGCGGTTCCGTCGTTTACGTCATCACCCGAGGCCGGGTAGATCTTCAGTCCGTTGCTCGCGTGCTCGTTGTAGACATTGCAGAAGCAACCAGCCACAGCGGGAGGCAATCGAACGCCCTTCGTTCCGTCAGCACCGGAAACAGTGTTGTTGGAGTTCAGAGCGAGCAAAGTAGCGTCCGTCTGAGTCGAACCGGCAGCGGCTTTGCTCGACGTGGGAGTGCGGGAGACACCGCGCACTAGGAACACATCGAACTTATCGCCGGCAGCCAAGGCAGGCGTAAGAGCTTGAGCGTAATACTGCTCGCCGCCCTCGACATTCATTCCGACACCAGCAACACCCGGCTTGATGAACGCGCCAGCCGAAACAGCTTCGCCAGCTTCGAGCGAGCACATATCGCCAGGGCCGTAAATCTGAATCGTGTTGTCGTCAGCAGCCGCCAGCGTCGAAGCGCCAGGAAGCGGGGTATCGCGAATGCCGCGTTGGCTAATTGCAAAAGGCTCATCGCCCACGCCAGCTTGCGTGACTTCGTGCGAATCGCTGATCTTGACGAACCGGGAACGGTTAACGTCGCCACCGGCTTTGAAGTTTGGAAGGTTCATTGCGTCCCTCGATCAAAAGAAAGTTTCGGTTGAGTTGTAAGGTGCCGGGCTCAGTGGTGAGATATGAACCCGGCAAAGCGGTTGACTATCGCGAATGATCGAAAGGCTTATTCGCCCTTGCGAAGCATTTCCTCGACTTCAGCGAAGGACTTAACGATTCCACGGTCTGCGAGCTGCTGGTAGCGTTCAATAACGCGGTCAGCGTCTTGCTCGCTGTACTGGTCAACAGTCTTCTCGTTGACCTTGCCGCCAGGGAGCATGGTCGTGACTGGCGAGGAGCGTTTTGCGTAGACCTCGAGGCGTTCGCAGTGCTTTGCGAAGGCTTCCGAATCCATGTCGTTGCCGTGCGAGTAAAGGCAGGCTTCCATTTCCGCTTCAGGCTCGATGAAGTGCGGATACAATTGATACAGATCCTTGATCTTCATCGTGCGGTCGGCATCGACGGCGCGTTGCTCGAGTTGCACAACAGCGGCTCGCATTTGGCCGAACTGGCGCATGTTGGCTTCGTTAGCTGCTTCGAGCTGCGAGTATCGATCACTCAACTCGGAGTAATCGGCCTCGAGCTGTGCGTAACGATCGACCGTTGGGCCTTCACCGTCTACTAGGCTGTAATTCTGCTTTGGCATTTCAGGGGCTCCCGGTCCCGCTCCGAAGCCCATGCCTGATTGGTCGTCTCCCGATGGAGGCATACCGCCCATAGATGGACCGCCTTGCGGGCCTTGTGGTTGAGGTTGAGAAGGTTGCGAGCCACCTTGACCCGCCTGCGATTCCATTAACGAGTTCACGAACTGCATCTGCGGCGTCGACATAAACGCCTGAACAATCTGCCGAATGAGCGAGTCTTGATCGGGCGTGTTTGGATCCGCGTTCATGCTTGGTTGCTCCGAGAGTGCGTGCCGGTCTTTGGTGGGCTCGCTAGTGGGAATGAAGGTGTTGCTACCGCTCAACGCAGAAGGCGCGGAGCTAAATTCGTAACGCTCAACGTCGGGGTCTTCGTCGGCGGAATAGCGAGCGACTGGGAGTGCGAGCCGAGGGGCTTCAGCACCAAGCGCCGCAATGGGGTCGAAGAATGGGCGTCGACCGCTCTTGAATCGATTGACTTCAACGCTGCGGCGTTTCTTGCGCGCTAGCGTTTGTTCCTCGCTGCGCAAATGATGCTCATCAGCGAAGACGGCAAACTTAGGTTCGACTGTGCCAACCATGCCCAGGCGATAAGGGCCAGCAAAGCCGAGAACGCGCGGCTCCATCGATTCATGGACCGGACCGCGCATAGTGTGCTTGGAGGCAATCGCGGAGTAGCTGTCGGTATCGGCTCGAGCGTTATGCTCATCAACGATGTCGGACAGTTCTTTGAGCGAGTAGCGAACAGGAAGGCCATCGCTCCCGATAGTCGAGTGCTCGTAGAAGTAGCACACGTTCGGAACGGTCTTGTAATGCTTCGAGTCGAAATACTCGTTGGCTCGATCGCCAAGCGGGTCTCCGTGTACTCGCGCCCACGAATCCCAAACCAGCTTGTTTCGCCGGTCGGGGTCCGGTACCTGCTCCATCAACGCGCCGTGTGCGCGCGGAACGAACTGGCTGTAAAGCTCGTCTCGTTCAGGTCGGATTGCAATAGATACGGACATAACGCTACGTGTTTCACGTTGCGTCAGTCCGTTGCTCGGTACCGACTAAAAGTAGAAGTCAATCAAGTGTTGGGTGAAGGAATCGAACCAACTGTCCCGGCTTATGAGACCGGGGAGAGCACCAGCCCACCCAGCAGGTTTTATTTGTGTCGCAGACTCGAGTTAACCGTAAGCGTTTCGAGCACACCACCTTGAATCGTTAGCTCGACTGATGGCTTGCCGAAGTACTGAGGATCCTTAGCAGCATCGCGAACAATGTCCTCGAGTGCTTGCTTCGCTTTGTTCAATAGACGATTTGTTTTCGCTACTGAACTCTCGTTGGGTGCTTTGTTGTCCAAGGGGATTTTCCTGTCAAGCGACGTTTGCGGAATTATGCTTCAGCGAGCGCCAAGAGTTGAAAAGTCATCGCCACGGCCGCGCCGTTGGTAACGAAAATCTTGGAAACGTCGGCGGTAATCAAACTCGCGTCATAACTGTTGATAGTCCAGACGTACGGTACGTTCGCAACGAGCGTCAACGTGTCGTCAGGCGAACCGCTGCTGTTAGTCTTCACCGTGCAATCTTGGCTGCTCTTAATGACAACGCTTTGCAGCTTGCTCACATCGAGGGCAACCAGGATTTCGATATTCACCGCAGAAGCGTCGATGTCTTGGCTTACGGCTGCTTCCACATCGCCCTCGAGGGTTTCGCTTGTGGCCACGTTCAGCGCGTTGCTGTAGACATTTCGCTGTACTTGATGGGTGAAGCTCATTTGCAGTAGTCCGCCCGCTAGAGACACGTTCGATCAATGAAGAGGGCAATTTGCACCGCTACTAAAACCGTGTGAATAGCAGTTAGGCCAAATTTCTTTCGAGATTTTCCGAACGCCCACAGTAGCGCACTACCTCATCCACGATCGACTGAATCGAGAACGGTACGGTGTCGTCGGGCTCGTAGCCTATGTTCCGATCGGCGGAAGCCATTTCGGCTGCAATCTGCTGTCCGAGTGCGTCGATAACTTCCGGATCCCACGGCTTTAGTTCGGGCTTCACGCCATCTATCAGCGTCTTCGCCAAGCTCTCTTCGTCGCTGCCGGTATCGGCACTACCTCGCACATGGCTCAACAGTGGAGCGATATGCTGGCGCGCCCAATCCACCATTTCGTCGAAAGCTGGGATCTTGTCATAGTCCGAACCCTTGGAGAGCTTGGCCGCAAGAGCGCCGTGCTGGGAGCTGTTCAGGCCGAAGTTACCCATCAGTTGCCGCAGGCCTTCGTTGTGCTCCTTTACTTCGTCGT
>ERZ650304.938-NODE-938-length-12271-cov-20.969548_pt1 | contig 12271 bp, 27 predicted proteins | sample MGYA00376240_ERZ650304 | MGnify/ENA primary metagenome ERZ650304 (study PRJEB26733, sample SAMN07839271) | wastewater metagenome | biome: small river; feature: stream; material: water | place: USA: North Carolina | collected 2016-03-01 ...
GCAATCCTTATTATATTGCTGATGCTCTTGAAAATTCATCTTGGTTTAACAGAATTGAAAAAAAAGAGAAGGATATTATTATAGAAATTAATGATGTATCAATGTCCCTTGCATCTGGTTACGGAACGTGGTGCACAAGTGTCACCTTGATTGTAATGGGCGTTAGAAAAATATACACTATGACACACCATAATGAAGACTGGTATAGTAGCCAGCATACTATATACAATGATTCTGCAAATTCCGACGATGAAGCAGAAGATGCTGTAAACGCTTTCCAGTGTGCCTTTGAATCTGTAATAGATAGACATATAGACAACATAGTAGAGGTAATTGAATTAGAATTAGAATCAGAAGATGATGAATGAAAAAATAAAAGCTGTCCGGCAAGCACAGGGCAGCTTTTTCAAAAAACGTCGGGAACAAATGGGCATACCGGCCCAAATATTAGCGGGAAAATTAGGCATAACAGCCAATACCCTGAAAGGAATTGAATCAGGCCGCTTCGCCCGGGATATTGACCTACAGCACAACATCTGTGCGGCCTTAGAAATAAAGCCATATTTCAGTGTTACCGCATACCCGCATGAAGAAGAATAGAACAAATGAAATATAAAATATGAATAGCAAACAAGTAGGGGAAAAAATAAAACAGGCTCGCAAAAATGCGAAGTTAAGCCAAAAAGATTTCGCAAAAGCGTTGTGTGTTTCAGAAAGGCATTTAAGGGCATTAGAAAACGGGGAGCATAATGTAGGTATTAATACACTATCTTATTATATTCTGAAAATTAAAGAATTGTTGGGTGTTGATATATGGCTTGAATTAAGTAAGTTTAAAATTAAATAAAAATTGGTAAATCTGATTTTTAGATATGTGGATAAATATTTTCTTTTCATTTGCAAATATTTACAAATAATATACATATCTTTGCGTTATAATTACGAATAAAAATAATAAAAATGGCATTTTTGACGAAAATCTACGTTGAAGAATTAATGAAAATGAAGCTGATAGAAAGGAGCGATTTTACAAAATTATCAGCACTAAGTAAAAAAGCTGGGTTGAAAAATGGCGGTGGATACACCCGTGTAACTTTCAGCAATGTTATTAATAGAAACCTTACCACAACGGATGAAGTTGTGGCACTTATTAAAAAGTTCTATGATGACAAAGCAAAAAGTATAAGGCAGCTTCACGAAAGTATTAAAGTGATGAAAGAAAATTTGTCTGTTTAAAATTAAAATAAAAATAAAAATGAAACAAGAAATTGAACTACAAAAATTAAGGATGGAATCAGCTTTGACTTTGCTGGAAATTATTGAAGCGTGCGATAAGAACATCTCAAATGATTTTTATAAGCAGAAAAAGGTAGTAGCAGTAAACAAATATGCGGAAACAATGACAAGTCTTGTCAAAGAAATAATGAAATCAATGAATTTAAAAATTGAGGATTTATTTGCCAATACAAAATCATAAACAATGCGAACAACAACATTTGCATACCATGTGCCTCCAGAAAACGATAGTCAAGGGCGTTCGGATTTATATCTACAAATGATTGCCGTTATAGAAGGGGATTATCTTGTAATGACCTTTGGCCAAAATAGTGTCAATAGTATATGCAGAATATTAAGCCATGATGCCGTAGCAAATGCATGTATAGATATTATTATAGAAAAAATGAAGGCAAACGGGCAGAATATTATAGCCATTCGGCCAACAAACACAAGGGAGCAGGTGTATAGACATGCTGATGTTGATGCCGTCATTAATAACATACTAAACTCCGAAAAATAATGTTATCAATCTATCTATCAACAATATTTCTTCTATTGGTCATGAACAGTGCATTTGGCATGCGAATGAGGCAATTAGAAGATGAATGTGAAAAATAAAAATTATATTATGTACGATACAAACGCAGCGATGCTTATCAGCGGGTTGGCTTTAGAAACTGTTTTCATGTACTTATTCAGCGCAGTAGTATTTCTTTGTTTCCTTCTTGTACTTTCTGAAAAAATGAAGTCTGAAAATCCAAAGGATAAGTTTTATAAAGGCGATAAGAATAATTAAGATGATGATATTTTTATTGAGTTTTTTTTTTCATGGTGTCCTCCTTCATTTCTATGCGGGAGGTTTATTTAAAAAAAAATCTAATATGAACAACGCAAAAGAAATAATAAATGAACTTCAAAACGCAAAAAAGATATACCATCCTAACAGCTCTGCTTATAGAAAAGCTCAAGCAGAATACCGAAGAAAAGCCCGGCTATACAATGCAGCAGAAAAAAAACAAGTACTTAAAATCATTACATAGTATAGAAAAGTATTTTATAAAAAAACTAAATCCAACACAGGGCCAATAAATATAAAAATGTGGATAAATATTTTCTTTTCATTTGCACTTATTTACAAAATACGCACTTATATTTGCATTATAATTACAATAAAAGCAATAAAATAAATATATGTTAGCATCATTTACAAGCGACTACGGCAAAAAATGGGATGTAAGGTATACAATAGATGCCTATGGAGATGTGTGTATTTCATGCGTATGGATTAACGACATAAGGTATAAAGTAACAAGTTTGAAAAGGCAATACACATTATTCAGGATATTATCAAATTATATAAATTTTTAAAATTAAAAGTATGAAAGAGTTATTAAAAACATCAAGTAACGGGTTGGGGCTACCTTCTTTTGATTTACAAAAAGAATTGCCAGACCTAAAAAATGCGGTATCAATAAATGCAGATTTGGGTAGTGAGTATTGGACACCTCAAAGCAGCGGAGAAAGCAAAAGGGTTTTTTTCCAAAAAATTGAGATGTCTAATTACACAGATGAAAAAACCGGAGAAACAATAGAATTGCCTTGTGTGGTAATGCTATCTCAAGACGCTAAGTTAAATATTGTAACAATACGAAACGGCAGCAAAAGACTTGTTGCAGCAGTTGAAGAAAGTTTCAACAAAGGCGTTATATCTGAGGGTACTCCTTTGGAAATTACATATATTGGCAAAGAAAAAAATAAGTCAAACTCATACATGAGTGATAGGTGGTCAATAAAGCCTCTTATTTTATGATAGATTTGCAAACATTAAAAGCAGGCGGCGAGTTGGTAAACGACAAGCTGCCTGCTATTCAAAAGATAGTTAATACTGTAGGATCAAGAATTAAAACCGTAAATATTCCTACTGATTCATTGAATTTTCGTGGTCGTGCAGTTCAAGATAGTTTTGAAAAATATCTTGATAATGAATACAACAGCAGCAGCCTTTTTAAGGAAGCATATAAAACACCTTTTCATTATTTTTATGCACTTAATGATAAAAGTGAATTAGAAAAAGCAAAGGGCGCAAACCCATCTTTTAAAATAGGTACATTTATACATCAATGTATTTTGGAGCCTTCTAAATTCAAACGTGCAATTGTTGAGCCTTTTTATAGCTTGGCTTCACTTGAAGGATGCAGCAAGGGTGTTGAATTTTGGGAAAATTTGATATATAATAATAGTTCAGATGTATTGTCAGAAGAAAAGATTTTGCAAGATATAAAACAGATTGCTATAGATGAGTGTGGCAGATTTGAAAGTATGGCTTGTAAAAAAGTTTATCTAAAAAAATTGGTTGATTATAGCGGAGTGCAAACTGTGAGCGAATTAGACTATTATAAAATAGGTATAATAAAAAGGCATATTGATATGTATTCCGACGGTATTATTTACGATATTTTCAAACATAGCAAAAGGGAAATAAGTATGTATGCAGATATAGAAGGCATAAAGCATCGTATAAGGCCAGATGGCCTGCAATTTTCAGAAAACATTGGGTTGGATTGCATATTATCTGTTAAGAGTAGCCAAATGGAAGATTTACGTTCATTCTATGCTCAAGCTGCAAAACTACATTATGATCTTAGCGAATACATGTACCAGCATGTAGCAAGCCATGTAACAGGGAGAAACTTCTCAAATACAATAACTCTTCTACTACAAACCGTGCCGCCTTTTGCAGTTGCATTATTGATATGGAGTGATGAAGATATAGAAGTAGGGCGTTATAAATATAGTCAAGCAAGAGAAACAATAAAGAGCATACAAGAGGGCAATATACCTATCGGTTACGAAACATACGCAGAGCCGGGCCACAGGGGTATAATAGAAATGCGCCTACCAGATTGGAATAAAATGGAAAAATTGACTAACCAAATATAATGCCTTACCTTGTAAAAGACATTACTGGAGCAATGAGCCGCCACAAATACGGCAAAAAAGGTGATGAAGTGCATATAGTGAAAAAATGGAATCAAGATATGTATTTTGTAATGGGGAAAGCGAAAACAGGCTATTTTGTTAAGCATGAATATTTGAGTGATGAAAAGGTGGATGCAGATGAAAGGGTAGAACTTGCCATTGATGAATTAGTACACCGGAAAGTAAAGAAAACCAAAATTGAAATAAAAACACAAACATTATTTTAAAAATGGCAAAATATATTAAAGTAAAAAATCACGGTGCAAATCGTATCGATTTAAGCCACATTGGCGACACAGCCAAAGAACTTTTTCCAACCGAATTACATTTTAATAAAAATGGGTCTGTAGATAATAAACCAACTTTTGCAATAGTTATGCACAATAAATCAGGTTTGAATGTTTATGGGCAATTTTCATTTAAAACATTACAAGAGTGTTTGAATGAATTGGGTTATGAAATTTCTAAAAAAGTTTATTTTTATGACATAAAAGAATCTGCTAATTTTAGAGTTCAATGTCGGAACTATTTAATGGCAGTTAACTCTCATGAAATAACGGTTGAAGATGCTCTTGAAGAATTTGGATATGGTTGTATGGAAAGTGATTTAAAAAACTAAAAAATGAAAGATCCAGCAGTTACATGGTATTTCGATAATTGGGATGGCGGCACAAAGCTACTATCCAGGCATCAAAAGGGGTGTTATATGGATTTGCTTTCTGCTCAATTCCATTGTGGGCCATTGACTATAGAAAATATTCAAACAGTTTTGGGTAATGATTTTGCCGAATGGGATAAGTGTTTAAAAGCAAAATTTCAAGAGGAAGATGGGGTATTTTTCAATGAAAGAATGGAACACGAAATTTCAAAAAGGCGCAAAGAAATAAAGGGAAAATCTGATGGCGGTAAAAAAGCAATGCAAAAAAGATGGAGCGGAAAAGATAAGATACTTAATAACATAGATAATAAGATACTTAATAACATAGATAATAAGATACTTAATAACATAGATAATAAGAGTCTGAATATTGAATATGAATATGATATTGATATTAATAATGTAATTAAAAGTGAAGAAAAAAAAGAAAAATCAAAGCGTGAAAAAACAAATCCAACTTTGATTTTCCCTTACACAAGTGTTTTATTCATGCAAACATGGGAAGTTCTTATAAGGCAAAGCAAGTGGAAGAAAAAATCTCAAGATGCTTTGCAAACATCTCTTGAACAGCTTTCAAAATATGATGAACATACAGCGGTTCAAATGATGAAAAACACTATTGCAGGAGGTTGGCAAGGTTTATTTGAAATAAAAAAATATAATAATGGAAATAATGAAAAAAGCGGGTTCAATGGCAGTAGCACCCTTGACAAGTCTATTGCCTCAAGTATTGAAGCAATGCGATCCGAAGGAGAGGGAAATTCTCAACCTTATGGCGAATGGGCTTCGTATTAGTAGCATGGTTGAAAAAAAAGAGTTTGCTGCAATAGATACATCTCTTCGTTTGTCTTTGCGGCATTATCAGGTTTTTACAGGCTGCAAATTCCCGGATAGGGAATCTGATCTTGAAATGATTTTCAAGCCATTTAAAATGAAAATATTACAAGATTACAGCCATTTAACTTTTGCTGAACTATCGTATGCAGTGGAAAATTATAGCGTTCCGGAGAAAAACGGCAGGACCAGCGGTTTCGGTTTCACAATCAATGATTACATATCAATGATTGACAGATACGAAAAATCAACATCAACAGTGCTTGAAAAGATTGCAGAGGCAAAAAAGCGGTCAGAAATGGAAAATCATTCTGCAATGATAACGGAAGAAATGAAATTAAATATAAGCCGTGAACAAGCGGAAGAAATGTATCAAGAATTTATATCAGGCAAGGATATAAGCAAAAACCCGGCAGCATGGTGCGTATGGAATACTTTAAAGCGGGATAAATTATTGTCTGAAACAATAGATTCTGGGCCATTTGGTAAAGGCTTCCAGCTTTTGAAGTCAAGAGTTAATATTGAACTCATAAGTTTGAAAAAATACCACGAACCTGACTATGATAAAAAAAGCGGCAAAGGCAAGGATAACACTATTGCCATGAATGCAAAAGCTGAAGAAATAAGCATGCTTAATAGGCTTGAAGATGCAGCGAAGGGCTTTGCGTTGCAGTCATTTTTTGAGTTGAAAAAAAGTGAGGGGGTATTTAATTTCTATGAGCTGACAAATTGATATAATAAAAATGAAAATATTTTTTGCCAGTATTACCTTTTGACGTATTATTGCATATTAATAACGATTTAAAAAATATAAAAATGGAAGTAACAATAAATGTAACAGCTTATTCAAGCAAAGAAAGTAAAGAATTTCAGAAGCATTACGAAGCTGTAAAATTCTGTATTGAAAATGAGTTGTCTTTCCCGGTTGAAGGCGAAATTGTCAAACTATATCCTGAAACTATGCAGTATGGTTTTTGGCACGAAGGTCAAGGATGCGAAAAAGGGAAAGGTCACACTTACGTTAATTTTGAAAACGTGGTGTCTGTCATAGCCTGACCGCTAACTCATATATTGACGCAATATGAACACAGCTTTAATTCTGTAAAATTTTAATAGAAGCACAAAGGCTGAGTGCTTGATTGTCAGCCCCAATTTAATAAACACCTTGTTAGCCGTATGTTGCGGTGATTCAGGGATAAATTCAAAACAAATGGCAAATATGAGTTATTGTAGGCTTGAGAATACCTACGGAGATTTAAAAGAATGCTACGATGCTTTAACCGAAGCAGGAAGCATTAAAGAAGTTGAAGAAAACTCTAATCAGTATGAGAAAAAATACATTCGAAAACTGGTTGAATTGTGCAAAGATATTGTCGCTGATTTTGGTGATGAAGAAGATGATGATGATGAGTAGGGTCGTAGCAATTGCATATAACAAACATATTTCCGCAACAAAATAGCGTAAAAAACAAAAATAATAAAAATGACACACGCATTGAAAATATGGCCCGAGTATTATAAAGATATAGTTTCAGAGAAAAAAAACTTTGAAATTAGGGTTGATGATAGGCCATTTAAAGTAGGTGATACTTTACTGCTACAGGAATATGACAGAAATACAAATTTGTACACAGGTAGAGAATGTAAGCGCATTATTTCATATATATTGAATGGCCATGATATTAAATTTGGATTATGGGAAGGTTATTGTATTATAGGCTTTAAGAATGAAAAAATCAAAAAGAGCTATACAAAAAAGCATAAAAAAGTAGCTGATTCAAATAATGAATTCCCTACCAAAGAAGAGGCTTTAATAGAATGCGAAAGGCATATATCTGACTGGGGGCAAAATTTAAAAGATGAAGAAAAGAGCCACTATATTTTAGGTTTTAAAAGAGCCCATGAATACATTCGTATGTATATTGGAAAGTGAAGAGTAAATAAAATATTTTATAAATGTGGATAACTTTTTACTATAAATTGTAAAATAAATTTGGTTTATATTACTGTGGGGCGTATCTTTGTGCAATAAATAATAAAAATGAAATTTAATGAAATAAATAAAATAGAAACAAACAGCTTTGTAACTGTTTATAAAAAAACAGGTACTCTATCAAAAATGCCGTTGTTTGCTATTACTAAAAGAAGTGTAATTGATTATAAGAAAATGACAGAAAAAGATTTATTTATTGTAGTTACAAGACAAGGTTTATTGGACTACCCTGTAGGCGGTGCTTTAGTAGCTTCCTATGAAGGTGTAGAAAATATTCATTTTAAAACATTTTCAACGGCTAATTCTGTTTTTAAATTTATAAACTCATTATAAAATGAGTAAAGATGGAAAACGCAAAGGTGCTGGGGCAATATCTTATTTGGTTCAATGAAACCTTAAAACCAGATGTTAGAAGCAGATTACTTGAAATGGGGTACAATGTCCATGAAACTCAATCTAAGAAAAATGAAACAATTACTAAAATTAAATGGTTTTAGACATTTTTGCCAACGGTTCAAATATTAGAACGATGTAGTGCTTGCTACTAACGAACAGGGCTTTGCGATGCCCGCACTTAGAAACAATAATAAAAAATGAACACAGACGATTTAAAATATTACGGTGAATGCATTAAAGAGGTGCGAAAAATAAGTCAAATGACCCAAGCGCAACTGGCGGAGGCAGCTAAGGTCAGAATAGCCACTATTTCGGAAATAGAGTCCGGGAAATGTAATTTCAAAATAAGTACTCTTATGAAAATATCGGAGGCATTGAAATATGAGATTGAAATATCATTTGTGCCTATTAATAATAATTAAACTAAAAAAATAAAATGAAAAAAGAAACCATTGATTCATGCTACGAATTTGCAAAACAATTAAAAGCTGCTGGCGTATGCTGGCGAGATGCAACTCTCTATGTGGATTGTAATGCCGAGAAAATGCCGAGCATTTTTAAAAATGATGTTGGCACCTGTGAAATAAAGATTGAGATAGGCCATTATTGCTTCCCCCACATTTGGACAATGACTTGTAAGCAACTTGGGTTTGATATGCACTTTATACACTGCACTACAGCTAAGAGGCAGCGGAGTTGGCTATATTTTACTGCCAAAAACGGGCTACATGTTTTTATTGTGATTTTAGCGAAATAAAAAATGAATATGGAAGCGATAAAAATCAGTAATGAGGCTGGGTTATTGCTTACCGTAACAAGTGAGTATTCAGAAGATTGCAAAATCATCACTGGCGGCCATTCAGAGCCGAAACTATGGGATGAATACCTATTATCTTTTAAAGATGAATATCAGCCTCATATATTACTTATAAGAAAAGCTATTCTGGAATTAGGATGGGTGGGAGAAAAAGCCGAATACAAGGCAAACCAATGGCATTTTGTTTTTTCTGATGGCGTTAAATTTGGATTTTCATGGCGAGCTTGGGGAGACCTGATGTCTTCTATAGTAGGCAAAAGAGAGGGGTATATGTATTATTATTTATAAAGTAGAAAAAAATAAAAAATGAAAAATATAGAATTATTAAAACAAAGATTAAATGCAAAAACTTCGGAAGAGTTGTTTGATATTACAGAACAGCCACCGCAACAATGTTAGGCGTAGTTTTTTCTCGGTTTACAAAATTTTAAAATTATGATAAAAGGAAACGAATTAAGATTAGGAAATTTCGTCAAAGATAGAGGCGAAAAAACCATAAGAATTGACGTTATCGAATATGTCAGAAATCGGTATCATACAAAGTTTGGTCAGTTAATGTATTTAGAAGGGCAAGAAGTAAACCGAATGACTGAATACTCAGACCATGCTTTTGCTATTCCAATTACTATCGAATGGCTTTATAGATTAAGATTTCAAAAGATTGCTGGAAATTTTGAATTTACAGACGGAACAACTACAATAGTAGTTCATAATAACGAAGTATTTGAAGTTATAGAAGGTCAATGGAAAAGCTATAAACATATAAAGTTTGTCCATCAATTACAGAATCTTTGGTATTATCTAACTGGCAATGAGCTTGAGTCTCTGTAAACTTGCCACCAACGTTCAGGGCTTGGCGGTGTTGGGGAGATTGAAACTTGTCAAGCTCGAACAAAAGATTAATTAATAATTAAAAGTTGAAAATATGATACAAAAGAACAACAGCGTTCCGTCTGATAGTACAAATGAAAATAGAATTACAAATGCTGATGAACTTACTTCAGCCCTGCCTTTTGGCAATACAGTGTTACCTGCTGCCCTTATGCAGTCGGAAATTATGAATAAAATCATTGTCGAAATATACAATGGATGGGCTGGACAAGTTGGCTTAGAAAGGGTGGTTGAAAAAATAAATTGGCTTTGCAAAAAAGTACCTCAATATGCAAAAGTTATGGGCAAATCTGAACTTGAAACTTTGGAACTATTTGCAAAATCAAGAACGTGCAATTACACAAACTATTTTCAAGATGCAAATTTTCCTGATTTGTCAGAGGTGTATGTTTTTGATACTATTGAAGATGTAAAGGCAAAGTTCCCAAGCAAACAATATCAATGCCCTTGTTGTGGTGGAATTTCAACAGATTATCAAGAATGTAATTCGGGAAAAACGGTTGATAAAAAAGGAAAAGAAGTTTGCGACTGGAAAGTATATGGATTATTTGGCGATATGGGCAAAGGAATAAAAGTAATTGTCAAAGATATGTTTACGCATATACCTAAAACTATTTCAATGTTTAAGCCTGTCGAACTCTTAGAGGCTGTCTATTAGGTTTGCAGCCAACGGATTAGGTATTGGCAAAGTGGCTGAACCCGAAGCTAAATAGAATTACTAAACTTTAAAATTAAAACAAATGATTGATAGAATTACTGAACAGCCATTTTGCCAAACCCGTGTTATATGAAGTGCCGACTTATTTAGCAGGATGCCAAATTGGAACACTAAACAGAAAAACAAAAAGAAAAAAAGGGGATGGAAAAATTTTTAAATAAAATCATTAACGGAAACTCATTAGAAGTATTGAAAACAATACCTGATAATTCCATTGATTGCTGTATTACTTCGCCACCTTATTGGGGATTGAGAGATTACGGACACGAAGAACAATTAGGAAGCGAAAAGCATTTTAAAGACTTTGTAAATAATCTATGCAATGTATTTGATGAAGTAAAAAGAGTTTTAAAAGATACTGGAACATGTTTTGTAAATTTAGGTGATACTTATGGTGGTAGTGGAAGCGGAACAACAAAAAATGCTGATACAAGCAAATATGTTGAAAATTCAAAACAAGTTTATGTTTTACCAAATGGAACTTCTAAGGCTTCACAATTTAGAGGAACAACACTAAATAAAAGCCTTTGTATGATACCTGAAAGATTTGCAATAGAAATGGTTGATAGAGGTTGGTGTTTGCGAAATCAAATTATATGGCACAAACCAAACCAAATGCCATCAAGTGCAAAAGATAGATTTACTGTTGATTTTGAAAAGATTTTTTTCTTTGTAAAACAGCCTACTGATTATTATTTTGAGCAGCAACTTGAAAAAAGTATATGGGCTGAATATGACAAAAGAAGTGAAGTAAAAGGTGGTGTAAAAAGTAATGGTAAAAGTGCTACTGGCAAATATGCAACAAGCAAAGTTGCATATACAGAAGGAGGAATGAGGAATGTAAGAACTGTTTGGACTGTAAACACAGAACCATCAACAGAAGCACATTTTGCAACTTACCCACAAAGGTTAGTGGAACGAATGTTAAAAGCTGGTTGCCCTGAAAATGGTATTGTTTTAGATCCGTTTTTTGGAAGTGGAACAACTGGAGTTTATGCTAAAAAGTCAAATAGAAATTTCATAGGAATAGAATTAAATCCTGAATATGTAACCATTGCAAATAATCGTCTGTTTAAAGAATTAGGGTTGTTTGCATAGGGTTTCGTGTAACGATTAGTATTGGCGAAGGAAAGGATTAGTAGTACTACTGCTCAACTTACCACCAATGCTTATTAGTATTACAAATGTTCAAATTTAGTACATCAGCCTTTCTTTTGCCAATACATTGTTGTACGCTGTTTTTATTTGGCAGTCAGCACTTTAGAAACTATTTTAAAAATATTTTAATTATTTTTTTTGAAAAAGTTTGCAGTTTCAAATAAATGTTTTATCTTTGTAATGTCAATAAGGCAAAACAATTAAAACATAAATAAAATGTCAAACGAAATAATGAAAATCAGAACTGAAAAAGAACTAACTAAAATGGGTTATTCAATTAATGAAGCTAAAAATTTAATTGAGAAATTTTGGAATCAAGTTTCCTACTTGAAAACAGCAAGAGAAAAAGCATTATACATAACAGCATAAAAAAATAAAAATGGCAATAGAAAGAAAAATAGTAGAGGTTCACATCTCTACTATTTCAATCGGTGATAGTATTGTTTGCAATGATGGATTTGAAAGAACCATAGGGAAAGGAAACATAAAACAAAATACTTTTATGGGTACTACAATACTTGGCGATAGTTACAGATTAGGGAGTTTGCC
>ERZ650304.939-NODE-939-length-12268-cov-5.094326_pt1 | contig 12268 bp, 13 predicted proteins | sample MGYA00376240_ERZ650304 | MGnify/ENA primary metagenome ERZ650304 (study PRJEB26733, sample SAMN07839271) | wastewater metagenome | biome: small river; feature: stream; material: water | place: USA: North Carolina | collected 2016-03-01 ...
AGAAATCAAATCGTAAGAAGGCCAAGCAAAATGATAGGTTATCTTTGTACCAACATTTTGATTGAAATAAAACAAAGATAAACATGTAGAAAGCATAATGTAACTTTGACTGGACCGGGCTCTCGGATGCCCGCATCTCCACAATAAGGCGAATGAAATTTCGCCTTTTTTTAATTTACAATTTTTTTTTTAGTATTTTTGAAAAAAAAATCTGTGAAACCAACTATTGAAAAACTAAACGAAGACACTTATATAATCAATAAAAATAAAAATTTTAAAACTTTATTTGACCATACCTACTTATTCTACAATAGTTTTGTAAAAGATATTGAAAAAATTATTAAGAAAAAATATAAAGAAGATGATAGTTTCGTTCAATTAATTACTAATATTAAAAGTAATAATAAAGTATTGCTTTTAACAAGTTTAGAAATAGAGTTGTTATCAAATTGGATTGATAGTATTTGTAAAATTTTATTAGAAAAAAATGCTGTTGATTTAAAAAGTGATGAATTAAATGAATATTTTAAAATAGCCTCAGATTTCAATAAAAAAGTTAACAAATTTTTGAAAAAAAAATAGTAACTTTAACCATATTTTACGTTTAACAAGTAAACAATAGACTTAATTATGATTATTACAGAAAAAACAATTCCTAAAATTGGTAATCCAAATATTTTTTCTGAAAAAGTTTCGGTAATAGCAAAAACCGAAATAAGAGTAATTTTTAGTATTAACGGCATTGCTAGAACTTTACCTAGCTTCCTCCCTTTGTTTGGGAAGGTGTAGGATGCTTGCATCCAGAAGTTTATTATCCCGAAAAGTATTCCAAGAATTTCATACCATTTCATCATTTAAAAAACATTTTGGGTTTAATCTACTCTCTTGTTTGATTTATGTCAAAAATCACATATACTAACTATGCTTGTATATAGCCCCAAGGAGTTTCCTAGGGGCTCAAACTTGTTTAAATATCAGATGAAAAAAGACTCAAAAGAAGACCCCAGAAAGAAGTTTTCCAGGTTCTACAAATTTAGTAATCGATTTTTTAGAAAAATATAAACTTATTTCATATGTCAAAGAAAAACGAAAACTCTTACGGGGCAGGCAAAATAATAATAAAAGGCGCTCGAACACATAACCTTAAGAACATTAGTGTGGAAATGCCTCGCAACAGAATGATTGCAATCACAGGTCTTTCAGGAAGCGGAAAGAGCTCTTTGGCTTTTGATACTATTTTTGCCGAGGGACAACGCAGGTATGTTGAGAGTCTTTCTTCATATGCCAGACAATTTCTCCGTCAGATGAGCAAACCCGATGTTGATGAAATTTCTGGACTCTCTCCAGCTATTTCCATTGACCAAAAATCTCGTTCAAACAATCCACGTTCCACCGTTGCAACCATTACAGAAATATATGACTATCTGCGTGTTTTGTATGCCAGAATCGGGCGACCGCATTGTCCTGTTTGTGGAGAAGAAATAAAAAAGCTTTCTAATGAAGAAATAAATAGTTTCGTTCTTGGAAAAGTAAAATCTCTAACTAGCAAACCAACTAAAGAAGTAATGGGTGTTGCTTGGAACGACAGCAAGTTGGAAATTTTATCTCCACTTGTTCGAGGAAGAAAAGGGGAATATTATCAACTTCTTTATGATTTGCTTGGAAAAGGTTTCTCTCGTGTAAGAATAAATGGAAAATATTATTCACTTCGCGAGAGAGTTGAGTTGTCAAAAAATGTAAAACACACAATTGAAGTCTTGGTTGACGAGATTGCTGTTCACGAGTTTAAAGACTCTCCGAAAGACGCCGAGATGAGACTTTCTGAATCAGTTGAGCGAGCACTTCTCGAGAGTGAGGGCGTGGTTGTGATTAAGCTCGGCGAAGAAGAGTTCTTGATGTCTGCCAAGTTTTCTTGTCCAAACGATGGATTTTCTTTTCCTGAAATTGAACCTCGATTATTTTCTTTCAATTCTCCATATGGAGCCTGCCCGACTTGTAATGGTCTCGGAACAAAATATTTTATGGGAGAAGAAGAATGTGAGACCTGTGGAGGAAAAAGGCTTCGACCGGAAGGACTGAATGTATTTTTGATGGATGCCAAGAATAAAATGAACATTGTTGATCTTGGAAATCTCACAATTGAAGACGCGTTTGAATTTTTCGGAGGACTGAAACTTTCTGCAAAAGAAAAAGAAATTTCAAAAGCAGTCATTCGTGAAATATCAGACCGACTTACTTTTATGCTTGATGTGGGACTGGAATATTTGGCGCTATCTCGAACAGCTAATACTCTCTCTGGGGGAGAAGCACAGAGAATCCGCCTAGCTAGCCAGCTTGGAAGTCGTCTCGTTGGAGCGATGTATGTTCTCGATGAGCCAACTATTGGACTTCATCAACGCGACAATGAAAGATTAATTAAGACACTAGAAAACCTTCGCGACCTTGGAAACACTATCATTGTCGTAGAGCACGACGAAGATACAATTTATGCTTCTGATTATATTGTTGATATTGGTCCGGGGGCTGGAATCCATGGAGGAAATGTTGTGGCTGAAGGATGGCTTGAAGATTTATTGTCGGCAAAGAAACTTTCTCCAAGTGAAGGTGGGAAGTCTCGAACTCTTATGTATCTCCGTGGTGAAGAAGAAATAGAAATTCCAGAAAAAAGAAGAGAAGCGGAAAAAGGAACAATCAAAATTGTTGGAGCAAATCTTCATAATATAAAAAATCAAAATATCGAAATTCCTCTTGGAAGAATGGTAGCAATCACCGGAGTTTCAGGAAGTGGAAAGAGCACATTCCTTTATGACATTCTGCACAGAAATCTCCAGACAAAGTATGAAAGAAAATATCGTAGCGCAAAGACTCATCACGCGGCGCAGTTTCTCGGTAGTGAGTATATTCAGAGGGCGATAATGATTGACCAGTCTCCAATCGGGCGCACTCCAAGAAGTAACATTGCGACATACACGGGAACGTTTACGCACATCCGAGATTTGTTTGCCCTTACAGAAGAAGCGAAACTTCGTGGCTGGAAAGCGAATAGATTTTCTTTCAATGTGAAAGGTGGAAGATGTGAAGCTTGTGAAGGAAATGGAGAAGTGGCTGTTGAGATGCACTTCTTGCCAACTGTTTATGTTACCTGTGATGTTTGTGGAGGAAAGCGTTTCGACAAGGATACTCTTTCTGTAAAGTTCCGTGGAGCAGGTAAAGGAAATGGAAAAAATATCTTTGAAGTTCTTGAAATGACCGTTGAAGAGAGCCTCGAATTTTTCAAGGAAATTCCAGCAATTTCAGATAGACTTCAAACCCTAGTAGACGTGGGTCTTCAGTATGTAAAACTTGGACAAAGTGCAACAACACTTTCTGGTGGAGAGGCGCAGAGAGTGAAGATTGCGTCTGAGCTTTATCGTCCATATCTCGAAAAAACAATTTATCTTCTTGATGAACCAACAGTTGGACTTCATTATGATGATGTGAAGAATTTGATTGGAGTTTTGAATCGTCTTGTTGCCAAAGGAAATACTGTGGTTGTGATTGAGCACTCAATGGATTTGATTAAATGCGCTGACTGGGTTATCGACTTTGGTCCGGATGGGGGAGACAAAGGAGGAAAAATTGTGGCAAAGGGAACGCCTGAACAAGTGGCAAATGTTGCAAAGAGTCATACAGGTCGTTACCTAAAAAGAGTCTTAAAAGGAAAGTAACATAGGGTAGCTTGTCCCGTAGTGAGCTTCGCTCTACTACTGGGGTATCTAAAAAAGGTTTTAAAAACTAGAAAGAAGAAATAAAAAAAGAGCTAGTTATTAGCTCTAAAAACCTAAGTTATTTTTATTATTTTAGAATAGCCTTGAACTTTCCAATACAATCTGAGTATTCAAAGTTATATCTAAGCTGAATTTCTATTACGTCATCTCCAGCTTTTATTTCACCAATTGTGCAATCAAATTGGGCAACTAGTTTTTCTAAATTAAATTCCCCAAGGAATTCTTTTCCCAGTGAAAATTTAACTTCAAGGAATTTAGGCTCTTTACCGTTTGGTGTGTTCCACTGGCTACCGTTCCAAGATTTTTCTAGGTTAGATTTGAAATGTCCACTTAAAAATCCGGTCCCGTTTTCTTTTAATATTGATATTAGGTTCATTCTTACAAATTTTTCTAACTTTATCACAAAAGTTAGTTTTGTCAAATAAAACAAAAACCGCCTTTTGGGCGGTTTATTTAACATTCGTGTTTTTCAATATCTCCTGCGCTTGTCACCATAAAGCACTCTTTGGTGTCAGTGCAGGTGCATCTTAATTTCCATCTTTGATCTGCCGGTATTTTTTTCGACAAATCCTCCATTGTTTTAAGGGCAGACTGAAGACTGACTACTTTTTGACTCGGGCTTTCGTCTCCGTCGCCAACTGTGAAATTTTTTAAAGAATATTCACGGAGTAGTGCTGTGTTGTCAGGGGTGCTTTTTATTGTATAAATCATCGTTGCTGTTTTTTGTCACTATACCATTTTTATATTTTTAGTCAATTATGTTATATTGATGATGTGAAAAAGTTAGATTTAAAAAACTTCAAGCTCCCAGAGGCGCCGGGGGTTTATTTTTTCAAAGACGATAAGGGGAAAATACTTTATATAGGAAAAGCCACCAATCTAAAAGATCGGGTTACTTCTTATTTTGCCAAAGACATAATAAATACTCGTGGAGTTCACATTTTAGATATGGTAACCAGGTCTGAGAAGATTGCGTGGGAAGAAACTGGCAGTGTTCTGGAGGCGATAATTCTAGAAGTTAATGCAATCAAGAAATGGAAACCTTATTACAACACCAAAGAAAAAGACGATAAGAGTTTCAATACAATTGTTATAACAAAAGAAAAGTTTCCACGAGTTCTAACTATTCGTCAAAAAGATTTGGATATAAAAAACAAAACTTTCAGCTTTGCAAAATACAAAATAAAAGATCAGGAGTTCAGTGCGGTTTATGGTCCATATCCAAGCAGTGGATCTCTGCGAGAGGTTCTGAAAATAATAAGAAGAATTTTTCCGTTTGATGATAGGTCCTCTAGGATTTCTTCTCAAGCAGTTTTTTGGCGACAGATTGGACTTGCGCCAGATACAACTTCAGAAAATGCGGTGAAAATATATTCTAAGAATATAAAAAACATAGAAATGATTTTGGGCGGGAAGATGCGAAGCCTTATTTCTTCTTTGAAAAAGGAAATGGACATTTTGGCCAAGCGGGAGAAGTTTGAGGAGGCAAAAATTTTGCGGGACAAAATTTTTGCCCTAGAACACATCCGGGATGTTTCTCTTTTGCGTCGCGATGATTGGAATGAAAACACCGTCTCCAATATGTTCCGAATTGAGGCTTATGATATTGCACATATGTCGGGAAAGAATATGGTGGGAGTTATGGTCGCTTCGCTCGGGGGCAAGATACAAAATAGTGAACACAGGAAATTTATTATAAAAAGTGTTTCAAGTTCAAACGATCAAGCTAGTTTGTCTGAAATTTTATCTAGAAGATTAAATCACCCAGAATGGCCACTGCCGAATTTGATTGTGGTTGATGGAAACGAAACAAATAGAAAAGTTGCTTTAAGTGTTTTGAAAGAAAAAGATCTCAAGATTGATGTTGTCAGTGTTGTAAAAGACGATCGTCACAAAGCTAAGGCTATAATTGGAAACAAAAATATTATAGATAAATATTCTCTGGAAATTATAAATATAAACGCTGAAGCGCATCGTTTCGCTATTCGTTATCATCGAGAAAAGAGAAGTCGCGCATTTCTTGGCTAGCAAACAGAGTCTAAAGATTGTAAAATACAAGTATGTTAAAAGTTGGCGTACTTCGTGGTGGAATAGAAAAAGGTTTTGAAAAATCTATGAAGGATGGAGCTATTTTTCTTGATGCACTGAAAAGGAGTCTCGGAGAAGAAGTGGAAGTTGTTGATATCCTTTTGACCAAAGAAGGTGAATGGCTTCGCAAAGGTTTTGCTATTGATCCGAGAAATCTATCTCATGAAGTAGATGTTGTCTTTAATTCTCTGAAAGGGGAATTGGCACACTCTGGACACCTGACAGACACACTAAGAGAATTTGGTATAAAAATAAATGGTTCTGATAAGGTTTCAAGTGCGATTGCAAATAACGTTACTATTTTTGATGATTATATAAAATCAATGGGTGAGAAATCTGTAAATCGCGAAAAGATATCTCTCGCTGATTATGATTCTGAAAACAAATTTTTAGAAATGGCAAGATTCATATCTCTAAAATATTCACCACCTTGGATAATTAAGCCAGTTAATTCTTTTGATAGAGAAGAGTGGAGGGCGAAGAGCTTTCCTCAGTTAATCGAAGTTTTGGAAGAATTCTTTAATATTTACAATGAGGGGATTATTGAAGAGTGGCAAAGTGGAGACAGAATCAGGGTGGGTGTTTTCGAGAATTTCAGAGGTGAAAATCTCTATACTCTGCCTATCATGCTTTGTGAAGATGAATCTGGAAATCTTAAAAGATGTCCGCACGTTCTAGATAGAGAAACTTCAGAAGAGATAAAGGAGAAAGTTAAAAATATTTTTAAGTCTTTGGGAATCAAAGGTCATGCATTCTTTGATCTGAAGCTTCACCCAAAAAGAGGAATATTTTTTGATAGAGTTGATACTGGTTTGTCTCTTGATGAAGAGAGCCACTTGGTTCAAGCAATGTCTTCTGTTGGAGTTGGCGAAAAGGAGCTAGTTAGTCATATTATTAATAATATTTGCAGAAGATAATTATGGGAGACTACCTAGATTTTAGTTCTGGAATTCAAGATATTTCTACTAGTTCTTTCGGTTTCGGTTCTTCTTCTGCTCTCAATCTATCAGGACCTGTTTCTGGTTTTTTGGGCCTTATTTCGAAGAATCATTTAACAATTGGAGTTTTGTTGATTGTTGCGCTGTGTCTGATTGTTTCGATTGTCGCATTCTTGCATTGGATGTGGTACGGGAAGGCGAGAGTAGTGGGAATTGCTTCTGCGATAGTGTTTGCACTTATTTTTGTTCAGGTGCTTGCAATGATATTTTTACAAATTAGAAATTGGTAAATAAAAATATGTTAGATACAGATGAAAAAATAATAAAAGTAATTCACCGCCATCCACTTGTCTTTGTTTTTAGTATTCTTGGATTTATTGGGGCAATGGTCTTTCCTTTTGCTTTTTATTATTTTTTCTCAGGACTTGTTCTGGTACAAGGAGAGCAGATAATTTCTTTTTTGAAAATTATTTACTATCTTTGGGTTCTAGTAATCTGGACTGTTATGTATGTTTCTTGGACTGATTATTACCTAGATACTTGGACAATTACAGACAAGAGAATAATCGATATAAACCAAAATGGACTTTTTTCTCGGCAAGTTTCAGCTTTGCACATAGACAAGGTTCAAGATGTTTCTGTTGAGATTAAAGGAGTTATTTGGACACTCCTTGGAATAGGGGATGTGAAAGTTCAAACTGCAGGAAGTGATGATGTTTTCGTTATCCCAGATGTCCAAAGTCCGAACAAGATAAAGGAGCTAATAAGTAGCGCCTATCTGAAAGATAAAGAGAATTTGAACTAACATAAAAGCCCCGTATCGTCGGGGCTTTTTGACATACTTTATAAAGCTTTTTCTAGCCCAGAAAACTGGGATTCAGAAATCGCCATAAAATCATACAATCAATACAAGAAAAGAAAATTACCCTCCTGATGGAGGTTTTTTTATTTTCTGATTTTGTGTTAGAGTGGGGAAAATATTTGACTATGATCTTTGATATAAAATTGAAAGGCAGTTCTTTTATTGCCACAGTTCATAAAAAGTTATTTGAAAATGAACTTTTTAAATCTTTCGAAAAAGGAAATAAGCTTACTGACGGTCTTCTTTCTTATCTTGGGACATTTGTAAATTCGGAGAAAGAATTTGGTTTCGGTGGGTGTTTAAAAAAGTTCTATACAGACGAACAAGAAGAGGGATATTTTTATTATGAATTTTCTTTTCCAAAACAATCTCCCCACTTCTTAGATTTCCAAAAAATCGAAGTTATGTCGGTTAATGGAGATGAAAGTTTGGAAATGCGACGGTTCATGCTGACTGTGTATGTTTGTGGATACTACATAACAGAAAGTATGTATTTTGAAGAGAAGAATGTTCTTCAAACAAGTAGGATATGGGAAGACCAAAAGATCACTTTTAATCTTCATGACAACCATAATGGTGCAGGTTATTCCATCGCAGGTAAGCTTTATCCATACTTTAATAGAAAATATAAATCTCTAGATGAGGAAAGAAGAAAAATGTTAGAAACCTATGTTCATGAAGAAATGAAAAGATGCTGTTTGTATTTTTCAGGACAAGAACTGAAATATGAGCAGATTCACATTTTGGATGACTCTTGGTTTATTCAGTGCGACAGTGGAGGAAAATGGGCCAATTCAGACAGGGGAATTTACTCTGAAAAAATAGGAGAATTTTCTTCTCACAATATTGACCACAGAATCGATCAACTTAAATTGTTCTGCGCCATAGTGGCTATGAATACTTGGATCGCAGAATATACCCCGGCTTAAAGTCGGGCTTTTTATTTGGGATTTTGACTATTGAGTTTTTCTTATATTTTGCTAATATAGAAGAACTTGGGTTTTTGCCCTTGTTTTGAAGTTTAAATATCGGGCCCTTAGCTTAGCCCCGACGTCCCGCCTTGGCGGGAGTACGGGGAGTCGACAGAATCGTCGGCTTTGGTAGAGCCCTTTGGTTTTGATAGGAAGTAGTCAGTTATTAAAATATCGGGCCCTTAGCTTAGTTGGTAGAGCGCCTCATTTGCAATGAGGAGGTCAGGAGTTCGAATCTCCTAGGGTCCACTACTGAAGAATGAGAACCGGAAATTACCGGTTTCGCCTTGAAAATATTAGGTATTTCAGCGGTTCCAAAACTGTTTTCTGAAAATGTAACACCCAAGGGGAATTGGAACCATTGCAGTTTTAATTTTTTATCAATCTCTGATTTAGCCCATACATTTCCTGGGTTTTTTATGTATTCCTCTGCTACTGCTAATGCTTTTTCATAATTGACTTCATTCTTTGTAGTAAGACATATAAGTTCAGAATTCATATTTAACAACTCCTCTTCAATTATTTCCAGTTCCTGTTTCAATAGCACATCGGTAATGACACCATCAATATTCTTCTTAACCAAAACGCTTTGTTTTTTATTTAAATCAGTAATACACTGCTTTAGGTAATCTGAGTGCTTTAAATCGTCTTTTACGGCCTCTGAGAGGTTCTTTTTGACATGTCCTTTGAGTTTCTCAAATGCCGAACTCGACAGAGCAAAGCAGTTCATATAGTCCTTAAATTTCTTCTCAAATTCATCCCTGTTATAATTTGACCCGATACCTCCAAATCTATAATAAGGATACTTTTGGTGCCTACCCTGTGACCAACTTCCGGTTAATTTTTTACCGGCAGTATTTTTAACAAATCTCCGCAATGGAAAATCAGGGTGATCTGTAATATGAGGTTTATTTATTTTCCCTCTTTGTTTAATTACCCTTTGCACTTGCTGAAACACAAATTCAGAAACTAGGGGTTCAAAATGTCCTTTATGTCTTTCACCAAATTTATTAATCCATCCAGCATAAAGTTCATTACGAATTAAGCGGTAGAAATATGATTTTGCCAGTGGTTTTCCTTTTGGATTAGTTAAGCCTCTCTCTGTCATGAGCCTCCGTGTTTCCTCTATAGGAAATCGGTTAATTGCTATAAGTTCAAATGTTTCTTTTACTATAGGTCCTAGAACAGGATTAATGCCAATAGAAGCTTTGTCCGCGACTTTTATATTGCTGTAGCCTATAGGAGCCATCCAAACATATCTACCTTCACGCACAGCTTCTTTCATACCACCGGCGCATCGTTCACTTCGTATGTCATTATCAAATTGCGCAATGTTTGCCATTGTGTTTTCTAAAAACCTACCAACTGGAGTGTTCTCAAAATATTCGGTCGTCGATTTTATTTCTACACCATACCTTTTTAGCAATAACCTTATTTGAGAATAGTCATCGGTATTTCTAGAAAGTCTGTCGAGTTTATATGCAATTACAGCAGATACTCTGTTTTTCCGATTTGCACAAAAAGCTAACAAGTTTTGCAATTGCGGCCGGTCAGCAGTTTTAGCACTCTCACCTTGTTCAATGAAAATTTGGGTTATTGAATAACCCTGCTTTAACGCATATTCTTTGCAAATCTTTTCTTGAGTGACAAGACTATTACCTTCTTCAACCTGTTCCTTCGTTGATACCCGGCAATATATCACTGCTTGTTTTAGGGATTCCAGTGTGTTCATTGTTCCTTTGTTCGAGATATATACCCACTAAAATGCTGGCTAAATAATTCAGTGCCACCTCTTCACTTGAGTTACTGTCTGTTGGCAGATATTTAGATTTTTCGCTCTTTTTGTGTGGTATTTGCATACTAACGTACCGTTTTACTTTTGTGAGTACCCCTTTATTGTGAATTACAAAAGAAGTTGAGATAAGGGGGTCAAATTTGCCGGAAATAGCAATTTTACCCCACTTATGTTGAATAACCGGATTTTCTACAATATTCAGTATGAGTATGGAGGATTATGATATTACACCAATAGGATATACTACATGGAGGAACCAAAACATTCCTTTTGGTATAAAGGACAAGGATAGACTTGGGCATATTTACTGTATTGGAAAGACCGGAATGGGAAAGTCTACCTTGCTTCAAAAAATGGCACTTTCTGACATAACAAAAGGCAAAGGGTGTGGTATTATTGAACCACACGGAGATGTAGCCAAATACCTGCTAGAGCGTATTCCAGAGGATAGGAAGAATGATTTGGTATATATAAACCCGGTTGATGAAAATGTGATTGCTTTTAATCCACTCCATGCTGTGCATCCAAATTACCATAGTTTAGTAGCTTCAGGACTCATATCCACCTTCAAAAAAATATGGGCAGATTCATGGGGACCCAGAATGGAATATATACTCCGTTTTAGTCTCCTAACATTGCTGCAATATCCCTACGCTACCTTACTTGATATTCAGCCACTCCTAACTGACAAACATTTCAAAGAAAAGGTGCTTGAATATGTGAAAGATGATTATATTTTTGATTTCTGGCGAAAGGAGTTTGATACCTATACACCATCATTCCGGAATGAGGTTATTTCTCCGATTCTCAATAAAATGGGTGTTTTTATATCAAGTAAACCGCTCAGAAACATGATTGGTAAGCAGGTTTCAGGCTTTCGAATGTCACAGGTTATGGATGAACAAAAGATACTCATAGCCAACCTTTCTAAAGGTGAACTTGGAGAAGATGCTTCCACAATTATCGGAAGTATTTTGGTTACTTCAATTCAGCTATCTGCATTATACCGAGCCAAACAGACCGTAGATAAGCGTATTCCGTTTTACCTATATGTGGATGAAGCGCATTCCTTCTTGTCGCTTTCATTTGCGGATATCCTTGCTGAGTCCCGAAAGTATGGACTTTCTTTGTTCTTGGCGCACCAATATATCGAGCAATTACAAGAGGAAGTCAGAACGGCTATTTTTGGTAATGTTGGAACACTGATTTGCTTCAGGGTAGGTTCAAAAGATGCGGGATACTTGGATGAGGAATTTGAACCGGTGTTTGACAGGAAGGACCTTATTAATCTTCCAAAATTCGGGATATATTTGAAGTTATTGATAGACGGGATTATGAGCAATGGGTTCAGTGCAAAAACAATGAATGTTAAATAATTTTATGAATCAGCAGCTAAGTCGCTCAAAGAAACCACACACTTCAAACCGAATAATGGTGCATTAACATCCAACCTCGCAATTTAGGGACAAAGAGTTCTGAATACAGGTAAACAAACAGACACTTATAACAATAGTAAAATTTTCTCATAGTTCACTCTGCAATACTAGGCTAAAAAACCTTCTATGGCAGCATGGCAGTATCAAGCACTGGTAGCTTTAAGGCCTTACCTTTGGTGTTACAAGAAAGAAGAATTTTCAACCAACCATAATAACTAATTTTAGATGAATTCTTCATAAAGACTGAAGCATCAATTAAACAAAAGACAACTTAAATTAAAATTCTCTACTTTTATCACGATTTTTGGCCTAGTTTTGGCTTAAAAGCAATAAAACAAAAAAGTGATCGGTTCAGATATAAAAAATAGTATTAAAGGTTGGTATTTTCTTTCGAATGAAATAGAAGATTCG
>ERZ650304.940-NODE-940-length-12262-cov-3.817318_pt1 | contig 12262 bp, 18 predicted proteins | sample MGYA00376240_ERZ650304 | MGnify/ENA primary metagenome ERZ650304 (study PRJEB26733, sample SAMN07839271) | wastewater metagenome | biome: small river; feature: stream; material: water | place: USA: North Carolina | collected 2016-03-01 ...
CTCGTCGATCGTGGCAAACTCAGACGTTGCAGACTCGTCACCGTCACCCTGCTTTTGAGCGGGGTCCGGTGCATAGGTGAGTTCATCGCTGGCCATGAAAAAAGCCCCCGGAGGGGCTTTAATTAGCTTTCAGTGTAAGCTTCAACAGTATCAATAACTGCTTCAGACAACTCTACGAGTTCACCTTCTTTTGCTTGTGCAATTGCTTTAGCTACCTTCATCATGACAGCGCCATCAAAACCAGCTTCTTTTGCCTTAGCTTTTAAAGCTTTTGCTGTTTCGCTGGCAGCGATCTGGTATTGAGCCAATGCAATCATTTCATTAAGAATTTCTTTCTTAGAACTCATTTATGCACTCCACTGTAAATTACACCACTAGACCACAATCCAAGCAATGCGCCTGCAGCCCATTCGTGAAACCCGTAAGCCAGTGCTTTACCAAAAAGGACATTTAGGACATACACTGGGGCGAACGGTCCAAAAAACAATACTGCTACTATAAATAGTGCAATAAGGATAAATTTAAGAGCTTCCATTGCTTCTCCTTAAAATGGTGATTTAGTTGTTTTTACTGTCTTATCTTTTGCGGTGGGCTTCTCTGCTGTTTTTTCTTTTGGTTCTTCAGCTTGAGATTGAACAGGGATATCAAATTCAGCACCGGGAACATAATCAGCACCAGAAGACTCACTCTTTTTATAAGCTTTCAGGTCTTCTACCAGAACATTCTTCAGATAGATGTTTGCCTTGCCATCATTGCGTTCAAACAAATCAACTGATAGCACCCCAAGACTACCATTACCAACAATCTTTTCAGGATCATTAGTAATATCTACCAGCATGTTACCTTCTCGTTGCATTACTCGCGGACGATACAGTTCAGGAACTTCTTTGCCTGTGCTTCCAAGTTTCGTATTTTTACGAAGGGTTACGACCCATACATTACGTTCTGCCTCTTCAGGCGGGGCGCATTTGTAAATTGACTCGAACTCTGCCGTTTTGACCTTCTTGAGAGAAGGCTTTGCACCAATAGCGGTACACGCTTTTTCAAACTCGTCGGCCTGATCTTCGTCAGTCAAAACGACACCAGCTTTCCATTCAGTACCTCTTTCTTTATCAAGACAATTTACGGGCTTGGCGACACACACATAAACCAACATACCACGCAATTGCATGAATTTTTCTTTAAAAACACTCATAGACTCTCCTTTAGTTATTTCATTTCAGACTTAAATGCAAGGATTTCTCCCTTAGACAAAGCTATATTGAATTTATCAACGTAGCTTTTATGGTATAGTTCTAGGACTTTATCATAGTTTTGCCATGCATATTCCCGGAACCAACCGCCAGTAATCGACGTACAAACCTTCTGTAAAGCCATTTTAAAAGCCTTATCAGGATCAGATTTAAACGGGATCACCGAACGCTCAAGAGCAAGCACGTAGCTTTCTTCCAGAACTCCGTAAAGTCGGACGATTTCTGGCTGCTCCTCAAATTTTGTTTTGTCGCAGTTTACTTCTGCTCCATCTTGCATGTAATATGTGTATGCAGGCCGGTCAAGTAATTTTACTGCTGCATGAATTGTATCATGATCGTAGGTATACTTCACATTATTTGTGAAGAAATTTTCTTTCTGCATATTTTGCAGACGAGGAGTCTTCTTGTAAGTGATTGCCGTTCGCTCTGCAATAATTTGAGACAGTTCACTATCAATTTCTACAGGAATACTGAATCTATTAACAATACTATTAAGCCAAATAATGTCTTTTCTATTTTGTTCAAATTTGTGAAAAGAGTATTTATGTGTGCTTTTTAATGCGTTATACAGCCTAATCCTAAATAGACTATTAGCCAAGAAAACTACCTGATTTGTTGTTTCCGAAAAATCAGCAGAAAAATAATTTCTTTGCATCCAGTCATGTAATTTAGCATTATTCAAAGACATAGGTGAACCTGTATCTGTGAATTGCCAGTCAATAATCGACAGTTCTCCGACATTAATAAATTTTACATATGCAGAATCTTCTTTAATAGCGATATCTCTGATGTTTTTGCATGTTTTTACAACATTAAAAAACTCTGCCTTTGTTCCAATAACATCCGTATCCTCTGATTTTCTATAAAAAAATGGGTATAGTTTACTACCAATGACTTGCATATTTAAGACTCCTGTATTTTATTTAGCAGAATGATCCTGTCCAAAAGTGTTGAGATTCATAATCCTCAGATTCTCCTCCGGCAACCCATTTTACTTCTTGAATTTTACAACTTGGGTATTTTTTATGGAAATCTGGGAGAACATAAGTAGCCCATTTTGTAAGAAAGATTGTAATATCAGGCGCGATGTCTGACCTAACATATTCTATTCTTTCACGCTCATCTTCGTAGTCCTGCCATTCATCGTTCTCTGTTTCTTCATCATAAGGATTCACCCCAAAAGCAATCTCATCTAGATACTCTTGGAACAAATCAGCCGTTTCTTTATTTGTTTTAAGAATTTCCATTTAACAACTCGAACTTTCCCAATCAGAAGGAAGCCAGTCTTCAGTATTTCCTTGAAGGAATACTTCAAATTTAATATTTGCTTGAGCAAGAAGAATTGCTACTTCTTTCAAATCATAGTGCTTAATTTTAATAATTGCATCATCGTACATAATTTCCTCCTTATTAACTGCAACTCTCAGTTGATGTAAACCAATCTCCGCGATCCTTATAAGAATACTTATTTCTTTCTAATATAAGACTCCCGCGCCCGTCAATATACAAATGTAAATTATTATCAAGGGCGTATTGAACAAGATCATCTAAAGAGTTTTCATACTCTGAAACCGCTGCATTTAGTGCAGCTTGTGCTTTCTCTTTGTCATCTGTTACTGGTAAATTAAAATTCATGACTTCTCCTATAGTTCAAAAATAAGTGGTTTGTAAGCTTCATAGTCCCCTTCATGAGGATAACCCCTTGGGTTACATAATACTCTAGTATTGCTAATCTCATAATCAAAAGAATTATGTACATGACCATGACACCAAATATCTACACTATGATCTAGCATTATATCAGAAAGATCGCTGTAGTAGTAGAAATTCATCGGCATGTCTTGCTTATTCATATAACGTGGATGAATACTTAGATGCGTCGGCGCATAATGCGTTACGACTACTTTTTTATCTGCTGTACTATTTTTTAATGCGTTATTTAGCCAAGCCTTGCTTTCTTTGTGCCAAGTACAGGTATCTTTGGATGAAATTTTTCTATAATTGTCATCAGAATTATGAATTTGACGATAGTCATTCATAACATAGTATGCTGCTTCTTTTAAAACAGGATCACCTTTATTCATGTCTGTCCACATTGTACAGCCAAAGAATTCTAGCACAGGTTCGTTATCTTGGATGAATTTAAATGTGTCTTTTTCAAGATAATGTAAGTTGCCCCAAAAATCTAAGCGCTCCTTCAGAACAACGTGCGCTTTAGGGAAGCTTGCCCCGTACCCTTCATGATTCCCGGAGACAAAAATAGCTACTCCAAAAGTGTCACTACATTTGTTAAGGAAATCTGAATGCCATTTGTAGTTATTTAGTTCGCAAGTATCGCCCGCTACGATAAGAATATCAGCTTTTTCGTCAAAGAAGGTATCCGAAACATTCGCAAAATCTAGATGTAAATCGGATACAAGTGCAATTTTGGTTGTCATTTTATTCCTTTTAAAATTTTATCAGCTTCTTCAAGAGTACCGAGTTTCCCAGTTTCTCTTCGTATTTTGCACATAATTGCAGCTTGTCTAGTTGTAATTTCTACAGCACCACAGAGCACCGCTTTCTTTCTGTGTGATTTCGAGACATCATAGTGCGGATTGTTCGTATCCTGAAACCATTCACGTTTTAGTCCTATTTTAGCAGCAAATATTGCATTCTTACGGAATATTCTATACAGTTCCCTCATTCGCTGTACAGCGAATAACCCATGAGGCATGGCCGTGAACACATCTTCATTCTTCCATATTGCGCAAAGAAATCATCTATGTAGACCATTTTTGTTTACTTTCTAGTATTTGTTGTTCTCTATTTAAGAATGCTCTTAGGTTGTCTACTGGGTAAATGTTCTCTTGATTTTTAAATAAAGCATAACCACAAATACCCTGCTTAACCCAATACAAGGACATATTCTCTGAACTAATGAGAAGAGTCGAATTCTTTAACATATTAATTTACTATCGTCCTAGTAAAGTGCCCGCAATCAGGGCACGATACTTCTTCATAGTCGTAAACGCAATATTCAGCAGGCATTGTGAAACTCTTATTCACTATTTTATTTGGGTGAATACAAGTTGCTTGCAAAGCACTCAGGTCTGCACTAATTTTGTCAAATAGACGAATGACAGCAGCCTTGTGATACATTATTTTTTCGTATTCTAAATGAATTTTTTCTTGTGTCATTTTCATCAATGAATCTCCGCTGCTGTTTTACCAATTTTATACTCACCTGCCAATGGAACTTTCATATTCAGTAGCTCACCAGCATCAACAATACATTGTACCAGCATTTGCCCTACTTCTTCAGAAATTCCTTCGTCAGTCACGAAGTCGCCCTGATCATGAAATGCTGCACATCGAGCTACATACTGCCCTTTATAGGTGTAGTGTGGACGAAAATCTTCACTCATCTCCAACCAACCTAAACGATTATCCATCAAACAGAAAGCGTATGTCATTACCGTAGCACCAAGATTTTGACCTTTAAGATTTACTAAAAGATGCTTACTACGAGCAGAAAGAATCTTACCGTCGCGCCCAAGAATGTACTTCTTTAATCCTTTGTTCTTCCATTCATCTTCGCATGCCAATTTGAATGCTTTTAGTCCGGGGTTACCATCCCAATAGTTGTCATACGCGATTTGTCCAGCCTCTTCGCTGACACCCAAGGTTTTGGTAAGCTTTTTACAGGATGCTCCATACGCCAACGCATAGCTGCCTTGCTTGGCCTTATTTCTAAATGGCTTAAACTTAGGATCATCTTTCGAAAACTCAGGTGAAGTGATATCGAACATAGAAGTTTCTTCAGGATAGAAAAGTGTAGCGTTAAACGAGTGTGAATCACCATTCAACACCAGTTCTGCAAACTTACCATTATCGAATTCAAAGGTGTAATCCGATACTGCTCTGTTTTCAAGCGCAGCCGCATCTGCTGAAACGTAGACTCGTCCTTCATCAGCTTCAAAAAGATCACGCATTTCGAACCCTTTTACAACTTCAGGAGAAGCTTTCGGAAGGTTCACAATTACATTATGCTTTACTCGGAATGTAGGTGTATACCCTGTAATACTTGCACCAATTTTACCATCAATTGCTAGACGTGGATTTTCAAGCCAGCCTGTAACAACTGAAGCTCGGTTCCTTAGTGACAAAAACTTTACAATCTTTTTAGGTAATTCGCCGTCAATTTCAAGAAGATTAGGACAAATCTTCCCTGCTTCCTGTATCTTAGGAGAAGTTGTAATAACTTCTCCATCTGGACCACGCATGGGTTTACCTGTCTCTGGATCACGTTTGAAATTCCAAAAAGTTGGGGACCATCCTTTACCCATTAGCCATTGTTTAATATCATCCCCATCTTTGACTTCCATCGGAAGTTTAATATCCATAAGAAAATTACTAACAACAGGCCAGTCTCTACCATAGCAATGAACCGTATTTTCTTCTGCATTGAAAACTGCAGAATGCTTTGTTAACCACTTCTCCATTGTGGAAGACAAACTACCATCTTTCTTAAACGGTTTCGCTGGTAACGAATAGTGCTTCTTTTCACCCTCTTTAAGCTTACGCGGAGGCAACTGAGGAAGTACTTCATCTTCAAGTGCTTTCATTTCTGCCGCGCAGTCCTCAAGCAATTTACGAGCCTTATCTTGATTAAATTTGATGCCTGTAATCTCCTGAGCAGCATACAGATAATAATCTTTATGCAAGGCCCTTAGTCCTGCTTGGTAAGGAGGATTATCTTCGTCATAATCGTCTTTATAAACAGAACGATACATCAACTGTAACTTATTAACTAAGTAGTTAAATACTTTCAGTGTCAGTTTAACGTCCTGCTTACAGTACGTCAGCATTTCATCAGAATATTGATGAAAAGCATCAAACTCAATCTTAGGATCACCGAATTGTTCCCCATAAGAGGCGAGCGAATGCGAAGGACGATCAGGATCAATCATCTGAGATAGAAGAAGCAAGTCAATAATTTTTACTGGAATTTCTCTATCGAGCCAATCTTTCCCTCCTTTTCCAATATGGAAAGGGATATCAAGGTACTTCCAAAGCACCCAATGATCGAATCCAATACCATTAAAAGAACTCACAATTGCGTCAGGGCCAAATGAGTTATGCCACTCTAGGAATTTCCTTTTGGCATCTTGTTTCTCCATTTCATAAGGAAATAAGGTAAATTCACGAGTCCCGTCAAGAGAAATTGCATGTAAAATCCAAATTTTTGAACTATAGATGTAGAGGTTATCGGCTTCGATATCGTATACATATCCTTGCATTTAAAATCCTTTGTTTTTGAATTAGACATTTTCCGGCTGCTTCTCGATGAAGTAAGTTTCTTTATCATGAAGCGTGTGCGTAACCCCATCATAATAAATTTCTCCCGCTGGTCCAGTTTCGCCTTGAGAGCGATTCTTAGACAGTGTTAGAATTGTAGTGTTACGAATGATATCATCAGCATTGTACTTATCTCGCTGCATCATTACAATCCAGCTAGCAGATTTCATCATTGTACTAGAACCCATGATCGCTTCTTCGGGAATAAATGCACCAGTACTTGCTGCGTCTTTATTTGAAGCGGATTTACGGATATGAGCGATCATCAAGAATGCAATATTGTAATTCTTAATCATTGACTTACACCACTTTGCAAATAGCGCTTGCTCATCATTCGATAATCCGTCCATTAAATCAGATACAGGATCAAGAATGATTACCTTGCAACCACAAGAAATGACTAATTCCTCAATCTTATCTTGAAGAATTGCTAATTGTCCATCGCGTTCATCAATAACCATGAAACGGTCGTTTCCTTCCGTATCATAGAACAACTCCATCGCTTTAGACTTAATTATATCTCGGCGAAGAAATGCATTCTTTTCTTCTACATCCTTAATTGCTCCAATCCGTTGCTGAATATGCCTTGATAGAAGAACTTGCCCATACTGAGCACAAGTAAGTTCAAGAGAAACTACTCCGATTTTGTGCGGACTATGAAATAACCAATAATAAAGAAGTTCGTTCGCAACCGTGGTTTTCGCAGCACCCGTTCCAGCAGCAAAGATACCAATAGTACCGAGTTCGATACCACCAAGCATACTGTCAAGTTTTTTCATGAATGGAGGGAGAGGGATTTTTTCAACCAGCGCATACTCTAGCATCTTATCATAGAGTTGCCCGCTGCCAATAATCCCATCAGGAACGTATGTCTTAGCCTCAAAATAAGCACTAACGAATTCTTTTTGCCTCCCTTGAGTCAAGTACTCATTTGGGTCTTTGAGTTGCATACGAATGATTTTAACCTTACCCTTAGGCAAAGCTTTAATCGTATCTTCCAGTGCAGCTTCACCAGCTTTATCGTTGTCTAGACAAACATAGATATTTTCAAACAGATCAAAGAATTTATACTGATTTTGTAGTTGAGCAAAGCTATTTGCTCCTGTAGTCGCAGAAACGCAGGCAACGTCATAATGCATTCCACGACCTTCATAGTAGTCTTTAAGCATTTGATAAGCAGACATGCAATCTAATTCACCTTCACTTAGTAGAATATTCTTACCACCGTGCTTGAAATTTCGTTGACCGAATAGGTCGCATTCTTTTCCTGTTGCACCTATGCTATAAAAGCTTTTCGGAATTACCCTAACTTTGTAACCTGCTGGTTCACTATTTTTTGTAACCGGGTAATACTGCTCTTCAACTTCACCTGTTTTTTCAGAAAACTGATGCCTTACTCCATACTTTTGGTAAGTTTGGTCAGTAATTCCTCTAAACTTTTTGCCTTGAACAGAAGTATTTTCAACAACGACTTCAATTTCATTTTCTGTAATTAGTTCTTTACCTGCCAATTGCATCTCCCTGTACTCGATTTTTGAAACCGACGATTTTACCACAGATTTTTTCTGTTCTTGAACTTCTTCTAGATACTCATCAGAAGCTTTTGTTGCTCTGCAAGAAAAACAATGCCAAGAACCGTCGTCATAAACGGCCTTGGCATCAGAGCTTCCACATTTTTCACAACTTTCATGCCGGATAAATACGGCCATAAGTCTCCTTATTTTGTTAGTTTTGCAACAGCGCGATCAATTAGGTTAAAGACTTCTTTACGGCTTACTACTTTGCTGTCATTCCAAGCCTCAACTGAATTAATTTTAAATTCTTTTTTCAAGAATTGTCGAATTTCTTTTGTTTCAGAAGTGGATATTGAAAGGTCATTTCCGGGGGAATCTTTGGTTGTGACAGCATTACATGCTCCAATCATACAAACTGGACCTGAAGCCTTGTACCCATAGTCATCCTGAGTCCATCCATGACGCTTAATATAGTTCTTAGCTCTAGTCAGAATTGATGCAATATTTTGCTTAGTCAGTTTAGAAGATTTATTCATTGTTTTGCTCCTTATTGGCTCCGTTAGTTGATGGTTGAACTACCCCATAGAATAGCTTAAAGATTTTATCAGTGTTTGGCAAAGGAGTCCAGTCTTTGACTAGCTTTCCTGCATTGCCAAGTTTCTTATTGTAAGTTGAAAGTCGTGTGCTCATACTATTTCTCATTATCTTTCTTTTGACAAGTAAAAGCGTACATCGCAGCAAGTAGCAAATGCACTCCTTCATGTGAAAATGTTTCTCCACTAAACCGCCCATTTGTATTCTTGTTATAGTCTTCTAAAACAAGGCGCACAAAATCAGACTGCTCTTGAGTACCTTTATAATTATCCATGAAAACATCCATCTCTTTAAGAACACTCTCGGTCAATACTTCTAATTTTTTCATTCCGACTCCTTTATTCATTTTATTCGTTCTTTAATAACCATTTGTTTGAAATTACCTTGAAGCTTTCTTGTCCATCTTCATTTTTGTAAACAAGTCCTTCACGCGGAGTATTTGCCAGTGCACTAACTCCGTCAGCAAATTCAATCTGCTCCTGCATTGTAGCACAAACATTAGCCCATGTTTTGATAACAGGAACATACTCTAAATTACAAGCTGCTGCTACTCTTCGCGCACCAGGCTGACAACAATACTCTTGTGCATCAATGTCAAATACATCATACACGAAGAATCTGAAATTGTCAAATTTGTACTTATTCCCTTGAATACCGGGACCGCACAATTCGCCCTGAACAGCAAAGTTGCTTCCGGGAAATGCTTTTCTCATATTTTCAATGATATTGTAGCGATTAGCAGTGTCCCAAAAAGCACCACCTTCATTCTTTAATTCAAGATTACGACTACAAACACCTGCTGTATCTCCATTGACATACACAGTCATACTCGATCCATCAAGTTTTTCAGTAATTTCCCATTCACCTTTTTGGAAGTCATTTTCAAATTCTCTTGAAAGATTTTGTACACGTTCTTGATCAGTTTTACGCAGGAAATACGGAAAGTTGCCTTTTGCGTTAGTTGCACGAAATTCCTCTGGTTTCTCCCATTTCTGAATCTGCAATACTTCAGAGACATCATCGCCAATCGTAACAGGTACAAAGATATGTGAAGGTTCTGTGCTGATGTATGGAACATCATCTGAACTTCTATTTACAGGAAGCAGTAATCCTTGACTAATTTGACCACGGAGTTTGATTGTCTTGAGTCTTTCACCCTGAATTCCGTTAAATTCTTTAGGAAAATGTCCCGGTTTAGTCAAGAAAGGGGCTACTGTACTTGGAATGAATGAATCAATTTCAAAATAAATCGCCAAAGAATTTTTTACAAATTCACCTTTCTTGACTACTACCTTCCACCCTCCTACTACTGCAACTTCAATGGCATCTGCTCCTTCAATCGGCAGAATATCATCAACTAAGCGAATAGTCGCCATTGCACGATCTGGTTTTACATATGCCACTGGTTGCATTATATACTCCTTAATTATTCCATAAACGATTACGAATCGTATCAAATGATTCATCTACAAGAAGTTTACCATCTTCAAAGACAGTTTTCAAACATCCTTGTTCTTCTTGCTCCTTAGTCTGTTGTTCATACAGAACAAAATTACCATCCTCAAATTCTACACGAAGAAGACCTTTTGCAGAATTTTTCATACCTGAGTCGGTTTTTGGTGCTTTGAATAACTCATAACCGACGCCATTAACCTCTTGATACGTTGCCTTCACAGCGATACCAAGACTGTCACGGGTATTGTAGTTCATTGTGTAGCTACCAACACCAAAAACAATACTGGTAGTTGCAAATCCAAGGCGAATTAGACCGTCAAGAATTTTTTGAAGCAATTCGGGTGTAATGCTATCACCGTAAATCAACCCGATATGACTATCAAGAACTTTAAAACCAAGCGAGTTAGTCGTGCCTCCAAATACTTCCCACAGAATCCGAATACTACCAAGAGCTTCGGCCTTTGAGATTTCTTTAAATTCTACATTAGATATCTCTGGGGAATAATAAGTATAATCAACTTCAAGCGCCACTAAATAGTATTTATCACCAACTTTGACAACTTCAGAATCATCTTCGATGCCACTACCAAAATAGTCTTCAATCCAATCAGCAGCGGCATTGAATGAAGAGAATTCCTCAGTACCGATGTCATACCCGCAAATTACACGGTAAGGATCACCACTATCGGGGCGAATAACAACCTTACTAAGTCCAAGTGCATTCACAGGACGATTCATAATGTCTTGTTTCAGTGCAGGAAGATACTCAGACAGCACTTTCCAGTAATCATACGTGTCGGACACCAAAGACACAATACCTGTCGGATAGTCCTCTGTAATCCATTTACGATAACTCTCTAGCTCACCACGTACAGCACTACCACTACAGGCGACCATGTGTTCAGTTGCAGGAACACTCGTAGCAATAAATTCTTTAGTAATGTCTGCATTATAAAATTCTTCTACAAAAGGCAATGCAGGAATTGTATCAGTTCCATTTGTACTCAAGAGCATAGCAGCAGCGTTCACCATTGCATCTTGCCGACCTGACATGCCCCGGAACTCAAACCCGTGCATTTGGAATTGAGTACCCTCAATAGAGCCCGTAGTTTTCATGGCGGCTTCATTGAGTGCTTTACGAATATAATAGCAAATAGTTGCAGTTGTCATAGGTTTCCATGTATCACATGACCAAACGCTTTCAAGATAATTAGTCAACCATGCAAAATCTTTATGCGTATTTTGAATAGTGCTATACGGAACCCGCATATTTACACGACTGCCCTCTGGTAAAGATTTAATACGAATAGGCAGGTATCCAAGATCATGCAATCGTTCGAAATGCTGCATAGATACTGCACCGGGACCGAGGTACGCATCAATGATACGTTTAAACTTACCAACAGCTTTTTCTTTAGGTTGACTAAAGAAATTGATATTCCAATAATCAATCAAAAAATCTTTAATAAAGTACTGCAAGCCAAAAACTACAGCTTTACCATCATACCCTTTGAGGTTCCTTGCTACGAAATGCCTATCAGAACGCGCTGTTGCATTGCTATAAATAACTTCAGTTCCCGGCTCCATGAATCCTTTGTGACTCAGTTTGTAGCTATCTGTGAAGATCGCTGGTGAAATTCCATGCATTATCTTGTCCTTTCGTTGAATTGCTTGATATCTTGCATTGTAACATAGTTTCCAATAATTTGGAAAGGAGTGAGATAGTCGATATGTTCTTTCAGCGGCTCAAGTCCTTTTGAGAAGATTCCGTGTGTTACATAGAGCGTAACAGTCTTTGCTCCAGCTTCTTTAAGTTTCTTTGCAAGAGGGATAAATGTACCACCACCATCACAAATATCGTCAACAATTACGCAATCTCTATTCCTGACCTTATATGTTTCGGACAAGGTTGTGTCAGTAATTTGGCCTGTTTTTGTGTCTCGAACTTTTTCTGCATAAACAACTTCAAGTTCAAAATACTCAGATGCAGATTTTACTTTTTCTTTAGCTCCCTTATCTGGAGAAATAAGAACTGATTCTGTATTCAAAGAATCCAAATACCAGCACGCATTACCAAAAAACAAAAACGCATTTATTCCAATATTA
>ERZ650304.941-NODE-941-length-12256-cov-5.993279_pt1 | contig 12256 bp, 18 predicted proteins | sample MGYA00376240_ERZ650304 | MGnify/ENA primary metagenome ERZ650304 (study PRJEB26733, sample SAMN07839271) | wastewater metagenome | biome: small river; feature: stream; material: water | place: USA: North Carolina | collected 2016-03-01 ...
CGTCCTCGCGAGGTGCTTGGATACAGAGGTTAGGTAGGATTACACGACCCTACAGCGTGGCTCAGGCAAGCGCAGACGGCGTTACGATCGTCCGACCAAAGACTAGGGCGATAGCGTTGGTACACACAGCGAACCTGTTAGAGCATGGATTCCTACGTGATCACCATGGGTTTTCGCTGACGACTGGCGATGGGGGCGGCAAGAGCGGACCTTCTGCGCCTACGCCCATCACTTGCAAGGCATGCCTCGCAATGAACCACAGAAGCGCTACGGCATGCGTTGGTTGTGGTGCCAGCATTGCCCCTGGCGAGCCTGACATCCCGCGCGAGAAGGCTGGAGAATTGCAGCAGAGGGCATGGTCGCCACCTATGGCAGGTGCGGCAGAGGATCGGCAGTTGAGTTATTTGAAAAGGAAGATGGCTGAAGTGAAAAGGATCAACTGCGAGCGCGCATTGGTAGGCATGCCGCCATACAAAGCAGGATGGGTAGGTGCGCAGTTTAAGATGATGTTTGGGGACTGGCCTTCGCGGGAGTTGATGGTGAGGGCAGAGCAATAGCGCAGATTAGCCTTGACTCCCGCAAGCAAACGTGGTAGGGTGTCAATATGCAATCAGCCATATGCAAGGCAAGAATCGCCGCTGGCCTTTCACAAGAGGAACTGGCGGCACTGATAGGTGTGAGCGACTCTTACATATCACGCATTGAGCGTGGCGTTCGTGCCCCAAAGAGGATCGTCAAAAAGATCAATGAAGTTCTTGGCATCGAAGTTGTTTTCGATCCTATCCCAATGCTTCTAACTTGCCCGTCCTGTGGCAAACGTCATATTGATGTAGGTGAATTCGCCACTAAACCACACCATACGCACGCTTGTCAGCACTGCGGCATGTGTTGGAGACCGGCGATCGTGCCGACTGTGGGTGTGCAGTTTCTACCAGGTTTTAAGAACGAGGAGTGACGTATGTACAAGTATGCAATTGTGATCTTGGCTGGCGACACAGAGGTTGTTGTCGCGCATCTCAATAGGTTGGCGGCGGAAGGTTACAGGATCGCGCATGTGGTCCATCCGTCAACTGCAACGTCGCCCTGCACCTTCTTCAAGCCGCAGGTAATCATGGAGAAGTTTGAACCGGCGGCGCCTGTTGCACTGCCACTTCCGAGCGAGGGGAGGACTGTGTAATATGATTCTTAACGCCCAAGGTGCTCCCATCGCATCACCTTCCTCTACACTTTCTCATCCCATCGCTGCGCTGATCCATGAGATCTGCACAGAACTCGCTGCCGTTGCAAGCCGCGAGGATACTCCGGCCCGACGCATGCAGGGCATTGGTGAGACAATCGCCTACCTATCGATGGCTGGCATGCTGGTTGCAGCGCCGGGGTTGCCTGAACTCGATGCAGATGTAGGCGATTTCTGCGACGCTATCGATAGAATCATCGACATCCAAACGGGCATGGCGAAGATCATCCGTCCTGAGATCGCCGGCAACATGCGGCGGTTTAACGAGGGGCTAGAGCAAGTTACGCGGTGCAAGGGGTTCACGTCGTCGATACGAGCCAACGAACCCTGTGACTTGTATCGCGTTCGTCGCCTCTGGGCTGAAATCGCCGCCCGTGCTGCTGGGTACGTCGTCAGCGCGAGCCTACAGCGCCAACCGCTACCTGTTGAGGCGTTGGCCTTCCTGTCGCGAGTGACAACGCACGTTGCTTGGATGTGTGGGGAGTAGTACATGAGAACCAAAGATCTCACTCGGGAGATTGTCGAGGCGTCGCCTCGACAACGACGGTAATCCATTGGAACAATGGGAGGTTAAGTGAGCAAGGAGTTCTCTGACATCATCCTGCGAGGCTCAACCTACGCTGACTGGCAGAGGTGCAAACCCTTGCTCAAAAGCGTTGCGCAACTCTCGCCCGCTGCCTTGCGAGAGCATTCCCGCGCGCTTGCTCAATGGCCCAAAGAGATCCCCCGCGACGCCCCCGACGGCAAGCATGCGCTGGAGCCACCTCTGAAAGCGCTGCTATCGCGTTGCAACATATTGCACGAGATAGACGAGACCTATACCTACCCAATCTATTTGGAGAAGATTGCCACTCATCCTGACCTTGCCGATCGATCGCTTGCAAGTGGGCAAGCCGTGCGACTCGCGAGGGCGTTCACCGGCAAACTTGCCGATCGTCGCATTGGTCAGACCGGGCAAGCGGATCTTGTGGGCGGATTAAGCATAGTTGTCGCTGGTGTACGTATCGAGCGTACATTGGAGATAGAAGTCAAGATGCCTTGGGGAAAGCAGAGTCCAGAGCAGTCCTCTCGAATGCTTGCATTGCGCGCACGAGGGGGCATTTACCTGCTTGTGCGCAGCGTCGCTGAGGCTGTTGCGAGTCTGAAGTGGGAACTACGCAAGGCCAATGCAAACTTTAACGCGGAGAATCTTTGATGACTGACGAGTATTTCAAGGAAGTTGCTAAGAAAATCGCTACCGCCGTCGGAGCAAGGTTGACAACGGGCAAGTATCTGCCGCTGTCGCAGCGCGAAGAAACCATAGTTACCGAGGCTACCAACGCTGCTGTGCTGGCGCTGCTTGCCATCCTCGCAGACGAGGGCGTGCTTGACTCGCCTGACCCGCCAGGAGTCAACTGATGCAAGGGAGTAGCAGAATCAAAGTGTATGCAGCCGCGACCTTTCGCGAAGCCTGCGACGCCGACAGCGACTGTCGCAGGAACGATCTCGATGGTTGGATGCGTGGGATCAGAATGGGTATAAGTGTGTATGACATGTACGACAACCTGATTCATCCGTGCGTTCCTGTGTACTGTCATACAATCTCCTATGATGTATGGAATCGTTGGCGCCTGTTGTTGCTTGACAATCCTCTATAGAGTCGCTATCTTATCCCTCCCATGCTTTCAATCTTCGTCGCTGCTCTGTTGTCTCTGGTCCCCGCTCAACCTCACATAACCCGCACAGCCCTCGCCAGTCGTTACGCCGACACTCCTCGTGACGAGGGCGGAACGCCTGCTTGCTGGCGTCGGATGCCTGACGAGGTGTTCGACTCATTACATCCAATCCGCTGCGCGCATCGCACCTACAAGTGCGGAACGCTGGTCAGGATAGTTACACGAAAGTCTAAGCAGGTTGGCTTCTGCGCCGTTCTCGATTCTGGCCCTTGGTGCCGTGTCGGTCCCGGTTGCAAACGCTCTGGCGGTCCTTACAGAGGCGATCTAGACCTGTCTCCAATCGTAGCTGACAGCGTGGGGTTGGAGGATGGTCGCGTGATGGTAGACTACACGGTCGTACATTGGGGTTGGCGCTGGGCAGCGAGTGAGAAGAGGGCGAGTAGATAGCGTAAGTCATGTTACAAACGCTACCCTAAAGTATGCAACACCGACGACGATCGCTGATCTGGCATCTGCTATCCGACGTTCCTTGTGGCAATTCTTCATGTAGGCTTTGTTATCCATGAGCCTACATTCACTCCCCCCTCTCCCTCTCGTAGTCGCCGTCTACGGCTTGTCCTACATCCCCTTCTCTGCTCTGTCCAAACTCAGCGGCGCAACCTACGGTCCTGTAGGGATTCTCACAGCATCTGTATGCGCATCTGCTGTCATGTGGTTGATGATGGTCTCGGTTGGTGGTTGGTGGACTGATCTACGTCGCGGATTAACTCTACAGAGTTTCCTCAGCGGTCTCGCCAGCGTCGCCATCCTCTTCGCCAGCATCTTTGTCTACGGCGAACCAAGGCTAAGTATTATACTTCCATTGCTACTTATGAAGGGTGGCGTACTACTCATGTCCCCCGCGATCGATCGGCTGCGAAATCGCAATGTGGACCTCCGCAGCGGGGCAGTCGTAACCCTCGCTGCGCTGGCAATCCTGGTAGGATTCGCTCCGAAGATGGGCGGCGAAGCGAGCGCCGTAGCCATCACCTGCGCCGCTCTGTACCTGCTTGGCTATGGTCTGAAGTTGCCAACTACCGACGCTGGCAAGGCCGATCCATGGCCATTCCTAGTGGCTGAGATGAGCGTTACCGCCCTCATCAGCGTTGCATTGACGCTGCCTGTGCTGTTCGTGCTGCCTGAGTCGCTGCGGGCAATGAGCGACCCGTTGCCCCTTCTAAGCGGTGCTTTCTCGACGCTTTGCGGTTTCTTTGGTGGACTGATTCTACTGCACCGCGGCGGGCACACTCTGCTAGTCAGTCTGTCTCGATGTGCCAGCGTGATTGCGGGGCTGACGGCAACTTTACTGCTGGGCAAGGGCGTAGGTGGCGCTGAGATGGTCGGAGCGGGTTTGATGACGTTGGCGTTGTGGATTGGGGTACGTAAGTAGTAAGTCAGGGATTGAACAGGGGGCGAATTCTTCGATTCTCCAACCTCTTCAGCCAAGCACCTCTAACATCCGTGCGCACACTCACGAAGTCCTGCGCCTCTAGGCTATCCAGACTTACCAACAGCATCGCTCTCCCACACCCGCACGCATCGTCGCCCTTGTCGAGCAACTCTAGGCAGGCAGCGCAGCACTTGTAAGGACGTTTCTTAGGTGTACTCTTAGTGCGACCTTGTGGGCAGAATCCTCGCCTTGGCATGCATGCACTCCGTTAGAACGTCGAGTCAAGGGTCTCTTTGCTCGGAGCGAGGAAGGCCAGATCGGTACTCATTCCCACAAGTTCGGCACCATCGATTTCCTCATTGCTTCTCAAATCGTCGAAAATCGATTGAGCAACGCCGTACTCATCAGTGTCGATTGCCTCGTTGAAAGCGCCGATCCTTGCCATCAATTCTGCGCTGTACCACGCTCTGCGCATCTCGGCATGCACGTCGCCAAGTCCCCACCCTCCGCGCTTGCTGAGCCATGTGAGGGCACGTATAGAGAATCTGATGAGATGTCTCACGACTCACCAACCGCGAACTTGTGATCTCCATTGACCGGACCAATATAGAACATACTATCAATCTCGCTTCTGGTCAAAGGGCCAAATCGATTTCCGTAATCCGTAATCATGAAGATCGAGTCCTGTGTTTCGATCTTGACCACGATGGCATTCCCGGTCATCCGACCATCCCGCGTGAACAGGGCTGTGTTAACTGTAAGTGGCTCCGAGTGCATGTGCGTCTCCATGTTAAGCGTTCTCTACGCTGTCGTCATCATCGCTGCCAATGAGGGTGTCCAGTGCTTCTGCTAGCACAGCGCTAGGTTCGACCACCTTCTTCGTCCGCTTGGCTCGCGCCATGATTTCCCGCGCCGACGAATGTTCCACCCTTCGATGGCGATCACCGTCGATCCGCCGTCTAGTGAACAGAGCGGTGTTCAGTGCGAGATCACCTCCAGAAAATGGTCGATGTTGGAAATATCTCCCCATTCCGAAGAAGAAAACTTCACGAGTTTCCCATTTTTAAACTTGATTAAGATCAATCCGTAATCCAAATCTATCTGATCACCATCGGAAGAGGAATGGCGCTTCAGAAGTGAGTCAAGCTCGGACGAACGAAATTCTTCGCAGCCGACGTAAGCGCATTCGACCAATTCCCCAAATATTCGGGAGGCTTTTGATGTTAGGGATGCACTTGCTTTCGCAACGTATGTGAATTGATCCATGACCTCATGCTACCACGAATTCATTTCCTTGTCAAGCGATCTACCGCCAACTATCCCGCTCCGCTTCGAACGCTACCTTAGCGTGAACGTTTCCACAACCTTAAGTCGAGGTCTCCTACCATGGGTCTGATTACGCCCGTTACTGCTCTGCCCGCGCGGAATGCGTCCCCTGCGGGCGCTATCACCGCGAGCGGGCCTACGGTTCGCTTCTATGGCACGCTCACCAGCGGCGCCATCACCCTGACGCTGATTCAGCGCCTGAGCGGCGGCGATTGGGATTTCGTGAAGTTGCCGTCTGGCGAAGTCGCGTCGGTGGTCGCCAACGCTGCTGAGGATGGCACCAACTATCTCGACGTTGCCAACCTCAACGCTGGTACCCTGTACGCCCTCTACTCGTCCACCCCAGCGCCGAGCAGCCTGCGTGCGTATGTGACGGAGCTTACGGATCCCTCCGCTGGTCAGTACACCGGCCCTGCCCTCAGCAACGTCAATCCAGCGTCTGTGTCTGCAACTGCCGACGTGACCTACGGTGCTGCGACCACCGCGGCCCGTAGTGATCACGTTCACGACATCGGGTCCAGCGCGCTGCTGATCGCCGTCCCCATCGGCAGCACGACTCCGGCTGCTGGTGCATTCACAACCCTGAGCGCTGCGACCTCCGTATCTCTGGGCGCTGGTGTGACCGTGACCGGTGCCACTGGTGCGGGTGCGATGGCTCTGGGCGCCATGACAGGCAACTTCACCTTCCCGACGGGCAACATTGCCTACACTGGTGCTGCCACCAAGACGATCACCCTCGCTGCGCAGGGCGCCGCAAGCCTGACCAGCGCCGCGGGTCTCACTCTGACCGGCGGTGCTGCTAGCGCCCTGACCACTTCGGCGGGAGCGTTGACTCTGACCTCCGCTGCCGCCGCCACTTGGAGCACTGCCGCTGGCGCTCTGGGCATCGATGCTGCTGCCGCTCTGAACCTCGGTGCCACCAACGCCACCGCGGTCAACATCGGCCACAGCAGCGTGCTCGCCACGTTCTCCAGCAAGACCGCCGCTGGTGCTGCGACCAACGCCATCACGGACCCGGGCAACGCTGGCGCGATCGCCGTGACTGCGAACGGTGTATGCAACATCACCACCGCAGGTGCTGAGACCCGCACGCTGGCCATTCCGACCTATGTTGGTCAGGAACTCATGATCGGTCTCGACACCGACGGTGGCGACTGCGTTATCACCGTTGCTTCGGCGATCAACCAGACCGGCAACAACACCATCACCCTGAATGATGCTGGCGACAACATCTTCCTGAAGGCTCGCACCGTCGGCGGCACTCGCCGATGGAGTGTGGTCAGCAACGACGGCTGCACTCTGTCAACCGTGTAAGCGAGCGATGGCGGGAGAGACTAACGCCGCCCGATTACTTCGGCAACCCCTCGCTAACACTCCGCAACTCCTCCGCAAACCCATGCCACATGTTCATCGCTAGGGGGCGCTTGGCGATCATGTTCTCAAATGCGTTGCTGAGGCTATCGAGTCCTCGCGTGATGGCGTAGCCGATAAGCGCGGACGTGCTGCGACTCGCGCCAGCACCGCAGTGGAAGAGGACATTGTAGTTGTTATCCTCCGCTCGCGCTTCATCTACGAACTTGTAGGCATCTGTAAGTTTCGCTATCAACCCAGCCGATCGATCGGCGTGGTCAACGTGGTACATCCTGCATTTTGGCATCTCGACCTGCCTGAAGTAACTCATCTCACCTTCCGTGAGGATGCTCACAACGGCAGTGAAGCGAGGGTCTCGACGGGTCTCGACGCTGCCTACCCAGAGACCAGGATAGACCTCTGTGGGATAGTAGACTTCACGGCGTGCTGGACAGTTCGGTGTATGGAATGAACTGAACTTGCGCACACCATCGCAGTGAGGGCAGATGTCGGGGATTAAGGGATTGACTTGATTGAGCATACCGGCAGATTAGCAGATTGCCAGCGGAAAGTCAACCTCTGATTAGCAATTCGGCTGTTGTGGCTCAGCAGGCTTCTGAGGTTCCGCAGGCTTGGCGGGCTCTGCCGGTTTCTTTGGCTCTGCTGGCTTCGCAGGCTCGACAGGACGCACGGGTTCAACCGGCTTGACGGGGCCTGCGGGCTCGACTAGAGCGAGTGAGAGAAGCATGGGAAGTGCGATCACTTTGCGTCTCCTAATATTGAGCTGCGCGCAGACAATTCATCGAGAACGCGCAAAACATCTTGCGCATCAACCTTCCCATCCCAACTGCAATACCGTAGTCCGTAGGACGCAAGACGACGTTTGCAAGTTTCGTTCCGTTCCTTCAAAGCGGCGGATTTAGCTTCGATTTCCGCCTTGCTGGCCTCGCAACAGTCTCGACCAACAAGGCGCTGATCTTCTCCGCAATGATGGCAATCTATCGTGTGATTCGCCATTTACCCTCCAAACGCTTTCCCAATAACTGCGTCAAGTGCGTTGACATCTAGGGGATAGTAGCATGGATTTGGAGGAGAGTCAAGAGGAAGTGGAGGAATAGATGGGGCGATCGATCGGGGAAGGTTGCTTCAATGAGTTCGCTTTGCGCTATCCGCAGCCTGAGGTCGTGCCGCAGCGCTCGCAGACTCGGCATGACCCAGCCTTGCGCGTGGTGCCACCGCAAAGCTTGTTAGGGCAGGTTTCAGCGCTGGCAGGGGCAGAGACAGTCTGAACGACCTTCGCGGGCTCCTGAGCGTTTGCAGACTCTTTTTCGCCCCCTTCTCCCTTGACGAAATTCGCCGCCAGATAGCGCCCGATGTAGTCGGTCAGGCTACTCGCATGCCGCAGATCGTCGCCAGTGAAGCCATGGGGCGCATAGGTCGTGCCAACCATCTTCTCGCACAGCGTCTCAAGCGGTGCCCCGTACTGCAGAGCGATGCTCACCATCGTTGCCCATGCGTCGAGCAATCCGCTGACGGTTGACCCTTCCTTCGCCATGCGCACGAACACCTCGCCAAGGCTGCCGTCCTCGTGCATGCCAAGATGCAGGTATCCCTCATGCCCACCGACGGAGAACTTGACACGGCGGCTGACCGCCGTCGTCGGCATGCGTCGCCGCAGCGGCTGACGTGGCTTGCTCAGCGCCTCGCGAGTATCGGCTAGACTCATGCCGGGGCTAGCACCACCTGCAACCGCCAGCGCATCGATAGCCTTGCGCACATGTGGATGCTTTTCGTTCAGCCGATTCTGCGTAGCGCCCGCAATCGGCTGTGACGCCTTGCAGTTGTCGCGGAACAGAGCCACGCACTTGATTCCCAAGGTGTGCGCGAGTCGGTAGGTGCGCGAGATGTCTTCCACTGTCGCATCGTGTGGGAGATTGACGGTCTTGCTGATACCTCCACTCAGAAACGGCTGTGCCGCAGCCATCATGCGCAGGTGCGCCTCTGGACTCAGGTAGCGCTCGCCGGGTTCAGCCGTTGTGCTGGCGCAGCGATTCGCACAATCGAACACGGGTAGGTGTTCGTCAAGCAGTCCGGGAGCGCCTTCAATCTTCTGCTTGGCAGCGACGTAGGAGAGGATCGCGGCACGGGCATCTTCGCTGTAACCAAGCGCAGTCAATGATTCCTCGACGCTGCGGTTTGCGTAGGTCATGTAACCCGCGTTGGCACCAGCGAGGAGTTTGTACTTGACGAGTGCGATATCAGGCTCAATGCCCGTGGTGTCGCAATCCATACCAAAAGCGATCGTGCCCGTCGGTGCGAGGACAGTGACTTGGGCATTGCGGGGTAGGGCGTGCGAAGCAACGTTATAGTGCCAGATGTCGCAGGCCCTCTCGGCAATGCCGTCGTAATCGGACGGCAACCCATCGCTGGCATGGCAATGCTTCTCAATGACCCAACGAATCCCCTTGCGATTCCTCTCGTTAGCGGCGATGCCCTTTCCGCAACCCTTGACCTTGGCGATCTCTTGGCTCTGGGAGTACGCAGAGGCGCCCATGAGTGACGTGATAGCAGCGCACAGGTCGCGTCCCTTGTCGCTGTCATAGGGCAAGCCAAGACTCATCAGCAGCGCGCCAAGATTGGCGTAGCCAAGTCCAAGCGGGCGGAATAGATGAGAATTCTTCTCGATCAGTTTGGTAGGATAGGAGGCGCGATCGACGAAGATCTCTTGAACCGTGATGCTGATTCGGCAGGCATGCTCGAAAGAAGACACGTTGAACCACTTGCCGTTGTGGAACTTGCGCAGGTTCAGGCTTGCGAGGTTGCACGCAGAGTCGTCTACATGTAGGTATTCCGAGCAGTTAGAGACCAGCAGTCCACCTGTCCAGTAGGTGTGATCCTCATCCTCGACGGTGATGTCATAGACGGGGAAGTCGCCGATATTGAGGCGATTAAGAATCGGACAAGAAACAAGATTCTTCTCGATGGTGAGTAGGCTGTGGCCCATGCCCCGAAGCCACGTCTCAATTTCCGCTCTCATCTCGTGCGGCGGCGTGGCAACGTCAATCGCGCTGGCGTCCTTAGCCTGCGTGCGCTCGCCGCACGAGATGACGTTGTGGTTTTCAGTCCCGACAAAGACCCCGCTGTCGGTCCTAATCGCCCACACGGTCTTGGTCCCCGTCGCCCACTTCTTAGCCACCTTAGTCCAGCGCTTACCCGACCAGATGATCGACCCTACGCCGATGTCGCCAAAGGTGCGAACGCCTTCGGGCGTGAGTACAGTGGCAAAGTCCGGCTGGCAGGGGTTGGAAGCGTTGATCCGACCACTGCCCGGCACGGTATGCCAAGCGTTGATGATGTCGTCGAACTGTAGGCCAGGGTCGCCGCATGTGTGCGCAGCGGTGCAGATCTGGTCCCACAACGCGCGCGCATCAACCGTCTTGACGACTTTGCCAGCATGATCCTTGAGGTCCCACGGAGAGCCCTCGTCAACAGCCTTCATAAAGGCATCGCTGATGCGAACGCTGTGATTCGCGTTCTGGAACGGTAGGTTAGCATAGACAGGCCCGTTGTAGTCCGACGGCCAACCAGCATCAACGAGGTCCCAAGCCATGCGCTCGGCTTCGGCCTTCTCACTGACGTACTGCTCAATGTCAGGATGGCTGACGTTGAGCACGTTCATTTTTGCGGCGCGACGGGTGCCGCCACCGCTCTTGGTTACGCCTGCCCACGCATCGAAACCGCGCAGGAAGCTCGCGGCGCCGCTTGCAGAACCTCCGCGGCTGAGAGGTGCATTGCGGTGGCGCAGCGTGCTGTAGTTCGTTCCAACGCCGCTGCCGCCGCGGAACAACCCGGTCTCCTGAGTCTGCAACGCGCTCAGGCTTTCCATGGTGTCTTTGACGCTGGCGATGAAGCACGCGCTCAGTTGCGGCTTCTCGCAAGTGCCGATGTTGTACCACACGGGGCTGTTAGGGCTCCACATCTGGTGCACCAGCATGTGTGCAACTTCGCAGCGCAGGTTGTTGGCATTGGTAGCATCGGTGTAGCCATCGAGCAACGCCCACTCGCTGACAGTGCGCGAGACACGATCGATCGCCTGTCGGGCGGAAGTCTCACGCTCGCCATTGATTACCCGCAGGTAGTGCGAGGCGAACACTCGCGCTGCCGTGTCGGTCCAACCTTCAGGCACTTCGATGGTGACTTGTTCGCCATCCTGTCGCCGCACGCTGCGGAGGGTCCAGACAATCGCGGCAAGCGGGTCTTTGCCAGAACTAAAGCGAGGCTCGATTGAGAGAGTTTTGGAGACTTCGGACATAGGTTCCCCTTAGTGAATGTTGTCGTCGCTGATAGCGCAGGCATATAACGTGCTGCACTGCACATGTTGCACTGCACTAGAAGACTTCTGCTCTTCTAGAACTTAATCAGCAGTTCCTTCGCAACGCCGCGCTTGCCCCCGTTCGCGGCGATACTCCGTCGAGCATCGACGGAAATGAGGGTAGCGGGGAGTCGATCCCCCGTCGCTACGCTTGCCAACTCCCTGATTCGCGGAGTGTCCGCATTGCTCATCCAAACGTCACAACCCTTGCCTGCCAACCGTCGGCACTCTGCGAACAGGCTTTGGGTCTCGCCGTCGCTGAATCCGTCACCATGATAGCCAACGAAATTGGATAGATACGGAGGGTCGCAGAAGACGAGATCGCCAGTCTGGGCTGTATCCAAAGTTGCCTGCCATGGTCGTGTAAGCAGGTTGATTGTGCGCATCTGGTCAGCGACGGCAAGGATGACATCTGGGTCGTACTGGAAAGGCCGCCCATAGGGGACGTTGAATTTACCCTTGTTATTGGTCCTGTAGAGACCGTTGAACGACGTGCCCACGAGGTACAGAAACCGCGCAGCAACGGAGAATGACTGACGATCGCCCCGCATGCGCAGGTAGAAACTGTCTCTATTGTATGGGTTAGCCTTACACTTACGCTTGCCGATGGGGGGCGTAGGGGTGGCGGAGTCATCGAGCGATTGCATGACGGAGAGTTCATGCAATAGATTGCTCGACATCGACAGCGTGTCATTGTGCGCCATCACCAGCGGTGCGCAGGTATCGCCACCCCTGACAAGCAGCCCAGCCTGTGCAAACGCCCGACCATCGACACCTGATCCCCAGAAAGGAACGATGGCGTGGTTGTGTCGCTGCGGATCTGGTTGCATGTGCGATAGCAGAACATCAACGATGCGCTGCTTAGAACCTGCCCAGCGATGTAATGA
>ERZ650304.942-NODE-942-length-12249-cov-12.385928_pt1 | contig 12249 bp, 15 predicted proteins | sample MGYA00376240_ERZ650304 | MGnify/ENA primary metagenome ERZ650304 (study PRJEB26733, sample SAMN07839271) | wastewater metagenome | biome: small river; feature: stream; material: water | place: USA: North Carolina | collected 2016-03-01 ...
GGCTTCCTGCTGAATTACGAGACCTGTATGAGCAGTTGCGCGTTCCTGGAAGAGTAATAATCAAAAATGCCCCAAGTTGGGATTATGTTTGTTTTTTATTCTGGGAATTTATGACAAATCGATGTATTGAATATCCTGCCTGCAGCATTGAAGCATTGTATCTAAGTCTATTTAAGCATTTGAAATAAGAGATCATCATGAAAAATTATGAAGATAAAAACTTTGCTGGTATTTTCCTTGATACTTGTGATGTAAATTTTGGCGAGTCTACATTTGCAGTCGTTAGTTTAGATTTAGATGTTGTTTATGCTAGTAAGGAATTTATTAATTTTACTGGTCTAAATAAGTCAAATAATCTAGAGAATATCAATAACAGCACAGTGAGATTAAGAATAATCACCGAAATTAACATACTCTGTCAGCAAAACACAAGTAATAAATCTCGAATGATTCTTAGATTAAGTGGAGATGATTTTGCGGAAATTAATCTTAATTTAATTATTAATCCATACACGAATAATCAATTGTTTGTCACGCTTACAGTTAACCCATACTTACACAATGATTTATTACTTGAAATTAGAAGAAAAACAGGTCATCAATTTTGGTCCAGAAAAATGGTTAATAACGGTATAAATCTTGATAAGTTAACTGAATACCAGAAAGCAATTTGTTTTCTTCTAGCCCATGGATTTACTAATCAAGAAATAGCTCAAACGATTTCATTTATTAAAAAAAATATGAAAGCCTCTAATAATGCTCGGCTAAATACACTTGAAACTAGTAGAACTGCAATCAATAAACAGGTTACTGGAATACGAGAAATTTTAGATAGCCCTAGTAAAGAGGCTTTAGTCACATACCTCCTCGATAATGAATTTCAGAAAAAGTTACCGAAATTTATTTTTGGCGATGAGCTGGTACTAAATAATCAACAAAAATCAAAATATTCTTCATTATGATTGATAATAAAATGACAAACAAAATCAAAAACTTTATTTTCAGGTGGTATTAGAAGAATTAAATGCGGATTGGTTATATCAATTATGTAATCATGAAAAGGAATAAATTATGAATTTAGATAATTACAATATCCGCTGTTTGGCACAAAATATCATAGCTCACGAGCATATTCTAACCGATAAAGTTGTACAGTTAGCCATACTTTATAGTTATTTAGAAAAATATTTTAAAGATATTGAGTTGCTTATCAAATTTTATAACGAAGTAAAGGACTATGCTTCTGATTTAAGGTATGGTGACCTTGATTTTTTTCGTAAGCTATTGCACAATAACTATGATCAATTTATTGCAATTACTGAAAAAATGAAATCAGTTAAAAGCATACACGAGATGGAAGTTCAAACCGATGCGTTATTTGAGCTTATTGAATTAACTTTTGTAAATATGTCAATCAAAGCTGACTTCTTAGAGTATTCACAAGGATTCTATCACTATATTGAGCGTATCAAAATACATCAAGATGTACTGCAAAAGTTGAACATAAAAAATAACGATGGTGATGGCAACAAATTATTATGATTACAATTGGTGACATTAAGGAAAGGTTTTAACTTGAATTGCAAAATAGATAACGTTATTGTCCAAAGGTTGATTACCATTTTACCCGAGCTACTTGCCTATCGAGCAGCAGGCTGCAGCCATAAGGAATTATATGAGATTGTAAAAAGCAAATATAACATTGTGCTTAAATCTGACAATCCTGTTGCCTATATTAAAGGGTTAATTCGGCCGATTAGATACAATAATTTAAATCCTGAATTTGCCGATTTTGTTATTTTTAGACAGGCTCGCTTTGATAGTTCTGATTTTGATTCTCAATTTTACATTACTAAACATGGCATGATCTTTACTAAAAAAATCTACCTTAGCGAAAATTATAATAGCGAACTTTTAAGCCATAATAATGTGCACTTACTTCCTACTAATGATGATTGTTTAATCGGCAAACGATTACTGCGATTGCACGATATTCATGATAACGATATTTTAAATTTACGTTGGAATTTAGGTCATATAAGTAATGTATATGAAGAGAATTTTGAGGTGTTTACACCTGATAATATCCACTTACATATAATGAAAATATTTGCAGATATTAGAGATGAATTTAGGGATTTATTATTTAGATCCCAAATCCGAAAGATATGGTGATTTCGTTATTTTATCTGCAAATTTGCATATATTTTTTGCTTAATTTGCGGCTATTATTCGCTATTATTCGCTTAAATTTTTTATTTTATTACGCTAAAGTTTCATGATGTTTTTCGTTAAATTTTCCTGATTCTTTTGCATTAGATTTGGAGCTTTTAGGTTTGTGTATTAGCTAAGGCACGCCAGTTAATGTATACAATCTACGATTGTAACATTAACATGTGCCAAAGGGGTACCCTTTGAAACCAAGTAACGCATTTTTTACAAAAATGCTTAATATTTATGGAGCACTCAGAAATGACTAAAAAAATTTCATTTAGCCAACTAAAAGCACTAGAGGCTTTTTTGGATAACCTGCCTAGTTTAGCATCTAAAAAAGTGGCTAAAAAAACTGACACTAAAAAACCCAAAAATGGATTAAATAAAAGAAAGAGAGCATCATGAAAAATAAAACAAAAAACTACGGCTACACACTAGGCGAAATGATGATAGTACTAGCAATTGTCGCAGTCACGATTACATTGGCTGCTTCATTTATGAAGTTTATGACGATGATAGTTACTAATACCTATACTGCTAAAAAAGCAATTTTAGATGCGGATCTTTTCCAAAGATTTATTAAGGGTAATATTAGATCATATATGCTGCTACCAAATAAAACGGTAAGCTATGCTAACCTTTATCAAATGGAATCACAAGGATACTTTGATCCTAAATACGATAAAGACTATAATCAGCAAGGTCTAGTACCATGTGCAATGATTATAACTAAGTATGTTAAGTATGATACCGATGGAGATGCCAACACTCAATCATTAACTACGCCAACTGTTGATGCGATATTGTTTTATGTTAAGACGGCAAAAAGCCCAAATAAAAAACTGGAGCGAGGAAATTCTGGCTCAATCATGATGAATATTGGTGGAGCTGGCGGAACTTATACGGCAAATACTGTGCGTGGAACACTACACGGTTGGGAACTGAATTCTTTTACTCCAGATGTTAGCCAATGCAAAGATGGTCAAGGTAATCCGGGCATAGCTATGGTTGATTACAGTCCTGCAGTTAATTTGAGTATGATGTTTGATTTTCCGATTGCACCATATCGCGATCTGGCAGTTCATAAAAGATCAGATGATACCAATAATTTTGCTGGAAATACGATAAATACAGATATCAGCCTAATGAGGAATGCTCGAGGCATGATGCCTTCGCTTAATTTTGAGAATCAAACAGATCGAACGGCTTCACGCAATGATGTAGCTGCACTAACTGGTTTAGCCTTGGGATTATCCTTTGGTGTTGCCAACAATGGCGACTATATCCTGAATATTAAAGGTTCAGATACTAACACCTACAACTATGCCCAAGGAAAATCTTGGGAAAATATTCATAGCTTGCCTCAAGATTTAACCAACTATATTGGTAGTGGACTTGGAGGTATTGCTGCTTCTCACTTTATTGCTACACAACGCTATATTATTGGCGAACCCTGCGACTCAATTGCTGCGCAAGCAGTATCTAAAATCACTGCGGACGGTCGTCCATTAGCTTATGATTATGATGGTAGTGTGGTTGTCTATCCAGTTCCAACTAATGATGGTTTAGTATGTGAAAAAAGTCCACTATGTACGATTTCTAATACTTGCTGGCGACCTACATCTGTGGTGCGCTATAAGTCCAGTTTTAAAGATCGCGAAGCATACACGTATTTAGCACCTCCAGGATTCTTTATCACCAAGGTTCAATACTGGGACGATATTTGTGATAACAGCAATGTAACTTGTGATTCAGCACAATGTGAAAGAGCAATCAATTATCAGCATGGGGAATTAGACCAAAATGGTTGGAGATCGTGTTACAAAAAAACTTCAGTTGGTCCTTGGGGCGCACAGAGTACTATTTTAGTGCGTGGATGGTGGGGCGAGATAGGAAGACAAGGCTTTGCCTCAAAGCTACTTTACCCTCAAAATAAGAAATTTGCAACCGATGCTGATATTATCAATTTTACGGCAGATGATAAAGATCTAGATAATGACTCATTCAAAAGAGAACAAATGTCTGGCTACAATATTCCTATATATGCCAAGGCGTTTGTCAAAAAATTTAAAACCGAATGGCGTATTGAAGCTGATACCAGTACCGGACAAGGTGATAACTCATGTGATAACTGGAAACCTACAATTTATGGTTATCAATTCGCGTACATCAAAGCTGTATGGCTCTCTAATGATGTCCTAGATATACCATCGCTACCCGTTTATCCTGGCTATCGCCAAACCAGTTCAGGATTCGCTGGCGGCATATGTCTTTTACCTAATTAGTAATTTGGAGTATATGAAATGATTTTACATAATAAAAATATCAGAGTTAGCATTTTATTATTATTTATGATTCTATTGTTGATGCATATGCCTGCTTATGCTGATATCAGTTTTGGTTTTATGGACGATTTAGTAAATAAAATTACAAACAAAGCTGCAGGTTTCAGGGATGTATTTGCAACTGCGGCGATATCTTTGTATATGGCGCTGGTTACTATTGAATTAGCTTTGGATACTGGGCAAGAGCTGCTAAAAGGCAGCAATGGGATGAAATTTATTGGAATAATCATCGTGCGTATGTCCATGATGATGATTTGGATTGCAATAATTAAGGATCCTAGTTTTGTAACTGCATCTATTAATCAAGCGCTGTCACTTGCTACAGAGGCTGGCGGTGTAGCTGTGAGCAACTTAACCCCATCAAAAACCGCTGGTCTTGGTGTTTTGGTGTTTCAAAATTTTATGGATGCGATACATGCGGCAAAGTTTTCTTTAGCAGACCCCATGACAATAGTATATGGATTAATAATAATTATTATTGGCTTTGCGATTATTATTCTATTTGCTTTAATGGGGATAATGTTCTTTATAACCAAGATAGAATCAACTTTTGTAATTGCCGTCGGTGTGGTAATGATGGGTTTCTTAGGCAGTACTTGGACTAGTCAAAATGGTAAGGCATACATTACTTATATTATTGCTGTTTGCATTAAGTTAATCGTTACGATATTAATAATTTCCATCGTTATTGACGTTACAAATGATTGGGCTACAAAAGTATCAAATGCTGCAGGATTATTTGAATTAATTAATGTTTCAGTTGGTATTGTGCTTGATTCGATGACACTATTGTTTTTGGTTATGACTATTCCGGCTTTAGCTGCAGGGATTTGTACTGGTGTTAGTACGGCTTCATTAACAGGAGCTTTAGCTGCAGGTGGAGCGGTACTCGCAGCAGGAGCCACGTTAGCTGCTGGAGCTGGTAGTTTAGCAGATATGTTCAAATCATTAGGTAACAAAGGGATGGATCCTGGTGATATTGATATGGATACTGGAACACCAAGTAGTGGAGACGATGGCTCTAGTGGCGGTGCAACAGAAGATATGGCTCCTAAAGCATCTTCCCCCGAAGCTCCTAGCGGTGGTGAAGCTGAAGGCGGTATTTCAGGCGGTGAAAGCAATTCTGGTAACTCTGGAAATTCTGAGAGCGGCGGTGGTGAAAGACAAGGAGCTGGATTATTTTCTAAACATGCTGGTAATGCAACTAGGCTACTTAAAGAAGCGGAAGGAAATACGACGGTACAACCACCAAACATTAGTTCGAAGCATTCTGAATTTTAGGTATCATCTAGTATAGTAGAAAGCAAACCACTATATTAGGTGGTTAATGTAAGTAAGTTGTGTTTGATTTTTAGAGTAATTTAACATATTATAGGAAATTATCATGAAAAAATTTAATTTATTAGCGGTATTGTTGATAACGGCTCTTGAACTTGTTGCATGTAATAGTGGTGGCGGAGATCCAAATAATGTACCAAAGCAAAATAACTTGCCACAGGTGGCGTGCAGCGCTAGCTTTGGCGGAGGTTGGGAAAGTTCGGGAACCATTTCATACAATCCTCCGCTATCTCCTCAAAACTTAGGATACATTAATCAATACATATATTTTGATAATCGACCAAGCCGAGTTAGTTACTTAGATGCAACTTACGCTGATTCTTCTGGTTATTGGAATGGTCAAGGTTCAATAGTTAAACCAGTACCTGTTTATGGTATAGAGGGTGGCACATCAGTTCAAAATAACCAGTACTCACCATCTCAATTACCTGCAGATGTCTGTACTTATATGTATTCAGTTGAAGAGTCTTCTAGTAATAACGGTGTTGTCCCTAATACGGTTAATCATGGTGTAATGGCATGGAAAAACTGCTCAGCATCAATCACGAATGGAGTAATGACATTTTATGCCAATTATGAGTTTTACTTGAATAGCCTTAATACAGTACCAGTAGAATCAGGGACAGTTACATTCACATGCAATAACATTAATAACATCCAACCACCAAAACCATTACCGCAAACTTCAACAAGTTCCAAGATAGCTCAAACAATCAATGGTTATGGTAGCAATTTTGCTAAATATATTGATAGCTTACGTAATACACCAACTCAAAACTAAAGAAAGGAAAACCATCATGAAATTAAACAAATTAAATCGCTTAATTATAGCTTCTGCTTTATTGGCATTGCTTACTGCGTGTGGTGATGATAAAAATTCAATTAATACCCTCAAAAATGAAACAGCACAACCAAAATGTAAATATGGTATTAAAAAAGATTTAACTTGCAATAAACAAAATGAACAAAATTTTAGCAATGAATCTTACATAAAAATTAACGGTGGATCTGAAAATAGAAAACCGTAAACATGAGTTAAATATATATACCAAATTTAAAGTAATAATCCAGCTATGTCTTAGCAAACGGTCGTTTATTGAGATAGATAAAATAGCCTCAAATATGTGTAACCAGCAACATTAAATGGCACACTTTCAGTAACGTTATTTGGCTCATTTAATTCCTTAGTTGCCACACCATCACTATATTATTAACAATACGCGATTTTAAAGGGTGAGGTTAAAAAATCCACCCAAATATATTACATGATGATTAATTGAGATATAACTTGGTTGTGAAAATCTTGGTACGTATAAAAATATATGGCTTAAGTAAAATTGTAATATAATACTATGTAATATTTTTAATGAGTTAATTTATGGATAGAAGTCAAGAAGCACATAGAGATTTTGCCAAACAAGTAATAGGAGAAATTAAATTTTCTAATGGATTTTCATTACAAAATTATGATTGTGAAAAGATTCAGCAATTATTGCGCAATAAAGTTGATAAACTATATAAGTATTGCGCTTTAGACAAAAATAGAATAATTGCCTTACAAAACGACCAAGTTTTTGGTAATAGCCCAGAAAATTTTAATGATCCATTGGATAGTTTTATGGTTAGTGAATACGAAAGACTATATGTTGATAGGTCAAATAATCAGTCAGAAGATCCATTATTTCATAGGGATACCTTGAAATTGTTGAGAAGCTTGCGCGTGACTTGTTTCTCAAGTAATACACCAATGAGTTACGATAGTTATTTAATGTGGTCGCATTACGCTGACTACCATAGAGGAATATGTGTAGAGTATGAAGTAAATGATATTCTGAAGTTAATGACTAGTAAGTTTATGTTATCTATTAAAGATGGCGGGGCTATTATTCTGCCATGTTTTTATCATGGTGAAAAAGATTATGATACCATTGAAAAACAAAGTTTGAAAGGTGTATTTTTTAAGCACGATGCATGGGCGTATGAAAAAGAGTACAGATTAATTTTTAACAGCTTTAATGGTAATTACATTAATTTAAAACCTAGTAAAATTTTTGTGGGATGTAACATTTCAGACCATGAGAAACAATTTATCAAAACTTTTTGCAAAGACAGAGACATTGAATTTAATGATAAGGTTTCTAAAGATCAATTTGGCTATAAAAGAAAATAATACATTAATAAAGGAGAAAAATTAGGTGCTATCTGATTTTATAAAACTAATTAAATAGTTAAGTTAATGACAAAGTGTTTGGTTTCACAAATTATTTGACACATTATCATGGGAGTAAGGAATGACGTTATGCCAAGAATTAAAGGAGCATTCATATTATATTAGAGACTGGATTGAATATAAAACCCCAGTTCCCAATGAAAATACACTTACTGAATGGCTAATTTATGATTTAGAGATACATTTACCAAGAGGTTTATTAAATTATACTAGATTTAATATTCCACAGGAAGCTAAGAATGGTGCAGATTGGGATTGGGTATTTATTTTTGATAATATGTCCTATGTATTAAGAATTCAAGCAAAAACCTTGGATCCAAAGAATAACTATGATAAAATTTATTATCCGAGTGGTACCGCTACCCAAATTAATAAATTGCTTGCATCATCAGCATCTATAAATGCTATTCCAATCTATGCTTTTTATACTAATAGCGTGAACATATCCAAATGTTGTGTTAGTATTTTAAATGAAGGTGTTTATTTAGCTAGTGCGCAAAAGATACATGATGATTTTGTTACCACTAAGCAAAAAAATATTTCAAAAGATAATTTATCCGCACTTAGTTTTCCATTATCGTGTCTTGCATGTTGTAAAGATAATTATAAAGATTCTTCTGGTATAAAATTTGGTAACTTCCTGAAAAATTATTTATTCATGCCTGCTGATAGTATTAAAGATTTTCAGCTTAAATATCTGCCAAATTATATACAAGTAGTAATGGATACTGAGAATGATATATTGCCGGATTGGTATTACAGTGAATTTAAAAATAATATTCAAGATTTAGATGGTGTTCTAATATTTGATTTTAAGAGCAAATTTTATTAGGCAAAATACTGCGGCTATTCTTTATGCGGGTTAATACTTAATTCTGCCTCCAACAGAATGCCCACTTCCTGACATCCTACCTGCTTGTTCCGCTGCTTTACCTAGATGCTTACCAGCTTCAGTAAATTTGGCTGATGCAGTTTTTGGAGTGGTATTCCCTGCACTTGAGCTGCCAGTTATACCATTGCTATTATCGCTACTTGAAGAGTTGTTAGTGATATCTCTATAGCGTAAGATAGCGATAGAAACTGGCACGGGATATTTTTAGAGTTTTGCAAATATCGTTAATACTCATACCATGATCTTTATGCATATTTTTAGCCATCACCACTTTTGGATTATTGGCTTCTACTTTCTTACGCCCACCATGGCGACCTCTAGCTCTGGCCGCATCCAGTCCTGCTTTGGTACGCTCTTGAATAAGCCGACGTTCAAACTGAGCTAATGATGAGAATATATTAAATATTAATTCACCGGATGCCGTTGTTGTATCAATTGCTCCATCACAGATTGATTTAAATCCTATTTCCTTGATTTTTAAGTCTTCAATTAATGAAACTAGGTGTGGCATAGAGCGACCTAGTCTATCGAGACGCCAGACGAGCAATGTATCTCCAGCATGAATCTCATTTAGGCATCTTTGTAAACCAGGGCGTTCTGATTTTGAGCCTGAAATTTTATCAATGAATATTTCATTTTTAGCGCAACCAGCTTTTAGAAGCGCATCCAGTTGCAAGTTTAAATCTTGATCTTGAGTGCTAACCCTTGCATATCCAATCAATCTTGACATTTCTCATTATTTCCAGAAAAAGAGGTTTAATAATAATTTGATACATGAGACTGGTAGATTATACAACAATTCCCAATTATTAAGAATAAATCTTGATGCCTTAGAAAACGCTCGTTTTCTGGGACTTAAGATATAGATTTTTAAAATCGCAAACGCACGAATACTTTAGAAATGCATATCAGTTAATTAATTCCTTAGCGTAGGGTATTTTCCGAATTCTCTCGTGACCCCATGTTTGTTTACAACAACTACACACCAAAGACTGAATCAAATTGCAATGGATAACCAAATTCTTGCAATGCTTCAAACTCGCTAAATCCGTCACAAAGAATAGTCCTTGCTAATAAAATAATTAAGCATTTTTTGTAAAAAATGCGTTAACGGGTTTCAAAGGGTACCCCTTTGGCACATGCAAATGTTACAATCGTAGATTGTATACATTTGCCAGCGTGCCTTAGCTAATACACAAACCTAAAAGCTCCAAATCTAATGCAAAAATTTCAAGAAAATTTAACGAAAAACATCATGAAACTTTAGCGTAATAAAATAAAAAATTTAAGCGAATAATAGCGAATAATAGCCGCAAATTAAGCAAAAAATATATGCAAATTTGCAGATAAAATAACGAAATCAACAAAACTTTTACAATTTGAGCAGTGAATCTTAAATATGAAAATATTTTAAAAGGAGAATGTAATGAGAAATGACCCGCTAGATATAAAGCGATTGAAATGGAATCTAGAAGAGTTTAATGAAGTGAGTAAAGTTAAGTTGATCCTTACAGACAGTGAGATAGAGCTGATGTCAAAATATGAGCTAATAGGCTTAACAGAGTGGTTGATGATTAACAGCTGGAATATTTCAAAATGTGAGAATACGGAGTTCACATACTATACACTGCCAAAAGGTCTTAAGATTTAATGACATCTTACAAACGTGGTAAAGCGGCTTTACGCTTTGGATATTATTTGCGTTATTAAAGACGTTTAGCACAGGGTTTCTTCCTAATTTGAAGTGTAGCCAGACTACAAGCCTGGCTATTTTAATGATGCTTGCGGTTGTTTACGCCGTTGCGCTAACCCATGCTGACTTTTTCTTCTTGCCGTTCTCAATAACTCTAAACTCTAAATGGCAGTTGATAGCTTCAAGGTATTTAACGATAGTCGCAAGAGTCGGGTTGGTTTTCCCCGCAGCCTCAAACCTAGATAATGCAGAAGATGATGTTTCCATTTTACTTGCTACTTCATCTAGTGACATGTTTTTTTTTGTTCTTGCAATTTTTAATTCTTCGGCTAATTGCAATTTAAGGCTAAATGAATTATATTCTTCGGCAAATTCAGCGTCTCTTAATAACTCATTCCTTAACTCTTCGTGAAAATTTGAATTTTTATTATTCATGGCTCAACTCCTTTTGTCGATTAGATGCTATTTCTAATTCATTTTTTGGTGTCTTTTGTGTTTTTTTGATAAAACATCGAAGAATCCAAATTTGATTATCCTTCATTGAAAAATAAATTGCGCGCGCAATTCCCTCTTGAGCTGACACTCTAATTTCATATAGATCATCCCTCAGCTTAGATGTATGTGGATACCCTAAATTTGGTCCGCTTATTTTCATTCTATCGACCAGCGCAAAATATCGAGCAAGTAGCTTTATGGGTAAAGCTTTTACTTCATTTTTTGCAAGATCATGATAGTTAATTTCCCAGTTTTTCATGACCAAATCTTATCATATATGATAACTAAATGTGTAATTATTTTTGTACTTGTACCGTATACCATAAGAGATCTGGGGGCAGGAGCCGATAGGCGACGCAATGGAGCGCTAGCGGAATGGTGAGGGGGTTTACCCCCTAATTACCAACGCCTTTATAAGCAGCTACTGACTTCGTGGGCTAGTCTAGCAAAAACATCAGATTATCACGCTCTAATTACCCATTAACCCAGTATAAAATGGCATTGGTGTTTAAAACACGTTTAGCACTAGCATTAATTTATGGGGTTTTAAAGGGGGGCGCTCGTCGACCCCCTTTTACTAAATGCACCGCAGATTACTTTTTAGGGGTGATAACCCCGCCAACTTGATAGTTATCAACATCCAAAGGGTGTTGTACTTTGTAGAGTATGAAAAGTATGTTAGTATGGGGGCTATAATCATACTGTTTTAATTTAATATTTTACGCCAAAAAATGGGGATTACCCTTATTTTAACTGAAATCACCCATAAAATTAGGGCGATAGCCCAATAAAAAATGAGTATCACCCCAAATTTTAGGTAATTTATCCACAGCGTTTTGTCTATGATGATTAGAGATTTAGATTTTGAACTTTAAAGCAGTTTCGTCAAACTGTTTATCTTGTGCGACGTGTTGATATTGCATGGTAGTAACGATTGAGGAATGCCGGAGATTACGTTGCACGACCCTAATATCAATGCCGGAGTCGACTTGTATAGTTGCAGATGTATGCCTCAGCCAGTGCGTAGTTACGCTTTTAAGCT
>ERZ650304.945-NODE-945-length-12224-cov-7.779193_pt1 | contig 12224 bp, 20 predicted proteins | sample MGYA00376240_ERZ650304 | MGnify/ENA primary metagenome ERZ650304 (study PRJEB26733, sample SAMN07839271) | wastewater metagenome | biome: small river; feature: stream; material: water | place: USA: North Carolina | collected 2016-03-01 ...
GACGCACGGGTGCATGGAGTGCCGGGGCGTGTTGAAGCCCGGCGTGGTGATGAAGACCCAAGCCCTCCTCGGTACCTTCGGCAAGGACGCAGCGCTGCGTGCCGAGGTGCTCGCTCTCCTCTCCTCGTAGCGCTGCCGAAAGACCAGCCCGTGCCCGATCAGCCCTTCTCCTCGCTCCAGCTCGCGCGCGACTTCCTCGCTTCCACCGTGCCTTCGCACTTCCTCCGCGGGGAGAAGGAGCCGCGGGTGCTTCTGGTAGGCGCGCACTCGGACGACGAGTTCCTGGGCGCCTTCACCTGGCTCTCCTCGGGCTTGGTGAAGGACGTGTGGTTCCCGTCCTACTCCGAGGCCGGGAGCGCGGAGATGACCAACGAGCGCTGGGACGAGGCTCGGGCGTGCGCGGAGGAGTTCAACTACCGCGTTCACTGGGCGAACGAGGTACCCAAGTCGGTCTGGAACCCGGACCCCACGTTGATCCTCGTCCCATCGCCGACCGAGAAGCACCCGCACCACCGGGCCGCGCTTCGGTTTGCGCTGCGGCACAGGCACTCCTTCGCCGAGTGGCCGAAGAGCGTGCCGATCCTGGAGTACAGCATCGAGAAGCACGCGCCTTACGTGAAGCCGCTTCCCGACGCTCTCGTCCGCGCGAAAGAAGAGGCGTTCCACAGGCTGTACCCGTCGCAGCGCACCCGCGTCCTCGACCCGAAGTACATCCTATTTGAGGGCACGGGCGCGGTGCTCGGCGGCTTCACCATCGTGGTGAAGCTCCGGGAGATCGGCTTCCACCACTGGCCCGATGCTCCGGCGGAGGTGGGGTACCTCCGCTCCCCGCACCGCCACGTCTTCGACGCCGAGGTGCGAATCGGTCCTCTCTACCAGCAAGACCGGGAGCTGGAGTACCACCTCGTCCAACGCGAGCTCGCGGTGTGGTACCGGTCCTTCGTGCCCAAGGAGCCGGGCGAGGCTTCTTCCTCGTGCGAGGAGATCGCGTCGAAGCTCGCTCAAGTCGTGTTCCGCAAGTGGGGTGCCTCCGTCACCGTTCGAGTGATGGAGGACGGTGAGAACGGGTCGGAGGTGTCGCTGTGATCGTTGGGCACGACGGACGAGCGGTGCGGCTCGTCGGCTTCTTCGGGAGCGAAAGCATCGGCAAGACTTCGACGGGCTACACGCTCACGGGGAGGCTCAGAACGCACGGAGCCCTGGCTGAGTTCGTCAGTGACTCCAGCGCAGCGATGCCCTTCCCACCCGACCGCTTCGACACGCACGAAGCGGCGTGGGTGCATGTGCTGGCAAAGAAGATGGAGCGGGAGGCGGAGTTCGCGCTCCGCTCCAACGTAGACCTGATCGTGAGCGACCGCACGCCGCTCGACCTCCTCGCCTACGCGCGGATGAAGCACCCGAACTCCGCGCTCCTCGCCGCTTTCGAGCCGCTCGTCCTCGCGTACATGCACCAGTACGACGCGCTCTACTTCTTCCCGGCGCACGGCACCGCGTTCCGGTACGACCAGTTCCGCGAACCCACCGCCGACTCGCGCGACCAGATCGACGCTCACTTCCGCGCCCGCTACGCCCAGATCGCGTCGCAGTACGCGGGCAAGGTGGAGATGGCAGGAGGCACCTACCGAGAGCGCGCCGAGTTCGTCTACCACGACCTCCTGGCGCGGTTCTTCGGTCAGACGAAGCCCAAGCGCGTCGTCGCCCAGCTCCGCGGCTGGATCGGGCAGTGGTTCGTGGGTGGCATCGAGGTCGTGGACGTGCGCATCCTCGGCTCCCGCTCCGTCACCCGCGCGCACGTCGCTTCCGACACCGACGACTTCGATGTCCTGGTCCTGGTGGAGAGCCGCGTGCAAGCGATGGAGGCGGAGAAGATCCTCGCCAAGCACCGCGCCTACCTGGAGTCGATGGTCGAGGCGTCGCTGGACATGAAGGTCGTTGCGAGAGAGGACGCTCCGCATGAAGTCTGACAAGGAACCCCGCGCGCCCATCGGCGCGTGCTTCGCGTCGGTCGAGGGGGAGAGCTCGCGGATCGGCGAGCGCACCGCCTTCTTCCACGTCGCGAACGGCGTGTACCAGACGCCCACGGAGCTTCTCGCGCGCCCAGGGAGCGCGCGCGCCATCGAGTCCTCCGAGCGCGTCGTTCTCGACGTGTGCGAGGTGGGGCTGCACTTCGACTGGCTCCCCTTCGCCGAAGCCTTCGCCAAGCTCGTCGCCTCGCGCTCGCCGACCGCGATGGTGCTGGAGACACGCGGGGAGAGGCACATCGGGGATCGCGTCGAGGGAGCGCAGGTCTATCTGAACCTGACGCCGGGCTACACGGTCCTGCGCCCCGAGGGCGTGAGCAGGCCGACGGAGGTGAAGCTCCTCCTCAACTCCCCGGACGAGCTGGAGCGCGGGGTTGAGCTCCTGCGCCCGTGGCTCGACGAGGGGTGTGCGTGCTTCCTCTTCCCTCGCGTGCGCGAAGCTCGCCACGCCGCGCCCTTCTTCCAGAAGTTCCTCCAGCTCCCGCTCTACGCGGGGCTGCGGATGATGTTGGTCGAGCACGAGGTGGTGGGCATTGAGTAGCGAGCACCGTCTGTTCCTGGTGGGTCTGGAGCCTCTCCAAGAGCGCTACACGGGAGCGTGGGCTCGGTGGCTCCCCGAGACCTTCTCCAAGCGCTTCGAGGTTCACAACGTGGAGGGGGAGCCGCTCGCCGGAGTCATCCGAACCGGGGCCTTCCTCGACCTCAACTCCACCGTCCACTACAAGGCGTCGCAGCTCCAGAAGCTCGCGTGCGCTTTCGACACCCCCGACCTGATTCGCAACGGCGACGTGATCTGGTTCTCGGACATCGAGTGGTGGGGCATGGAGGCGGCGCGGTACATGGCCGACCTCTCCGGGCGCCAGGTGGTGATCGCCGGGTTCCTCCACGCCGCCTCTCACACCCACGGCGACTTCATGGAGCCCATGGCCGACGTGGGTCGGTACGCGGAGCTTGCTTGGGTCCGCGCCTGCGACGTTGTGTGCGTGGGCACGGAGTATGCTCGGCGCGCGTTCCTGGGGCGCCGTGTTCTCTACGCCGGGCTCCAGGAGGCTGAGATCGAAGCCTTCAAGGAGCGACTCGTGGTGACGGGCAATCCGTTCCGCCCCGCCGAGATCCGCGAGCTCGCCGCGTCACAAGGCCCGGCCTTCGCGCGCGACATCGACATCCTCTTCCCGCACCGACTCGACGCGGAGAAGAACCCCGGAACCTTCCTCGCGTGCGTCGAGGCGTGGGCGGCACGCGGGCTCAAGGTCGCGCTTACCACCGGCCGGAAGGAGCTGCGCTCGACCAACGCCGAGCATCTCGTCCAGCAAGCCCGAGCTCTCGCGAACGCGGGGAAGCTCGACATCTACACCGACTGCACCCCCGAGCGCTTCTACAAGCTCCTCTCCCGCGCCAAGGTCACGGTGTCGTGCGCGACGGAGGAGAGCTTCGGGTACGCGATGGTGGAGGCCGCGGCGCTCGGTTCCATCCCGGTCGTGCCTGAGATCGCGTCGTACCTGGAGACGCTTGCCACCGCCGTCTACTACTCGCCGCGTGCGCTCCTCAAGCAAGACCAAGATGGTGCGGTGAAGGGGCTCCGCCGCGCGGTGGACCAGGGCCTCACCTACGCCGCGAGCTCGGGCACGGTGCTGATGGTGCAGAAGGAGGCCGACCAGCTCGGGAGAGCCGAGAACCTCATCCTTCACCATCTCGTTGATGCTTCGCGTAGAGTCCGCGCATGACGAAGGTGTACCTGGCTGCGACCGAGGGAAGGGGGAGGCGCGCGACTCGTAGCCTGCACGAGCGCTTCTTGGAGAAGGTGGATCGGGAAGGGCCGATCCACGAAGTTCTCGGAACCGCTTGCTGGGTGTGGTTAGGCACGCGGACATCGCGAGGGTACGGGCACATCAGCGTTGGCTCTCGAAAGGAGCGGCGCACTATCTACGCACATCGCTACGCGCTGGAGTCGGCGCTCGGACGTGACTTGGAGGTGAGCGAGTGCGCACTGCACCGCTGCGACAACCCGTGGTGTGTGAACCCGGAGCACCTTCTCGCGGGTTCGCAGGCCGACAACATGAGGGATATGAGATCGAAGGGGAGGGCGCGAAAGGTGCGCGGCTCCGAACATCCAAAGGCGAAGCTGACGCTAGCTATCGTGCAAGAGCTTCGGACTAGACGTGCCGGGGGTACGACGATCGCCGAACTCGCAACGGAGCTGGGAATGTCCCAAAGCGCCGTGTCTCAGGCAGTACGCGGAGAGACTTGGAGGAGCGCATGAAGGTGTACTTGGCAGCTACGGAGGACGCCTACCGGACGAAGGAAGAGGCGCGGGTGCGGCTCACGGTTCCGCACCTCCTCACCTCCTTCATCGGCAAGGGCGGGTACGAGCGCATCGACCGCGCTGTCCAGGCTGCGGGGCCTGCTCAGGAGTGGTGCCTCGACTCGGGCGCGCACTTCTTCCTCTCCGCCTTCTACAAGCACCACAAGCGCCCTCCCGTCGCCGACGCCGAACGCCACCTCGCCTCCCTCCTCGACACCGTGCGCGCTGCTCCCGTGAAGCCGTTCTTCGTCGTGGAGCTGGACCTCCAGGATCTCTACGGCGAGGAGGCGGTGGCGGCGTGGAGGAAGGACATCTTCGCCCCCTTCGAGAAGGAGACGGGGGTGCGGGTCTGCTACGTGTGGCACGCGCCGGATGGGCAGAAGGGGTGGGACGCCCTCCTCGCCTCCGACGCCTCCTACCTCGGGGTCGGGGGACCGATCGGACCCAAGGGCCTGCCGCTGGGCGTCGCGACGCGCATGATGCTTCGGGCGTACGAGGCGAAGAAGCCGGTCCACGGGTTCGCGAAGGTGAAGGGGCGCCTCCTGCGCCACGTCCCGTTCTACTCGGTGGACTCGACCTCCTGGGGCGCCGGAGTGCTCTACGGCACGGTCCACCACTTCGACCACCGCACCGGGGAGATGCGCTTGGCACGGGCCGGACGCTCGGCCTTCAAGAGCAACCCAGCGCTCGCCGGCGGGAAGCTCGCCATCGCCGCGCGCCGCGTTCGCGCGAGTGATATGGCTGGAGGGAGCGCGGGAGCCAAGAACCTCTCGAGCGTCTACCAGGAGAGCGCCGATGCCTACCGTGAGTTCGAGAAGTGGTTCACCGCGTACTGGAAAGGCCGTGGGGTCGATTGGTCAGCCCGGCTCGGCGAGCCTTGGTAAGGCCGCGAAGCCCGCCAAAGTCGTCTTCCACGACATCGCGGGCCTCAAGATCGGCGCGGTGCCACTGACCGCGCTCGTCCAGCGCCGCACCAACCATCAGCGCATGACCGCCGAGAGCTTCACCGCGCTCCAGAACGCGGTGCAGCGGTTCGGGTTCCAGAGCGCCATCGTCGTGATCGAGGGCGAGCGCCGGGGTACCTTCGAGGTCATCGACGGGCACCACCGCTGGGACGCCGCCATCGCCGCGGGCATGAAGGTCATCCCGGCGATCCTCGTGGACAAGGGTCTGGCGAACGGGGGTGATCTCGTCGCCATGCTCTCCTTCAACTTGAAGGCGGAGCTGGTGCCGGAGGACTACCTCGGGCTGCTCCGGGAGATCAGCGCCGTCATGCCGACCGAAGAGATCGGGCGGTTCACGGGGCTCGACGACGCCTTTTTGAACGACCTTCTCTCCACCGTGAAGACCGCCGAGCTCGCCGAGCCGGACGAGGGCGGAGAGGACGGGTCGGATCGTTCGCGCGGCGGTGGCGTCATGTTCACCCTCCCGCGCACCGAAGAGATCGAAGCCCTCCTCGCTTCCGCACGCGCGAAGGCGGGGGTGGCGACAGACACGGATGCGGTGCTCGCCGCGCTCCGTGCCTACACGAAGGTTGAGGCGGGCGAGGGAGAGACGCAGGACGATGAACCAGATCACGCGACGCCTTGAGATCGACGTTGGGCATCGGTTGCTTGCTCATCCTGGCAAGTGCCGGAACTACCACGGGCACCGCCTCATCGTAGAGGTGACGTGCCAGGCCGAGGGGCTCGACAAGGTAGGCCGAGTCGTGGACTTCTCCGTCATCAAGGAAAAGTTCGGCGGCTGGCTGGACACCTACCTCGATCACGGCATGGTGCTCCAGAAGGGCGACCCCTTGGCGGGGTGGATGCTCGCCAAGCAGATCAAGCCCTACTACGACGCCGAGTACACCTTCGCCGAAGACCCGAAGGTGTTGGTGGTGCCGTTCGCGCCCACTTCCGAGAACCTCGCCAAGTTCCTCTTCGAGGAGGCGGTGACGGTGATGAAGGACACGGGCGTGGTCGTGACCCACCTGCGCCTCTACGAAACCCCCAACTGCTGGTCTGACTACCCCGTCCAGCGCTGAACAACCGCGCCCGCACGCAAGTCTGAGAGCGCGATGCCGCGCATCTACACTCGCCGGAGCCTGTTGGATCGGATCGTTGAGAAGATCGACTATGAAGGTCCGATCCACCCGGCACTCGGAACTCAGTGCTGGGTTTGGCGCGGAGCCAAGAACCAGGGCTACGGGGTCATCAACCCAGGCGGTAAGTCGGGCGGCACGATCTACGTGCATCGTTACACGCTCGAATCCGCCCTCGGGAGAGACCTTCTCGATGGAGAGTGGGCTCTTCACCGTTGCGACAACCCATCGTGTGTGAATCCAGCCCACCTCTTCTTGGGCGACGCACGCTCAAACGTCGAGGACATGGATGCGAAGGGCAGGCGAAGGTTCAACGCACCGCGTGGCGTGAACCACCACAGTGCGAAGCTCACACCCGAGCAGATAGAGGACGCTCGCAAGCGCTGGAAGAACGCGGGCAAGACTGGACGATCGGCGAAGGGTGAGACACTGGATATGCTTGCGAAGGAGTTCGGCGTCGCGAGCACAACGCTCCACGCTGCGTTGAAAGGAAAAACGTGGAAGGCATGAGCAAAGAGAAGCGCTACGCCGTCTCGGCGATGTTCCGAACGCTCCAGGGCGAGGGCCTTCGCGCAGGAACTCCCGCGGTGTTTTGTCGGTTGAGCGGTTGCAACGCCTGGAATGGAGCCCCGGCCGACCGTTCCAAGGGCAGAGGGGAGTGCGCGAAGTGGTGCGACGCCGACTTCCGTCCGCGCGAGCACCTCACCGCCGAAGAGATCGTCGCGCGCCTCAACACCCTGTGGCCCGCAGTCGAGCGAGAGGGTACGCCCTTCGAGACCCGCCTCGGCACCTTCGAGTCGCGCTGGGTGGTGGTCACGGGCGGCGAGCCGCTGCTCCAGCTCGACCGCCACCTCACTACCGCGATGCGCAACGCCGGGTGGATGATCGCCGTCGAGACCAACGGCTCCGTGCTGCCGAAGGAGCTCGTGGCGTCGGAGGTCGATCACTTCTGCGTCTCGCCGAAGCGCGGGCTCGCCACGATCGACCCAGGCGTGTTCTGCGCTTCCGAGAGCACCCACCAGACCCGCGAGCTCAAGGTGGTGTGCGCGGGCGACGACTGGTTGGACTCGGAGGTCTTCTTGCTGGGCAAGGAGTTCGCGGAGCAAGGCTTCCGGCTCTACGTCCAGCCGCGCGACCCGATCAACCCGCAAGTGGTAGAGGCGTCGCACCTCATCGCCTTGCGCCACAACGTCGTGAAGCCCACCCACGCCGAGCAGTACAAGCGCGCGCTGGAGTGGTGCATCGCTTTCGTCCAGAAGTGCCCGGCGTGGACCCTCTCCGCCCAGCTCCACAAGTACCTCGGCCTGGAGTAGCGCGATGAACGGTGTGTGGGACGAGGGCCTAGAGCACGTCTTCCCGGTGCGGGATGACGAAAGCAACGTCGGGTTCCTCCGCGTCACCGGCCTCCTTCGTGAGGTAGGGGGCGAGTGGGAGGTGCGCGTTGTGATGCGGGCTCGCGAGGGAGACGGTTTCGGGCTCAACGGCCACCGCTTCCCTGACGGCCTTCTCCCATCGTCGGAAGAGGCGCGGGATGCAGCGGTGGCGTGGGTGCAGGGTCAGCTCCTTCGAGGAGAGCTCTTCCAGACCACGCCGAGGGAGGAGTGATGAACGGCACTTGGGACGACCGGAAGAGCCACACCTTCGAGGGCGTCACCCCGGCGGTCTTCGGGGACATGGTGGTTGGGCGAGTGGAAGTGAACTCGGTAGGGCTCTGCATGTGGTTCCTCCACGGCGTCGCTCCCGACGGAGATCGGTACCTGATCGAGTGCCGCGAAGGCACGTCCAGCGAAGAGGAGACACGGGATCTATGCGTCGCAGCCGTCGAGTCGAAACTACTGAGGGGCGAGCTCAGGAGACGAGGATGAACGAAGCACACGGGTGGTACGGCGGGAACGAGTACCTCTTCCAGAACCACAGGCTGGCGGTGAACCCCTCCACCTCCATCGTGGCGCAGATGAGCGAGTACGTTCCCGCTGTCGAGGGCAAGACTCGCGCTCCGCACCGTGAGTGGGAGGTGGTCTTCTCGCTTGCGCACGTCGAGGAGTCGAAGCCGCGGAACTCGGTCGGCGGGCTCCAGTACCGCATCACCGCCGGGAAGCTCAAAGCGCGCGTGATTGGAGCGACGCGAGAGGCGGCGAGGGTCGCAGCGGCGGGATGGATCGACGCGCAGGTGGGCTGCGGAGAGCACCCGCTGGTTGTCGTCGCGACGTGAACGGGGTGTGGGACGAGGGCGCGGGACATCGCTTCTCTGTGTGGAGGAGCGGGTGCTCTCCGCGAGCCCCGTCGATTCGTTACGCGCGCATCTACCTCTTCGGGTGGACGACGGGGCAGGTCCACAAGCTCCACTACCAGTGGCATCTGGACTGGAGATCGGGCGGAGGAACCATCCAGTCGGTCGATCTCCCCGAGCTCGCCGCGCGGACCCATCCGACGGAAGAAGAGACGCGCGACGCTTGCGTGGCATATATCCAGGGGCAGATCCTTCGCGGCGTGTTCGTCGCGATCGACCCCATCGAAGAGGAGAGCAAGGGATGAAGACGGCGGAAGCGATCGAGGCGGCACACGAGGCGGCAGACCCGACCTGGCTCAAGGCGACGGAGAAGGCGCTCGACGCCATCCTCGCGAAGCCCGGCGCGGAGTTCACCACCGGGGACATCTGGGACGCCCTCACCAAGCAGGGCGTGAAGATGCCGCGCGAGCCCCGCGCCCTCGGTGGTGTGATGCGGCAAGCGCAGCGAAATGGGAAGATCGTGGCGGCGGGCTCGCGGATGGGGAAGCGCCCCTCCGGCTCGACGGGGCACACGACGCTCTGGCGCGTCTCTGGAGACGCGCCCGCGATCCTCGCCCCGGCGCTCGCTCCTGTTCTGGGAATCACCGAGGAGGTGGCGAAGGACCCGGAGCGCCTTCTCCGGCGCGTGCGGTGCGAGCTCAAGGACGCATCGGACGGGCTCAAGGTGGGGGACAAGAAGGCCATCGCCGCCCACGCCCGCGGCCTCATCCGAGCCGCCCGTGCGCTGGAGCACTACGCGCTCACCGACCCGGCTGTGTGAGACGGACCCACACTCGATAGGTCGGGGCATGTAGGCACCTATCCTACAAAGAGGCTGATACGCTCCTCCGTGTGCTCACACACCACGGAGGAGCTGCGATGACGATGCCCGACGCCCCTGTCCCGACCTCGACCGAGCTCAAGGCGATGGAGGCAGCGCAAGCGATGCGCACACCCTACCGCACCGCCGTTCGCTGGTTCCGGTTCTGGCTCGCGCGCAAGGTCGAGGGGGTGCGCGAGATCCACGCCAGGGGGCGGTCGGGCCTGTCGCTTCGCATCGACCCCTCCGTGATCGACAGGTGGAGGCGGGGCGAGCTTCCGCGCTACTCAGGTCCGAAGCGCCGATGATGTACCCGCACGACCCCTTCTACGACACGAACACCGTCTACCGGCGATCGGCGCCAGCTCCCGAAGTGCGCTTCACGCTGACGGTGGAGCACCACTGGGTGCATCGGCGCCCGGCGCGCTCAGAGTCGCGACGCCGCGCCCAGTGTAAGCCCGTGTCCCGCATCGCGCGGCGCTTCCATCGGCCGCAGCACAGGTAGCCGTGAAGCAGCCCGACCCGTTCCTCCGCGTGCCCGGTCTCGCCGAGCACCCCTTCCAAGCCATGCTCACCATCCTCTGCCGGCAGCCCGTAGTCACCGACGTGCGGGCTGACTCGCGGGTGGTGTTCGCCTACGAACGCCTCTTTCCGGGGCGCACCAAGGAGTTCCACCGTGCCCATGCCCCCAGCCTTCGCCAACATCCGCGCCGCGCTAGAGCAGTCGTTCCACAAGACCCCGCGCGCTGACCTCCTCGCGCGCATCGCGCTGGTGCGGGCGCGGCTCGGGCGAGGCTGGACGAAGGGCGTCACCCACGCTCGCGACGCGAAGGGGAACTCGGTCGATGGGAATGACCCGACCGCGGTAGTGTGGACGCTCTCGGGAGCGATCTCGGCAGAGGTCACGGTCGGCGCCGACCGTGAGACCGCGGACGCACTCTCGCTCGCTACCCGGTTCCTCGTGGGGCTCATTATCTCGTGGGGCGGGTGGGCGAATATCACGGAGCTCAACGAAGCGGCGGGCTCGGTGGACGAGCTCCTCGGCATCCTCGATCGCGCGGCGAGCCTCATCGAACCGCAGAACGTGAGCATGGCCGAACGCCCGTTGGTCTTCGCCGTCTTCAACCCGCCCCAGCTCCCCGAGACCCCGCCCGATCCCGCGAACCTCAACTGACGCACGCAAGTCTCTCTGCGAGGAGCCGAACGCGATGCCGTTGAAGACCACGCCGCCCATGATCCGCTGCGAGCACCTGGAGTGGGCGGAGACGAGAGACGACCCCGCCAACGCCAAGTACCGGTGCAAGGCGTGCGGATGCAGCGGGTACCGCGACGCGCGCACGGGCAAGGTCGTGCCCCACGTCACGAACCGCTCGACCAACCCGCGCTCTCCCAAGAGCGTGAACGGGGCCGCGAACCGCAGGCTCGGCAAGCGAGGCCCCGGTGGGTGGTGACGCGCGCTTCGTGCCCGACCTGGCGACGGGCGAAGACCTCGACCGCCTCGGTCGGATCTACGGGCTCGTGCGCAACAGGATCGTGGTGTGGGCGAAAGCTCCGGCTCTCGTCTCAGCCGAGCGCATAGACGAGAAGCTCTCTTCACTGGAGACGCGGCTGGAGACGGACACCGAGTTCCGCGCGCGCTTGAACGCGCGCCTGAGAGACCGCCCCGCGTCTCTTGCAGACGTGGAGAAGGTGACCTCCCCCATGGTGAAGGCTTGGCCCGATTTGCTTCCGAAGCTCTCGGACATGGAAGAGATCATGGGCGCAAACCGCGCTTACTACGAGCGGGTAAGCGATCTCTACCTCGCCGCGAACACCCGCCGTGCTCGACGCCTCGGACATCACGCGGATCGCGCACGCGCCGGGATGAGCCGCGGGGTCAAATGGCAGCTCAAGGCTGCTATCGAGACCGCCTGCTCGACCGTAAGACCCCCGCCTAGACCCCGCCCTTCTTCTCCCTCGCTCGCAACGTGGCCTGGAGGATGTCGCGTACGAGGTCACTGACCCCGACGTACCTCCAGACCTCCCCCTCCTTCCGTAGCTCCTCGACCCACGCCTCCAACGCCGCCTTGTCGTCCTCGCGCACGCGGACGAACAGGACGGCCATCTTCTCCCCCGGCCTACGCTGCACACGGACCTTACCCGGCATGGAGCCCAACACCTCCACGCCGTCCTTGAAGCGGCGTCCCCAGCGATCCTGCCTGCTCCCCCGCTTGAACGCTCTCTCCTTCCACTTCCCGTCCTCCCCACGCCTTCGTTCCGCTCTAACGCCCGCCATGCTCGACCATCCTTGCCCGTGGCCCAAGGTGCTAGCACTGACCGCCGCCCAGGTGTAGGTTCCCCACACCTACGATGGCCGCTCCGCCTACCCGAACCGAGGAAGCCTGGAACCGCCTCCTGATGGCGTACCGGGCGGATCCGGGGAACCACACCGCCGCCGCACGAAGCACAGGCTTTTCCCGCGCCACCTGCCGCAACGCCTACGAGAACGGCTGGCCCGAACACGCCTACAGCGCCACCTCCATCCAGACCCTCCTCTCCCGCGAACACAACGAACGCCAAAAGCGCGATCTCGAAGCGCGCGTGGGGTTGTTGGACGGGGAGGCGAGGGCGCAGGAGGAGGAGCGGAAGGCACGGGTGGAGGCGCGGCAGGAGGAGTTCAAGGGGGTCGCGGCGGGCCGGAAGAACGCCCTCGCCCTCGTCGGCATCACGGGAGGGGCGCAGATCGGAAG
>ERZ650304.946-NODE-946-length-12217-cov-18.448117_pt1 | contig 12217 bp, 17 predicted proteins | sample MGYA00376240_ERZ650304 | MGnify/ENA primary metagenome ERZ650304 (study PRJEB26733, sample SAMN07839271) | wastewater metagenome | biome: small river; feature: stream; material: water | place: USA: North Carolina | collected 2016-03-01 ...
GACCGCCGCTGTTGTGGCCGATGTCATGCTTTGGTTTGCGAGCCATGTCAGTCTCCTTTGGTTGTATGGGGTGAAGTCAGCGAGGCAGCGCCGCCCGCATTCGGATAGGCCCGCGCCGGTTGGCGATCTCCACGCCGGCCGCGACCTGATCCGCCAGATGCTCGGCCTTGGGGCGGTAGGGCCGATAGGCGATGTCGTAATGCTCCTGGCAGTAGGGCTTCCCGGGCAGCGAGACCGCATCGCAGAACCGAAACCCGGGCGTCCTGGGCTCGCCAATGGGCCAGCAGCAATCCGTCGCCTTCCTGGGCAGGAACCGCGTCGGGGGCGGCTCAGGGGCCTTCACAGGCGCCGCAGCAGGCCGCTCGGGCTCAGGCGTGGGCACAAGGGTCAGAACCACCGTCTTCGCCTCCTTGGGCTTCCTGGGGGGCTTCCGAACGCGAGGCAGGCGAGCCTCGCCAGAGCGCTTGCCGATCGGAGAGGCACGCGCTGGCAGATCCAGGCGATGCGCCTTCCCGATGACCGCGTTCTTCGTGCAGGGCGAGCCGAGGCGGTCGGCGATGGCCTGCGTGGGTTGGCCTTCCGCCCACCACAGCCGCAGGTTCGCCAGCGCGCGCTCGGTCCAGTCGAAGGTCTCGCGGCGAGGCATCAGGCGGGCCTCACGGCAGCGTCGCCGCAAGCCATGTCGCCCAGCCGCCGAGGCCGGCAAACGTGGCAACGCACAGGAATACAGCCCAATCCGGGGCCGCTGAAGCATGCGCTCGCGAGGACAACATCAACGCGACGCCGTGGCAGATGATCGCCGCCGTGATGAAGAATGCGAACATCAGCCGGCCGCCGCCTTCCCATGCCCCGCCTTGGCATGGCCCGCCTCCGTCGCAGCAGCGCGGTAGTAGTTGAACAGCCAGGTCCGAACCGCGCTGGTCCGCTGCTCCGTCGGATGGGTCTTGTCGATCTGCGTGATGAGCTGCGCGCAGGTCATGTTTTCGCGCCGGCAGGCTTCCTCCACCGCATCCCAGAACTCGGGCTCCAGCCGGATGCTGGTCCGGCCCATCGCGCCGACGACGTTCCGGCTCACAAGACGGCTTTCCTTGGCCACGATCATGGTCATGCACTCCCTTCGATGATGCCGTTCTGGATCCAATGGCGCGTCCCAAACCCGAACCGCTTCAGGTCAGGCGCGTCATCCACCTGCTTCGCCGTCATGCCGATCAGCGCCGGAATGCCCAGGCCCTTCAGCATGAAGATCACCCCGCGCCGCGCCGGCGCATGCAGCACGTCCAGCCGATCCACCAGGATCAGCCGCGCGCCCTCCATCTGCCCGAAGGCCACCGAGAGGGTCAGATCCACGCGCCACCGCTCGCTCTCGCTCAGCAGCGCATAGGGCCGACCGTCGTACGTGATGGAGAAGTCGTCCTGGATCGCGACTTCACGGAACGCAGCGCCAGCCGCCTCCGGCTCCGAGGCCTTGTAGGCAGCGTTGACCGCATCCACGAGATCGCCCAACCGCTTGTTGAACGCGCCCAGCCGCTGCCGCATGACCGTCGCGCGAACGCCATCCGGGGCCAGGGCCTCGACCATGCGCTCGCTGACCGCCCACTCGGCATAGATGGCAGTCGCCTCCACCGTCGCCTGGATCGCATCGCGCTTGCGGTTGGCCTCCCGCGCCTCCTCGATCGCCGCGTCGATTTCCCCCTGAGAGACATCGGAGAACGACCGCAGCCGCTCCAGATCGGCCTGCGCCTTCTGCGCCGCGGTCAGCTTCTCCCGAGCATCCGCCAGGGCGACCGCGTTGCGCTGGATGTCGACGCCCAGCCGCTCGATCTTCTCCGAGACGACGGAGCGCTTGGCCCGCAGGTCTTCCAGCGCCTGGCCGGACAGCGCCGGCGGAGCCTTGGCCAGCGTGAGGGGCGCATCCGGGCCGCCGCGGAGAACCTGGATCGCGCGCCGGCAATGCGGGCATTCGGGGAACTGCGAGGCGTCCGTGGCATCCGGCAGCGCCGCCCGCTCGGCAATCAGCGCATCGCTCTCCCGGTCGAAGCCATCCGACTGCGCCAGCAGCCGAGCGATCTCCGCCTCCAAGTCGGGGATGCCCGCCGCGGCCTGCTCCAACTCGCCCTTGTTGCTGATCGCCGCGACGCGCTTCAGCGACATCGCCGTGGCCCGCTGATCCAGTCGCGCCGCTTCCGCCGTGGCTTCCTCCAGGTTGTAGCGGCGGCCGGCGACCAGCATGGGATGCAGCCACATGGAGGCCTTCCGATGCCCCCAATTGTCGCGCGTGACCTGCTCCCAGCGGCCCTTCATCTTCGTGCTATGCTCGCGGGCGTTGCTGTGGACCGCATCCCAGCCGGAAGCCTCGACGCGCATCCAGAGCAGATCCAGCGCCTCCTGCTCGACCTTGGGCTCGGGCTGCGCCTTCAGCCACGTATCCAAGTCCGCCTTGTTGGGCTCGGCCTTCAGGCGAGCGGACAGTTCCTTGACGCGCTCGGCCGGGGGCATGGACATGATGCTCACCGCCCCGATGCCCAGCGCCGTCCCCATGACTTGCGGGACGCCTTGGTTCGTGACCTGGCACTCCGGGTAGGAGATGCGCGTCTCTCCCCCCGGATAGGCCAGGACGATGCTGCCGGCATCCGCGCCGTTGCGGACCAGATGCTCGGCCGCATCCTTCTTCGACCGGACGGTGCGGATGATGTAGTGCCCGGTCGCAGCCGCCGCCGCGGACTGCAGCAGCGACGACTTGCCGGCGCCGTTGATGCCGCAGACCAGGACCAGATCGCGCAGGGTCAGGTCGGCCTGCTTGATGCCGAGGACGTTGCGGACCTTGAGCTTGAGGGCGGTGTCGCTCACCGGAACAGCATCTCCCCTTCGCCTTCGCCCGGCGGGGGCAGCACTTCCCCGGTCTCGGGGCCATAGCCGTCATCCGCAGGCGGGGGCGGTTCCTCGCGCGGCGGCGGCGGCTCAGCCACGCGCTCAGGGGCCGCCTGACGGGGCTGGCGCGGCTGCCGGGGCTTCGGGTCAGCCGGGGGCGCAGAAGCCGCTGGCGCCTCTCCTGGGGCCTCCGTGGGCTCGCCAGCCACCAGAATGCCCAGAGCCAGCGCGGAGCGACGGAAAGCGCCATCCCCCTCGCGCGCCGCATCGCCCAAGCCGGAAAGCTGGTCCAGCGTCAGAGCCTCCAGCGCCTGCCGGTTGATCCCGATGCCCTTGCCGGCCGCATAGCGCAGAACGCCGTTGCGCTTCTCGTCGGCGACCGAAGCCGTCACGACCTCGCCCTTGCCCAACTTCAGCTGCTGCTCGCGCCACTGCAGCTGGACATCCTGCGGAACCAGCGCCAAGACCGCGTTGCGATATGCCTTGCTCTGGGCGATGACCTGGAAATGCGGACGCTCGAACGTCCCGCCGTCGCGCTTCTTCTCCCGCCGCGTCTCGCGCTTCTCGACCTGGATGCGGTTGCCCTTCTTCACATCCTCCATCTCGATCAGGCAGGAATAGAAGTCGTCCTCGTCGGCCAGGTCATGCAGGTAGGATGTCTCCACCCGCATGCCGGCGCCGTCGCCCGGGTAGGTGATGAAGGTGAACAGCGCCCCGCGCTTCTCGGTCGACGCGATCATGCGATGCCGCAGGCCGCCGTAGTGGTACGCCAGATGCCGCGCGCCGACGACGCTGACGCCGACGACGTTCGTGCCCTGCAGGGAGAACGAATAGACGAACTTGCTGGAGCCGGAGCCGGAAAGCAGATCCTGCTCGATGAGCGTGTCGTCGCGCTTGTCCAGGACGTGCCAGGCATCGGGGTCGAAGCCGCCGGCCGTCGTGCTCTGGATTACCTGCTCCAGCAGGCTCCGTTGACCAGCCGGCGAAGCAGGCGCCGCAACCGCGACGGGTCGGCCGGGGGAAGCGTGGGCGTGGTCGGACATGCAATCTCCTGATTGATGGGGGAAAGGGTGAAGCGGGCGCCCTGGGAGCCGGGCCCGACGTAGAGGCAGGCCCCGCCGTCGCGGGCGCTGAGCAGGATCATGTCGCCCACCCGCATCCGGTCATTCTCCCCGACCGGATCGAAAAAGCCGGGGAGCGTCAGGCGCCACAGCGGCAGATGCAGCGCCTTGTAGTGCCAGAGCGTGAAGCCCTGGGCGAAGCAGAGCAGCGAGAGATCGCGCGGCCTCAGAGTGCCGAAGCCCTCCAGATCGGCCGCGGTGTCAGAAAGTGATGCCAGAGCCGTCCTCCATCTCCTGCGCGGCGCGCGCGGCGCCCAAAAGCACTCCGGCCTGCATCGCGAACATGGTGGGGCCAACCAGATCAGCGCCCTCCGCCTTGGCGTGCATGATGTCGGAGCCCCAGCTGGCCCGAACGCCAACGGTCCCGATCGAAACCATCAGCGGCACCGCGGACTTGGCGGCATTGACGAGTGTGTGCTGCACCAGGGCTGCCGTCGTCGTGACGCGCTCCATCAGATCATCGTCGGCCTGCTGCGCGGCGGTCTTGGTGGGCGCAGCTTTCGTCTTCGTCGTGGTCCTCGCCATACGTGTCGTCCCCTGTCAGGTTGAGAGATGTGCGCGGCAGAACCGCGTGCCCCAGGCCCGGCAGAAGCGCGCCGAGCAAAGCTGGGAAGCCGGGTTCGCCCGCAGCGCCGTCTCCGGCATGGGCTCGCCCGCAGCCAACCGCCGCTCAAACTCGGCGACGGATCTCTGGATGTCCTGCATCGCCGCGACCGCCTCGGCCTGGGCAACCTGGACATCAATCTGTGTGCTGGTCGGCGCCGGCTGCTCATCGCGCAGCCGCACGCGAGGGATGAAATCCTCGATCACGCCCGTCGCGTTGAAGCCGTGGGCCTGGAAGATCAGCGTGTAGGCCCCATACTGCGCCCCGTTCGCGCGCTTGCGGTTCCCCGTCTTGATGTCGCGGACATCTGCCTTCGGGTCGCCCGCCAGAACGTCGCCCTGGCCGCTCAGCCGCCAGCCTCCGCCGATGTCAGCCTCCAGCCGCGTCTCCACCAGGCGGGGCTCGACAACCGGGGCAATGTGGATGCGGTAGGACCGGACCATCCGAGCGATCTGCTGCTTCGCCGCGCCGACGTTGGCGGTCGTCTCGTCGAAGTGCAGACCTTCCTCGGCCGCGCGCTGCTCAAACTCGTCGATCGCGCGGTCCTCGGCTTCGTTCTCGCTGCCCAGACCGCCCGTGTCCCGCTTTGTCTCCAGGGTCCAGGCCGCAGCCGCATGGACCCCAGAGCCGACAGCGGCGCCGATGTGCAGTTCCGGCCGCTCCCGCAGCGCGTAGCCCGCCTCAGTCAGTTCGTCGGCCATGTGGCTTGCCGCCCAACGCCGGGCGCAATCCACGAAGCCGACAAGCCCGCTGGGGCGGATGACGCGCTGGCGGGTCATGCAGCCTTCCCCGCAGCCAGCTTTTCAACGCGCGATGCCAGCGTCGCAGATTGCTTCAGCAGAGCGTCCGCTTGCTTGGCGATCCCCTCCGCGTCCGCGCGCAGTTTGGACGCCTCCTGCCGCAGTTCGGCCAACACGGGATCCACGCGGATCGTCCCGTACGCAGCCTCGCGAAGCTGCTCGACCATGGCGCGGGGCACATTGGCCAACTCAGACACGCGCTGATCCGACATGCCATCCAGATACATGCCAACGCCATCGTCAAAATGCTTGTCGAGCAAGTTGCGAATGCGCTGGCGGGCTTCGGGCGTGATTTCACGCGGAACGGGCTGCACAGGCAAAGGCACCACCTTGTTCAGTTCACTGTTGGGATCGTTCATTTTCTTCTGGGGACCTGCGCAGCGCGGGCAATAGCAGCGGTTGCGCTTCCAGGGGTCGGCCTTCCAGCCATCCTGTTGTGCCCGCTTTGCGTATCCCTCTGGATTGATCGGCTTGTCCGACTGCACCTTCAGGTCGTACGTCGCCGCGCATTCGACGCACTGGAACCGAGCCACGGTAGAAAGTCCCTCATCGCCGCGGCGAAGGGACATCATCGTGAACCCAAGATCCTTGCGTCTGGTCACGCAGCCTTCCCGAGCGCCTTGGTCAGCGCCTTCAGCGCATCCGTCCCGGCCTTCGTGACCACGACCTCGATCTGCCGAGCGTCCATCGGATGCTTCCGGCGAGACGCCAGCGCGAAATGCTCCAGCCGATCCAGAGCCCGCGTCACCGCCGACTTCTGCAGCCCCATCAACTCGGCCAGCGGCTTCACCGACAGCGGCTTGCCCGCATTCTCCGCCACCGCCACCAGCACGCCGATCTGCCGCATGGACAGGTCCGGCGCCTTCTCGTCGCGCACCACAGCATTCACCAGCCCGCGCAGGGCCGCATATTCAGCCATCAGTCATCCTCCTTGTTGGATCAGGTCAGCAGCAGCCAGTAGGCGAGCCCCCACGCAGACAGGCAGGACAGGGGCAGCAGAAGCGGCCACAGAGAGCCCTCACGGGCGCCCTCATTGCGGCCCAGCCATTCCCACCCATCCCGGCAGAACCGGCCGCTGACGGGCTCCGTGTAGGTCGGACGCCCCCACCACAGGCCCAGCCGAGACCAGCGCCAGCGGAGACGGGGAATGCCGTAGATGATCGGATCAGGCGTCATCCTGGTCCCCATCGGCAACCGGATGCGTCGTGGAATAGCTCTGGTACCGCTCCACCCGGCGCCGAGCCGCGCCCTCGCGAGTGAAGTGACCGGCATCAGGATCCGCCGCAATCTCCGGCTCATAGGCCGCCAGCGTGTCCCGAGCGCGCTCCACGAAAAGCTGGCGCAGGGCCTTGCCAATGTTGCTGGTGAACTCGGCCTGCGGCTTCATCACGCGCCCGGCCTCGAACATCTGCAGGGCCCTCTCCCCCACGTCAGCCCGGCCAGCCAGGGTCTTCGTATCCAGCCCCAGATGCTGCCGGAGAATGCGGCACTTCTTCCCTGACAACGCTCGCAAATCCGGGGCTTGCCACTTCCGAGCCATGATGCGTGTCCCCTCTGGTGCCTAAGCACGTCAACGCAATGCAATGAACGCACTATGGTTCTTGGAACATCGACACGCAAGCATATTCAGCCAATGAACCGTTCGATTTCTTGGAAAATTTGAAAGTGGCAAAGCGCACAAAACGCTTGCGGTGTGCGTATGTATGATGGCATGGTTCGGGCATCCGGGGTCGGTGCGGGGTCATGTCCCACCTGACTGCTGACGGTGACAGCAGTCCCCCGGGCCCTCTCTCCCATCACCGGGGAACCTAGATGTCCAATCGGACGAAGCCGCGGGTCGATACCCGCCTCCTTGCTAAGATGTTGGGAATGCTCGGCTCTGAGCACGACGGCCAAGTGCTGGCCGCCGCTCGCCAGGCAACCCGCTATCTCCATGAGCGCGGCGTCACATGGGATGACCTGCTCCCGGAGCCGCCCGAGCCGCCTCATTACGCCGAGAAGGTCTATCGGGAGGACGGCACGTTCTGGTTGCCACCAGTGGGCGCCAGTTGGCGTGAGGCCGCCCGCTTCCTGTTCCCCCACGCCCACGACCTGCTTCGAGAAGATCAGCAGTTGCTGACTGCAATCTCTCAGCGCGTCCCCATCGGCCGCTGGCAAACGCCCGAACGGATCACACCAGAAATCGCGGAGAAGCTGACCATGATTTATCGCCGAATTGCGGGGCTGCCGACATGAGCGACATGTTCGGAAATGCCGATCCCGTGCGGGGCCTGCACCCCACCGAAAACAAATTCCATGCGGGCAATGGCGATGATGGGAAGCACTACTGGCTGACCCCGCCGGACCTCTACGAAGCGCTCAACGCGCGCTTCAACTTCGACTTCGATCCCTGCCCATTCCCGCTGCCGGCCGGTTTCGACGGCCTGACGCAGCCGTGGGGCCAGTCCAACTACGTCAACCCGCCGTTCGGCTCGATCATCCACGAGGGCAAGAAGAAGGGCCCGACCGCGTGGGTGCGGAAGGCGCTCGCCGAGCAGCAGCAGGGCAAGCGCGTCGTCCTGGTCTATCCCATCGACAAGTGGGTTCTGATGCTGCTCGCCGCGGGCGCCAGGGTCGAGAACCTGGGCGACGTGCGCTGGCTCGCAACCGAGGACCACAGTCAGGGCAAGGGCACCGGCCGTCATATCGCCTGCTTCATCCTGGAGCCCGTCGCATGAGCGATCGCAGCGCCCAGGAGCCGGTCTCCTTCTACGACCGGACCAAGCACTTCGCCCGGCATCTGCCGCACGCACTCAACCCGCCCGCACGCATGACGGCGATTATCCTTTGGCTCCACGCCCACGACGACGGCACCGACATCTTCCTCTCCGTCGAGACGCTGATGTGCATGACCGGCCTGCCGCGGCGCGCGCAGTTCCGGGCGCTCAAGGAACTGATCGGCGCCGGCTACCTGATCGAGGACGGCTGGAAGACCCATCCGAACGGCAACAAGACCCGCCGGCGCCGCTTGAACCTGGCCAAGATGAAGGCGGTTCGGGCGGATGAGATGGCCAAGAAGGGGGGTGTCACAGGTGTCACTGTGCCCCCGGACAACAGTGACAAATCTGGCTTCCAGGGTGACACCCGTGTCACTGAGGGGGGTGTCACCAGTGTCACCCAAACCTTCCCTTCTGAACCGACTATAGAACCTCCCCAAGAAGACGCGCCTGCGGCGCTGCCCGCATGGGGAGAATTTCAGCGCGTCAGGCAGCAGCCTCTGTTCGCCGCTCCTGAACCACCGACGCCGGAGAAACCCAAGCGGCAGAGCAAGGCCGCAGCGAACGCGGCGTTGGATGTCCAGGCCCTGATCGACACCTGGAACCGCATCTGCGGCCCGACCATGGGAACCGTCCAGTTCGTCTCGGATGTCCGGCGCAGGGCGCTGCTCGGCCGGATGATGGAGTTCTTCGAGAACGACCCCGCCAAGTGGGAAGCCTACTGCCGGAAGATGTCCCGGTCCCGGTTCCTGACGGGAGAAAAGACCGACTTCCGCGCCTCGTTCGACTGGTCCCTGGCGCCGCGGAACGTCCCGAAGGTTCTGGAGGGGCAGTACAACCAGACCCCCGAGGAACGTGGCGAGGCTCGGCCGGTCGCGGCCCCCTACGCTGGCTACAACCCGCATCTCCGCCCCGGCGATCCCGGCTGGCGGCCCAGCCCGGGGACGATCTGATGGACGACGCAGCCATTGAGCGCATCGCGTCTGCGGTCGCCACGAAGATCATCAACCAGCGGCTGGCCGAGTTGCAGGATGTTCGTGAGCAGGCGCTGAAGGAAGGCAGGCTTGCGGCGCTGAAGGAAGCCGCCGCCCTCGCTCGGCAGCGGGGAGAGGGGGTCCGTGAGGTCGCACGGGTCATGACAGAGGTTTCTGATGCCGGTTGGAGTGTCGCGCGCCGAAAGGTTCTGGCCGCCTACATTTGTGAGCAGTTTCGGGACATCGGCGATTGCCTTGAGCAGCGATTTTCGCAGGAGGCCGCCCCATGACCCCCTACCGCTTCGACGCCTTTCACCGGGGCAATGACGACTGGACGTTCGCCTGCCTGGACCTGACGGCCGACAGCGCGCGGAAGCTGGCCCGGCTTCTGGTGGAGAGCGATTTCCCGGATGGCCCGGTTGAGGGCGGCCGGCTGGGTCGGCTGGACTGGTCCTATCCCTCCCTTCACCGCTTCGCTGCGAGCGGGGTTGCGGTTCCTGACGCCGAGCGTTGGCCGGAGCGGCTGCATCCGGCTCTGCGGGCCGCGGTGGTGGCGCTGGGCGTCTTGCGGGCTGCCAGGCGGGCTCAGGCTGCGCTGCTGGCCCTGGCGGTCTGTGCGGGGCTCTGTGGGGCTCTGCCGGCTGGGGCTGCGCCGCCGAGGCCGGGGACGGAGGATTACGAGGTTCTCCTGCCGTTCGGTGAGTGGATCCGCAACCTGCGCGCGAATGGCCGGCTCTGCTGCGATTGGAGTGATACGCGCCCGGTGAAGTCCCGCACGGTCGGGGACCGCTACCAAGTTTGGCTGCGGAAGGACCAGATCATCGGGGCCCCGGTGGAGCAATGGCTGGATGTCCCCGAGGACGCGATCATCCGCGGGCACAACCCGGTCGGCATGGCGATCGCGAGCTACTACCAGGGCCGAGTGCAATGCTTCGTGCCGCCGGGGGGCATCTGATGCGCGTCCTGGACCTGTTCAGCGGCATCGGCGGCATGAGCCTCGGCCTTCAGCGCGCCGGCATGACGACCGTGGCTTTCTGCGAAATCGACCCCTTCTGCCGCCGTGTGCTGGCGAAGCATTGGCCGGAGGTTCCGATCTACGATGACGTTCGATCCCTCACCGCCGCCCGCTTGGCGGCAGATGGAATTGTTTTTGATCTCATCTGCGGCGGCTTCCCCTGCCAAGACCTATCCGTTGCCGGCAGGGGAGCGGGGCTCAGCGGAGAGCGCTCCGGTCTCTGGTTCGAGTTTTGTCGCATCATCGAGGAAACGCGCCCCGGCTGGACGCTCATCGAGAACGTCCCGGCCCTTCGCTCTCGCGGACTGGACATCGTGCTCGGGGGGCTTGCTGCGCTCGGGTATGATGCGGAGTGGCACTGTATTCCCGCTGCCGCCGTTGGCGCTCCCCACCGGCGGGACCGCATCTGGATCGTTTCCTACACCCACCGCCGATGCGGGGATATCGGCAGTTCCGTCTCCGGAAATGGCCGAGAGGTTCCGCCGGAAGGGCTCGTCGGGATCGTTCGTGGAGGCGATGTCTGCGAAGATGTGGCCGACGCCGTGTGCGCAGAACCATCGCATCGGGATGCCGAACCGTTATGGCCCGGGCGAACGCAGGTCGATGCTGAACGACGCGGTGGCGGCTCGGATGTGGCCCTCGCCGGCGGCGAGGGATTACCGCCATCCGAACGCGAAGTCGTACGCGGAACGGGGCGGCGGGACGAAGGGGGAGCAGCTTCCGAATGCCGTGGGTGGGGCCTTGTCCCCCTCCTGGGTGGAGTGGTTGATGGGTCTGCCGCCGGGCTGGACGGAGTTGGCTGCGGCCTGATCGCGCCTCCATCGGCTACGATTTGGGTGGAGGAGCCGGACATCCCCCGCGTTGCCGTCGGCGTTCCCAATCGGGTTGCCCGCCTGAAGGCGCTGGGGAATGGCGTTGTTCCTCAAATTCCCGAACTGATCGGCCGCGCCATCATGGCCCGGCAGGGAGCGGTCGCATGACCCCCGCGAAACTCATCCGCGCCTTGGGCGGGGCGCAGGTTGTCGCTGACAGGCTCGGGCAGACTTACCAGGCGATCCACAACTGGATCCAGCAGGGTCGCGTTCCCCAGAAGCAGGCGATCGCGGTCTGGCAGATGTGCGTGGAGCAGCGCGTGGCCTGGCAGCCGCCCGGGACCGATGGGTGGAGCCTGGTGCGGGGGGATCGGCGGTGAGCGCGACCGTCCTGCATGGTGACTGTCGGGATTTGATGCGCTCTCTGCCGGAGGCCCATTTCGATGCGTGCGTGACGGATCCTCCGTACGAACTCGGCTTCATGGGCAAGGAGTGGGATCGCCGCGGAGTTGCGTTCGATCCGGCGACGTGGGCGGCGGTGCTGCGGGCGCTGAAGCCGGGCGCGCATCTACTAGCGTTCGGCGGGACGCGCACATGGCACCGCATCGCCTGCGCGATTGAGGACGCGGGCTTTGAGGTCCGGGATACCGTCATGTGGATGTATGGGACAGGGTTCCCGAAGTCGCATGACGTGTCGAAGGCGATCGACAAGGCCGCTGGTGCGGAGCGGGAGGTGGTCGAGCAAGTGCGCGTCAAAGGCGGGGGCATGGAGCACGTCAATCGGTCGAACGCCGAGGCGCATGGGTATCGTCCCGATGGATACCAGAAGGGAGAGAACGTGCTGGACATCACCGCGCCGGCCACCGATGCCGCCCGCCAGTGGCAGGGGTGGGGGACTGCCCTGAAACCTGCCTGGGAGCCGGTCATCGTCGCCCGCAAGCCGCTGATCGGCACCGTGGCCGAGAACGTCCTGCAGAACGGGACTGGCGCGCTGAATATCGACGGGTGCCGGATCGAGGGCGGCGAGCGCCCCTGGCGAGAGGCGCGCAGGAACGGAGAGAGCGACGACGCCCGTAACGCGTACGGGAAGGGGCTTGCCGGCAGTATGGCAGTGGCTGACACGACGGCCGGCCGTTGGCCCGCCAACGTCATCCACGACGGGTCCGACGAAGTGCTGGCGGCGTTCGCGGCCTATGGGGAGCGGCCACGACAACAAGGGCGGGCGCGGACCGATGGCGCCGCACAAGGCAATGCCGTCCTAGGCTCT
>ERZ650304.947-NODE-947-length-12214-cov-5.181100_pt1 | contig 12214 bp, 15 predicted proteins | sample MGYA00376240_ERZ650304 | MGnify/ENA primary metagenome ERZ650304 (study PRJEB26733, sample SAMN07839271) | wastewater metagenome | biome: small river; feature: stream; material: water | place: USA: North Carolina | collected 2016-03-01 ...
CTTCCGATCTATCACTATTTGCCATATTGTTTAGTCATACGTTAGAACGTCGTCGCATCCACATATGTGCGTGCCTTGATATAATCATTGCGTGGCCAATTCCGCATACTACGAAGACGTAAAGGCCCGCGGTGCCGAACGCTCCCGCGCCGAGTCCGCCAAGGGCCGCGACATCGGTGACATCCCCGCCGTCGTCAACCCGGAGCGGAAGGCCCGGTGCGAAAAGTCGCTTCGGTCGTTCTGCCTGGAATACTTCCCGGAGCGGTTCTATCTTGGGTTCGCCCCGCACCATGAAGCGATGATCTCCGCCATCGAGGCCACTGTCCTGAAAGGTGGACAGCAAGCGATAGCTGCGCCCCGCGGCGATGGGAAGACAACGCTTTGCGAGTGCGGCGAAATGTGGGGCGTGTTTTACGGCTACCACTCTTTTGCAATGGTCATTGCCGCGACCGATCCCCTTGCGTCGGACGTAATGGACAGCATCAAGAACGAGTGCGAGTCCAACGAGCTTTTACTTGAGGACTTCCCAGAAATCGTTTACCCCATCCACAAGCTCGAGGGAATCCCCCATCGGTGCAACGGCCAAACGTGCAACGGTGTCCGGACGCAAATTGGATGGACCGCCGATGAATTGGTCTTCCCCCTGATCGAGGGCAGCAAGGCCGCGGGGTCGGTCATTCGCGTGGCCGGCCTTACCGGGTCGTTCCGCGGCCTCCGCGCCAACGTGCGGGGCAAGGTGGTCCGACCGTCCATTGTGCTGATTGACGACCCGCAGACCGACGCCAGTGCCCGCAGTGCTCAGCAGTGCATAAACCGCGAAGCCACGATTAACGGCAGCGTGATGGGCCTTGCCGGGCCTGGAAAGCGGATCGCGGTTCTTGCCGCCGTCACAGTCATTCGTCCAAACGACCTCGCCGACAACCTTTTGAACCGGGACAAACACCCCGCATGGAACGGCATCCGTTATAAGGCCCTACTTTCGCCGCCATCAAACGAGCCGCTTTGGACGGAATACGCCAAGGCCCGCAAGACCGCATTGCAGTCAGGAGACAAGCAATACACCGCAGCAACAGAGTTCTACCGTGACAATCGGGAAGCGATGGACGCCGGTGCCGTAGTTGCTTGGCCGGAGCGATTTGAACCGCAAGATATTTCGGCAGTCCAGACGCTAATGAACAAGAAGCTAGATAGCCCGGCGGCTTTTGCGGCAGAGTGGCAAAACGATCCGCTGGCCGATGCCGATGGCGTGGCCGAAGAACTAACCGTCGAAGACATCATCGAGCGGGTGAATCATCACGACCGGCGCCGCATCCCGCTCAGGGCGTCCCGTATCACGGCGTTCATCGACGTTCAAAAGAATGCCCTGTACTACGTCGTCTGTGCGTGGTCCGACGACTTTACCGGCTGGGTCGTGGACTACGGCACGTTCCCGGACCAAAAGCGGAAGCACTTCCATTACGGCGACATCCCGGCGGAGCGGACGCTTACGGCCGTGACGGGCGCGAAGTCGCTTGAGGGGTCGCTCCGCGCCGGACTGGTGGCGTTGACGGCGAAACTATGCGGCGAAGCGTGGGTGCGCGACGACGGGACGGAAATGCGGATGGACCGCTGCGGGATAGATGCCAACTGGGGGGACTCCACGGACCTGGTGAAGACCTTCGCACGCGAGACGGCCTGGCAGGGCGTTATAATTCCTTGCCACGGTCGTTTCGTCGGCGCGTCGGGAAACCCCATGTACACTTGGAAGGAAGGCCCGGGCGAGCGCAAGGGATTGAACTGGATCGAACGGGCGGACAAGGGCCGGCGGTACATGAACTTCGACACCAACTTTTGGAAGTCGTTTTTATATGGTCGGCTGACGACCCCGATTGGCGAACCGTCCGCGTTGTCCCTGTTCGGTTCTGAGCCGGAAGCCCACCGGATGCTTGCCGAACAGTTCACGGCGGAACAGCGGGTATTGGTCGAAGCGAGGGGGCGGAAGGTCCACGAATGGAAGAACTTTCAACGGCGTGACAATCACTTCTTCGACTGCGTTGTCGGCTGCACGATGCTTGCGAGTTTCCTTGGTTCGGCCATGACGGAGCACCGTGAGAAGCCAAAGGAACGGAAGCGGGTCAACTTTGCCGAGCAATTGGCGGCGGCGAGAAGGAGGGCGGGATAATGGCTAGATGGTTCGGCTTGACGCAACCAGCACCGCCGCCCATATGGTCCGTAAAAACGGCCCGCATTCTTCCGACAGGTGGAAGCGGCACGGCTTTGCCGAAGGGCACGTCGTCGAATTACCCGCCGCCGAAGCCAAAGCAGTGCGATGGCTGCGGAGCGTGCCGCGGCGTCCGGGTGTGCGAATACTGTGGAAGGGAAAAGTAGCGATGTTCAAGTTGAAAGAATTGGACTGGTTCACGAACGGCAAGGCATGGACGGCCGAAACGGCCTGTGGCCAAGCGATTATCGAGTCAACCGAAAACGGATTCAAGCCGTCCATCCTAGGCCACACTTACTGGAACGAACTGCCAACGCTGGATGTGGCCAAGGCGGCGGTGTTCATTTGGCACCGCAAAGAGGCGACACGAAAATGGTGGGCGGAAGAATGAAAAAGAAACTCCCCCTGATCGACGGCGTTGAGCCGGCGTGCGAGCGGTGCGCGTTTTGTGACGACTACGGTGAAAATCAGGGTCAATGCCGCAGGTATCCGCCTCATCGTGCCGTAGACGAACTTTCAGATGAAGATGTGCTGGGAACCGAGGACTACGAATGGCAGTTCCCGATTGTAGATTACAGAGGCCCCGACTGGTGCGGCGAGTTCCGCAAGGCGGAATACGAGGAAGAGGTGACGCCGTGAAGATTCTCGGGGTCAAGCCGCTTCGCCTTCAAGGCGGCGTCGCTCTAAGCGTCTACGGCCGCTTCTATGTATGGCCCGAATACGGGCTGTTTTCGTGGAAGCAAATCGACGACGAAGGCGACGAACTGCGGTGCGGGCAGGAAGATACCGAAGCCCTGGCCCTGGATGAATGCCAGAAGTGGCACAATTACGAATTGCTTCAATGGCTTGAAGTTGACGAAGAACTTGCCAAGCGGATGAAGAAGTGTCGGGAGATCGAAGAGTTGCAGGGTATGCACCACAGCGAATAATTCGAGGAGAGAGAAAACGTAGTGCAGGACGCATCCACCAAGCCCGCCGCTGAATCGCAAGGCGTCCGGTGCCCGAAGTGCAACTGCGCCGATTGCAAGGTTGACCGCACGAAGCACGTTCCCAAGGGCACCCTTCGCTATCGCACCTGCCGCCACTGCGGCAAGCGTTTCACTTCCTACGAGAGGATCGGAGCGGCACGTTAGCCCTGGCCGCGTTGCCCAGCAAGTCCGGCCCGTCCGAATCCGCCAACTCAATCAGCATCCGCCCCAGCGTCCGAAGCCCGTCCCGCGTCGTTTCCGACCGCTTCCCGTCTAAGGCGATGAACGCCAGCGGCCCCGCTTCCGCGACCCCCGCCTCAAGCACTTTGCCACCGAACTTCACTTCCACGGTGCTTCCTGCCATGAGATTGTTCCACTAATAGAACCGTTTGCCCGTAACACCCCTGAATTGTACGCATCAACGAATGCAAGTTCGTTAAAGTGACGATGAGAGGGAGTAATCGTGCCGGACCTATCCAGTGTCATCGAAGACGCCGCGTCGGCACCGAAGGAAACTTCGGTGGACGGCATCACGGTCAAAGAGCACGACCTGCAAGCCCTCATTGAAGCGGACAAGTACTTCGCGCAAAAGGCCGCCGCCAGCAACCCGCGGGGCGGCATCCGCATGGCGAAGATCGTCGCGCCGGGAGCGTCCTAGACTTTGAGCCTTTGGACTTCCATCTTCGGAAAGCGAAAACCAGCCGAAAAGGCGGGGCGGCCCCGCGCCGTCCGGTCCCGCTACGACGCCGCACAAACCAACGCCGATAACCGGAACCACTGGGCCGCGGCGGACATGCTATCGCCCGCGTCGTCGAACACCGACGCCATCCGCAAGCGGCTGCGAAGCCGAAGCCGCTACGAAATCGCCAACAACAGCTACGCCAAGGGCATGATCGTCACGATGGCCAACGAGGTCATCGGCACCGGCCCCCGCCTGCAATTCGGCAGCGAATACGACGATGTGAACGATGCGGTGGAACGCCGCTGGCGCGAGTGGATGGATTCTACGCGGCTGGCCGAAAAGCTCCGCACCGCATTCATGGCGACGGTGGGCGACGGCGAAGGGATCGTCAAGCTATTCGAGAACGAGTTCGCCGATCCGCAAGGCGTCCAACTCGACGCGGAGCCAATCGAAACCGACCGCCTCGACAGCGAAGGCGATTTCAGCGTTGCCGAAAACGCCATTGAATACGACCGATCCGGGCGGCCCACGGTTTACAAGATCCTCCGCGAGCACCCCGGCGATTTGCTGGTGACGGATCCGCGAGGCCGGGACCGCGTGCCGGCCCAGTACGTCCTGCATATGTTCCGCGCCGACAGGCCCGGCCAGCTTCGCGGCGTGCCCTGGATTACGCCCGCCCTTGGCTTGTTCGCGCAGCTTCGACGCTACACGGCGGCAACGCTTGCGGCGGCGGAGACGGCGGCGAACCTTGCGGCCGTGCTCGAAAGCCCGGCTCCGGCCGACACGGAGGACATGGCCGATCCGTGGGTTGAAGTGCCCATCGAGAAGAACACGTTCACCACGCTTCCCGCCGGCACGAAACTGAGCCAATTGAAGGCCGAACAGCCAACGGCGATGTATGGCGATTTCAAGAACGAAATCATCAAGGAAATCGCCCGGTGTCTCGGCATTCCCTTCAACGTCGCGGCCGGCAACTCCGGCGGGATGAACTATTCGTCGGGCCGGCTGGATTACCAGAACTGGTATCGAACGCTCCGCGTTTTGCGGGCCGACCTCGAATTGATGCTTGACCGCATCTTCGGGATGTGGTTCGCGGAAGCGGTCCTTATTCCCGGCTATATCCCCGAGATTCCGAAAGCGGACTTCCCCATCGACCACGCCTGGTATTGGGATGGCGCGGAGTACATCGACCCGCTGAAGGAGGCCAAGGCGGACGAAACGCGGCTGCTCGCCGGGATGCTTTCCCGCTCCGAATACTTCGCCCGCCGCGGCCTCGACTGGTCCAAGGAAATGCGGCAAATTGCCAAGGAAAAGAAGATGATGGCCGACCTCGGCCTCGACTATTCCCCGCAACCGGCCGCGCCGATGGCACCGAACGACCCGTTACTCGACCAGGAAGATCCCGTACCGGCGGGGGCCAATGAAAACAAATAAGCCAACGTCGATGCGATTGACCGGCGGCATGGTCAACGTGCTGGAAGCGGCTGCGGGCGAAAGCCTGCCGAAGTTCCGAACGACCGCCTATACCGGCGGTGCGATGCGGCTAACCGGGTTCTATCGCCCCGTGGTGGTGGACTTGTCCGGGCTGACGGCCGGGAAGAACTTGCCCGCGCTCCGCGAGCACGACGCGGACCGCATCGTCGGCCACCATACGAACATCGAAATCAAGCCCTCCGCCATCATCGCGGAAGGCGTATTCAGCGGCGGCAACGCCGAATCGGAAACGATCATCAACGCCGGCAAGAACGGCTACCCCTGGCAATCGTCCATCGGGGCGGACAGCCTTCAAGTGGAGCGGGTGGAGGCCGGCAACAACGTCACGGTGAACGGCAAGGTATTCGCCGGCCCGGTGGACGTGGTGCGCAAGGCCCGCTTGCGGGAAATCAGTTTCGTGACATTGGGCGCGGACGGCGACACCGAAGCCGCGATACAGGCAAGTTTCTACGAAGGAGATTCGATCATGGCCGAAGTCAACAGCGAAGAAAAGCCGGCCGTGGTCGTGCCGGAAGTGAAGGCCGCAAAGGCGGCCGCGCCCGCCGTCGTCATCGACGAGGAGGCCATCCGCGCCAGTGCCGAACGGCACGCGCAGGCGGCGTTCAACCGCATGAGCCGCATCCGCGACATCGCCGCGGAGTTCGGCGACCCCATCGTGAAGGACAAGGACGGCAAGGACATCAAGCTCTCCGCGAAAGCGATGGCGGAGAATTGGACGGAGGAGGCGACCGAACTGGCCGCGCGCCGGCTTCACCGCCCGCAACAGTCCAGCTACCAGGGCGGGAACTTCGCCGCGGGCGTTTCGTCTGTCAAGGTGCTGGAGGCGGCGGTCTGCCAATCGCTCCGCGCCGGCAAGATCGAAAAAGACTTCACGGCCCCCGAATTGGAAGCGGCGCACAAGGCGTACAAGGGCCGCATCGGGCTTCAGGAAATGCTGCTGGAAGCGGCACGCGCGAACGGCTACGACGGCCGGTTCTTCCGCGCCAGTGAACACCGCAACATCCTTCGCGCTGCGTTTTCCACGAACGACATCGACGGCATCCTGAGCAACACCGCGAACAAGTTCCTGATGGCCGCGTTCGATGCGGTGGACGGCGTTTGGCGGCAGGTCACGGCGACTCGCGCCGTCAACGACTTCAAGACCATCACGGGCTACCGTCTCACCGGCTCGCTGCAATACGAAAAGGTCGGCAACGGCGGCGAGATCAAGCACGGCACGCTGGCCGAAACGAGCTACACCAACCGCGCCGAAACCTACGCGAAGATGATGGCCATCACACGGCAGGATCAAATCAATGACGACCTTGGCGCGCTGAACGCCATCCCGGCCCGGCTCGGCCGCGGTGCCGGACTCAAGATCAACGACGTGTTCTGGACGGCGTTCATGGACAATTCGTCCTTCTTCTCGTCCGGCAACAGCAACTACTTCACCGGTGCGACGACCAACCTGGGCTACTCGTCCCTCGATGCCGCCGTGCAAAAGTTCCGCAAACAGGTGGATGAGGATTCCAAGCCGGTGGCGTTCATGCCTTCGATCCTGTTGGTCCCGTCCGAATTGGCCGTAACGGCGTTCGATCTGGTGGTGGGCAACGAAACCCGTACCGGCGACACGACCGCGAATACGATCACGAAGGCGACGACCAGCAACTTCTTCCGTGGCAAGTACCAAGTGTACGACACCCCGTATCTGAGCAACTCCGCCTACACCGGCTTCAGCACGACCGCATGGTACTTGCTGGCGAACCCGATGGATTGCCCGGTCATCGAGACAGTCTTCCTCGACGGCAAGGAGGCCCCGACAATCGAAAGCTCCGACGCGGACTTCGACACGCTGGGCATCCAAATGCGGGGCTACCACGACTTCGGTGTGACCAAGCAGGAATACCGCGGCGGCGTCAAGAGCAAGGGCGCGGCCTAAGCATCGTCAACGTATCAACAAATACCCATGCCTTGATGGAAGGCGTGGGGATCATCGAACAATCGAAGCGGAGAAACAACCATGCCGGAAGCATCGTATTACCAAGACGGGGACACCCTCGACTACACTCCGGCGGCCGCACTGTCGTCCGGGCAGGTCATTCAAGTGCCCGACGGCCGCGCGGCTATGGCCGTCGGCGACATAGCGGCTGGCGTGCAAGGCGCGGTACAGGTCAGCGGCGTATTCCAGAAAGTTGCTAAAACCGCCGGGTTCGTCGCGCTACGCGGCGGCAAGGCGTACTGGGACTACTCCGCAAACAAGGTCTATTACAAGAAGGTCAATGACCAGGATTTCTACATCGGCCGGTTCATGTCGGACGCCGCGTCCGCGGACACCGAGTGCTATGTCGTCGCCAACATCGACCCGCCCGCTGACATCGACATCAACCGTGACCCGTGCAATACCGTGCTGGTCGGCACCCCCGCCGCGCTGGCCGTTTCGTTCAACTACGCCCGGCGCATCGGCGGTTCGCACCTCGCGTACCTGTCCGCGACCAGTGAAGCGCAAAAGTGGGACTTGATGTCCGTGAATGGCTTCTCCAAGAATGCGAACGCCATCGTCGAGTTCGCCTTCCGAGTCCCGGTGGGCGGCTCCGGCTCGGCGTCCGACTACTCCATCGGAGTGGCGAACGCGACCCACGCGACGGACGCGGATTCGATCACGCAACACCTGTTTGTCCACCTTGACGGCGGCAGCACGAACATCAACCTCCAGTCGAAGGACGGGACGACGACCGTAACGGCGACGGACACCACCATCGACTTCGTTGCGGGCACGGCCATCACCAGCCAGCACGAAGTCTGGATGGACATGCGCGACCCGGCGGACGTGCAGGTCTACATCGACGGCTCGCTTGTCCTGCCGTCCACGGTGTTCAACATCGACGCGGCCACGACCCTGTATCTGCTGGCCCACATGGAAAAGACGACCGGAACCGAAACCGCGGACCTCATCATCGACTGGATGCGGGCCCGGTTCATGGATCAGTAACAGCATGAGCACCCGGCTTGAACTAGGCGTAGCCCGCGCCCTTGCCCGGCTGATTTCCAGCCGTGGCAAGACGGTCACATACACGCGGAGCGCGACCAGCGTTTCCGTGTCGGCGGTCGAAGGATCGCAACTGTTCCGGCTGACGGGCGTGGAGGACGTGGCCAGCGTGTCGCGTTCCGACGCGGACATGATTTTCAAGGTGCCGGACCTGACGGGCGGAGGCATTTCGATGCCGCCAGCCCGGGGGGACACGGTGACGATAGGAAGCCGGTCCTATTTCGCACGAACGCCGACGGGCGAAGAGTGCTACCGCTATTGCGACCCCGGCCAAACGATGGTGCGGGTACACCTGATGGAGAGTAGTTGATGGCTTCCCTTGGCGCGACCGTTGCCGATGCCCTCATGGCGTCCCTTGCCGGGGAAACGTACAGCCAGTCGATTGCGTCGTTCTCGCGCAAGTCGGCGGCGGCATGGGGACTGAATCAACTCACGACCGCCCGCGTCACGCTTCAGATCGTCGGGTTGGAATCGGAGCCTTTGGACCGCACGCGGAACCTCGACAAGTACACGTTCGACATCGCGGTCCAAAAGTTCAAGGAGGCCGGCTTCAGCGAGGCCGAAGTTGATGCGTTGAACGCATTGGTGGAAGACGAGCTTCGCGGATTCATCGACGATTTGCAGGATTTTACGGTGTCGATTGGCGGCGGCACCTACCAGGCATTCAGCATAGAGGGATCGACGAACCCGGTTATCTATTCGCCTGAGGATTTGCGGGACTCCAACCTGTTTACCGCCGTCATGCGGGTGCAATACCAGGTGGTCAATCCGGGAACAATCGCACTGCCCGTCGCCGCGTTCAATTACGACATCGTTTCGGGAACGGTCGTTGACTTCGATGCGTCCTCATCCGTCGCCTACGGCGGGCGGACTATCACGGCCTGGCAGTGGACCGGAAGCGTCACTTCGACGGATGGGCCGATTGTCCAACTGGACCTTGACCCACTCGTGGGCGGAACGCCCGGCGATTACCCCGTTGGCCTGATAGTCACGGACAGCGGCGGCAACGTCTCGGCCGTCACGTCCCAAACAATCACGGTGCCGTGATGGAAATCGTCGGCTTCAAGGCGGCGTCGCAGTTCTTCCTTGACCGGGAGAAGGTGCAAAAAGCGGTCGGCAAGACGATGGGCCGGTCCTTCGCCAAGTTCGGCGGATTGACCCGGACGGTCGCGCGAAGGTCGATCAAGAAGCGGACGGCGCGGCGGCAGGTGTCGCAGCCGGGCCAGCCTCCGTTGGACCGCGGGACTTACCGCAACACGGTTTTGTTCATCTACGACCCCGCGAAGAAAAGCGTGGTCATCGGGCCGATCAAACTGGCGGGCAAAAAGAGCGGTGCCCCCAAGTTGCTGGAATACGGCGGCCTCGGCCGGACGGTATCGAAGGACGGAAAGCGGACGTACATTCGCTCGCGGCCCCACATGCGGCCCGCGTTCACGGTGGCAATCGGAAAGTATCCCGACCTGTTGCGGCAGAGCCGAACGGTAGGCGTTTAGGAGACGAACATGGCAACGATCCTCGGCATGAACGCCAATCTGTACTACAACACCGGCACCTACGGCTCGCCGACTTGGACGCTCATCACGAACGTAAGGGACGTGAACCTGTCGCTCGACAGCGAAGAGGCGGACGTTACGACCCGCGCCAACAGCGGGTGGAAGGCTTCCGTGGTCACGCTCCGCACGGCGCAAATCACCTTCCAGGCGATCTATGACAAGGCGGATACCGCATCGCAGGCTTTGTTCGACGCCTACCTTACGGGGGCGATCAAGGAGTTCGCCGTCGCCGACGCGGCGATAGCGACGACCGGGACGGAGTACTTCCGCGCGGAGTGCTACGTCAAGGGCGCGAGCGTTTCGCAACCGCTTACCGACGCCATCAAGCATGACTTCACGCTGGTCCCGACCAGCACGAGCAACGGCAGCCCGCAATGGGTCACTGTTTCCTAACGCATCAAGGAATTGGTATGCCTTGTTTCAAGGATAAGACCGGCCACGAGTGGACGGTGGAACTCACGGTCTACGACCTCGGGCGGTTCAAGGACGAATTGGGCGTAGACGATTCGGATTACCTCAAGGTGTTCGAGGCGGTCAACACCCCCAAGACCATGCTCACCATGCTTTGGTGCGTCGTGGAGGAACAAGCCAAGGCCCTGAACCTGGATACGCCCGGCTTCCTGAAACGGATAGACGCCAAGGCTTTGGTTGCGGCGGGCGAGGCGATGCGGGATGCCTTCCTGCTTTTTTACCCGCCCCGGATAGGGGCGAAGATGCGGGAAGCGGAAGCGAGGGTGATCGAAGCGGGGATGAAGATAGCGGAGTCGAAGATGGACGCCGCCCTGGAATCGTTGAACTCTGCTACCGTCTTGCCGGCATCATCGGCATCGACCCCGCAAGGCTGACGCTTCGCCGGCTCTGTTGGATGGTTCGCGGCAAGGACGAATGGCAGTGGAACCACACGGCGGCGATCACGGCGGGGCAGGCGGCAAGCAATCCGTTCCGCAAGGGTGAAGTCGACTTCGCCAAGTTCCACCCATACCGCGCGAAGGAAAAGCCTTTGGCGACGGAAGCGACGACGCGGAAGGCGTTCGAGGAGTTGAAGAAAATCTATCCGCCGCAAGGGGGCTGATTCGTGGCCGGACAAGGCGACATCAAGGCGGCAGGCGCGTTCGTGGAGTTGTACCTGAAGGACAACGCCTTCACTCGTGGCCTTGCCGCCGCTGAAAAGAAGATGGCCGCTTTCGGCCGCGGGCTCGCCAAGCTGGGCGGTGGCACGTTGGGTGCCGGCCTCGGCATCGCCGGCCCGCTCGGCCTGGCCGCGAAGTCGTTCGCCGATTACGGGTCGATGGTCGGCGAAATGGCGGAACGTACAGGCCTGACCACCGATCAATTCCAGGAGCTTGCCTACGCGGCGAAGATGGCGGGGGTAGAAACGGAAACGCTCGCCAAAGCCTTCAAGGCCATGTCTACCTTTATGACGGGCGACGGTGCGGCGTCCGACTTGGCGGAGATGAAACTTACCTTGGAGGATTTCAAGGGACTTGACGCCTACTCCACGTTTATGAAGCTGTCCGATGCGATAGGCGGAATAGACAGCCCCGCGAACCGTACCGCGATGGCGATGAAGGTATTCAGTAAGAGCGGATTCGACCTGATTCCGATGCTTGCAAGCGGTTCCGCTGAAATCAAAAAACTAGGCGAGGAACTGGACAAGACCGGCAACAAATTGAGCGGTGAACAAGTCCAATCGGCTGACGCCCTCGGGGACGCATACGACGCCCTCAAGGAATCGGCTATGGGGGCATGGCGGCAAATCGGTTCGGCCGTTGGCGATGTGTTCATGCCATGGATCGAAGCGGCGAAATCAGCGGCCACGACCGTTTCCAACTTCATCAAGGAGAATCGGGAACTGGCCCAGACGGTCGCGGCCGTTGGCGTCGGCCTTATGGCCGGGGGCGCGGCGTTGCTAGGGTTGTCCGGGCTGGCCTACGGGGCATCCTTCGCGCTGGCGGGAGTGTCCTCCGCAATGGCTGGCGTTGCCGCTGTTGTCGGCGCTGTCGGGTCCGTGCTGGCCTTCACGGTCACTCCGCTCGGATTACTCACTGCCGGGCTTGGAACGCTCGCGGTTAAGAGCGGAGCGATTGAAGGCGCGACCGGTGTCGCTTCCAACGCCCTGAAGGTTATGGGCGAAACGGCGACGACGGCATGGGACGGGATCAAGGCGGCGTTCGGCTCCGGCGACTTGGCGGCCGCTCTTGAGATCGCAACGTCGGCGGCTTCCGCGGTCTGGACATCCTTCACGGCCGGGCTTGAAGGAATATGGAACGACTTCACGGCATGGATAAGTAA
>ERZ650304.948-NODE-948-length-12197-cov-5.214792_pt1 | contig 12197 bp, 11 predicted proteins | sample MGYA00376240_ERZ650304 | MGnify/ENA primary metagenome ERZ650304 (study PRJEB26733, sample SAMN07839271) | wastewater metagenome | biome: small river; feature: stream; material: water | place: USA: North Carolina | collected 2016-03-01 ...
ATGTGTATAACTCTAGAGCCCCTAAACACTTGCCTTTTTAGTGATTTTGGGTTAGTATATTGGATATGTCATTTACCTACAACCCAAACAAACGAAAGCGTGCAACAACCCACGGATTTTTAGTTCGTAGTAAAACTGCTAGTGGTAGTAAAGTTTTAGCATCACGACGCCAAAAAGGACGCGCTAAATTAGCTGTTTAATATGTTGCCCAAGGCAAAACGTTTAAATAGCGCTAATATTGCCGAACTTCGATTAAAAGGTAAAAGAGCCAATAGTGCTCTTTTTTCTGTTTTATATAGAAATGGTTTAAAAAATCGTTTTTCTGTAAACATTTCTAAAAAGGTTTATAAAAAAGCCGTAGACCGTAACACTGCAAAAAGAAAAACCTTAGCAATACTAAGAGATATATCCCCTATTGTTACTGGAGACTATAGTATTAATATTCGTGGCAAGATTAATAAAATGAATCATTTGGAAATAAAAAATGATTTAATAAAAATATTATGTCAAAAATAATTACGAAATTATTTATAATCTTAATAAACTTTTATCAAAAATATTTATCTCGTGATACTGGATTCTTTAAAAGTAAAAATCCAACCTGTTATTTTTATCCAACATGTTCCGAATATACAAAACAAGCTTTACAAAAATATGGCTTATTTAAAGGCTTATTTTTAGGGTTTAAAAGAATATCTAGATGCCACCCATGGCAAAAAGGAAATAACTTTGACCCATTGGCCTAGCTCTGGTACACTTAGCACTATGTGGAATACATTTATATATAAACCAATTCTTAATATCCTTGTTGTCTTACTATCTTATGTGACAATGGGTGATTTAGGTTTTGCTGTCATTATTTTAACAATTTTGGTCAAGGTAATTCTTTATCCTTTATCTAAAAAAGCAATTACATCACAGATTGATATGGCTAGCATCCAATCTGATATTGCTGAAATCAAAGCTAAAAAATTATCCAAAGAAGAAGAAGCTAAAGAGACTTTTGCCCTATACAAAGATAAAAAAGTTAATCCTTTTTCAGGTTGTTTAGTAATAATAATTCAAATTCCAATAATTTTTGGTTTGTATTTTGTTTTCTTAAAAGGTTTAAATTTAGATAATGCATTACTTTATTCTTTCGTTCATGTACCAGAATCAATCAACACAGTATTTCTTGGTTTAATTGATTTAACAAAAACTCATTCTATTTGGATAGCGATCATAACTGGCCTAACTCAATTTATCCAAGTTTATGTTTCCCCTACTCAAAAGATTCAAGCTAAAACATCAGCATCACAAAAAGGCCTATCTGCGGATATTCAAAAATCTATGCAAACCCAAATGAAGTATGTTTTCCCTATAATTATTGCTTTTATAACTTATCGAATTCAAGCTGCTGTTGGTCTATATTGGATAGTTAATAACCTTATTACTATAGTCCAAGAAAGATCAATTGCTAAAGCTATAGCTAAAAAAGAAGTCTTAAAAGTTACTGCTGAAGTCATAAAATAAGCTTTATTTATAAGCAAAATACAAAAATACCCTGCTTGCGAGCGGGTATTTTTTATGGTAAAGTCTTTATATGGCTAAGACAAAAGATGAAATCAAAACATTTGTCCAAAATCTCGTACAATCTTTAGGAGCGGAGATCAAATCAATAAATCTCGTTGACGATGAAGATACTGGCATGAGTACTATCCAAATTGAAAGTCCAGATTCTCGAATGCTTATTGGGCGCGATGGTGAATCCCTACAAGCTCTTAATTCCCTACTACATCGATATTGCGAAAAAGACTTAGCTCAAGATGCAGCGCCTATGGCAATTACTCTTGATGTTAATAATTTCCAAAAAAACCACATTGATAATTTAAAAACAAAAGCTCACATGATGGCCGAGCGTGCAAAGTTCTTTAAATCCAGTATTGACCTTGATCCAATGAACGGTTATGAGCGCAGGATAATTCATACCTTTTTAGAAAAAGATAAAAATTTAGTTACAGATTCAACTGGTGTAGGTAAAGACAGGCACATTGTTGTAAAATTTATAGAAAATAAAGATGAAATATAAAATTGCGATAATGTAAGTATCGCAATTTTATTTAACATTTATTATTGACCACATTTTTCTGCTTGAGGGCAATTAGGTGAAACGCATCTTGTGGTACCAGCATTAGTACCATATTCATAATGCCAAGCTTCTTTTGTATATCTGACCCACCCAGCACTACTCATCATTTCATCCATTTTTTTTGAATTTGCCAAAGTACAGTATGATAGAGGACTTCCATTTTGTTCAAGATAGATATCTATAGCCACTCCTGTACCATGGTTACTTCCCCCAGGGTAAGCAACATAACTTGGAACTTTGTTCAAGTCGCTACAAGCAATTTCTAATTGTCTATTTATTGGTCTGTATCCACTAATAATTTTTGCACTATATCCTTTATTTTCTTTATCAAAAACTGTAGATAATTTTTTTAATCCTTCTATTACTGAAGAAGAAGCAGTAACATTTGATGGTGCGGATATATTTTTAATACCATCTATTTTTTTAGCATTATTGGGATCCATTACCCCAGGTACAGTTTTATTGTAATTACATTTAGTGTTTTTACCAGTACCAGTACAATATGTTGAGCAAGTTGATTTACAGCTACTTTGTGAATTACAAATTCTTTGACCTGTTGAATGAGTAGTATCATTATCAACCAAAGAATCTTGTTCTATTGCAATAGCACTAATATCCCACTCACTCTCACTAACCTTCTTCATCCCAATCCTAATATTAACCAAATCAGGATTAATGATATATAAAATAGTATAACTACACAAAAGAAGTATAATACCCCCAATAGCTCCAGTCATTCTACTAACACTTTCACCTTTCTCCCATATACTATCAGTCCCTAAATACTGTATACCACCTACTATTACCATTAAAACAGCAATAGCTCCAGCTAAAGCAATAACTATTTTAATTAATAAATTAAAGAAATTAGATAATCCTCCACTATCTTGATCTTGAACCTCAGCAATGTTCCCTATCGGGTTTATTAGTTTATATGATGAAGCTGAGAAGTCTTGTTTAACTTGAGCATTGGGTAGACTATCAGCCTTTAAATACAAAGGACTAATTAAAAAAATAAATACAGTTGTAATTGTTGTTATAATAAAAAATGATTTTTTAAAAAAATTCATATTAATTTAAAAAATTAGTTCAAGATTGGCTTCGGCTTTTTGATAAATTGTTTTTATATTCTTAACTATTACAGATAAATCAACTTTACCTTTTTCATCTGGAGAATTAAATGAAAGTAAATAAGGATTTTGTTGGTTTGATACAGGGTTACCGCTAAGATTCCAAGATATTAAATTTTTACCAACAGTATTAAAACCAAAAGGTACCATAAAAATAGATACTGTTTTTTCATAACCCAGTACTGTATCTTTAATTGTATTTCCTAAATTAAGTCCATTTAGTGGGCTATATTCATAAAACAAAATCCTGCCATTTGTAAAAGGAATATCAATTGTTCGGCTAGCTCTTTTGTCTTTTGATACAATTGCAACATCGATTGATTCAGTTTTGTCTAATTCCGTGTTAGTAAAATCAATATAAGGTTTAGCGCTCCCCCCAGCATTAGTAATACTACTACCATTACGCTTCCAGGTATAACTAACAGGGTTACTGCTGTTGTTAGGGCTAATTATAGCTACTCGAATTGAATTTTGTCTTATTGGAATTTTTTTACCTAAATAAAAAGGCGGAGTTTTAGAATTGATTGCTTCCCATGTAATATCAAAACTTGCCGGGGCAATTATTATTTGCTTTTCTATTTTTTGTCCGTCAGTTAATATTATAGAAGCAGTAATTACATCACTTTTTGTTTCATCTAGCCCAGCATTTATAATAAACTGAGTCTCTCCATAGCCTTCTTTAATATCACTATTATGAGTCCAGGTTATATTAGCTAAATCTAAATTAGTCTCATAACTAGTAAGTGTTGCTATTATTTTTTCACCTGGCTCGGGGTCTGGGGGGTTGATACTAAGAGTTATCGCTGGTTCAATAGTAAAAGATTGGGCAAAAACGCCTGATACGCAAAATATCAAAAATAGGCTTATAGTAAAGAAAGATAGCCAAAATCGCATATGTTTATTATAGCATATGCGATTTTTTTATTTAATATGTAAATGTTATTCCCCTTTTTCTTTTTTTTGTTGGATAGCTAAAACTTGAGCTGGATCAGAAGTAATTATTTGCTCTTCTGTATAAGATGAAACTATTTTAATTGCTACATGTTTTAATCCAGCAAAGAAGATCCCCTCTCCAATGTTGGCTTCAAGCAGTGTGTATTTTTCTGAATCAGTTAAATTAAATGCATCACGCAATACATCAATAGTTGTTGGAGATTGTTTTAATAATAGTTGCATTGATGAGTTTGTTAATATTGGTCTTCCATATGGTGACTTTAAAAAGTCTTCCACGTCTTGAGTAATTGTTGCAAGACCTAGATAATATTTACGTCCACGCTTTGCAATACTATAAAGGAAGCTGGCAGTATCTTCGTTTTTCATCATCCACCAAGCCTCGTCCACTACCATAAGACGCTTTCTTAAATTTTTACGAACTTCGTTCCAGATAAAATGAGTAACAATATACATTGCCACTGGTTTTAATTCGTCTTCCATATCACGGATTGAAAACACAACGAATTTACGGTTGATATCTACATTACTTGGTTTATTTAAAAATCCAGACCATGAACCAGTAGTATATTTTTCCAGTTTCTTTAAAATTGATTCTGCTCCATCCATACCAGCTAATACAACCGCCATATCAGACAGTAGTGGAGGCTCAATATTGTTAAAGTCAGAATCAGCCGTGATATCTTTTAGTGCATAAGTCTCGGTAATAGCACGGTCGATTATTGAATCTTCTTCAGCTGTTAGCCCCCCGAGCATTACACGGAATAATCCAACCAAGTTAATAGTATTTTGACGAAGAATATCACCTTCGGTTTCGTCCTTTGTTGGAATTGGTAATTCAAAAGGATTAATATGGTGGTCTGATGAAAGTGAAATATTAAAATATCGTCCACCTACCGCATCAGATAGATATTCATATTCCCTTTCTGGGTCAATGACTATTACATCAGTATCAAACATGAGTGATCTCAAAATTTCAAGCTTGGTAGCAAAAGATTTACCAGAACCAGATTTAGCAAAAGTTACAGAATTATAGTTTTCCAATGAAAATCGGTCAAAAATAATAAGACTATTATTGTGTTGATTAATTCCATAAAGAATTCCTTTGTTACCTGTTAAATCAAATGATACAAAAGGAAAAGTACTGGAAAGTGGTTCGGTGTTCATTTTTTGTACAACACGCAGGTCATCTACACCCATAGGAATGCTAGATAGAAAAGCCACATCTTGTTGAAATGTTGCTGGTTTTAAAAATACCATTTGTGAATCAAGTTGACCTTTGATTTCATTCTCAGCTTTGAATAATTCGGTTTCATTTTCAGCATAAATACTAATATATAAACCAACTTCAAACATTCTCTCTTGTGCTTGTTGAAGACCATCACGCAAATCTTCCAAATCCCGATAAGCAGCTTCAAGCATTGGGTCACGAACCATACCTTTACTTTCCCGTGTTGCAATTTGGCTTTGGACTTCGGCAACCTTTTTTTGGAATTGTTGCAATATTTTACCAGTATCTATTGGGTTAATGTTAAGAGCAATATTAAATACTCGGTCTAGATTAATAATTGGTGTTAACCAGTTGTCAGTTAAAATACTTGGATATCCAACAACATAAAAAGACCGTACGATCATGTCCCCTAAATTAAGCGCCGTTGGCAGTATCTGAAGAGCTGATGGCGCAATAATGTCTTGCAATTCAAGCTTTGCTGAATTATAAATATCTTCTGGTTTTACAGACAAAGACCGAAGATTCATTATTTCATCTTTTTTGTTCGCTGTTTTTGTGTTGAATAATCCAAAGAATGCCATATTATTTTGTTTCGTTATCTGATTGTTTAGGGATATACTGAGCCATATCCCCAGGGTTAAATGTCTTATAATACATTTCTACTAATCCGTTTGTGTCTAATGGTTCAGATCTTACCCCGCATCTACCAAGTCCCTGCATAACTATTCCTAGACGTTGTTCAAGCTGGTTTCTTTTTTCATTCCAACTAGATTCTTCTTCGGTTTCTTTTTTCTTAAGTCCACCAACTCCTCCAAAAATATTTTGGAAAAAACCACCAGTTTCTAAAACTGCTTCACTATAAGGCACGACAACATAAAAATGTTTAGACATGATGTTAACCGTTTCTGTTAATTCACGGATAAATTCTATGTATTCTTTGGTTTGGAATTTAAGTAATGGTTCTTCAATTTGATCTAATCTATTTTCCAAAGTTATTAAATATGGACGGATATCAAATTTTCGAGATTCAACAATTATTTGTGTTGAAAAATCAAGAGAATTAAGCATTGATTGGAATTGAGAAATGATAGCTTTTTGTTCGTCACTTGAACGCAATGTAAAGTTAATTGCACTACAAATTAATACTGCACGTAAAGACCCATCTTTAAGAGACACGACACCATCGCGGATTTCTTCTATAGGAACAAATGATTGGCTTTTAGGTTTGTTTGATAACATATATTATTTATCTTCAATTTTCTCTTTATTCATTTCTACTGAAGAGCCAGATTGAATTGGTAATTCCCTATCCATTATATCTAAACTCCAAGACAAAGACTCGATTTTATTATGGTCATAGTTTCTTCTTTCGGCTACTTTTTCAACTTCTTCCACAACTTTCTTTTCGCTATTTCTTTCGGCTACTGTTGGTCTTTGCCAAACATACATTCTATTTTTAGTATAATGTTTTAAAAATGCTTGGAGCATAACTATTGCTGGGCGACTATTGGGTTTCCAAAATGCTAAGCTTATTCCAAGACCTGCAAAAAGAGCAATGAAAACAAATCCCCATGTCCAACCTAAATAAGTATATGCAACATAAGCAAGACCACCTCCACCTCCAAGGAAAATAAATTGCTTAAAAGTTAATGGTCCAATAACCTTGTCTTCAATGTCCAAAAATCTCGGCATTTGAAATTGCATAGTATTATTATAGCACAAGTATATTTAATTTTTGTATTATTCTGGAATTTCCCGGTATTGGTCTTGGTCCCAGTTGTTACCTATTTTAGGTAAACTAGTATCAATAGTCTTTCTAACAGCCATAGTTGGTGTATTATTTAGATTTTCATTTTTAATTTTATCATCCCAAGTGCTGGATTCTTTTATTGCTTCTTTGTTTAACTTTTCTACTTGTTCATTTGTTAAAATTTTACCAGGACGAATTTCGGGTATTTCTATTTTAGGAATATCTATTGGGTTATTTTTTAGCTCTTCTATTTTATTAGGAGGTAAAGGTATCATTGCAACTTCTATTGCTTCAGCTAATTCTTCGGCTTCTTTATCATCATCGGCCCAGTTTTGGTTAATGATGTCTATTACGGGTTTGGTTATGATAACTTCTTCAATTTGTTTAGCTAACATGCCTAGAACATCTTTGTTTATTTCTGGCATATCAACACAAAGCTGTTCTAGTAAATCCTTGGGCTCCATTATTTGCAGTAGATAAAATGCAATGTTTCTAGCCACTAGGTCGTAATAATCTTTATGGATATTATTACGAGCCATTAAATTTAAGATTTCATCTTTTAGTGAAGGATTTTCCAGTATTGATTTAAGCTCGTTATTAAGACTACCAAAACGCTCCACTAATACATTGTAGCTTTCGGTATCTTTATATAGTTCGTCAATAAAAGTTGAATTCATATGTTATTTATTTTAATGATGTGCTGGGTCGCTATGCCCTGCATCGTGGCCATGGTCATTACTTGGTGGTTTAGCTCCTCCACCTGCTGGTGGCTTGTAATTACTTTTATGTTGCTCTGGGTGAAAATGGTCGTTTATCATATGGGTTATTTCATGCATATGACCCGGTTTACCAGCTGATCCTGCATAATTAGTTTTACTAACTTTTTCATAATTTTCTCCAAATTCTTTTTGTAGTTGGGCTATTGCTTTTGTTTCGTCCCCATTAAAATCTTCTGTGTATTTTTGTAAATAAGTTTTAAGCTCAATAGCATCCCCTGTACTTTTCCTTTTATGTCTTAATGTTGCTTCGAGCATTCTGTTATTTTTTACTCGACTTATTGCTTTGTCTACTCCTGCAATTCCACCACTACGAACTTTTACCATTTGTGGTTTTGGTTTTCCAGTTGTTGGGTCGATTACTACATTACCAGCACTATCTTTTTCGTATGAAATATGTCCGTGACTATCTTTTTTAACTACTTCAATTTCAACACCAAATTTAATATCATTTTTCTTTTTTGAAAGCTCTGCCTCTTTTTCTTTTGCAGTTTTTATATCACCTTTTATTTTTGTTACAGCTTGTCCATTAGGGCTAGACTCTTTCAAATCTCTTAAATTAGTATCTTTTTGTGTTTCAAGTTTTCTTTTTTCAGCAATTGCGTCAGTTTTTTTAGTCATTGCGTCTGTTCTTGTTGCCATTTGGGTTCTAATTTCATTTTGGATTCTTGTTTTTTCTGCTGGATCTGTAGTTGATGTTAGTTGAGCATTTAGTCTTGCGATCTCTACATTGGAATTTCTGACTATATCATCATTGTCTTTAACTTTTTCATCTTCTTCTTTGATTTTACCATCATAATAGGCAGTCATTGATTTTTCTTGTGACTCCAAAGCCTCGGTATTTTCTTTTAGTTGTTGAGATAATTCCTTTAATAAAGAACGATTTATTTCGTCATCTTTTTCAATATCTTTTAATTCTGCTTCTTTATTTTCTTTTTCGTGATTTAGGTTTTCTTCTAGCTTTTTGTCATGTCCCAATAATTCAGCGCGGTCAATTTCCTTTTTCTTAGCTCTGTCTTTCATAGCCATGTAACCCCCTGCTGTTGCTGCAGTACTCATTCCTGGGATTTTACCAATCAAAGGATTATCAAGATTAATTCCAGTTTGCTTTGTTATGGTTGAGCCTATAGCACTTTGTCTAACATCAAAGCTTGCTTTAGCTGTTTTATCCAATGTCTTTAGTCTTTGTCGATTAATCCAGTTATCTTTACCATTATTTCTAATATTTTCAGCACTTTTTGCTGCCCATTTACCAATAGTACTGCGTCCTAGTGTTGCTGCCCCTCCTGTGACTAACCCAGCTGCCCCACCAATAGCAAATGACCCAGCTTTACCAACATATTTCATGAATTGTTCGCTGGCCATATTAGATAAACCAGATGACATTTTTTTTGTAGCACCTTCAATAATCATTAAAAATCCCATTATCAAAGCAAAAGGAATTATTAAACTCATCCACCATTCTAGCCCATTAACATCACCGGATAATGCTGCTTTGAAAGGATTGTCACTAATAAATAATGTCATTACAAGAACTAAGAATAAAAATACTGGAGCCTTGAAACAATCTGTGAGTAAACCACTTAACCATTGATCAAACCCCACCATTTGTATTTTACTTCTAGTTTCTTTATCTAGAGAGAATGAAAATACAGCTAAAGGTGAAAGAATAATTGCAAAAACAAGACCCAAAATTCTAAATATAAACTGCATTGCTATTCTTAGGAACATAAACATAGCAATGATGTTAAAGATAACTCCAATTAATAGGATTAGGAAGATTGAACCTTTTTCTTTTTCTTTATCAAGACCACTTGTCTCCATTGCGTCCACAATTAACTTTTGAGGGTTGTACCCAGATGCTGCTGTTGCAGAAAGCCCAAGTGGTTCCCCGCTACTAGCGTCTTTTTTATTAAATGCATTGTAATATAACTGCCTAGCTGTAATGTTTGAAACATCGATTACAATTGTAGCCAGTGGGTATGAAAAATTAATTACTGTTGCAATAATTAATGTGTTTACTATTAGTTGTTTTGTTCCATGACCAATGCCCAGAATAACTTTAAATGCCAAATATATTAGCATAAAAATAAAGAACAAATTACACAAATCACGAATAAATCTCCAGCCATCAACTATATATTGGGCTTTATAGGCATCTGGTGAGATACTGTAAATTAAAACTTTATCTAGCATGTATCCAGCAAAAGCCAAAAGAGCTGATGTAGGTACAAAGATTAAATAGTAAAAACCTTTAACCATACATCCTTGGAACCAAGTAGCAGCGTCAGTACCACTACACTCTGGTAGCCAATCTATTTCAGCTTCTAATTGATCTCCACTTTTTACCAAAAATCCATCTCTAGAATCTTGGGTAATATCATTAATATCTTTATCAACTGTTCTACTCACTTGTACTGAATAACCATCATTAGCTAAATCAAATACTCCTTGTCCTGCATCAGCACCATATAGTTTAAAGAAATATGTTTTTCCATAATCAAGATCTCCAACTGGAATTTCAAAAACCATTCCACTGGCTTTTTGTGCGATTATTGGTGATGGTTTCATTTTTTCACCAAACATATATTCATTTAAGTTTATTTCATGATATCCATCACCATTCACTTCAACTCCTGCGGGGTGGTCACAAACTTTGTAATCAATAGTGTCACCTTTTTCTCCCCAAATTAAATAAAAACCGTTACCTTCACATGCTGGTCTGTAATCAACCCCACCCTTGTTTTTATCATCGTCTAGATATGCAGCCCAATCCCCTGGGTTATCACCAGAATCAGCTATACCGTTATTGCTAGGATTTGAAGTATCATTCTTATCAGAAAAAGGTACAAATTTTTTTACGTTTGCGTCTGATAATAAAATTGAAATTTTTGTTTGGACATAAATTTTACCATCCTTTTTAGATAAATCTCCCGGTTCAACGCTAAAATCTTTTAAACAAAAATCAGCGACGCAAGACCCCTTTAATGTGGAATCAGTGTTATTGGTATCATTAAATGGATAGAATGAATGAGCTTTTCCTGTGATAGGTAAACTAAAATTAAAACCAGCTGATGCATTAAAACCAGCATAGTTTCTTTTAAAATTTAAAGTATAGTCTTTACCCCCATTTGATGTGTCAGGCTTATTAACAGCATCGTCTACTGATGTTGAACAAAAATTTTCATAGATAGTGTAATCTTTTCCTTCATGTAGATATGTAACTTTTTTAGGGTTAGATCCTTGACCATCGTGTATTATACTTGTGGTAGAGGTTTGGGAAGAACTCATGGTAGAGCTTTTTTTTGATTCACCGATAAGCTCACTATTTCCACAAGTATAAGCTGAAACAAGTTTAGTTGGTGTTAATACACCCCAAGATATATCAAAATTATTTCCTTTATTGTATTGAGCTGAAGTAAAAAGAATTCCTTTTGATTTTTCTTTTTTCATCATTGAATCCTCTACAGCTTCGCCTGTTGTTGTGTATTCAAGATATTTCCATCTTTTACCATTTACGTCTTCAACTTGATAAGTAAATTCATAATGACCATAAGCATCGCTTCCTAAACTAGTATTATCATAAACACAATCTGTTTTTAAGTTTGTACTAGATATGTCTATGGTGTAATCTGTTTTTAAGTATAAATTATTTGTTGTATAAGTTGAATCAAAACCAACTAACCCTTTGTTTACTGGTTTTAATGTTGATAGTGCTTTGTTTTGGATAATGCTGATATCCCCACCAGGACATGTACTTGTTGTTGTTACTGCTACAAAGTCTATAGAGAGATTATTGATTTTATAATCAGGGCTAGTATAAGAACTAACACCCAAAGATACTCCATCATTAAGTGCTGTTACTACAAAAAAAGCATTACTATGGTCTTTTATTACTTCTGTTCGATCGTTCCAATTATCTGCAGTTGTGCTGCTTGTTCTTTGGTAAGTTGCAGCTCGGGCAGTGTTTTTATTTAAAGTAATTCCTGTTTTGGAAAAATTCATCATCCAAGGTGAAAACAGCTGGAAGATAACCAGAAAGATAAAGCTATATCCAAAGACTTTTTGCTTCATATTATATCTAATATTGTAGCATAATTAATCTCTAAAAAAAGCATATTTTACTTTGTTAAAAACTTATATACAAACTGTTTCTTTTTTAATCCAAACTTTGCAAACAATTCGCCCATTATTAGCTGTAATTAGGATTTTTGAGTGAACTAAATTTAGC